>OHHO01000774.1_pt1 | contig 11301 bp, 8 predicted proteins | sample 1568071 | NCBI WGS metagenome assembly OHHO01 (sample SAMEA3879582, study PRJEB24766) | human gut metagenome | biome: human-associated habitat; feature: feces | place: USA | collected 1985/1987
CTTTCCAGCGGCTCGATGAGAGGCAGGTTGCCGTACACTGAAAGGCCGTAGGTGTAGAAGTTCAGATCGAACTCGTCCGGGTCCAGTTTTACCTCCTCGCGCAGGACGCAGAACCGGCGCAGAAAGTCCTTGTAGCTGCGGCGGCTGCGGTTGGCAGCCTTCACCTGCTGCTTCAAGGCATCGGTGCCCTCGCCCGCCTCTTTATCCCGCAGGTCCAGCTCGGTCTGCATCCGCTCCCCGATCTTCTGCCACGTTTTCTGCGGCAGAGGGGTGGGCATCTGCTGGGGCTGCTCCGGGGCATCCTTCGGCCACAGGCGGTGGTCATCGGTGACGAACTCCCGCTCCAGCTGCCGCAGCACGCCGGGCGTCTGCCGGGTGAGCCAGCGGTACACCGGCGCTGCCGCCACCACCTTTTCCTCAGCGGTGATCTGCCGGTAGGCGTTCTGCCGCACATAGGTCAGCGGGCGCATCACGCTTTTGCGCTGTAAGCTGTCAATGACGTTTTCCACCGCGATATCGCACGCAAGGCTCCACAGCTGCGGCTCCCGGCGGCCTTTCAGCCACAAATGCCGGAATACGCAGTGGAATATGGTGTGCAGATACAACCGGTTGAGATATTTCGGGTTTTCCTGATAGAGCTGCAACAGGCGCTGCGGCTGATAATACAGGGTCTGTCCGTCCGTAGCCAGCACCCGGCAACGCTCGTCCGGGGCGGGGTTCAGGGCGCTGAGTGCCATATCCAGAAACCGGAAGTCCAGATACAGCCCGCTGCGCACCACCGCCAGCACCTCGCCACCCATGCGTGCCTGCCACTCCTCGTGGGTCTCCGGCCGCTGGGATTGGAAGGGCTTGCGGGGGTCGAAAAATTTTTCTTTTGGCAACGTGTGGTCACCTCTCAAAAATCAAAATCGTACCGCTGCTTTTTGGACTGGGGAGCATATTTTTTATGCTCCGCATCTGCCAACAGGGCGGCAGCGGCGGCGTTCTCTGCCTTGGCGGCAAGGGCGGCGGCAGATGCAAAAGCGGCTTTATCCAGCACGTCCAACGCCAGCAGGGCGCGGATGCTGTCGGTGTCCTGTGCCTTTAAAAGGCGAGCGAACACCCGGTCGGTGTTGGCTGCCAGAAACGCCCGGTAGTGCCCGGCGGCAGCTTCGGTCAGCTGCCACGGATACCGCAGGCGGCCAAAGCAGAGCATGGCCATAACGGCGGCGTCATCGGCATCGTGCCCCTGCGGGAAGATGGCGTCATATTCTGCGGGGAGGAATTTATTGTCGAGAAAACACTGTCTGTAATGGTATCCCTGCCCGGAAAAGGTGTGCAGCAGGATGTGGGCGGGGGTCTCCTCGATATCCTCCCAGTAGGCGGGGTACCACAGCGCCGCCAGCGGCGCGGGGGCATCGGCGGGCCAGAACTGCGCCTGCACGGCCTCGGTGATGTTGTTCACCAGCGCAAACAGCCCGGTGGGCTGCTCCGGTGCGGCCTGCACCCGCAGCGTCTCCAGCGCAAAGCAGTTCAAAAACACATCGCTGCCCACGGTCAGTCCTCCGCTGCCCACCGTGAGCAGGCGCAGGCTGCGGCAGTTGTAAAAGGCGCAGCTGCCAATGACCTGTACGCTGTCCGGCAGGGTGGCTTCTTCCAGAAAGCTGCCGCACACCGGGTGCAGTTCCATTTCGTCCGCAGCCGGGGCGTCAAGGTCAAAATCGTACCGGCGGGCGGGCTTTTGCCCCACCGCCTGCCCAAACGCCCGGGTCAGCCGCACCGTGCCGTCCGCACTTACTGCGTACCGGCACAGGGCATCCGCCGCAGGCAGGCTGCGGGGCTTTTCCGAGAAGCAGTAGTCGCCCAGCTCGGTCAGGGCAAGGCTGCCGCCCTCCGGGGCGGGCAGAGTGCCCGGCAGTGCCACACAGGGCGCTGTGCCATACACCCGCACCAGCCGTGCTGTATCTGCCGAAAGGGGCAAGATATCCAATATCAGTTCATTTGCCTGTTCCACCATGCTGCGACCTCGTTTTTCTGCATTCATTCAGTTTTCAGTATACCGCGAACAGGGGGTGATTGTCCAGTGCAGAGAAAGATTTGAACGGGTCTTGCAACGGGGCGCGGCACCCGGCGGCTCTGCCGGTGCTCCCCTTTTGTCACATCTCGTTCAAGTTCTCTGCCCCGCCGGTGCTGTTAAACGGAATTGCGGGATAAAACAAAAAAGACAGCTATCAAAAGCTGTCTTTCTTGTGGTGCAGGAATGCAATCCAAATCCGAACCATTTCCCTTTGATGCGGCTTTTGCCGCTTCTCCAAAGGTGACGGTCTGTGTTCCTTCTTTATAATTGAAGGTTATCAAAACCTTATCGTCATACAGGTAAATCGCATTGATGAAGGTATCCACCAGCGCCTGCCGCTGGTCTTTCAGGCGCATATCCAGCTTGCGGAACCGCAGCAGCCATCGCAATCCAACTTTTGATCGTTTGCAACATCGTTGGATTGCATATCGCAAATATGCTGTTTTCGTGTTGCACTATTTTCTTAACTTGCGAAAAAAATCACAGCAGTGCGTTTTCCAGATCGCTCAGCATTTCGCTCAGTGCCTGAATGCCGCCCTCTGCGGTGTACCAGACATTCGGGTGTGCCAGATAAACGACGTGGCCGTTCTTGTAAGCATCCGTGCTCTTGACCAGCTCGTTTTCCAGGATCTCCTGTGCCAGCTGTGCGCCATCGGTGCCAATGGCTGCATCACGGTCCATGGCGAAGATGTAGTCGGGGTTCTTGTCCACAATGAACTCGAAGGAAGCCTCGTTGCCGTGGGTCGAAGTGTCGATATTGGCATCCACGCCGATGTTCTCAAAGCCGATCTCCTTGCCGATGATGGAGCAGCGGCCATCGTTGCCCAGAACATTGAAGCTGCCGCTGGTGGTCATACCAACGATGGCAGTCTTGCCCTCTGCAAAGGCTTTCAGGGCGTCGATGCGGCTGTCAAAATCCGCCATCAAAGCTTCCACATGGTCTTCCAGACCAAAGATGGAAGCGATGGTCATGGCGTTTTCACGGGTGCTTTCCACAACGCCCTTTTCGGCGTCAGTCGCAAGGAAAACAACGGGTGCGATCTCGCACAGAGCATCATAGGATTTGGACAGGCGTCCGCCGATAAAGATGATGTCCGGCTCACAGGCCATGACTGCTTCCATATCGGCTTCCTTGATGTTGCCAAGGTTCGCAATACTGTCATTGGTGACATAGCTCTGAAGATAGTCCAGAGAGGTGGATGCCGTGCCGACCACACGGTCGCCAACGCCCAGTTCATCCAGAATGTCCAGAGAAGCAAGTTCGAGGATTGCAATGCGCTGCGGGTCAAAGGGCACTTCCACATCTACCAGTTCCTTTGCACCGTTGAACGCCTTGATAGTCACCGACTCCGGCACCGCTTCCGAGGAAGTGGTAGCTTCGCTGGATGCTGCCACAGAGGATGCCACGGAGCTTGCCGTGGAGGAGGAAGCGCCGCAGGCGGCGAGAACACCCGCTGCACTCACAGCGGCCATAGCGGTCAAAAACGAACGACGAGAAATTTTCTTCATAAGAATGCTCCTTTTTAAAAAGTACTGAAATCAATAATATATCGACAAAGGCTTGCCTTCGATCTGCATGATCTCAAAGTCTACCTTGTAGATATCGGACAGGTTTTCTTTGGTGATCACTTCCTGCACGGTGCCAAACTTTGCGATTTTTCCATCCACGAAGGCGCAGATGTAGTCGGAATAAAACGCAGCATAGTTGATCTCGTGCAGAACAAGGATCACCGTTTTGCCCAGCTCATCGCACAGGCGGCGGACGATGCGCATGAGGTTGGTTGCGTGGTAAATATCCAGATTGTTGGTCGGTTCATCCAGCAGGATATATTCCGTGTCCTGTGCAATGACCATGGCTATATAGGCACGCTGCCGCTGACCGCCGGACAGTTCATCGATGAACTGCTCCTCAAAATCGCCCAGTTCCATGTAGGCGATGGCACGGTCAATGATCTCGTTGTCCTCTTGGGTCAGCCGCCCGCCGGAGTACGGAAAGCGGCCAAACGCAACCAGTTCCCGGACAGTCAGCTTCATCTGAACATTGTTGGCTTGGGTCAGGATGGCGAGCCGCTTGCTCAGCTCCCGGCTTTTCCAGCGTGTGATCTCCGTCCCCTCAAAATCCACAAGACCGCTGTCCCGTGCGATCAGGCGGGACAACATTCCCATCACGGTGGATTTTCCTGCACCGTTCGGACCGATGAGGGAAAGGACTTTGCCTTTCGGAATCTCAAAACTCACGACATCGACAACGGCTTTGCCATCGTAGCGTTTGGTGATCTCTTTTACAAACATGGTGTTATGCCTTTCTCTGGGTGAGCAGCAGATACAGGAAATACACGCCGCCGCCCACGGTGATGAACACGCTGACCGGAACCGAGTAAACGAACACCCGCTCCACCAGAAGCTGTCCGCCGATCAGAACAGCCATACCGAACAAAACAGAGCCGGTGATGAGCTGGCTGTGCCGGTAGGTGCGCAGGAACTGCCGGGAAAGGTTGGCAATGATAAGCCCCAGAAATGCCAGCGGCCCGACCATAGCGGTGGCTGTTGCAATGTACAGTGTGACCCCCAGCAGCAGCCGGCGGATGCAGCGGTCGTAATCTACGCCCAGATTGATGGCCTGATCTTTGCCCAGTGTCAGAACGTCCAGCAGCGCAAGCTCTTTCCGGAAGGCAAAGGCGACCAGCGCCAGAACCGCAACGGACAGTACCAGAATCGCCGAATTGACATTGGAAAAGCTGGCGACCAGATCCGTCAGCAGCGTGTCGTACTCGTTGGGGTCCATCACACGGGTCAAAGTCGTCTGGACGCTGGAAAAGAACGAAGTCAGCACCGTGCCGATAAGCAGGACGTACAGAACATTGTGGTTCGTTTTCCGGAACAGATAGCTGTAAATTACGGTGGCAACAGCGCCCATAATGGCAAGGTCTACCGCAAAGGCTGCGTTGGCATTGACCGCCAGAAAGCTGCCCGAACCTGCCACAAAGAACACGGCTGTGTGGATCAGCGAATAAAGCTGATCCATGCCCAACAGGCAGGGCGTGACGATGGTGTTGTTGATGATGGACTGAAACACGATGGAGGCACTTCCAATGGCAAATGCCGTGATGAGCATGGCGATCAGCTTGGGCGTGCGGATGCGCATGGCGTAGGCAAATAATTTTTGGTTTTCAAAGTGGACTCCCACTGTCATATAGCCCGCGCAGGCCAGCAGAACAAGAAGCAGAAGGATCAGCAGGCGCAGATGATTTTTGTGCGTTTTCATGCTGCACCTCCGGTTTTCTTGGCAGCTTTGTCCAGTCGGACTGCCTTGCGCCCATGCCGAAGCCGATACAGCAGCAGACCGACAAACAGGATACTGCCGATGACGCCAACGATCAGCTCGATGGGCAGCTCGTAGGGATAGATCACAACCCGTCCGATCATATCGCAGACCAGCACGAACAATGCACCAAACAGAGCGGTATCCACCAGCGTTCCTCGAATTTGGTCACCCTTGAACATTGCTACAATATTGGGCACGATGAGGCCGATGTAGGAGATCGAGCCGACCACGACAACAACGGATGCCGTGATCATGGCAGCAATGGTCAGCCCCATAAACAGCACCAGATCATACGGAACGCCGAGGTTCTGAGAAAAGTCTTTTCCCATGCCCACGATATTGAAGTGGTTGGCAAATACAAATGCCAGAATCACCAGCGGTACCGTCAGCCAGACAAGCTCATACCGCCCACGAATGACGGTGGAAAAATGACCGACCAGCCAGCTGGAAAGAGCCTGTGTCATTTCATATTTGTAGGCAAGATAATTGGTAACGCCCATTACGATGTTGGAAAACATGATGCCGACCAGCGGGACCATGACAACGTCCTTGAACTGGATACGCTGGATGAACCAGACAAAGACCCATGTACCCAGAACGGCACAAACGAAGGAAAAGGCAGCACGTCCCCACAGGGTAGAACCCGGTGCAAACAGCAAAGCCAGCAGAATGCCAAACTGTGCAGAAGAGATCGTTGCGCCTGTGGTGGGCGAAACAAACTTGTTCATGCAGAGCTGCTGCATGATAAGCCCCGCCACGCTCATGCCAATGCCTGTGCAGAGGATGGCAAGCAGACGCGGCAGGCGGGAGATCAGAAAGATCTCCCATGTTTCCACGCTGCCTGTAAGCAGGTCAGAAGGCCGGATGTCCAGCACCCCGACAAACAGAGAGCCGACCGAAAGGATCAGCAGTAAAATGCCAAGAAAAATAGTGGAACGACCGTTACGAATGAGAAGCCCTCCCTTAAATTAGTTTGAACTAACTTTATTGAAACAAAAAAAGAGAGCGCCTGTGTGTGAAGAAACTGGTCTTACGTGTTCACACACAGCGCGTTCTGCTGAAGGGATTATATCATAAGGCATTGATGGGTTTCAAGTGGCAAACTCTCACGAAGGTTTTACATAACAAACCATCCTTCTTTGTTGATTCCTACAAAGTTGCTCCGAACAAAAAGAGCCTTTGCATTTGTTGGTAAAAATCACCATGCAGCTTCAGCGCAAAATCTCGAGCAGCCGCCTGCCGGCTTCCTGCTGCGATTCCCCAAACGCCACCGCCAGCTCCTCCCGCAGGACGCGCTCTACCATCTGGTAAAAGTACGCATCCATAGCGTTGATCTTTCGGCCGCGGCTTTGCTGCTGGGTCTGCTTTTGCCCCAGCTCCTTGAACAGGGTCAGGTACTGGTAAAAATCGTTGGTGTGCAGCAGTGCCTGATAGTGTTCTGCCAGCGCTGTCTGTACCCCCGCCGGGATGGGCAGCTTCTCCGTTTTGATGCGTGCAAGGTCGGCTGCTGCCTGCTGCGCCGGGGTCACCGGGCGCAGCGCCGCTTCCTTTTCCGTGGGGATATAGCTGCGATCGTGGGAATCCGAAAAATAAGGCCGGAGGGTGTAATACTCTCTGGCGGGCTCATCGCAAAAGCGCCGCAGCCCGACCCCTTCCACCTCGTGCACTCCCAGATTTCCGTAGACCACCAGCGCTCCCGCTTGAAACCGTGACATGGTATTTCCTCTTTCCCTTGTATGAAAAGGCTGCAAAAACAGACTTTCCAGCGTAATTTTACTCTTTACTTTATTGTACCACGGTAGGTTGACGGGCTTCAAAGGGCATCTTCCACAAAGTTTTCCTCGTGCAATCTGCGCAGAATGCCCAGTACAATTCTTGTGCAAAACTGCCTTTGCAAATTCCAGACAGGCAGGCTATAATGATTTCGTACAACGAGTAGCACTCATGCGTAAAACCGGTTGCATGAGGGCTGCCCGTTGTTTTTTTTGTCCTCAAAATGGAAAGGTAAGGTGAATCCCATGGAAAGTTCCAATCAATTTCTCGGCACGGAACGCATCGGCAAGCTGATGCAAAAGTATGCGATCCCGTGCATTATTTCGCTGCTGGTGGGTGCGCTGTACAACATCGTGGACCAGATTTTTATTGCAAACGCCAGCTATCTCGGCTCTTATGGCAATGCCGCCAATACGGTCGTTTTCCCCCTGACGGTGGTAGCGCTGGCCATTGCCGTCATGATCGGTGATGGCTGCTGCGCCTTCGTCAGCATCAGCCTTGGGCAGAACGAAGTCCCCAAGGCAAAGCGGAGCGTCGGCAATGCGGTGGTGATGTGTCTGGTCAGCAGCATTGTGCTGGCCGCGCTCTATCTGATTTTTGCGGACACCATTCTTGCCATGTTCGGTGGAACGGTGAACGCCGAGACCTATCATCACTCCCAAGAATATTTCTTTTATATCACGCTGGGCGTGCCCTTTTATATGTTCGGGCAGGCCATGAACCCCATCATCCGCGCGGATGGCAACCCCCGGTTTGCCATGATCTCCACCCTTGCGGGTGCGGCGCTGAACATCATTCTGGACCCCATCTTCATTTTCGGCTTCCGCTGGGGCATGATGGGCGCAGCGGTGGCTACCGTCATCGGTCAGCTGGTCACGGCAGCGCTGGCAGTGTGGTATCTGCTGCACATGAAGATCATTCGCCCTGAAAAGGGTGACTACCGGCTGAAAGGCTCCATCTGCGGCCGTACCCTGACCCTTGGCATGACCAGCTTTCTGTCCCAGATCAGCCTTGTGGCGGCAATGGCAGCCATCAACAACATGATCCGCAAATACGGCGCACTGGATGCCGTGTTCGGGCAGGAGCAGTACGCCCAGATTCCCATGGCAGTTGTTGGCATCGTGATGAAGTTCTTCCAGATCGTCATTTCCATCGTGGTGGGCATGGCGGCTGGCTGCATCCCCGTGGTGGGCTTCAACATGGGCGCCAAAAAGCCCACCCGTGTGAAGGAGCTGTTCACGAAGCTGCTGCTGGCAGAAGCCGCAGTGGGTGCCGTTGCACTGGTGCTGGTGGAGCTGCTTCCCCGGCAGCTCATCGCCCTGTTTGGTTCCGCCAACGAGAGCGTTTACTACACCGATTTTGCCGTGAAGTCCTTCCGCATCTACCTGTGCATGATCATTCTGGCCTGTGTCAACAAAGCCTGCTTCATCTTTTTGCAGGCCATGGGCAAGGCAGCGGAATCCACCGCCCTGTCCATGGTGCGTGAGGTGGTGTTCGGCGTGGGCTTTGCCCTACTGCTGCCCCGGTTCTTCGGGCTGGACGGTGTGTTGTACTCCATGCCCATGTCGGATATCCTCACCTTCCTGATTGCAGGCTATCTGATCTGCAAAACCTACCGTGAACTGAACCAGAAAGGAGAAGTCTAATGGAAAAACGCATCATCATGCCGCCAACTATCATATTGCGCTGGACAGCGGGGTTATCGGCATTGAAAAAAGCGCCAAGGTCATTGAAAGTCTTGCCTGAGCCGTAAATTCCGACACGATCCATGAGCCAATAAAACAAAAATCCGAACCTTTCTCCTATCGAGAAAAGGTTCGGATTTTCATTATTTGGTGCGGATAAGAGGACTTGAACCTCCACCGAGTTGCCCCGATTAGAACCTGAATCTAACGCGTCTGCCAATTCCGCCATATCCGCATATTCTGTTGTGTTCCTGCGCCGTGGCGCCGGGAACGATAGTTATTATACCAGATACAAAGGAAATGTCAAGGCTTAATTTCAAAATTATTCGACAAATTTTTGCGGCAAAGTTGGTGCACTCTGGATAGCGGCTGTGGGGCGCTTTTTAGGGCAGATTATGGTACAATAAACGATAGACAGTACCGCACAATTCCCGCCTGACGGCTTAAGCACCGTTCCGGCGGCTGCGGCACGGCATCTGCGTTGCCAAAATGCTCGATAATACACAAAGTATTATCTGCGCTTTTGGCTTAGCATCTGCCGCACCTCGCGCGCCGTATCGGCACTTAGAATTATGCGGTACTGTCTATACGTCCGGGCACCGCCCGGCGATTACGGAAAAACGAGGGAAAACAATGCTGAATGTGATTATTTTTCTGGTGGGCGCGCTGATCATGTTTTACATGGCGCTGCGCAGCGTGCGGGCGCGGCAGCAGCTGCGCACCAAGGGCGTCTGCGTACAGGCAACGGTAAGCGGCACGGTGCAGAACCGGGACGGCGCTGCCTATGTGCTGGAGTTTACCACCGCAGGCGGCAGCCACCGGCTGCAATATCCCAAGCCCGCCAAGGGCAAGCCCTTTGCCGAGGGCAGCGTGGTCACCCTGTACTACGACCCCGATGCCCCGGAAAAGATGTTCGTAGAGGGCGACAAGTCCGTGCTGGGTGCTGAGCTGCTGTACGCTGGCATCGGCGTGGCGCTGCTGGTGCTGATGGTCGGCATCATGAACCGCTGAGAAGGAGGGACACCGCATGAAACTGGAACATTTCGGCATGGCTGAGCCGGGGGACTGCCGGTTGGTATTCACGGCAAGCGCGGAGGAGCTGACCGCTGCGCTGGCAAAGGAGCAGGCCGCCCCGGACGCCCCGCAGGACGAGGAAGAACTGCTGACGGCAGCGGTAAACCGCACCATTCTGGAGGGCTTTGACCCTCTTTACCGGCAGCTGGTGCAGGAGCAGAAGCTTGTACCGGTGACCGACCCAGATTTTGAGCTGCTGGCGGTCAACAAGGCCGAGGGCTTCCGGGCGGGAGCACAGTTCTACACCCTGCCACCGCTGGAGCTGGGACAGGACACCGGCTTTGTGCAGCCTATCGAGCCCCACCCGCTGCGCCGGTTGACCATTGAACTGGAGATCAACCGCAACTACGGCGATGAAGAACGCGCCGCCGATGCCGCAGGCAAGGCGGCCCTGCGCCAGCAGGTTGCACGGGAGCTCTATGCCCAGCGCTGTGCGCAGGCCAAGGCACTGGCCCGCCGGGAGCTTATCTTCCAGCTGGGCGGCTGTGTCAAGGGCCCCCTGCCCAAGGACCTGGTCTCCGGCAACTATTTTGCCGAACAGCGGAACTTCAACCTGCGGCTGCAGGCCAACAACGTCAACTTTGACCAGTACCTCAAGGTGCGTGGCCAGACCGTGGAACAGTTCCGCACTGAGCTCCATGCACAGGCAGAGCAGAAGCTACGGGGCAGTCTGGGCCTTCTGATGGTGGCCGAGCGGGAACACCTCTGGCCCACCGATGCCGAGGTGGAGGCCGCGCTGGCACACTGGAAGGGTGAGCGCACCTTCCCTGCCAACGATTTCCGCAAGGTGCGGCAGGGCATCGCCAGCCAGCGGGCGGCAGAGTTCGTGGAAGCCCACTCCACCCTGCTTCCCCCGCCGGAGGAACCGGTGCTGGAAACCATCGCATAAAAAATGGGAGATGCCGCTTGCTGGGTATTCGTAAAACAGTTTTCGAGAAATGACACGGCAACTGCCCTGTCAGGATTGGTTACGAGTACCTGGCTAGGCCGAGGAAGCACCAAGTCCCATGTCTGCACCGTCAAGGTGTTGGGCATGGGGCTTTTTGCATTTCAGGAACGTGTACGCCTTTGGCAAGGTGTAACACACTAGACTTTGTACCAAAGTCGTGTGCCAAGGGTGCTGCGCCCCTTTGGAATCCCTGCTTACATCGCCTGTGGGCGATGTAGATTCGCCGCACAGAAAGCTCTCACAAAAGGCACACCCGGCTGTCTGCGGCGAGGAGAAGGCACTTCTGCGGAAGTGTAATAACCCACTATGACACTTTCATCCCTGTGGTCTGCAAAGTGTAGTGGGCTCTCCGAGGGGGAACGGCTGTATAGGGTGCGCTTCGGGCAAATCGCTGCGTACGTGCGTACCAATCTCTCGTACGCACGTACGCAGTAAAACG
>OHHO01000785.1_pt1 | contig 11230 bp, 8 predicted proteins | sample 1568071 | NCBI WGS metagenome assembly OHHO01 (sample SAMEA3879582, study PRJEB24766) | human gut metagenome | biome: human-associated habitat; feature: feces | place: USA | collected 1985/1987
TTAATTTCCCTTACAATTTCGGGGCCCTCGGCGTAGAAAAGCTCCATTCCTATTTTTACAAACGGTTTTTTGCCCTCAAATTTATCTAAAAAATTGAGGCAGGCTTTTTTGTCCGCAAAATCGCAGGCTATAATTACATCCTTACCCATTGTGCGCTCCTCCTATAATTTCGCTTAAATTATTTATGCCGTATTTCTCCATTGCCCCCGGCAGGTCTTCTATAATCTTCTTGCAGGCATAAGGGTCTATAAGGTTGGCAGCGCCCACCTCTACCGCGGCGGCGCCCGCCAGCATAAACTCCAAAACATCGTCGGCGGTGGATATTCCGCCCATGCCTACAATCGGTATTTTTACCGCTTCGTATACCTGATACACCATTCTTACCGCCACGGGCTTTACCGCGGGGCCCGAAAGCCCGCCCGTTTTGTTTGCAAGCAGGGGCTTTTTGGTTTTCAGGTCTATTTTCATACCGAGCAGGGTGTTTATAAGCGATACGCCGTCCGCTCCCGCAGCCTCGCACGCTTTAGCAATTTCGGTAATATCGGTCACATTGGGGGAGAGCTTAATAATTATGGGTTTATTTGTAACCGCCCTTACCGCCTTTGTAACCGCCGCCGCGTTTTCGGTGCTTGTGCCGAAAGCAAGCCCGCCGCCGTGAACGTTCGGGCAGGAAATGTTGATTTCAAACCAGCCGATACCGTCGTCCGTATTAAGCGTTTCAACAGCCGAAACATAGTCGCTTACCGAAAAACCGCTTACATTCGCCATAACGGGCTTTTTGTAAACCGCTTTAAGGGTGCGAAGTTCATGGTTTAAAACCTTTTCCGCCCCCGGGTTTTGCAGCCCTACCGCGTTTAAAAGCCCCTGCGGACACTCGGCAATTCTGGGAGTCGGGTTGCCGAAACGCGGCTCTTTGGTAGTGCCTTTAAGGGATATTGAGCCTAAAATATTTATATCGTAAAACCGTGTAAATTCATAGCCGAAGCCGAAGGTGCCGCTTGCGGGAATTACGGGGTTTGTAAGGCTTATACCGCATAGGTTGACAGACGTATTTACCATTCTATTTCCTCCCTTAAAAACACGGGGCCTTCGGTGCAAACGCGCTTAGGACCATTTTTTGTTTTGCAGGTGCAGCCCATGCAGGCGCCCGTGCCGCAGCCCATCCGCTCCTCAAAGCTGAATTGACCGCTCGTCTTGGCGACGGCGTTGACCGCCCTGAACATCGGCTTTGGCCCGCAGGTATAAAAATAGGTGTATTCGGCGTATTTCATCGCCGCGTCAACGAAGCCTTTCAGCCCGTATGAGCCGTCCGCCGTGGTGACGGCGACATTCGCGCCCAAAGCCCTGAATTCTTTCTCAAGGAATATCTCGCCCGCCGTATTGAAGCCCAGGATCACGTTGACGGTCTTGCCCTCGGCTATAAGAGCCTTGGCCGAAAAGCGGGGGTATGCCCACGCCGCCGCCAACGAGCAGGGGCGTATCGCCCGACGGCTCGGTATCGTAACCGTTGCCGAGAGCTATGAGCAGGTCGAGCCTGCCGCCGGGTTTCATGCGGCTGAGCTCCTCCGTGCCCTCACCGACGGTTTTATATATAAGCGTGAGGGTCTTGTCATCCCAATCGCAGATCGAAATGGGACGGGGCAGATAAAGCTCGGGTATCTTGATATTGACGAACTGCCCCGGAGCGGTTATGGGCGAAGTATCGCCCGAAAGCACCATTCTGTAGACCGACGGGGCTATCCGCTCATTCGATACGATCTCATAAAAATCCTGTTTCATAGCTACTCCTTTCATGCGTCTATGGTGGAAATGCCGAGCGTTGTCTCCTCGAGCACGTCGAGCAGCACCTTGACGGTGTCAAGCGAGGTGAACATCGTGACGTTATTCTCAACGGCACAGCGGCGGATCTCGTGACCGTCGGAGAGCACGTCGGAGGAATTCATATCCCTTGTGTTGATGACATAGGTGACGTAGCCCTGCCTGATGGCGTCGGTTATCTCCTTGCTGCCGTCGCTCAGCTTGCCGACCTTGTGGGTGCGTATCCCGTTTTGCTTGAGGAAGAGCGCCGTGCCCTCGGTGGCCTGGATATTGAAGCCCATATTGTAGAAGCGGCGGATGAGCGGCAGCGCCTCGTCCTTATCCTTATCGGCTATGGTCGCGAGCACCGTGCCGTAATTCATTACGTTCATTCCGCTCGCCTTCAGCGCCTTATAGAGCGCGCGGGTCAGCTTGTCGTCGTAGCCTATCGCTTCGCCCGTGGACTTCATCTCGGGCGAGAGATAAGCGTCAAGCCCTCTGAGCTTTGAGAATGAGAACGCGGGCGCTTTGACATACCAGCGTTTCTTCTCCTCGGGGTAAATGCGCTCAAAGCCCTGCTCCCTGAGGCTCTTGCCGAGAATAACGCGCGTTGCGATATCCGCAAGGCTGTAGCCCGTCGCCTTTGAGAGGAACGGAACAGTTCTTGACGAGCGTGGGTTGACCTCGATTATATAGACATTTTCATTCTTATCAACGATGAACTGGATATTGTAAAGCCCCACTATGCCTATGCCGAGGCCGAGGCGCTTGGTGTAGTCAAGTATTGTCTCCTTGACCTTAGCGCTTATGCTGAACGTGGGGTAAACGCTTATCGAATCGCCGCTGTGGATGCCCGTACGCTCGACAAGCTCCATTATGCCCGGCACAAAGACGTCGGTGCCGTCGCAGATGGCGTCCACCTCCAGCTCCTTGCCCGAGATATATTTATCGACCAGCACAGGCTTGTCCTCGTCTATCTCAACGGCGGTACGCAGATAACGGCGCAGCTGGGGCTCATCGGCAACTATCTGCATCGCCCTGCCGCCGAGGACGAAGGACGGGCGCACGAGCACGGGGTAGCCTATCTCGGCTGCGGCGGCAACGCCGTCCTCTATCTTTGTCACCGCCCTGCCCTTGGGCTGCGGGATATCGAGCTCACGGAGCACCTTCTCAAACAGGTCGCGGTTCTCGGCTCGGTCAATTGCGTCACAATCGGTGCCGATTATCTTCACTCCCCTGTCTCTGAGGCTCTCCGCCAGATTGATAGCCGTCTGACCGCCGAGCGACGCTATGACGCCTATCGGCTTCTCAAGGTGGATTATATTCATCACGTCCTCGGTGCAAAGCGGCTCGAAATACAGCTTGTCGGAGCAGGTGTAATCCGTCGAGACGGTCTCGGGGTTATTATTGATTATTATTGCCTCATAGCCCGACTGCTTAATCGTTGAGACGGCGTGGACGGTGGAATAATCGAATTCAACGCCCTGCCCTATCCTGATGGGGCCCGAGCCTAAGACGATTATCTTCTCTTTATCCGACACTTCGGACTCATTCTCCTGCTCATAGGTCGAGTAAAAATACGGGATATAGCTCTCGAATTCCGAGGCGCAGGTGTCTATCATCTTATAGACGGGGAACATATTGTGTTTCTCTCGGATCCTGAATATCTCCTCGCCTGTCATATCCCAGAGCCTGCCGATATATTCGTCGGAGAAGCCGAGGCGCTTCGCCGCATAGAGCGTGTCGATATCGCCGATATGCTCCTTCAGCTTATCCTCCGCCCTGACAATATTGCTTATCTTCTCAAGGAAGAGCATATCTATCTTTGTTGCGTTGCATATCATGCCCACATCCGTGCCTCGGCGCAGCAGCTCCGCTATCGCATAGATGCGGTCGTCCGTGCCGTCCTTAATGTAGGCGAGCATCTCATCCTCGGTGAAGCCGTCGAATTTCTTCATATAGAGGTGATTGACGCCTATCTCAAGCGAGCGGGCGGCCTTGAGCAGGCTCTCCTCCACCGTCCTGCCGACGCTCATCACCTCGCCAGTGGCTTTCATCTGAGTGGAGAGCTTGTTATTGGCAGATGAGAATTTGTCGAACGGGAAGCGCGGCATCTTTGTAACGACATAGTCAAGCGCCGGCTCGAATGAGGCAGGGGTGTTGGCTATCATTATCTCGTCAAGGTGCATGCCGACCGATATCTTGGCCGACACCCTCGCTATCGGGTAACCGCTCGCCTTGCTGGCAAGGGCGGAGGAGCGGGAGACCCTGGGGTTGACCTCGATCAGATAATATTTGAACGAAAGCGGGTCAAGAGCAAACTGCACGTTGCAGCCGCCCTCGATCTTGAGTGCCCGTATTATCTTGAGTGCGCTGTCACGCAGCATATGATATTCTTTATTGGTTAAGGTCTGCGAGGGGCAGACGACTATCGAATCGCCCGTGTGGATGCCGACGGGGTCGACATTCTCCATATTGCATATGGTGATCGCGGTGTCGTTTGCGTCACGCATGACCTCGTATTCTATCTCTTTGTAGCCCTTTATGCTCTTCTCGACCAGCACCTGATGAACGGGCGAAAGCTCAAGCGCACCGCGCAGTATCTCGGCGCATTCCTCTCTGCCGTCGGCAAAGCCGCCGCCCGTGCCGCCGAGTGTGAAGGCAGGTCGCAAGACTACCGGGTAGCCTATATCCTCCGCGGCTTTAAGCCCCTCCTCAACGCTCTCGGCAATGACCGACTGCAGGACAGGCTCGCCTATCTCCTCGCAAAGCTCCTTAAAGAGCTCTCTGTCCTCCGCACGCTCGATGCTCCTGCTGCTCGTGCCGAGCAGCTCCGCGCCGCATTCACGCAGCACGCCTTTTTTCTCAAGCTGCATTGCAAGGTTGAGACCGGTCTGACCTCCTATGCCCGGCACTATCGCGTCGGGTCGCTCGTAGCGGATGATCTTTGCAAGATATTCGAGATTCAGCGGCTCCATATAGACCTTGTCCGCAACGGAGGTGTCGGTCATTATCGTCGCGGGGTTGGAGTTACAGAGCACCACCTCGTAGCCCTCTTCCTTGAGGGCAAGGCAAGCCTGAGTGCCCGCATAGTCGAACTCCGCCGCCTGACCTATCACTATCGGACCCGAGCCGATGACGAGTATTTTTTTGATATCCGTTCTCTTAGGCATCTTCGTTACCTCCCATGAGCGCTATGAATCTATCAAACAAATATGCGCTGTCCTGCGGCCCCGGCGCGCTCTCGGGGTGATACTGCACGCTGAACATCTTTGACCGCTCATCCCTTATCCCCTCGACCGTGTTATCGAGGATATTGACATGAGTCACTTTAAGCCCCGTATTCTCAAGGCTCTTTTCATTCACCGCATAGCTGTGATTTTGCGAGGTTATCTCTATCTTGCCCGTTTCAAGGTTTTTGACCGGGTGATTGCCGCCCCTGTGACCGAATTTCAGCTTGTAGGTCTCCGCCCCGCAGGCGAGGCTTATCATCTGATGACCGAGGCAGATGCCGAATATCGGGTATTTGCCCCTGAGCTTTTTCACAAGGTCGATAACGGGTATGACGTCCTCGGGGTCGCCCGGGCCGTTTGAGAGGAATATGCCGTCAGGCTTCATCTTCTCGACCTCGGCGGCGGAGGTGTTATACGGCATCACGGTCACATTGCAGCCCCTCGCATTCAGCGAGCGGATAATATTGAGCTTGATCCCGCAGTCTATCGCCACCACGTTATATTTTGCGTTCGCCGTCCTCGAATACCAGCGCTTTTTGCAGCTCACCTTTGCCACGGCGTCGTGCGGCACGGGCGAATTCTTTATCATTTCGATTGCTTTATCCGTCGGAGTGTCGGCGTCCGTTATCACTCCGCAGCGTGAGCCGATATCGCGGATACTGCGTGTGAGCTTGCGGGTATCAACGCCCGCAAGGCCGGGAATTTTGTATTCCTCCATGACCTCCGAAAGGGTCTTGGTGTAGCGGAAGTTTGACGGCAGGTCGTTGTATTCCCTGACTATAAGGCCGCCGATGGTCGGTATCTTGGTCTCGTAATCCTCGTCGGCGATGCCGTAATTGCCGATGAGCGGGTAGGTCATGACCACCGCCTGATAGGTGTATGACGGGTCGGAGATAATCTCCTGATAGCCCACCATCGAGGTGTTGAACACTATCTCGCACACCGCGTCCCCGCCGTAGCCGAACCCCGTACCGTAATACTCGGCGCCGTCCTCAAGCACTAATTTTCTTGTGAATTCCATACTGCTTTACCTCCGCATACCGTAATAAGATTTTTGCCGAATACTTTCATTCCCTCGAAAGGAGTGCTCCTGCCCATGCTCATGAAATCATTCGGGTCTATCGTAAATTCCTTGTCTAAATCGTAAACGCAGATATCCTCTGTCGGCGGCAGGCCGAACCGCCGCCTCGGGTTTATCGCCATAAGCTTCGTCAGCCGCTCAAGCGTTATCAAGCCGGACTTCACGAGCCTTGTATAGAGCACGGGGAACGCCGTTTCAAGCCCCACGACGCCCATCAGGCTCCTCTCAAGCCCTCTTGACTTCTCCTCCTCGCTGTGCGGCGCATGGTCGGTCGCTATCATATCTATCGTGCCGTCCCGCAGCCCATGTATGAGCGCAAGTCTGTCCTCCTCGCTCCTTATCGGCGGATTCATCTTGAATCTGCCGCTCTCCTCAAGATCGTTATCGCTGAAAACGAGGTAATGCGGCGCTGTCTCGCACGTCACGTCAACTCCGTCCGCCTTGGCTCGGCGTATCAGCTCCACGCTCTCTTTGCATGAAACATGGCACACATGATACTTGCAGCCTGTTTCCTTCGCGAGCCGCAGATCGCGCTCTATCGGCCGCCACTCGCTCTCGGAGCATATGCCCCTGTGGCCGTGCAGGCGCGCATACTCGCCGTCGTGAATGTATCCGCCCCGCAGCAGCGAATTATCCTCGCAATGGGCGGCGATAACCTTGCCCAGACGCTTTGCCTCGGTCATCGCGCGGCGCATAAGCTCTTCGCTCTGCACTCCCCTGCCGTCATCCGAGAAGGCTATGCAATACGGCGCAAGGCTCGCCATATCGGTCAGCTCCTCGCCCCGCTCGCCGACGGTTATCGCCGCATAAGGGTGAATGCGTATCGCCGAATCCCGCTCGATTATGTCTATCTGCTTCTTTATATTATCTATGTTGTCGGGTACGGGATTCAGATTCGGCATGGTGCAGACATCGGTATATCCCCCGTGCGCCGCCGCAAGGGAGCCGCTTTTGATCGTTTCTTTATAAAAAAATCCCGGCTCTCTGAAATGCACATGCACATCACAGAAAGCCGGAAAAACATAAGCATTGTTGAAATTTGAACCAACGCCGGCATTGCCGACGTTCAAAGTCAAATCCATCTGCCTGAATTTGCCGTTATTATAGACCGCAGCGTTCTTAAATATCATGATCTGCTCCTTAATTATGCGCCGGAATTGCATAGACCGCGCCCACAAAAAAAGACCCGCTTTAAAAAGCAGGCCGTGAACGCAAGAAAACAGACCGATATCCGGTCATCTATCACAATCTTGCCGGCGTCACAGCACCTTGCTTAAAGATTTTTTCTCACGCATATTCTATCACCTTTCCCCGCCAAAGTCAAGAGTAAATATCGCACTCCGCCGAATTTGTCCGCAGGTCGGCAGCGCAGCCATGCCGACCGACCCAACCGCATTCCGCCGTTCACGCATGATTTAATACTTGCGCAAACGATACTTTATGTGTTATAATCGTTTCGGCACTTACAAATAAGTAATATCAAAAATGGAAATCGCAAAAACCGACGCCCGACGCATCAAAAATCACAATTCTTAAGGAGGCATTACCATGAAAAAATCAATCAAAGTCACCCTTGCGGTTCTGTCCGTCGCGCTGTTGGTCGTTCTCTCGGCGGCTGTGTATAATGCGAAATTCGACCTGCCGTTTGAGCCTGTGGAGCGGATAGCGGTCAAGGATATCCCGGATTCCGAGCTCGCGTGGTTCTCGCTGAGAGATGAAAAATACAGCGGCTTTTTCGATATTGAGAAGCTGACCGAATACGGCGCGGATGCGAGCGATCTGAATTTAGATTTTTCGCATTACACCTATATCGTGACCTGCGGGCACGAGCTGAGGAGCATTAAATACAGCCTCTCGCAAACCAAAAACCGCAGATTTCTTTTCATCCCTAAGCAGTTTGTCGGCATAGTTGAGCTGCAATATGACTCCTCACCGTATGTGTATATATACAGGGTCAAAAAACTTGATATCGACTGCGATTACCACGAACGCAGTAAAAACGTGTACTATGTAAAATGATCTGCAAGCGGGGCAATGGGGAACCGTTGCCCCAGCCAAAGAATCGTTTGTTAGAAAATTTGGTTATTGTTTTTTGTATGACTTTATTATGGAATGACAATGTCTTTAAATTGTGGATTTGATATAGCCTTTCCATGTGATTAAAATAAAAGCGAGCAGGTGCAAAGGCTGTTTTTGTCTTAATTTGTCATGTAATCATCTTTCACAGGCGGAAATACTGTCTTTGCACACAATAGTATTAGATCGGCGAAAACAAATGAGGATTTTTAAGGGTGATTTGAGGACGTTGGGGAGCACATGGCTATCTAAAGTTGACGATAATCAACGGCAAAGATGATGATTTGGAAAAATAGCGTCATAACGAAGAATAAAATCAAAAGCTCTGAAGCCGTTATATACCAACGATTTCAGAGCTTTGCTTTGGCAGGGACAGAAGGACTTGAAGTTGCCCCTCAGAAACATAGTCGCATTGCTCGCTTGGAGCGCTTCGCGCTGCTCCTTGTTTCTTCACCTCACCGCCGCGCCTTCCTCCGCCGCAGGCGGCGGCGCAACGGTTCGCCCCGGCACGCTCCGCGCGCCTCGGTTTCATACAATTCAATCCGAATAAAACAAAAAAGACACCCGAAGGTGTCTTTTTGCTTTGGCAGGGGCAGAAGGACTTGAACCCTCGGCACGCGGTTTTGGAGACCGCTGCTCTACCAACTGAGCTATACCCCTATGAATGGTGGGCCACCAGGGACTCGAACCCCGGACCATTCGGTTATGAGCCGAGTGCTCTAACCAACTGAGCTAGTGGCCCTTTTGTTTTGCAACGATAGATATAATAGCAAAAAGAAACGAATTTGTCAATCGTTTTTTGCTATTTTTTTATTTTTATTTGCTGAAAGCAATTGCGGTTTTATGCTTTGCTAAGCGCCCGCCCAAGCCGGTTATCTATTGTCGGATATCAAGTAACCGTCAGCCTGATCGAAGTTACGATCATCATTTGCTATTCGGCGCAGCTTTTCGTACACAAAAAATAAATAATAAATAGCTTGTTAATTGTGTGGATATATGCTAAAATTAAATAGATTTTACGCTTTTGTGAGGTAATCGAAATGCACAAGGAATTTTTGATGGGCAACGAAGCAATGGCTCTCGGCGCAATAGCGGCGGGCGTCGGCGTTGTCGCGGGCTATCCCGGCACACCCTCGACCGAGGTGCTGGAGACGGTCGCCAAGCGCAACGACGGCAGCATCTACGTCGAGTGGTCGGTCAACGAAAAAGCCGGGCTTGAAGTGGCGGCAGGCGCGGCATACAGCGGAGTCCGCTCGCTGGTGACGATGAAGCAGGTCGGCCTAAACGTGGCCTCAGACCCGCTGATGAGCCTTGAATACATCGGCGTCAAGGGCGGCATGGTGGTCATGGTCGCGGACGACCCCGGTCCGATATCCTCCCAGACGGAGCAGGATACCCGCAGCTTCGCTTTTTTCTCAAAGCTGCCCGTATTCGACCCCTCAAGCGTGCAGGAGGCCTATAACATGATGATAGCGGCGTTTGAATTCTCCGAGAAGCACTCGACCCCCGTTTTTCTGCGCTCGACTACGAGAGTCTGCCACGGCTACGCGGGCATTGAGGTCAGAGACAGGGAGGAATACGACCGCGTCGCACCCGAGGGCTTTGTGCGTGACCCGTCGAAGTGGGTCATATTCCCGAGGCTCTCTTATCAGAGCCACATGAACATAGTCAGACGCAACGAAGAGATCGCCGACGAATTCTCCGACGGCGTTTATAATTACATACTGCCCGAGACGGGCGACGGCTGCAGGCTGAGGAAGGGCATAGCCTCCCACGGCATCAGCTACGCCTATACACTCGAGAATCTCGACCCCGATAATATGCTCCGCACATTCAAGGTCGGCAATCCGCATCCGTTCCCAGAGAAAAAGGCGCTCGAATTCCTCTCGGGGCTGGACGAAGTGCTCTGTGTAGAGGAGCTTGACCCCGTTATCGAGAAAGAACTGATATATATCTGTGGCAAGCACGGGCTTAAAACAAAGATACTCGGCAAGCTGAGCGGCCATATCAAGACAGCGGGCGAGAATACCGTTGAGAGCGTCGGCGCAGCGATAAACGCATTCGTCGGCGTGGAAGCTCCGAAAACCGAGCCGCTCGACGCACCCGCATTGCCCGTCAGGCCGCCCGTACTCTGCGCCGGCTGCCCGCACAGAGCCTCATTCTACGCCGTTAAAGCGGCCATGAAGGGCAAAAAGAGCGTTTTCTGCGGCGATATCGGCTGCTATACGCTCGGCAACGCAATGCCGCTCGACATGGTGGACACCTGCCTTTGCATGGGCGCGGGCATCAACATTGCCCAGGGCATAGGCCACGTCGACCCCGAGATGAATTGCTTCGCCTTTGTCGGCGATTCGACATTCTTCGCCTCAGGCATCACGGGCGTTGTGAACGCCTACTACAATCAGGCGAATATGACCCTCGTGGTGCTCGACAACTCCACCACGGCAATGACGGGTCATCAGCCCCACCCCGGCACGGGCCGCACGATGATGGGTGAAATAGTCCAAAGCGTGAGCATTGAGAAGGTGCTGCGCGCGATAGGGCTTGAGACGGTCGTTACCGTTGACCCGCTGAAGCTCGACGAAGCCATAGAAGCGGTCAAGGCTGTCACCGCAGAGCCGGGTGTTAAGGCGATAATATTCAAATCCCCCTGCGTTGCGATAACCAAGCCCTCGGGTCGCTCCGTGATAGACCCCGAGAAGTGCACGGGCTGCAAGAGCTGCATAAGGAAGCTCGGCTGCCCCGGCATTATAATCCGTGCCGGCAAGGTCACTATAGACGAAACTCTCTGCACCGGCTGCGGCATCTGCGGCTGCGTGTGCCCGTTCGGGGCGAAGCGGAGGTGAAAAGGCATGAATAAAAATATAATCCTCTGCGGAGTCGGCGGTCAGGGCACGGTGCTCGCGTCAAAGCTGCTTGCCGCCGCCGCAATGAAAAAAGATATACCTGTCAAGACCGCCGAGACCATAGGCATGGCTCAGAGGGGCGGCAGCGTGACAAGCCACATCCGCCTCGGCGCGGATACCTACTCACCGCTCGTGCC
>OHHO01000789.1_pt1 | contig 11195 bp, 6 predicted proteins | sample 1568071 | NCBI WGS metagenome assembly OHHO01 (sample SAMEA3879582, study PRJEB24766) | human gut metagenome | biome: human-associated habitat; feature: feces | place: USA | collected 1985/1987
GAAACCTCTTCGATGAATTAATCAAACTAATCGGAAAACAGTGCGGATGCAAGCCGTTTTCGGATGCAGTACGTAAAATATGTATTCGGATTCATCAACCCTGACGCTGCGTTTCAAGCAGCAGCCCGACCGGGCAATGATCACTGCCCATGACATCGGGGCGAATGAAGGCATCCTTAACGGACGGGACAAGCCTTGCGCTGACAAGAAAGTAGTCTATACGCCAGCCGGTGTTCCGCTCACGTGCTTTGAACATATAGCTCCACCATGTGTAGGCATCCGCCCTGTCGGGATAAAGCATACGGAAACTGTCCGCAAAGCCGCTTTCAAGCAGCACGGTGAATTTCTGCCTTTCTTCATCGGTGAATCCTGCATTGCCGCGGTTGCTCTTCGGGTTTTTAAGGTCAATTTCGTTATGCGCAACGTTCATATCGCCGCAGACGATAACGGGCTTTTTCTTATCAAGTCCGATGAGATAGGCGCGGAAAGCATCCTCCCATTCACAGCGGAAATCAAGCCGTGTAAGCTCGCGCTGCGCATTCGGGGTGTATACCGTTACAAAATAATAATCGGGAAATTCAAGGGTTATGACGCGTCCCTCGGTTTCGAATTTTTCATCCGCACCCATGCCGTAAGCAACGGAAAGCGGTTCTTTTTTTGTGAAAACGGCCGTTCCGGAATAACCTTTTTTTTCGGCATAATTCCAGAAGCCCATGTACCCTTCGGGGGCGAAATCTATCTGCCCTTCCTGCAATTTTGTTTCCTGAAGAGCAAAAATGTCGGCATCGGTTTCGTCAAAAAAGTTTTTGAAACCTTTGCCCATGCAGGCGCGCAGCCCGTTAACGTTCCATGAAATAAATTTTTCGGTCACAGCAGCATATCCTTTCGGAACAGTTATTAAATCACAGAAAATCAAAGGAGGAAATTGCGCAGGAGCAGATCCTCCGTGTCAAACTCCGGATACTCGATGCGCCAAAGCGTCAGCCCGTGCGCGGGAGCGGTGTCGCCGGCATTTTCGCGGCGCGGGCATTCGAGCGCGTGACGGAGTTTGTAGATGTCGTCATAGCCCTGCCCGATGCGGAGCATGGTGCCGACCATGATGCGAACCATGTTGTAAAGAAAACCGCTGCCCGCAACATCGTAAACGATACAGTCCCCGTCGCGGCTCCAGCGGGAGAGAAAAATCGTGCGGACAGTCGTTTCGGCTTTGCTTCCCGCGGCTTTGAAAGCCGCAAAATCATGTGTGCCGAGAAAAAGCTCCGCCGCGGCATTGAGCTTTTCAATGCTGAGCGGGGTATGAATATGCAGCGCCGTGCTGCGCGAAAAAGCGGAGGCATGGCGGCTGTTGAGCACACGGTAGCGGTAGTGCTTCTTTTGAACGGAAAAGCGCGCGTGAAATTCCGCCTCGCCTTCACGCGGCATTTCAAGGCTTGCCTTAATGCGAATGTCGGGCGGCAGATATGTGTTCAGTGCAAATGCGAATTTTTCGGCGGGAATTCGGCTTTCGGTATCAAAATGCGCTGCCTGCGCCCGCGCGTGAACGCCGCTGTCCGTGCGGCCGGAGGCATGGAGAGTGAGGTTTTCGCCCGTAATGCTCTTGAGTGCATTGCCGATGACCTGCTGAACGGCAATTCCGTTGGGCTGAATCTGCCAGCCGACGTAGTTTGTTCCGTCGTATTCAATTATAAGTACGATCCGCTTCATACTGCCAATTATACAGGAATAATGTGCACGGTGTCAATTCAATTAGGAATTAGGAATGAGAAAAGAGGAATCGGAACCGTGTATTTGCCGCCCCTGCAAGGGGGAGGGGTTGTTTGCGAATGCGGAATTTGCAAGGGTGAACAAACAAAATATATCTTCGCGGCAAACTGTTTCCGAGAAGCCGAACGATCACGAAAAAATATACATATTCGGCAAAAAATGCATTATTTCAGCATTTTTTCTTCAGCTTTCCGCAAAAAAAACAACAAAGATTATATCAAAACTCTTGACACGGAACAAAATGCAGATTATACTATAATGGATTGGGTGTATTGAACTTTCAATGCATCACTGTCAAAATACCATCAGGAGGAAAAAACATGAAGAAATCATTCAAAGGCTTTCTTGCGTGCCTGCTCGCGCTGATCATGGTCATCCCCATGTTCACCGTTGCAAATGCGGACCAAATGTCCACCTTTAACGGCACCCTTCAGGCCCGCGAAACCGCTTCCGTTGATGTTTCCCGCATCAGGAACAGCGGCATCGATATGACTGCGGACGTTGCAGTCAAGGAACAGCGCAATCCCGAGGATATCGTTACCATTCTGGTCGAACTCGAAGCCGCTCCCGCAGCGGAGGTTTGCGAAGATCTCAAGGCAGCAGGCGATTATCGTGAGCAGCTCAACGCTTCCCACAAGACCGCAGCCGCTATGATCAACGAAAAGCTCGGCACCGAAATCGTTATTAAGCACAACTACTCCGTTGTGTTCAACGGTTTCGCATTCGAAGGCGAATATCGCCTCATCGACGAGATCAACAAGCTCGACGGTGTTCGTGCATTCGTTGATATGGAATGGGAAAGCCCCAACCTCTTCAACACCACCACCCAGGTCGGTGCGGTTGATGCATGGGCTCTCGACTACTCCGGTGAGGGCACCGTTGTTGCTATCCTCGACACCGGCTGCAAAGTCGACCACCCCGCTTTCTCCGTTGAACCTTCCAACGTAAAGTTCACCCGTGACAACATTGCTTCCATCATCGCAAGCGGCGAGCTCCAGGGCTCCGGTTCCCAGATGAATGTCAACAGCGTCTATGTCAGCGGCAAGATCCCCTTCCGTTGGAACTACTACGGCAACAATGCAGACGTAAGCCATAAGTCCAGCGACCACGGCACCCACGTTTCAGGTATCGCAGCAGGTAACGGCGGCGAGATCCAGGGCGTTGCAAAGGATGCACAGCTCGCGGCAATGCAGGTCTTCGCACCCTCCGGCGGCGCAAGCTGGTCCACCATCATCCTTGCAGTTGAAGACTGCGCGGTTCTCGGCGTTGATTCCGCAAACCTGTCCCTCGGTTCTCCCTGCGGTCAGGAAAGCTACTATGACGCTTCCTATGCAGAAGTTTTCGAGCGCGTAACCGCTCTCGGCGTTAACTTTGCAATGGCAGCCGGCAACGACTACGATGCTTCCATGAACAACGCATGGGGCAGCAGCGACATCACCACCGGCACCTGGGGTAATGACGGCTACAACCTCGTTTCCAACCCCGATTACGGTGTTGTAGGTTCCCCCTCCACCTGGCCCGCAAGTCTCTCCGTTGCTTCCGTAAAGAACAGCAAGACCCAGGGTTACTACATCAGCGTTGAAGGCGTTAACTACGGCTACACCGAAAACGCAGACAACCCCGTTAAGATGCGTCAGGCTCTCGGCGGACAGACCGTTGAATACGTTATGGTTCCCGGCTTCGGCACCGTTGAAGACTTCGCACAGGTCAACGTACAGGGCAAGATCGCTCTTGTACAGCGCGGCGAAATCAACTTCACCGACAAGGCTGCAAACGCAGAAGCTGCCGGTGCGGTTGCCTGTGTTGTTTACAACAACAAGGACGACGCGGTTAACATGGTTGCTTACGAAGGCGGCCATATCCCCCATGTCTTCATCAGCAAAGAAGCAGGTGAAGCTCTTGCGGCAGCATCCGATAAGCACGCATTTGTCGGCAGCGAAATGGGCATTTCCGATTCTGTCGGCGGCAACATGCCTTCCGACTTCTCCAGCCGCGGTGTAACTGCCACCTTCGGCATCAAGCCCGAGATCACCGCCCCCGGCGGCCAGATCTACTCCGCAACCGATCCCAGCATCTCCGGTACTCTCTACCAGGCATGGGACGGCACCTCCATGGCAACTCCCCATGTTGCAGGCGGTATGGCAATCATAACTCAGTATGTTGAGGACAACTTCCCCGGTCTCAGCACCAGGGAGCGTCAGGCAATGGTCGATCGCATCCTCATGAGCACCGCAACCCCCGTTATCGAAGCAGGCGGCACCTATGCTGCCGTTATGGATCAGGGCGCAGGCGAAATGAACCTTGCAAAGGCTGTTACCACCAAGGCATACCTCACCGCAGAAGGTACCTACAGCAACCGTCCGAAGCTTGAACTCGGCGACGATCCCGAGAAGACCGGTGTTTACACCCTCACCTTCACCGTTCATAACTTCGGCACCACTGCTCTTAACTACACTATCGATCCTTCCGTCCTCCTTGAAGACATCGGTCTGCTCGGCTACATGGACGAAGCTCAGGAACTCCCCATCATCATTTACACCGGCGAAAGCTGGGATATCGCTGCTGAAGGCGACGAAGTCCTCCTCGGCGACGTAAACGGCAACGGCACCGTTGAAATTGCAGACGCTGTTAAGATTGCACGTCATGCTCTCGAACTCGAATCCTACGACGAAACTGTTTGCGACATAAACGGCAACGGCGTTGTAGAAATCGCAGACGCTCTCCTTGCAATGCGTGTTGCAATGGAGCTTGCGGAACCCACTTACACCTCCGCAGGTTATGTAAGAGTTGACAAGCCCGACGTTGTTACCGTCCCCGCAGGCGGCGAAACCGAAGTCACCGTAACTCTCAACCTGACCGACAACTGCAAAGAATACCTTGATGAGTACTACACCTCCGGCGCAATCGTAAACGGTTACATCGAGCTGATGCCCGTTTCCGAAGCTGACGGCGTAAGCCTCACCATCCCGTTCCTCACCTACTACGGCGACTGGAACTATGCAGCAACCGTTGACCGCGGATATTACTATGAGCAATATCCCTTCAACTCCAACAACTACGCCAACACCGTCGGTTTCAAGAAGGGCAGCCAGAGGCTCCAGCAGCTCGGCGAAATCCCCTTCTTCAGCAAAGAAGACGACAAGCCCGCTCTGTACGAGTACTATCTTGCAGATCGCAACGCTATCAGCCCCAACGGTGACGGCCTCCTCGACACCATCAACCTGATGTACATGGGTCTGCTCCGTAATGCGGAAGTTCGCTACGTTGTTCTCGACACCGACGGCAACGAACTCGGCGTTATCGCTGACTACGGCGTATGCACCAAGGGCTTCTGGGATACCGACACCCGCGACCAGCTCGGCGTCACCTACGGTCAGTTCCCCGGCAACTACAACTTCAGTCAGTACAACAGGTCCGACCTTATCGTACGCATTGAAGCTAAGCTCGACAACAACGGCATGCACACCACCAACGCATTCTCCGAAGCAGCGAGCGAAAACTGGAAGTGGGATATCCCCCTCCATATCGACACTCAGGCTCCTTCCGTAAGCAACTTCAGTGCTGCAAACGGCAAGTTCACCTTCAACGTAACCGATGAGCATTACGTTGCATACGTTGGCGTATTCACCAACAACGACGGCAACCTCGGCGACTGCCAGGGCGAAATCGCTGTTATGGAAACTCAGCGCGGCGCAACCACCGCAATCGAGCTCAACGGTGAAGCAAACAACTTCGTTGTTACTTACGACTACGCAGGCAACATCGCAGTTTACCTCTGGAACGGCAGCACCCTCAGCCCCGTTCAGGTTGACCCCAACCCCCAGCCTGTCGGCAACTACTCCGACGGTTACATCTACGCTTACGGCCTTAACCTCCAGGATAAGCGGTGGCTCTTCTTCGAGTCCAACGCTCCCATGACTGCTGTTTATGAGGGCGAGGAAGCACCCAACGGCGAAAGCATCTCAGCAGCAGGTTATGATGCGAACAACGGCGTTGTTTACGGCCTTGAAGCGTCCGGCAAACTCTATCGCTACAGCGGAATCAACCCCCAGAGCGGTAAGCTCACCGGCAGAACCCAGGTTGCAACCGTTGCAGGCGCAGACAGCATCAACGAAATGGCATTCAACAATGCAGACGGTCAGCTCTACGCAATCAGCGGTGCAGCAAACCTGATGACTGTTGATGTCAACACCGGTGCAGTTACCGAAATCGGTCAGTTCGGTAGCGGCGTTGTCGCAATGGACTTTGATTCCAACGGCACCCTCTGGATCGTTGACCTCTACGGCGCACTTTGCAGCGTAAACCTCAACACCGGCGCTATCACTCAGGTTGCAGAAACCGGCATCAGCGCACTCGCAGGCCAGAACTTCTACAATCAGAGCGGCTGCCTGTTTGAGAACACCTTCTATTGGGCAGCAATTCCCGGTGCAAGCGCAAACGCAAAGACTCTTGTCAGGTTTGATGTTACCAACGGTGCATTTGAAGAACTCGGCAAGATCGCGGACGGCACCAACGGTCTCCAGACCACCGGTATGTTTGCAATCCCCATGGGCAACGCAAGCATTGCAGCTGACAAGCTCAACAACGTTTCCATCGCTGACTGAGTTTAAACTCAGCCGGACTGAGCACGGCTCGGCCCGAATGCAAACCCATTAACAAGGGGCGGCACTGCTTCGGCGGCGCCGCCTTTTTGATAATCCGAACCCGCTGTCGATGTGAACATTGACTTGAAACATGAAATGTGCATGAAACAAGGCAAATCGGCTCGAATTGCGGCAGAATTATGCCTTTGCCCCAAAAAATCAACATAATGTTCATTTTTTTACACGAAAACACGGTTGACAAAACGCTCTGCGTGCATTAAAATAATAACTGTCATCAAAACATCTAAGAAGCTTGTTGATTCTTAAATGTGTAACCCTCCTATATTTTTTCTGTGAAGCGGAGCAGCTCCCCAAGCTCCGCTTCAAACTTTTTTAATCGAAAGGTAATTCTGCGGCGGAGCTCGCTCCGCTTCAAACTTTTTTATTCGAACACGGAGAAGTCATCGGGCGGAGCTCGCTCCGCTTCAAACTTTTATTTAACCGAAAGTGATTCTGCGGCGGAGTTCGCTCCGCTTCATACTTTTATTAGGCCGATAAATATTTCGACAGAAAAAATGCTTCGATTTGATAATTGCCCCTTGCTGTTTCTTCGAATATCTGGTAAAATGATAATAACAAATATATTTGAACCGCATTCAAAGGGTGTAGCCGCATTCCGATAATGCGGGACAATCCATTTGCAGCAGGAGGTTGATTGTATATGCCCGCGAAAAAAATCGTTGCGATGCTGCTTGCAGGCGGTCAGGGAAGCCGCTTGGGTGAGCTTACAAAAAGCATGGCAAAACCCGCCGTTCCGTTCGGCGGGAAATACAGAATTATAGACTTTCCGCTCTCAAACTGTGTGAATTCGGATATCGACACCGTTGGTGTGCTGACGCAATATGAGCCGCTTGCGCTGAACGCGTATCTCGGAAACGGACAAGCATGGGATTTGGACAGAAATAACGGCGGCGTGTTTGTTCTGCCTCCTTATGCAAGCAACAGCGGCGGCAGGTGGTATTCCGGCACGGCGGATGCGATTTATCAAAACACACCTTTCATTGACCAATACAACCCCGAATATGTCCTTATTCTTTCGGGCGACCATATCTACAAGATGAACTATGCGCAGATGCTTCGCAATCATATAAAAAACAATGCAGATGCGACCATTGCCGTTTTGACCGTTCCGATCGCGGAAGCTTCCCGCTTCGGCATTATGAACACCGATGAGGAAGGCAGAATCACCGAATTTGAAGAAAAACCGAAAATTCCGCGCAGCAATAAAGCGTCCATGGGTATTTATATCTTCAATTGGAGCATTCTGAAAAAGTTTCTGGCAGAGGACGCCGCAAACCCGGATTCCTCCAACGACTTCGGAAAGAACGTCATTCCGGCAATGATAGACAGCGGCTGCCGCATGTTTGCATGGAACTTTTCCGGATACTGGAAGGATGTCGGAACGATTGCAAGCCTTTGGGAGGCAAACATGGATTTGCTCGGCACAAATCCTGTTTTCAATCTGTACGATAAGGAATGGCGTATATATTCAAAAAGTCCGATTATGCCGCCGCATTATGCGGGCGCGGATGCAGTCATTTCAAACAGCCTTGTTACCGAGGGCTGCGTTGTGCACGGCCTTGTGCGGCACAGCGTGCTTTATGCGGGCGTTCGCATCGAACCCGGCGCGGTCGTGGAGGATTCAATTATAATGCCCAACTCCGTGATTGAGCGCGGCGCGGTCGTTCAAAAAACAATTGTGGGTGAAAATGCGATTGTCGGCGCAAAAGCTCGGGTCGGCTGCCAAAAACTTGATACCGATGCCGACTACGACACAAAACTTACCGGCGACATAACCCTTGTTGCAAGTGCCGTTCGTGTTGCGGACGGGCTGCGGATTCCAAAGGGCATGGTCTACAACTGCGGAAAAGGGGGCGGATTCAATGAATAACAGCATGTTCGGCTTGATTTACACGGGCGAGGCGAATGCGCAGCTTCGCGAATTGACGTTTTCGCGCTCGGTTGCAGCCGTTCCGTTCGGCGGACGTTACCGTGCCATCGATTTTATGCTTTCCGATATTGTGAACACGGGCATTTCAAACGTCGGCATAATCACTCAAAGAAATTATCACTCTCTGATGGATCACCTCGGCAGCGGAAAGGAATGGGATCTCCACCGCAAAAGGGACGGTCTGTTTATCCTTCCGCCCTTTGTAACGCGGGATAATACCGGCGTTTACAGGGGAACGGTCGATGCAATTCGTTCCGTAATGGGCTATATTCGCCGCAGTGCGCAGAAATATGTCATTCTGACCGGGAGCCACACTCTCTACAACACAACATATGACAAAATGCTCCGACAGCACATTGAAACGGGCGCGGATATCACGATTATGTATAACGAGGAGCACGAGTTCAACAGAGCGGAACAATACGATGACCTGCGCCTCACGATTAACGAAAACGGCAGGATCACCGACCTTGCGCTCAATCCTTATATGCCGGACAGCCCGTTTATGGGCTGTGATGCATACATAATGGAAAAGACTCTGCTGGAATACCTTGTTGAGGATGCGGCCGCACACGGCGAGTTTGATTTCATGCAGGATGTTCTTATCAAAAATGTGAATAAATACAGGTTCTGCGGCTGGAAGTACAACGGCTATGTTGCAAGATTGAACTCCGTCGATGCATTTTATAAGCATAATCTTGCGCTGCTTCAGCCCGCTGTGCAGCAGGATTTGTTCAATTCCGCGCACCCGATTTATACAAAAGTCAAGGATGAGGTGCCCGCGAATTACTGCGGCAGCGGCAGTGCGCGCAACAGCGTTATTGCGGACGGCTGCATTATCGAGGGTGAAGTCGAAAATTCCGTGCTTTTCCGCGGAGTTCATGTCGGCAAGGGTGCAAAAGTCAAAAACTGCATACTGATGCAAGCCACCTATATCGGGGATAACAGTGAACTGTCTTATATGGTGCTTGATAAGGGCGTTATAGTTTTGAACGGCAGGCGTTTGAGCGGGCATGAGAATTATCCCGTCATTCTGCGAAAAGGCGTCACTGTATAATGCCGCGAACAAAGCGGGCGGGGCAAAAGCTTCCCAAAGCGGGAGCATCGGAGCAAAGTTTTGCGTTCGGTCGGAGCAAAACGGATATAGGCGTGAAAAATGCTTATTTCCAAAGTATATTTTCAAATAAGTGTTGACAATATTTGCCTGTGGATTTATGATACAACTGAGCGGAGGGAGAAAAGCCTCCCGAGCCGCCTGTTACCAAAGCCGCAGCGGATGCGGTGCGCCCGATGTGGCTGCACATGCGTTTTCGGCACCACGCCGGCGGCATGAACTCGCCGCCTGTGCGGTAATTAAAAAAACATTATTTTTTGGAGGATTTTATAGAATGAACGCTTACATTCAGGAAATTCTTGCGAAGGTTCAGCAGCGCGATGCGCACGAACCCGAGTTTCTTCAGACTGTTGAAGAGGTTCTCAAATCCCTTGAACCCGTTATCGAAAAGCATCCCGAGTATCAGGAAGCCGGTCTTCTTGAGCGTCTCGTAGAGCCGGAGCGCGTTATCGAATTCCGCGTACCTTGGACCGACCGTGACGGCAAAGTTCAGGTAAACCGTGGCTTCCGCGTTCAGTTCAACAGCGCGATCGGACCCTACAAGGGCGGTCTCCGTTTCCAGGGCAATGTTAACCTTTCCATCATGAAGTTCCTCGGCTTTGAGCAGACCTTCAAAAACAGCCTCACCAGCCTTCCCATGGGCGGCGGTAAGGGCGGTTCCGACTTCGATCCCAAAGGCAAGACCGATAAGGAAATCATGGATTTCTGCCAGAGCTTCATGACCGAGCTCTGCCGTCATATCGGACCCAGCATCGACGTTCCCGCAGGTGATATGGGTGTCGGCGGCCGTGAAATCGGTTATCTCTTCGGCCAGTACAAGAGGATCCGCGGCGCATACGAAAACGGCGTTCTCACCGGCAAAGGTCTCTCCTTCGGCGGTTCCCTCATCCGTCCCGAAGCAACCGGTTTCGGTGCTGTTTACTACCTCTGCGAAGTTCTCAAGCATGAGAACGACACCATCGAAGGCAAGACCGTTGCAGTATCCGGCTTCGGTAATGTTGCTTGGGGTGTTACCAAGAAGGTTGCGGAACTCGGCGGCAAGGTTGTTACCCTCTCCGGCCCCGATGGCTACATCTACGATCCCGACGGCGTTGTAACCGAAGAAAAGATCAACTACATGCTCGAAATGAATGCAAGCCGCCGCAATCGCGTACAGGACTATGCAGACAAGTTCGGTGTTGAATTCTTCCCCGGCGAAAAGCCCTTCGGCCGCAAGGTCGATATCGTCATGCCCTGCGCAATGCAGAATGACGTTCATATGGAATCCGCAGAGAAGATCGTTGCAAACGGCATCAAGTACTATATCGAAGTTGCTAACATGCCCACCACCAACGATGCTCTCTACTTCATGATGGATCAGCCCGGCATGATCGTTGCTCCCTCCAAGGCAGTTAACGCAGGCGGCGTTGCAGTTTCCGGCCTCGAAATGAGCCAGAACGCAGAGCGTCTTGCTTGGACCGCAGAGGAAGTTGACGCAAAGCTCAGGCACATCATGGTCAACATCCATGCCGCTTCTGAGAAGGCCGCCGCTGAGGCCGGTCTTGGCTACAACCTGGTTGCCGGCGCCAACATCGCGGGCTTCAAGAAGGTTGCCGATGCTATGATGGCTCAGGGTATCGTCTGATAAACCGCCAAATATAAAGCGATAAATAAAGGGAGCTGCCATAGGGCGGCTCTCTTTTTCGTTTGCAAAATATCAATTTGCGCTTGCATGGGTAGCGGC
>OHHO01000806.1_pt1 | contig 11016 bp, 9 predicted proteins | sample 1568071 | NCBI WGS metagenome assembly OHHO01 (sample SAMEA3879582, study PRJEB24766) | human gut metagenome | biome: human-associated habitat; feature: feces | place: USA | collected 1985/1987
TTTATCTGCATCGCTATTGAGGACGAATACGGCAATACTCCAACGCAGCGGGCGGAACTGGACTGGCTGCTCTACAACAAGCCCTTGGAGTATGCCCAGCTTGTGCTGGGTGGGGAGATTGAGCGTTATCTCTCGCTTGGTTGCGACCACGGCAGGCTGGAAGGTCAATGACATAACAAACACAGCCCCGCTTTGGTGAAGGAGAAGCCAAAGCGGGGCTGTATTCAATGAAGGAGAAATGATGGGAATATCAGGTTACAGATTCAGCTCAAACTGTTCTGCCGTGATTGTTGCTTTGCCATCGGCAGCAAAGGTGATGCCATCGGCAGACTGGGGAGTGTAGATCCATGCGGTCATGGTCTGCTCGCCATCGTTGGCGAAAACTTCGATGCTGTTTTTATCCAGCAGGATGCGGAGCTTGAGCGCACCGTTCTGGCTGCGCACCTTGCAGCTGCGGCGGTGAACGATGTCGGCACGGGAACCGGCATAGCTGCGATCCAGCGTCAGCTCGGAAGTGTAGGGATCGTAGGTCAGGCTGGTGTGATAGTCTGCATCGGCGGCCAGCTTCAGGGTGAAGGAGCGGTATTCGCCAGGCTGCACCGTGACGGTCAGGTCCGCCACACGGCCCTTGATGCCTTCCAGAGAAGTTTCGTTTTGCACCGTCACATTTTCGTGGAAGATTCGCTTGCCGTGGACGGCATCCAGCTCCCGCACCGGGGTCTGAAGAATGCGTCCGTCCTTGATATGCAGCTCCCGGGGGCAGATGGTCTGCCCGAACCACTTGCAGCCCTGGGGCTTATCCTCGGTGTCCGACCAGGTCTGCAGCCATGCGGTCATGATGCGGCGGCCATCCGGGGCAAGGGTGGTCTGGGTGGCGTAGAAGTCGATGCCGCCGTCCATCAGCTGCACGTTTTCCTTGGTGAAGGTGTGGGTGGCTTGGTCGTAGCTGCCGATGAAGGCAATGACGTTGTGACCGTTGTGGAACTCGCCCTTGGGCAGCATCTCCATGGGGCCGAGCATCAGGACCTGCTTGCCATCCAGCGGGAAGAAGTCCGGGCACTCCCACATTTTGCCGTACTGATTGTTGCAGCGTTCCAGCACCGTGACAAAGTGCCAGTCGAAGCCGTCCTTGCTCTGGAACAGTGCCGCTGCGCCGCTGCCGTCCTCGGCCCGGCAGACGGTGACGGCGGAGTAGGTGCCGTCGGCCTCACGCCAGATCTTGGGGTCCCGGAAGTCAAACTTGCTGAAGCCTTCCGGCAGGTCTTTCTGGGTCAGCACCGGGTTGCAGGCAGGCTTTTCGTAGTTGAGACCGTCACCGATGGCAATGCTCTGGGTCTGGATATCCCGCATCTCCCCATTGGGCTGCTTTTCTGCAATCACGCTGGTGTACATCAGCAGCTGCTTGCCGTCATCCATCTCGGTGGCAGAGCCGGAGAAGCAGCCGGGGCCGTTGTCCACCGGGGAATCCGGTGCCAGCGCACAGGGCAGATACTCCCAGTGCAGCAGGTCGGTGCTGACGGCGTGACCCCAGTGCATGGGCGCCCACCGCACATCGTAGGGGTTATACTGATAGAACTGGTGATACTTCCCTTTGTAATAAGAGAAACCGTTGGGGTCGTTCAGCCAGCCCACATAGGGGGTCATGTGGTAAGCAGGGCGTTCCGCCGGGGAAATGGCAGCGCCGTGCTCGGCCTCGTAGGCACGGGCTTTTTGTAAAGTCAAATCGTTCATGGAATCCTCCAAAGGAAAGAATTCTTATGCGTAGTAAGCATCCAGATATTTCTGCATAATGCCCAGATAGTCGGACAGGCCGTAGGCTTCCAGCTTGCTCAGATATTCGTTCCACTCTGCATCCGTAGTGCCGTTCATGATCCAGTTTGCCTTCTGCGTATTCATGTAGGTCTGCAGATCTGCCTGCAGGTTAGAGACCTGCTCGGTGTCCTCGTTGCTCATAAAGACATTGGGATAGACATAATCGTTGTTCATATCCGGGGTGTAGATCTCCTTGATCCAGTCCAGACGGTACTGTGCATCGTCCGGGCAGGTAACGTATACACCATAGTAATCATCCAGAACCGCCAGAGGCCCGCCGACACACTGCGCCTCACGGACTTCCACGGGAGAAGCATCGCCCAGAGGAGCGTGCTTCAGCATGGGCTCGCCCTTATCGTTGGTGGACAGTTCAAAAATGTTAAAGCCTTCCGCATCGCCGTAAGTACCCCAGTTGTTCTGAGGAGACTGGAGGGGCGCGTACATCTGATCCAGCCATGCACAAACCAATGCGGGGTTATCCGCCTTTGCGGTGACAACGCATCTGCCGCGGGCAAAGCCGCTGGTGAAAGAGCCGTTCTGCGGAGTGATATTCCGGGTATCAGCGGTCAGGGCAGGCAGCGGCTCCCAGTCGGTCAGGTTGTCAATGTTGGCAACATCCCAGCTGAAGCAGACACCATAGCGGCCAGCCTTGCCCTTGGAAACATAGGTGGACCACTCCTGCGTGAAGCACTCCGGGTCAATGAGCTTCTCGGCATACAGCTTGTGCAGCCAGTCCAGACCATCACGGTAGCCCTGCTGGGTGGCGGCACAGATGACTTTCCGGTCGTTGGTAACGGCGATATGGCGGTCTTTGTCTGCATCGCCGTAGCCTTCGCCAAAGCCATTGATGAGGATGCTGGGGTCCTGATCGCCGTTGTTGACGATGCAGGACATGGGGATGATGTCGCCGTCAATGCCATACTCTGCCTTGATAGAAGCGGCGTTATCACGGAATGCCATCAGCACCTGCTCAAACTCGTCCACCGTGGTGGGCATCGACAGACCGAGGAAGTTCAGCCACTTGGTATTGATGAAGCTCATGTTGCCAATGGTCTGGATGGCGGTCTTTTCTGCGCCGAGCTGCTCGATCCAGGGCAGTGCCCAGATGTGGCCATCGCTGTCGGTGCACATGGTGCGGTACTCCGGGTACTGCTCAAAGACCTTCTGGAGATTCGGCATATTGTTGTCAATGTAGTCTTCCAGATTGAGGATGACACCCTGATCTGCGTAGCGCAGCAGATTGCTGTCGGTAAAATCAGCAGTAAAAACAAAATCCGTCAGGGTGTTGGGGTTGGACATATTCAGGGTGATCTTATCGCTCCACTGGTCGGACTGGATGGCGGTCCAGTCGATGTGCACATTGGTCTGCTCTTCCAGACGCTTGAAGATGGTGCGGTTGTTCGGCTCGGGTTCGCTGCCCACAGGGAAGCTGGTCATACCGGTAAAGGTGACCTTTTCGGACAGCGGAAATGTAACGGCACCGGTCACGTCCACAGCTGCGGCAGCAGAATTGCTGCCGCCGGTGGATTTGCCGCCGCCACAGGCAGACAGAGCAGCGGCAGAGCCCGCCAGAGCGCAGACCTTGAGGAAGTTGCGGCGAGAGATCAGCTTTTTCATGGTATTTTCTCCTTTTTTATGTTTCTTTTTTCGTGTAGCAGATGAGCGTACCGGCTCATAAAATTCTGGAATCTCCTCAGCCTTTAATGGAACCAGCCATGATGCCGGCATCAAAATACTTCTGGAAGAAGGGATACATCACCAGCAGCGGCAGACTGGAAATAATAATGGTTGCATATTTGAGCAGCTCTGCCATCTTCGCACGTTCGGCAGTGCTCTGGATATCTGCGATCATGCCGGATTCCGGCTGGCTCTGGATCAGGATGGAACGCAGCACCAGCTGCAGCGGCTGCTTCGATGCGCTGTTCAGGTAGATCATGGCGTCAAAGTAGCTGTTCCACATTGCCACGAACTGCCACAGGGCCAGAACTGCCACCACCGGCATACAGACGGGCAGCAGGATCTTGAAGAAGTAAAGCATCTCGCTGGCTCCATCCACATCCGCAGCTTCACGCAGCTCACGCGGGATGCCTTGATAATAGGTACGGGCAATGATCATGTTCCACACGCTGAATGCTCCCGGCAGAATGACCGCCCACATGGAATCCAGCAGACCCAGATTGTTGATGAGCAGGTAGGTGGGGATCAGACCGCCGCTGAAAAACATCGTGATCACAAACAAGGTGTTGAAGATCTTTTTGCCTTTGAAGTCCGGCAGCGACATGGGATAAGCGGCAAGCATCGTCACAGCTACCGAGATGATGGTGAAGATGATCGAGTAAAGTACTGCGTTCTTGAAGCCGACCCAGATCTGCTTGTCCGAAACGACACGCTGGTAAGCATCCAGACTCCACTTGCTGAAATCAAAGGAGATGCCCTTGTTTTGCAAAGTGACCGGGTCCATAAAGGACGCGATGACGATGTAGATCATCGGAACGATGATCGCCAGCAGGAACAAGCCCAGAAGTGCGTAGCCGCAGTACAGGATGATCTTATCTTGTCTGGTGTAGAGGGCCATTTTTGATTTTTTCTGTTTTGCCATGGTAAACCCCTCCTTACAAGCCCTTGCCATCGTTCATTTTGGCAACGACCTTGTTCACTGCGATCAGCAGGATGACGTTGACAACGGTGTTGAACAGACCGACTGCCGTGGAAAAGCTGTAATCGCCGTCCAACAGGCCCTTTTTATAAACGTACGTTGCAATGATCTCGGCAGTGTTCAGGTTCAGGTCGGTTTGCAGGGCATAGGCTTTTTCAAAACCGATGCTCATGATGTTGCCTGCCTGCAGGATAAACTGAATCACGACCATATCCTTAATGGCGGGCCACTCCACTGTCATGATCTGCTGGATCAGGTTTGCGCCGTCGATCATCGCAGCTTCCTTCAGATCCTTGCTGGCGTTAGAAAGGGATGCGGTGTACATGATGGATGCCCAGCCGGCACCCTGCCAGATGCCGCTGATGATGTAGATGGGGCGGAATGCTTCCGGCAGCGTCATGAAGTTGATGCTGGTGTGAAGCAGGCCGTTCACCGGACCGGTGACACTCAGCAGCACCCGGACGATGCCGCACAGCACGATGACCGAGATGAAGTTGGGCATATACAGCACCAGCTGCACCTTCTGCTTGATCTTCTTGCTCTCGATACGGTTGAGCAGGAATGCCAGCAGGATGGGGATCGGGAAGCCCCACAGCAGACCGTAGACGCTCAGCTTCAGGGTGTTGATCAGATAGCGCTGGAAGTCCGGCGAGGACATGAAGCGGGTAAAGTTTTTGAAGCCTACCCACTCGCTGCCCCAGATACCTTTGAAGGGATTGTACTTCTGGAACGCGATCAGTACACCGCCCATGGGAGCGTACTTGAACACCAGCGTCAGCACCACGGCAGGCAGCAGGAACAACAGGTAAAGCTGCCAATGCCGTTTGATGTAGACCCATGTGTTGTGCAGCTTGCGTTCTGCTGTTAGCACAGCCGTTTCCGGCGAGGCCGTCTTTGCTTTCATGAATCATTCTCCTCCTTTTTGATTTGCTTGCCGTTTGATTTACGTTTTACATTTGCACCTTTGAATTTTGCACTTTTTACTTTGATTGTGCAATTGTAAAACTCTGTAATTCATTTATACCACGCAAGCAAGCGAATGTCAACGATAATTCATAGTATATATCAAGAAATATTGTGGATTTGTACAGATGCACAAATTCGAAAGTGCGTAAATATGCAAAATGATGATTTGCATTTTTACGTTTGACTAATTTGTGCATTTGCACTATACTGGAGTCGCAAAGAATAAGATCCGTCACCAGACTTTATCTATAAAAGAAAGAGGATGACTTATGGCAACCAAGGTCACCATTCAGGATATTGCAAACGAACTGCAGCTTTCCCGCAACACAGTTTCAAAGGCCATCAACAACACCGGTGTGCTGGCAGATGCCACACGGGAAAAGATCCTGCGCAAAGCCGCCGAAATGGGCTATAAGCAGTTCGCCTATCTGCCGCTGTTTCAGGAAGACGCTGCAAAAGCAGCAGAGCCTTTCATTCTGCCGAGTGACAAACGGGAGATCGCCATGCTGACGACCCAGTTTCTGAGCAGCTCTCACTTTTCCTCCATGATGCTGGATCGTTTCCAGTCGGAAATCGACCATCTGCACAGCGGCATGACCATTCATCGCATTTCTCCCATAGAGCTGAAAGAGAAAAAACTTCCATCTTCTCTCAATACCGAGCGCACAGCCGGCATCATCTGCTTTGAAGTATTCGACTATGACTACGCACAGATGCTGTGCGATCTGGATGTTCCGCTGCTGTTTGTAGACACCCCTGTGATGGATATGCGTCCTCCTCTTAAAGCTGACCGCCTTTATATGGAAAACCGCATTGAGATCCAGAATGCGGTGACCCACATGGTCCAGCGCGGCAAAAAACGCATCAGCTTTGCGGGGGATAAAAACCACTGTCAGTCCTTCTTTGAGCGTTATATGGCTTATAGGGATGCAGTGGAGTATTTTGGTCTGAAAGAGGGCCTGAGCACCTGTGCGATGCCATCGGGACAGCAGAACTATCCGGTATCCCTGTACGAAACCATACGTCGGTTCAAAACGATGCCGGATGCCTTTGTCTGCGCCAATGACTTTGTTGCCATGGATCTGGTCAAGGCATTGGATGAACTGGGGTATTCGGTTCCCGATGATATCTGGGTCTGCGGCTTCGATGACAGTCAGGAGGCTTCCTACTTTGCCCCCCGTCTGACTTCGATCCATATCCATGGACAGATCATGGGCTACACCGCTGCCAATCTGCTTATGACCCGCATCGAAGAGCCATCGCTGAACTATCGCACCGTCTATACGGAAACCAACCTGATCCTGCGCGAATCCACAGGAGATTGAGCGAAAGGAGACCCCCCATGCGTGACCTGTGCAATACGGACAAGCCGCTGTTTGCTGTGCTGACGAAATTGACTTACAGTGCTTACCTGAACATCTTATGGCTCGTGTGCAGCCTGCCCATCGTTACCATAGGGGCTTCTACGACCGCATTGTTCTACGTCACACTCAAAATGGCGGAAGATCGGGACGATGGTCTGACCCGGATGTTTTTTAAGGCGTTCCGGGAAAATTTTAAGCCCGCCACAAAACTCTGGCTTATCCTGCTGGCAGTCGGCAGTTTCCTGGCTGCGGATGGCTTTGTGCTGCGCCGAATGTGGAGCGAAAACATTTTCTGGACGCTGCTCACTGCAGTGCTTATTGGTGCGGCAGTTCTGTACGGCATCGTTCTGCTGTATGCCTTTCCTCTGCTGGCACGGTTTGAAAACACCACCTTCGGCATCCTGAAAACAGCGTTTCTCGTGGGTGTCCGGTATCTGTTTTGCACCCTGCTGATGGCGGCGATCTATGGCATCATGGGGTACGTCATTGTGTTTGTGTTCACGCCTGCATTCCTGCTGGGCATGGGCTTCTGCGCCATGCTCTGCTCCTTTCTGATGCTTCGGATCCTCTATCTGATCGGTGGAGACCCTGATGCAGTACACGAGGAATACGACCATGACAAAAACTGACCGGGATACGCTCCGCTCCCTCCATGGGCGCAAAAAGTGGGAGCACATCTGGGCATATTACAAACTGCCCATTGCGATCGTGCTCATTGTCGTCTATATCCTCGGCTATGCAGCCTACCGCCATGTGACGAAAAAAGAGGATGTGCTTTACCTTGGTCTGGTAAATATCACTGCCGGGTCTGATCTGACGGAACAGCTTACCACCGGCTTTGCCGAGGCGCAGGGTCTGACCAAAAAGCAACAGGTCGATCTGCTGTCCGGCTTGCTGCTCAGCGAAAGCGAACGCGCAGAGGAGCAGTATGTATATGCTTCGGAGATGAAGCTGCTGGGTGCAGTCAGTGCCCAGCGGTTAGATATTGTTCTGATGGACGAATATGCACGGGATCGACTGTTGGCAGATGATTATTTTCTCGATCTGCGGACACTGGATGCGTCTTTCCGTGCACTGCCGGGTCTGAACGCCGGCGGGACCGTGCTGGATATTTCGGACACGCCGTTTGTCAGGCAGGCAGGTTTTTCTGGCAAGGTCTATCTTGGGGTAGTGCAGAATGCACCGCACCCGGAGCGTGCAGCCGCTTACATTCATTATCTGTTCCAGCGGTGATCGTTGGGTTTCACATCAAGAATAAGGAGAATTATCATGGACATTTTAACGATTGGTGAAGTTTTGATCGACCTGACCCAGACCGGCAAGGATGCGCGCGGCATTCCTCAGTTTGCCGCAAACCCCGGCGGTGCCCCGGCCAATCTGGCGGTGGCTGCTTCCAGACTGGGCGCACAGACCGCCTTTATCGGCAAGGTGGGTGCGGATGCCTTTGGCCGCTACCTGAAAGAGGTTCTGGCAGAGAACAAGGTGGATGTTTCCGGCATGGCGGTGGATGCAGACCACCCCACCACCATGGCAGTCGTGTCAGTGGATGCCACCGGCGAGCGGGATTTCAGCTTCTACCGCAGCGCCAACGCTGACGTGATGCTGAGCAAAGAGGACATTTCGGAGGGCGCTCTGAAAGCTGCCAAAATCGTCCACTTTGGCTCGGTCAGCCTGACCGCCGACCCCTCCCGCACCGCTACGCTGGATGCTGCCACCCGCGCCAAAAAGCTGGGTGCTACCATCACCTACGACCCCAATTACCGTGCCAACCTCTGGAAGAACAAAGAGGAAGCCATTGCCCAGATGAAGGCTCCCCTGCCGCTGGTGGATATTCTGAAAGTTTCCGATGAGGAGCTGCCCCTGCTCACTGGCACCACCGACTGCGAAAGCGGCACGGCACAACTGGCACAGAACGGAATCCGGCTGATTTTTGTCACCCTGGGTGCAAACGGCGTATTCTACCGCTTTGGGGAGAAAACTGGCCATGTGGCTGGCGTTCCCTGCAAGGTGGGTGACACCAACGGCGCAGGCGATACCTTCTTTGGGGCTGCCCTGTCCAAGCTCTGCAAGGAGGAGCTGGACACCCTGACGGTGGACAAGCTGGAAGGCATTCTGGCTTTTGCCAACAAGGCGGCCAGCATCACCACCAGCCGGCATGGCGCTATCCCCGCCATGCCCACCCTTGCAGAAGTGGAGGGCTGAACCATGGCAGTAAAGCAGGAATTTGAGTCCCGGTTTACCAAGCACAAGGACGAGCTGGAATGGCTGTTCATGGAACTGTACCACAACCGGGAAGGGCTGGAAGTTCTGGAGCGGGAGATGGCAGAAGCCTACAACGCCCGCAGCGCCGAGCTGAAAGCACTGGACAAGGCACGCTCTGCCGACCCGGAGTGGTACAAGCGGGGCAATATGTTCGGCATGACCATGTATACCGACCTCTTTGCCGGAAATTTGAAAGAGCTGGCAAAGAAGCTGCCCTATCTCAAGGAGCAGAAGCTGACCTATCTGCACCTGATGCCCCTGCTGCAGATGCCCCACCCCCACAACGATGGCGGCTATGCGGTGGAGGATTTCGATACCGTAGACCCGGCCCTTGGCACCAACAAGGATCTGGAAAACCTGACCCGTGAACTGCGGAAAGCCGGCATCAGCCTGTGTCTGGATTTTGTGATGAACCACACCGCCAGCACCCACCGCTGGGCCATGGCGGCAAAGGCGGGCGACCCGTGGTTTCAGGCGTATTACCATCTCTATGACGACCGCACCATCCCCGACCAGTACGAGCAGACCGTTCCGCAGGTGTTCCCCAACACCGCACCCGGCAACTTTACATGGTGTGAGGAGATGCACAAGTGGGTGCTGACCACCTTCCACGATTATCAGTGGGATCTGAACTACGCAAACCCGGCAGTGTTCGTGGACATGACCAAGAGCATCCTGCATCTGGCAAATCTGGGCGTGGAAGTGTTCCGCATTGACGCGGTGCCCTACATCTGGAAGCAGCTGGGCACCACCTGCCGCAATCTGCCGCAGGTGCACACCATCGTGCGGATGCTCCGCATGGTGCTGGAATGCGTCTGCCCGGCGGTCATCCTCAAGGGCGAGGTGGTCATGGCTCCCAAGGAGCTTGCCGCCTATTTCGGTACCCCGGAAAAGCCGGAATGCCACATGCTCTACAACGTGTCCACCATGGTCAACCTGTGGGGTGCCCTTGCCAGCCGGGACACCCGGCTGCTGAAGGCGCAGCTGGACGCCCTGCACGCCCTGCCGGACAACTGCTGGTTCGTGAACTATCTGCGCTGCCATGATGACATCGGCTGGGGTCTGGACGAGGCGGTGGAAAACCGGCTGGGCATTGACCCGCAGAAGCACAAGGAGTATCTTTACCACTTCTACGAGGGCAATTTCCCCGGAAGCTGGGCAAAGGGCGAGCTGTACAACTACGACCCCGCTACTGGCGATGCCCGTAGCTGCGGCACCACCGCCAGCCTGTGCGGCGTGGAGCAGGCACTGGAAAAAGGCGATAAAACCGCACTGGACTACGCCGTGAAGCGCGACCTGCTGCTGCACACTGCCATGGCGTTTTTGCAGGGCTTCCCCATGCTGAACTGCGGCGATGAAATTGCACAGCTCAATGGCTGGGACTACAAAAACGACCCTGACCGTGTGGAGGACAGCCGCAATTTGCATCGCACAAAATTCAACTGGGAGAACGCAAAGCAGCGCACCCGGAAGGGCACGCTGCAAAACCAGCTGTGGCAGGGCATGGAGCAGCTGCGCCAAATGCGGGCAGACCCCTGCTTTGCCCCGGATGCGTGGGTGACCACATGGGACAGCCACAACCCCGGCGTGCTGGCACTGGTACGCAAGCGCGGTGAGGAAACGCTGGTGGGACTGTTCAACTTTACCGAGTACCCGGCAGGGGCAAGTCTGGACGCTCTGGGCGGTGAGTATCACACCCCGGAGGGCACTTCCGTCTGGCTGGCAGATGTGGAGCTGGAACCGTATCAGGCGCTGCTGGTAAAAAACAAATAAGTAAAACGAGTCATCTGGCTATCTCTTTTTGCCAAAGTTTTCATCGCTTTTTCTTACAAGCTGCCGAAAGTGACGTGTTTTCAAAAGTTTTTGTTGACACGACTCGATTTTTGTGGTAATCTATTCCGACAATTTAATATAACATATTTACTTAGAGTTCCAGCTCGGCTCCCGAAGGAGCCG
>OHHO01000816.1_pt1 | contig 10932 bp, 7 predicted proteins | sample 1568071 | NCBI WGS metagenome assembly OHHO01 (sample SAMEA3879582, study PRJEB24766) | human gut metagenome | biome: human-associated habitat; feature: feces | place: USA | collected 1985/1987
CCAGCAGAAGCTGCTGCCTATAATATTCGAAGCAGTTAGGCAGGCTGATGCTGCCAGGGAGAATGCCGCCCTGTTTGCCGCTGTTAAGCAGCAGGTCATAAGTCAGGTACTAAACCAAGTCGTCCGATCGGCTGAATTTGCAGAGTTATACAAAAGACTTCGCGTGGCAGGATTACATCCGGTCTTGGTGAAGGGCGCGCTATGCAGTCGCTTGTATCCGCTGAAAGATCACCGCATCAGCGCGGATGATGATATATATGTGCAGGATAGTGAGTTCCTGACTTGTCACGAACGGTTGCTTACAGAGGGCTTGTCCACCGATACTCCTGCAGACGAACTGTCCACGTCGGACGAGATTTCTTACCTGAAGGAAGGCAGCCCGCTATATATTGAGATGCATCGTCACCTGTTTGATTCATCAGAAGATGCCCATGACGAACTGAATCATTTCTTTGAGAACATTCAGCCTATAGAGGTGGATGGATTCTTGGCCATGCCGCCTCATGAGCATTTGCTATATTTGATATTACATGCCTATAAGCATTTTGTAAGCTGTGGCATTGGCTTGCGGCAGTTCTGCGACATCGGCCTGTGGGCGCGGGCGTACCACGATCAAATCGACTGGCAGCGCCTGCATGACCAGTGTGCCAGCGTCCACGCGGCGACCTTCGCCGCCGCGGCCTTCCGGATCGCCCGGACGTATCTGGACATCGACTTTGACCTGCCCGGGCTGTGGGTCGGCGATGTAGACGTGGAGCCGCTGCTGCACGACACCCTTTGCGGCGGCGTGTACGGCTCCAACAGCTACACCCGCCTGCACTCGTCCACCGTGACGCTGAACGCCGTCAAGGCCAGCCGCACCGGCGAGAAAAGCAGTGTCCTGCGCACGGTGTTCCCCAAGCGGGCGTATCTGGAGCGGCGCTACCCGTACCTCAAAAAGCGCCCGTACCTGCTGCCCGTGGCGTGGGTGCAGCGCATCGCCCACTACGCCGGAGAAAAGCAGTCCGGCGCGGACAACAGCGCGTCCGGCTCCATCAAGCTGGCAAAAGGGCGCATCGAGCTAATGAAGCGATATGGGATTATAGATGAGAAGAAATAAGCAGAAGGATTATCCAAAATCTGCAACGATAGAGTAATAGCAAGGGGATGAAAAATGAAAGCAAAGAAATGGCTGACCATCATCACTTTTGTTATCTCACTAATATCCTTAGTGAGTGCATTCGCCATTGGCAAGGACGGTAATTGCATTTTTTATGATATCTCCATGGCTTTTCTTGGAAGTGCTTTCTTGGGATTTATCATGTCGCTTACAGAGTATTTTGTTGAAAAACGAAAGGCCATGGAGGAGTTTTGGCTTCAGGCAACAAGTGTCTTGAAAAGATTGCGAAAGATTAATTATCTTGAAGTAGACGCTCCATATGATTTGATTATAGATGCATTTACAGAAGAACGGTCAAACGAATGGCACAAGATAATTGCAGCCTTGTCAGAAGACAAAGAGGTCCATCATGAAGCCAAAGACAAATTATTATCTTGGTATGAGGAATCAGCCGTTCTCACTTTTGATGAAAACACCGATGTTGATCGGGAGTTGGACACGATATATGAGTACGAAATAAAAAAATATAAAGAAGTATTTATCCGGTGCATGGATAGCTACCGGTTGGCATCTTCTGTAGGGTTAGGTGCATTTGACAATGCCTACGGCAACTTAGATTTTCTTGTAGGTAACAAGCGTATTCGGCAAAAGGCATATGATGCAATTTATAATAAGTTGGTGGATATTGTGCTTCAGTTTAGAACCGAAGCATATCACTTTAATTTGTTGAAAGAGGGCAAGGGAAACCTGCCAGCATGTGCTTCAAAAGTGGTTGCCTTAAATCAGAAGTATTTTTCTTCAAGAGAGGAAAAAACTTCTGGGTATACAAACACCTTGGTATTTCAGAGTGTATTTGATGATATTGATGCATCATTGGAGAAGTTCAGGTGCAAGATTTATGGAACTGAATACACTGAACCCCAAAGAGAGCCGGTTTCTGGCAAAATGCTTTATTTTAATGAAGATGGGAAATAAATGCCCTGTAGAAATCCCTGAAAATCTCAGACAGATTCAATCCTTCCCAAACCGCAAAGTTTTTTCCTCCCACGCAAACGAATTTCACCCTTCTGCGCTTCTGTAAACCGTGCATGGCGTGCGCGGTTCCGAGTAACTTGGTGCGGTTCGGCGTGGCCGTTCTCGTTTCCGTAAAGTGCAAAGGGCGCTTTTTTGGCCAGTGCATCGGATGGGAGATTTCAAATCGCTGGAATCGGGAATCCTGCATATAGTCCCTGATTTCCCGGTCGAGCCGCTTCCCGGTACGATCATTTTCGTGACCTCACGAAAATGATCTGATACTCCAAATTCACCGGCTTCACCTGACATCACAGCCCAAACGAAGGCCGGAGGACGCACGTCCTCCGGCCTTTTTCACCCCGTTGCAGCGGGCTCATTTTCCCTCAAAACCACGCAAATTTACTGTACCATTTCTGTACCAATGGTGCAAAAATCTATATCGAGTTATATAGATTTTTGTAATTTTTAGAATCTTTAGAACCGTTGATATATCAGGATTTATGGCGTTTTATCAACTTTTAGAGAGACTTCCGGGTACGGCGATACCTAATTTCACCCAATCGCCCGCGTGACCGGCCGGAATAGAGAAACAGCATAGCGGGGACGCGGCCATTCTGCCGCGTCCCTGCTGCTCTTATCAACACATGCCTGCCGCCCTGGGCCGGATCCAGAACATTTGTTTGAAAAAATAGGTTTACAGATAAAAATAAAGGTGATACAATAGAATACTACACGACTGCACGGAACAGGAGGCGCTTATGGGAAAATTCAAGGTGGTATCGGAATACACCCCCAGCGGGGACCAGCCCCAGGCCATCGACACCCTGGCCAGCGGCATCGAAAACGGCTTGCGGGACCAGGTGCTGCTGGGCGTCACCGGCAGCGGCAAGACCTACACCATGGCCAAGGTCATCGAGCGGGTCCAGCGGCCCACCCTGGTGCTGGCCCACAACAAGACCCTGGCGGCCCAGCTGTGCGAGGAGTTCCGGGCCTTCTTCCCGGAAAACGCCGTGGAATACTTCGTGTCCTACTATGACTACTATCAGCCGGAGGCCTATATCCCCCACACGGACACCTTTATCGAAAAGGACGCCGCCATCAACGACGAGATCGAGCGCCTGCGCCACAGCGCCACCGCCGCCCTGTTTGAGCGGCGGGACGTCATCGTGGTGTCATCGGTGTCCTGCATCTACGGGCTGGGAGACCCCATCGACTATGCCAACATGGTGATCTCCCTGCGCCAGGGGAAGGAGTACCCCCGGGACCAGCTGCTGCGCAAGCTGGTGGAGATCCGCTATGAGCGCAACGACATCGCCTTTGACCGGAATATGTTCCGGGTCCGGGGGGACACGGTGGAGATCTATCCGGTATATGCCAACGGCTACGCCATCCGGGTGGAGTTCTTCGGCGACGAGATCGACCGCATTTCCCAGATCAACCCCGTCACCGGTCAGGCCCAGCGGGTGCTCCAGCATGTGGCCATCTATCCCGCCAGCCACTACGTCACCACCAAGGACAAGATGGAGCGGGCGGCGGAGGAGATCGAAAAGGAGCTGGCGGAGCGGAAAAAGTGGTTTGAGGATCATGGCAAGCTCATCGAGGCCCAGCGCATTGACCAGCGCACCCGGTATGACCTGGAGATGATGCGGGAGCTGGGCTACTGTACCGGCATCGAAAACTATTCCCGGGTGATCTCCGGCCGGGAGCCCGGCTCCCCGCCCACCACCCTGCTGGACTATTTTCCGGAGGACTTCCTGCTGTTTGTGGACGAGAGCCATGTGACCCTGCCCCAGGTCCGGGCCATGTACAACGGCGACCGGGCCCGGAAGGAGAGCCTGGTGGAATACGGCTTCCGCCTGCCCTGCGCCTTCGACAACCGGCCCCTGAAATTCCCGGAATTTGAGGAGCGGTATCACCAGGCGGTGTTCGTGTCCGCCACCCCCGGGGACTATGAGCGTGAGCACGCCGACCAGGTGGCCGAGCAGGTGATCCGGCCCACGGGCCTGCTGGACCCCCGGGTGGAGGTGCGGCCGGTGGAGGGGCAGATCGACGACCTGGTGGATGAAATCCGCCTGCGCATCGACCGAAATGAGCGGGTGCTGGTGACCACCCTCACCAAGCGCATGGCGGAGGACCTGACGAACCACATGAAGGGCCTGGGCCTGCGGGTGCGGTATATGCACTCCGACGTGGCCGCCATCCAGCGGATGGAGATCATCCGGGATCTGCGGCTGGGCGAATTTGACGTGCTGGTGGGCATCAACCTGCTGCGGGAGGGCCTGGACCTGCCGGAGGTGAGTCTGGTGGCCATTCTGGACGCCGACAAGGAGGGATTCCTCCGCAGCGAGACCAGCCTGATCCAGACCATCGGCCGGGCCGCCCGGAACGCCCAGGGTCTGGTGATCCTGTATGCCGACACCGTCACCCCCTCCATGCGGGCGGCCATGGACGAGACCCAGCGCCGCCGGGAGAAGCAGGACGCCTATAACAAGGCCCACGGCATCGTGCCCCAGACCATCCGCAAGGACGTGCGCAAGGTGCTGGAAATCTCCAAGGATGCCCAGCAGGAGCAGCAGGCCAGCCGCCGCAAGCTGACGGATGCCGAGCGGGAGGCCACCATCCGCCGCCTGGAGAAGGAAATGAAGGAAGCCAGCAAGATGCTGGAGTTTGAATACGCCGCCCTGCTGCGCGATCAGATCATCGCCCTGCGGGGGGAGAAATGAGGATTCGCCATGCCCCACGTTCCCACCGTGGATATCCGCCGCCTGGGAGATATCCGCTTCGATACCCAGTTGGAAAAGGCCCTGGCCCCCAGCCCGGACTATGACGTGCAGCAGTGGCTGTTCGTCCCCAATGAATACACCGAGTACCGGTACATCCTGGGCACCCGGGGGCAGAAGCCCCTGATCTGCATCGGCATCAACCCCTCCACCGCCCGGCCCGGGGACCTGGACCCCACCCTGCAAAGCGTGGAGCGGGTGGCCCGGAACAACGGCTTCGACTCGTTCATCATGTTCAATGTCTACGCCCAGCGGGCCACCTCCCCGGACGATATGGAGCCGGAGTGCAACCCGGAGCTGCACCGGGAGAATATGCGGGCCTTCGCCTATGCCCTGTCCCTGAATCCCCGGCCGGTGGTGTGGGCCGCCTGGGGGACCATCATCGAAAAGCGCCCCTACCTCTGGACCTGTCTGGAGGATATGATCGCCCTGGGCCGGGAATACGGCGCCCAATGGGTCACCTGCGGCCGCCGCTCCAAGGCCGGGCATCCCCACCACCCCCTGTATCTGCGGGCAGACGCCCAGGCGGAGCCCTTCGACGTGGAGGAATACGTCCGGGCCCAGCAGGCCCGGGCGGCCGCCGCCGTGTCCGGCCGCCCCAGGCGGGTATGAGGAGAGGCCATGGGAAAAAGCCGGCTTGACCTCAGCGCCCTGGACCTGAAGCTCCTGGCCATGGCCGCCATGCTGGTGGACCACATGGGCTATCTCCTGTTTCCCACGGCCATGTGGATGCGGTATGTGGGGCGGCTGGCCTTCCCGATTTTCGCCTTCCAGATCGCCGAAGGGTGGTACAGGACCCACGACCGGGAAAAATACACCCTGCGGCTGCTGATCTGCGCTGTGGTGTCGGAGGTGCCCTTTGACCTGGCCTTCAGCGGAACGCCGGTGGACGCCGGGTATCAGAATGTCCTGTGGACGTTCTTCATCGCCGCGGCGGCACTGTGGGCCGCGGATGCCCTGCAGGAGCGGCTGCACCTTCCCCTGCCCCTGGCGGCGCTGCCGGCCGCAGGGGCGGGCTATCTGCTGGGGGAGGCGCTGCAGTCCGACTATTTCGGCCCCGGGGTGCTGACGGTGCTGGTGTTTGCCCTGTGCCGGGGCCGCAGCGGCGGCCGGATCGGGGAGCTGGCGGCTATGGTGATCGTCAACGGCCGGCTGCTGCCCAGCGCGTCCATGATCGTGTGGGGCATGGAGCTGCCCGTGCAGCTGCTGGCGGCGGCCCTGCTCCCCATCTGGCTGTACCGGGGCCGTCAGGGCCCCCACGGCCCCTGGCTCCGGTGGGTATGGTACGGCTTTTACCCGGCCCACCTGCTGGTGCTGTGGCTGATTGATACCAAAACCTGTTAAAAAGCTTGAAAAGCTTTTTATAGCACCGAAGGTGCGTCAGGTTTTGTATGAGACGTCACAGCGTGTTTTCACACGCTGTGTGTGCGCGCAGCGCACAGGATTCTTGATTCATTTTTTTGAATCAAGAATCCGTATTACAGATTGATTTGGTAAGACAAGGAGGCACACAATGGCCAAGAAGGAAGAAAAAACCAACGTCATGCGGACGCTGGACCAGAAGAAGATCGCCTATATCCCCCACGCCTATGACCCCGACGGCCCCATCGACGGGGTGTCCGTGGCCCGGACCCTGGGCCAGGACCCGGCCTGCGTGTTCAAGACCCTGGTGACCCGGGGTGCCAGCGGCGGCTATTACGTTTTCGACATCCCGGCAGCGGAGAACCTGGACCTGAAAAAGGCCGCCCGGGCGGTGGGGGAAAAGTCCGTGGCCATGCTGCCCCAGAAGGAGCTGCTGCCGCTGACGGGCTACGTCCACGGCGGATGCAGTCCCGTGGGCATGAAAAAATCCTTCCCCACGGTGTTCCACCGGACGGCGGCAGACCTTCCCACCATCATGGTGTCGGCGGGCCGCATCGGCCGTCAGGTCCAGTGCGACCCCAAGGACCTGCTGGCCCTGCTGGGGGCCAAAACGGCGGATATTATCGTGGAATGAGGACAAATCACCATGCAGGATCATATTTTCATCAAGGGCGCCCGGGAGAATAACCTGAAAAACATCGACGTCACCATCCCCCGGGACAAGCTGGTGGTGCTGACGGGGCTGTCCGGGTCCGGGAAATCCTCCCTGGCCTTCGACACCATCTATGCCGAGGGCCAGCGCCGGTATGTGGAGAGCCTGTCCAGCTATGCCCGGATGTTCCTGGGCCAGATGGACAAGCCCGACGTGGACTATATCGACGGCCTGTCCCCGGCCATCTCCATCGACCAAAAGACCACCAGCAAAAACCCCCGGTCCACCGTGGGCACGGTGACGGAGATCTACGACTATCTGCGCCTGCTGTGGGCCCGGGTGGGCACCCCCCACTGCCCCAAGTGCGGCAAGGAGATCCGCCAGCAGACCATCGACCAGATCATTGATCAGATCATGGCCCTGCCGGAGGGCACCCGCATCCAGGTGCTGGCCCCGGTGGTCCGGGGCCGCAAGGGCGAGCACGCCAAGGTGCTGGAGGACGCCCGGCGCTCCGGCTATGTCCGGGTCCGGGCCGACGGGAACCTCTATGACCTGTCCGAGGACATTCCCCTGGAGAAGAACAAGAAGCACAACATCGAGATCGTAGTGGACCGTCTGATCGTCCGCCCCGACGGGGCCCAGCGGCTGACGGACTCCGTGGAGACCGCCTCCCACCTGTCCGGCGGCATCGTCGTGGTGAACCTGGTGCGGGAGGGGCAGGACCTGACCTTTTCCCAGAATTACGCCTGCGACGACTGCGGCATCAGCATCGAGGAGCTGACGCCCCGGATGTTCTCCTTCAACAACCCCTTCGGGGCATGCCCCACCTGCACGGGCCTGGGGATGCAGCTGAAGGCGGACCCGGCGCTGATCATCCCCGATGACAGCCTGTCCATCTTAGACGGGGCCATCGTGGCCCCGGGGTGGAACTCCATCCGCTCCGACGGCATCAGCCGGATGTATTTTGAGGCCCTGGCCAAGGCCTATCACTTCTCCCTGCAAACCCCGGTGGCCCAACTGCCGGAGGAGGTGCGGGACGTCATCCTCTACGGCACCAAGGGCCAGAAGCTGGAGCTGCACTATGACCAGCCCCGGGGCCGGGGCACCCTGTATCAGCCCTTCGAGGGCGTCGCCAACAACATGGAGCGCCGGTATCAGGAAACCCAGTCCGACGCCAGCAAGCGGGAGATCGAGGAGTTCATGACCCAGTGCCCCTGCCCGGCGTGTAAGGGCCGCCGTCTGCGGCCCGAGGCCCTGGCGGTAACGGTAGGGGACCTGTCCATTATGGAGGCCACGGAGCTGCCAGTGGACCGGGAGCTGGAATTCTTCAACGCCCTGACCCTGACGGAGACGCAGCAGCTCATCGCGGCCCAGATCCTCAAGGAGATCCGCGCCCGGCTGGGCTTTTTGCAGTCCGTGGGCCTCAGCTACCTGACCCTGTCCCGGTCCAGCGGCACCCTGTCCGGCGGCGAAAGCCAGCGCATCCGCCTGGCCACCCAGATCGGCAGCAGCCTCATGGGGGTGCTGTATATCCTGGACGAGCCGTCCATCGGCCTGCACCAGCGGGACAACGACAAGCTGCTGGCCACCCTGAAGCGGCTGCGGGACCTGGGCAACACCCTGATCGTGGTGGAGCACGACGAGGACACCATGCGCGCCGCCGACTACCTCATCGACATCGGCCCCGGGGCCGGGGCCCATGGCGGACAGGTTATGGCCGCCGGCACGCCGGAGGAGGTCATGGCCAACCCCAACAGCCTCACCGGCCAGTATTTAAGCGGCAAAAAGTCCATCCCCGTGCCGGAAAGCCGCCGCCCGGGCAGCGGAGCATACCTCACCGTCCGGGGCGCGGCGGAAAACAACCTGCGGCATATCGACGTATCCGTCCCACTGGGGACCTTCACCTGCGTCACCGGCGTGTCCGGCTCCGGCAAGTCCTCCCTGGTCAACGAGATCATCTTCAAGCGCCTGGGGGCGGACCTGAACCGCATGAAAGTCCGGCCCGGCAAGCATGACGCCCTGGAGGGGGAGGAGCATCTGGACAAGGTGGTGGGCATCGACCAGAGCCCCATCGGCCGGACGCCCCGCTCCAATCCCGCCACCTACACGGGCCTGTTCAACGAGATACGCACCCTGTTCGCCGCCACCCAGGAGGCCAAGGCCCGGGGCTATGGCCCGGGGCGGTTCTCCTTCAACACCAAGGGCGGCCGGTGCGAGGCCTGCTGCGGCGACGGCATGCTGAAAATCGAGATGCACTTCCTGTCCGACGTATATGTCCCCTGCGAGGTGTGCCGCGGCAAGCGCTATAACCGGGAGACCCTGGAGGTGCGCTACAAGGGCAAGAGCATCGCCGACGTGCTGGACATGACGGCGGAGGAGGCGCTGGAATTTTTCGCCCCGGTGCCCAGGATCGCCGAAAAGCTCCGCACCCTGTGCGACGTGGGCCTGGGCTATGTGAAGCTGGGCCAGTCCTCCACCACCCTGTCCGGCGGCGAGGCCCAGCGGGTGAAGCTGGCCACGGAGCTGTCCCGCCGGGCCACGGGCCGCACCTTCTATATCCTGGACGAGCCCACCACGGGCCTGCACTCCGACGATGTGAAGAAGCTGCTGGAGGTGCTGCAGCGGCTGGTGGACGCCGGGAACACGGTGCTGGTCATCGAGCACAACCTGGACGTGATCAAGTCCGCCGACTGGCTCATCGACCTGGGACCGGAGGGCGGCTTCGGCGGCGGCACCCTGGTCTGCGCCGGGACGCCGGAGACCGTGGCCGCCTGCCCGGCGTCCTACACCGGCCAGTACCTGAAAAAATATTTGCACTAAACCAAGGGGCTGTCGAAAAACACGTTTCTGTCATTCCGAGGAGCGAAGCGACGTGGGAATCCGTTGATTTGCCGCCCGCAGGCGGCAAACTCTGCGAGACTTTTTCTGAAAAACAGGGGAGAGGGGCGCGCCCCCTCTCCCTTTGTTAATGCGCCTTTACACATTGCGCGTATTTTTAACGCCATATTTACGGCAAAAACACTTGAAAAATGTAAAATTGTTGTACTTTACCAAAAAGATTGTTAAAATTTCGGCGAAACATTAATTGTAAACAGGACCGCACTCCTATACAATAGAAGCAGAGACAGCCCGGCCCCGCGCAGAGGCCCGGCCAGGACAGCGGGGGAGGGGACCCCTCCTCCGGACATATTAAAGGAGAGTGAGTCTGTGTTCAAGAAATTCACCAACGGCTGCGTTCGCGTGGTCAACCGATGGCTGCCGGATGCCTTCCTGTTTGCCATCATCCTGAGCATCATCGTTTTCATCGGCTCCATGTGCGCCACAAAGATGGGCCCGCTGCAGGTCCTCAACGCCTGGGGCGACTCCAAGGGCTTCTGGGGTCTGCTGAGCTTCTCCATGCAGATGGCCCTGGTGTTGGTGTTCGGCTCCGCCATGGCCGCCGCCAAGCCCTGCAAAAAGGCCCTGCGGGCCGCCGCCGGTCTGTGCCACAACAATATGCAGGCCATCGTGGTCACCACCTTCATCTCCACCATCTGCTGCTGGCTGAACTGGGGCTTCGGCCTGATCGCCGGCACCCTGCTGGCCAAGGAAGTGGTGCGCCGGGTCCCCACCGTGGACTATCCCCTGCTGATCGCCTCCGCCTATTCGGGCTTCGTGATCTGGCACGCGGGCCTGTCCGGCTCCATCCCCCTGGACCTGGTGGCGGGCAAGAAATTCGGCGAGGTCCTGTATCAGGCCCCCATCACCGACACCGTGTTTCATCCCATGAACCTGATTATGGTGGGCGTGATTCTGTTTGTCATGCCCCTTGTGAACTACGCCATGCACCCCGACAAGGACCACACCGTCTGCATCGACCCCGCTCTGCTGGAGGACGAGGCCGAGCGCACCTATGAGGTCAAGACCCCTGCCGACAAGGTGGAGCACTCCAAGATTCTGTGGGCCATCACCCTGGTGGGCGGCTTTGTGTACATCGTCTATTACTTTGTTCAGAACGGCTTCACCCTGGGCCTGAACATCGTGAA
>OHHO01000821.1_pt1 | contig 10907 bp, 8 predicted proteins | sample 1568071 | NCBI WGS metagenome assembly OHHO01 (sample SAMEA3879582, study PRJEB24766) | human gut metagenome | biome: human-associated habitat; feature: feces | place: USA | collected 1985/1987
CTCGGCGCAAAAAAATCCAAAGTCTGCGATTTGCATATTCGGGCAGGGAAAAAAGCAATGTTTGTTGACATTTTCACCAAACGGTGGTATGATATATACGGTAAAATCAGTCCAAGTGCTTATTATGTCAATTGAACATTATATTTTCTGAACGGAGTGTTTGACTTGAAAGGTATTATTCTTGCCGGCGGTTCGGGGACGAGGCTTTATCCTCTTACCATGGTAACGAGTAAGCAGCTTTTGCCGGTTTATGATAAACCGATGATATATTACCCGCTCTCGACCCTCATGCTTGCCGGCATAAGGGAGATACTTATTATATCCACCCCCGCCGATACGCCCAAATTTGAGGAGCTGCTCGGCAACGGCAGGCAGTTCGGCCTGAATCTCTCATATGCCGTGCAGGAGCACCCCGACGGGCTTGCTCAGGCTTTCATAATCGGCGAGAAATTCATCGGCAGCGACGATGTGGCAATGGTGCTCGGCGACAATATCTTCTACGGCAACGGGCTCGGGCATATGCTCCGCCAGGCGTCAAAGAATAAGGGCAGAGCCACCATTTTCGGCTACTATGTCGATAATCCCCAGAGCTTCGGCGTGGTCGAATTCAACGAGCACGGCGTGCCCGTCTCTATCGAGGAGAAGCCCGAGGTGCCGAAGTCAAACTATGCCGTAACGGGTCTTTATTTCTATGATAACAGGGTCGTCGAATATGCAAAGGCACTCAAGCCCTCAAAGCGCGGCGAGCTTGAGATAACTGATATCAATCAGATCTATCTGCAAAACGGCGATCTCGATATCCGCCTTATGGGCAGGGGCTTTGCGTGGCTCGATACCGGCACGGTCGAGAATCTGATGAACGCAGCAAACTTCATCCGCACCGTCGAGAAGTTACAGGCCATTAAGATCTCCGCCCCCGAGGAGATAGCCTATAATATGCGCTGGATAAGCCGTGAGGCGCTGCTGCGCTCGGCCGAGAAATACGGCAAGTCCTCCTACGGCCAGCATCTGAGAGCCGTTGCCGAGGGCAAGATTCTTTATTCGTCGGACAGACCCGGCGAGAGACCCTGCTGGGGATTGGAGGATAACGAAACAAATGCACCTTATCGAAACGAAAATTGACGGCGTTTTTGAAGTTGTACCGAAGGTGTTCGGTGATAACAGGGGCTGGTTTTATGAGACATATTCCAAAAGGTCTTTTGAGCAGCTTGGTATAACCGCCGATTTTGTGCAGGATAACCGCTCCTTTTCCGCAAAGAAGGGCACACTGCGCGGGCTGCACTGCCAGACCGACCCGATGTCCCAGGCGAAGCTCGTGAGCTGCCTGAGAGGTGAGATACTCGATGTTGCGGTCGATATCCGCGAGGGCTCGCCCACATATATGAAGTGGGTCGCCGTTAAGCTCAGCGGCGAGAATAAGCATATGCTTTATATCCCAAAGGGCTGCCTGCACGGCTTTGTCACCCTCACCGACGACGTGGAGATAGCGTATAAGGTCGATGAATTCTATTCGCCCGAGAATGACCGCAGCGTCTGCTACTGCGACCCTGCGATAGGCGTCGATTGGGGCGTCGAGGCTCCGACCCTCTCCGAAAAGGATAAAAACGCGCCGCTGCTCAGCGACAGCGACGTCAGATTTATTTACTAAAATTTTACATTATTAATTTGCATAACGAAACCGTTTCGGCTCATACTATCATCGAAAAGCGAGTAAGGAGTTGAAACGAATGCTTGATAAGATCTCACTGGCTCTTGTGATAATCGGCGCGCTCAACTGGGGCAGCATCGGTCTGTTTCAGTTTGACATCGTCGCATGGATCTTCGGCGGGCAGGGGGCGATCCTCAGCAGGATCGTGTATACGCTCGTTGCCCTTGCGGGCATATGGTGTATCTCGCTGCTTTTCAGGGATACCGACAGCGTTGCGGCGACGGATTCCGACGATATTCAGTGAAAATAATAAGCGGTCAAAGGCTTCTGCACAGTCTGCGGAAGCCTTTAACATTTTTAAAAGCAAAAGCGGCGCACCCTTAAGACACGCCGCTTGGTTTGTTCGGTTATCAGTGATATTTCGGCAGGTATGAGCCGTGAGCTTCGATGAGGTCGTCGCAAAGGCGGATTATCTCGTCTATCGACAGCTCCGAGGAGGTGTGCGGGTCGAGCATAGCCGCCTGATAGATAGTCTCTTTCTTCTGCGTGACGGCTGCCTCTATCGTCAGGAGCTGAACGCCTATCATTGCCGAATTCATTGCGGCAAGCTGGAGCGGCAGCGGCTTCTGGGCGCAGGGCTGAATGCCGTTTTTATTCACAAGGCACGCCACCTCGACGCAGGCCTCGGCGGGCAGGTTGGGGATAAGCCCGTTGTTGATGACGTTGCCGCCTATCTTATACGGGATATCGGTGACGATGGCTTCCATTATGTAGGAGGCGTATTCCGTCGTCCTTGTGTGGGTGACGTCGTCGTGCATATATTTTTCTCTGTCTTTTTTCCAATTCTCTATCTGATTTATGCAGCGGCGCGGATATTCGTCAAGGGGTATATTGTATCTCTCAATAAGCTCGGGATATTTTGATTTAATAAAGAAATCGTTGTATTCCGCATTGTGCTCGCTGGATTCGGTGCAGTAGTAGCCGAGACGTCTGATGTATTCGTATCTGACAAGGTCGTGATGGTCGGTCTTGCCGCTCTCGAGTATGGCTATCGCACGCTCCCTTATCTCAGGGTAGAGATCGTTGCCGTCGGCGTCCTCAAGCTCGAGCAGCCAGCCCATATGGTTTATGCCCGCGATGCTCTCGCGCAGCGGCTCTTTATACTCGATGCCGAGATCCTTGAGCAGGTTTCTCGAGCAGCCCTGCACCGAGTGGCACAGACCGACGGATTTTATCGGCGTGTAGCGGCCGAGATAGCCGGCAAGCTGCGCCATGGGGTTGGTGTAGTTGAGGAAATATGCGTTGGGGCAGACTTCGGCCATATCGTCGGTGAAATCCTTGAGCACGGGTATCGTGCGGAGCGCGCGGAATATACCGCCTATGCCGTTTGAGTCGGCTATCGTTTGGCGCAGGCCGTATTTTTTCGGCACCTCAAAGTCGATTATCGTGCAGGGGTCATAGAGGCCGACCTGAATGGCGTTTACAACGAAATCCGCGCCTCTGAGGGCGTCCTTGCGGTTCTCAACGCCGAGGTATTTCTCGACCTTTGCTCTGCTCTCGTTAATGTTGCGGTTGAGCGCCGTCACCATTATGTAGGATTCCTCAAGGCGCACGCCGTCGATGTCATACAGGGCGATCTCGCATTCCCTCAGAGCGGGGGTGCTCATTATATCGCCGAGCACGTTCTTTGCAAATACGGTGCTGCCCGCACCCATAAATGTTACTTTCATTTTCAATTCTCCTTTCGGGGATTATGAGATAATTCTATCAGACTTTTTGAGCCGTGGCAAGGGCTTTTATATATTTTATACAAAAGAGTGGCAATTTTGCGCCGAGTATGCTAAAATACTGTCATACTTCAATTGTGGATTCTGAGAGGCTGAGATGAAAAAGACGGTAATCGGAATATTGGCTCACGTCGACGCGGGCAAGACTACCCTTGCCGAGGCGATGCTCTATAAAACGGGCAAGCTGCGCCGCCCGGGCAGGGTCGATAACGGCGACACCATGCTCGACAGCCACCTGCTCGAGCGTTCAAGGGGGATAACCATATTCGCAGGTCAGGCGGTAATGAAGCTGGGGGAGTACGAAGCAACGCTGCTCGACACACCCGGCCACGTTGACTTCTCCGCCGAGACGGAGAGGATATTGCAGGTGCTCGATATCGCCGTGCTCGTCATCAGCGGCACGGACGGGGTGCAGTCCCACACGAGGACTCTCTGGAATCTGCTCAGGATATACAATATACCCACCGTGATATTCGTCACCAAGACCGACCTTGCCCGCATAGGCAAGGCGGAGCTTATGAGCGAGCTTTGCTCGGAATTATCAGACTGCTGCGTTGATTTCTCAGCGAGTGCTCACGAGCGTGACGAGGCTGCCGCAATGTGCTCCGAGGCGGCGATGGAGAGCTACCTTGAGAGCGGCTGTGTTGACGATGCGTGCCTTCGCTCGATGGTCGGCGGGCGGCAGATATTCCCTTGCTTTTTCGGCTCGGGGCTGAAGCTCGAGGGGATAGACGAATTTCTCGCGGGGCTTGAGAAGCTGATACCTCAACGCTCTTACGGCTGCGAATTCGGCGCAAGAGTGTTCAAGATAACCCACGACAAGGGCGGTGCAAAGGTCACGCACCTCAAGGTGACGGGCGGCGCTCTGCGGGTCAGGGATACCGTTTCATACGGCGACAAAAGCGAAAAGATAAGCGCAATACGCATATATAACGGCGCAAGATTTGAGAATGTCGAGCTTACGGAGGCGGGCGGAGTCTGCGCCGTAACGGGTCTCAGCGAAGCACGCGACGGTCAGGGCCTCGGCGCTGAGGAGAGCGGAGCCGAGCCAATACTTGAGCCTGTGATGAATTACCGCGTCGTGCTGCCAGAGGGCGTGGACGCCAAGACTTTCCTGCTGAAGCTGCGCCTGCTCGAGGAGGAGGATCCGATGCTGCGGGTCACATGGGATTCGCATTTACAGGAGATAAATGTGCGCCTCATGGGCGAAGTTCAGGTCGAGATATTAAAGAGCCTTATTGCCGACCGCTTTGATATCGCCGTGCAGATAGACAACGGCAGGGTGCTTTACAAAGAGACGATAGCCGACAGCGTTGAGGGCGTGGGGCATTATGAGCCGCTGCGCCACTATGCCGAGGTGCATCTGCTGCTGGAACCGCTGCCCCGGGGCAGCGGGATGCAGTTTGCCGCCGACTGCCGGGAAGAGGTTCTGGACAAAAACTGGCAGCGTCTGGTGTTGACCCATCTGGAAGAAAAGCAGCACCTTGGCGTTTTGACCGGCGCACCGCTGACCGATGTAAAAATCACCCTGCTTGCCGGCAAAGCGCACCTCAAGCACACCGAGGGCGGCGATTTCCGGCAGGCTACCTACCGCGCCGTGCGGCAGGGACTGATGCTGGCCAAAAGCCAGCTGCTAGAGCCGTGGTATGCCTTCCGGCTGGAGGTGCCGGTGGAGAACATCGGCCGCGCCATGAGCGATATCCAGCGCATGGAGGGCAGCTTTGACCCGCCGGAAAGCGGCGCGGAGACTGCCACCCTGACCGGCTTTGCGCCGGTATCCACCATGCGCAGCTACCCCATGGAGGTGGTCAGCTACACCCGGGGCAGGGGACATTTGAGCCTGACACTGGACGGTTACCGCCCCTGTCACAATGCACAGGAGGTCATTGCAGAAACCGGCTACCAGCCGGAGCATGATCTGGACAACCCCGCAGATTCCGTGTTCTGCGCCCATGGTGCGGGCTTTGTGGTGCCGTGGAGCGAGGTGCGCAGCCATATGCACGTTGAAAGCGGCTGGGGCAAGGCAAAGCCCGCCCGCCCGGAGGTGCAGGCTGCGCCCCAGCGCCGCGCCATGGCCTACCGCGCCACGCTGGAGGAGGACGCCGAACTGCTCAAGATCTTTGAGCGCACCTATGGCCCTATCAAGCGGGACCCGCTGGCGGCGTTCCGTCCGGTGCAAAAGACCGAACGCCCGGATTTTGCCGCAGAGCAGTGGGAAATTGCCCCGGAGTATCTGCTGGTGGACGGCTACAACATCATCTTTGCGTGGGACGAGTTGAACGCGTTGGCGAAGGAAAGCTTGGACGCCGCCCGCCGCAAGCTGATGGACATCCTGTGCAACTATCAGGGCTACCAGAAATGCGTGCTCATTCTGGTGTTCGATGCCTACCGCGTGCCCGGCAGCCCCGGCGCCATCGAGCAGTACCACAACATCCACGTCGTCTACACCAAAGAGGCCGAGACGGCGGATATGTTCATCGAACGCGTCACCCACGAGATCGGCAAGAGCCGCCGCGTCCGTGTGGCGACCTCGGACGGTATGGAGCAGGTCATCATCCTTGGCCACGGCGCACTGCGCGTGTCCGCCCGGATGTTCCACGAGGAAGTGCAGAACGTGGAAAAGCAGATCCGTGCCCTTGTGCAGGGACAGGCGTAAAAGTTATCCCGAAAAAATTCCTCTCTTGTGAAAAAGTCGGTTTGGAAAATCCGCAGATTTTCCAAACCGACAATCTTAAAATAATGATTCCGCTAGAAATGCCCACAGCAACGCGGAGGGCATTTAAAACCGTTCTCTGGAGGTGCACCCATGGCTGTGGAAATTACCGAAGAATTTGTCTGGCAGAGCATCCCGCCCCGTGCCCGGGACAGCCACAAGGGCACCTTTGGCAGTGTGCTGGCGGTGGCGGGCAGTGCCTTTTACCGGGGCGCTGCGCTGCTGGCAGCCGAGGGTGCACTGCGCACCGGGGCGGGTATCGTTACCCTTGCAAGCGTAGAGCCGGTGGTCAGCGCTGCTGTCACCCGCCTGCCGGAGTGCTGCCTGTGCCCCTGTAAGGAAGGCGCACAGGGCGGCATTGCGCCGGAAAATGTGCCGCTACTCCGGCGGCAGAAGGCTACCGTATTGCTGCTGGGCCCCGGCCTTGGCGGCACAGCGCAAAGCGCCGCCCGGGCCACCGAGACCCGCACGCTGGTGCAGCAGCTGCTGCCCGGCTTTGTGGGGGCTGCGGTGCTGGATGCCGACGGCCTGAACGCCACTGCCCAGCTGCTGGCAGAGGGCAAGCCCTTCCCGCACCCGGCAGGGGAGTTGGTAGTTACCCCGCACCCCGGCGAGATGGCGCGCCTGACCGGCCTTTCGGCAGCAGCGCTTGCTACCGACCGGGAGGGCATTGCCCTGCGGTATGCCAAGGCGTGGAATGCTGTGGTGGTGCTGAAGGGGGCACGCACTGTGGTGGCAAGCCCGGATGGGCGGGTGTGCGTGAACCCCACCGGCAACCCGGGGCTTGCCCGGGGCGGCAGCGGGGATGTACTGGCTGGGATGCTTGCGGCGCTGCTGGCCTGCGGTCTGCCCGCCTACCAAGCTGCTGCCTGTGCGGTATATCTGCACGGTGCCGCCGCCGACCGCGCCGCCGCAAAGCGCGGCGAGTACGGGATGCTGCCCCACGATATCCTGCCGGAACTGGGCGCATTGTTTGCGGAAAACCAAAGATAAACGAAAAAAGGCAGCTGCACAAAACACCGTGCAGCTGCCGCTTTTTGTTGCTGTAATTTGCGGTTCAGATTACCGGAACTGGTTGAGGTACTCCTCCGCCGAGCGGGTCATCTCTTTGGAGAAATCGGAGTTATACTTGCGGTTGCAAAAGGCGGTGCACCACTGGTCAAAGGGGGTGTTGCCAGCCTTGTAGCCAAAGGTATCCCGCAGCTCTGCGCCGTCCATGGTGCGGTAGCCGTTTTCGTGCACGATATGCTCCATGGCGCAGCGCTGGGGCTTTACGCGGTCCTTCTGCTGCTGGGTGGGCCAGCCGAACACCAGCATCACCGCCGGGAACACATAGTCCGGCAGATGCAGCAGGCTGCGCTGGGTGTCGCAGTTTTCCATGATGTCCCCGATGTAGCACGAGCCGATGCCAAAGCTTTCGGCGGCGACCACGGCGTTCTGGGCGGCAATGGCGGTATCGGTGACTGCCAGCATCAAATCGCCCACACCCGGGGTGCGGGGCGTGCAGCCGACCTCTAAGTAGGCATCGTACCACTTTTTGCAGTCGGCGCAGAACACCAGCACCAGCGGTGCTTTGGCAATAAAGGGCTGGTGGTCACAGCTTTCGGCCAGCGCTTCCTTCAGTGCCGGGTCGGTGATGTCTAAAATGGTATACAGCTGCTGACAGCCCGCAGAGGGCGCCTGTGCGGCAGCTTCCAAAATGGCCTGCTTCATCTCAGCAGGAATGGGCTTTTCTTCATACACCCGCACCGACTTGCGGTCGAACAGGCTTTGCAGGATAGGGTTGCGCTCAGTCATGGGAACACCTCCGGTGTTGTGTTTATTCGTAGTCGATGGGTAGGGTGGGCAGGCCGTTCAGTTCCAGCCCGGCGGTATGCCCGGCAATGTACTGGTAGTAGCCCTGCGCGGCGATCATCGCGCCGTTGTCGCCGCAGAACTTCAGTTCCGGCAGGTAAACCTTGGCACCCAGCTTCTGGGCACCGTCGTTCACCAGCTGGCGCAGACGGCCGTTGGCGGCTACGCCGCCGGCAAGGCACACCTGCTTTGCCCCGGTATCGGCAGCAGCCAGCAGCAGCTTTTCGGCCAGAATGCCCGCAATGCGCTCCTGAAAGCTGGCAGCAAGGTCGGGCACATTCACTTCCTCGCCCTTCATCTGCGCCTTGTTCACCTCGTTGAGCACGGCGGTCTTTAAGCCGGAAAAGCTCACGTTGTACTTGCCCTCCACATGGGGCACCGGCAGGCGGTAGGCCTTGGGGTCGCCGGTCTTTGCGGCGGCGGCTACGCTGGGGCCGCCGGGGTAGGGCAGACCCAGGGTGCGGGCCACCTTGTCAAAGGCTTCTCCGGCGGCATCGTCCACGGTGTGGCCCAGAATGTGGTAGTGGGTATAGTCCTGCACCTCCACGATATGGCTGTGGCCGCCGGATGCCACCAGACAGAGGAAGGGCGGCTTGAGTTCCGGATGGGTCAGGTAAAGGGCCGCAATGTGGCCCCGCAGGTGATGCACCGGAACCAGCGGCTTGTTGGCAGAATAGGCCAGCCCTTTGGCAAAGTTCACGCCCACCAGCACCGCGCCGATGAGCCCCGGCGCAAAGGTGACAGCCACGGCGTCCACAGCGTCTATGGTCTTGCCTGCGTCCAGCAGGGCTTTTTTGACCGTAGCACTGATAAACTCGCAGTGGCGTCGGCTGGCGATCTCCGGCACAACGCCGCCGTACAGCGCCTGCTCCTTGACGCTGGTGGAGATGACGTTGCTCAGCAGGTGCCGTCCGTCCTCCACCAGTGCAGCAGCAGTTTCGTCACAGGTAGACTCGATTCCGAGAATGATCATTTTAGTGTGCCTCCAGCCAGTTTTTGCCTGCGTGCACATCGGTGCTCAGAGGCACCGCGTACTGCACGCAGCCTTCCATTTCCTCCCGCAGGATGCGGGCAGCCTGCTCGGCCTCCGCCTCCGGGGCCTCTACGATCAGTTCGTCGTGGACGGTCAGGATCAGGCGGCTGGCCATTTTTTCGTCCCGCAGGCGCTTCCACACCCGCACCATGGCCAGCTTGATCACGTCCGCAGCGGTGCCCTGAATGGGGGTGTTGCGGGCCATGCGCTCGCCGCTGGCGCGCACGTTGAAGTTGGTGCTGGCCAGCTCCGGCAGGGTGCGGCGGCGGCCGAACAGGGTGGACACATAGCCGTTTGCCTTGGCGTCCGCGATGGTCTTGTCCATATAGCCGCTCACGCTGGGAAAAGCCGCCAGATAGTTTTTAAGGAAGGCGTCTGCCTCCTTCACGGTCACGCCGATATCCTTGGAAAGGCTGTACGCGCCCTTGCCGTACATGATGCCAAAGTTGATGGCCTTGGCAGAGGAGCGCAGCCGGGGCGTCACCTCGCTCTGCGGAATGCCGTAGATCTTGGCGGCGGTGCTGCGGTGGATATCCTCGCCGTTCAAAAAGGCCTGCTGCATGTGTTCGTCCCCGGTGATGTGCGCCAGAATGCGCAGCTCGATCTGGCTGTAATCTGCGTCCACCAAAACGCAACCCGGCTTTGCAACAAAGTAGGCGCGCAGCTGACTGCCCAGCTCGGTGCGGATGGGGATATTCTGCAGGTTGGGATTATCGGAGGAGAGCCGTCCGGTGCGGGCTTCGGTCTGGTTGAAGGTGGAGTGGATGCGCCCGTCCTCGCCAATGACCTTGAGCAGACCCTCCACATAGGTGGAGTTCAGTTTCTGGTAGGCGCGGTACTGCAAAACATCCTCCACCAGCGGGTACTCACGCAGGCTTTCCAACGTTTCGGCATCGGTGGACCAGCCGCGCTGGGTCTTTTTACCGTGGGGCAGACCCATGGTGTCGAACAGCATCTCGCCCAGCTGTTTGGGGCTGTTGGGGTTGAAGGTGGCGCTGCCGGTCTCCATGTGGATGCGGGTCAGCACCTGTTCCAGTTCCTCCCGCAGCTTTACGCCGAACTGCTCGATGCCGTCCTTATCCACCAGCACGCCGGTGCGGGTCATATCAGCCAGCACCTGTGCCAGCGGGAACTCGATCTCGTTATACAGCGCATCCTCGCCGCAGGCGGTGATCTCGGCCTTCATCCGGGCAAACAGGTCAGCCAGCCGCTCGGCGTCCGGGTAATCGGTGCAGGTAAAGGCGGCAGCAGCCTTGTAGGCGGGGATCAGCTCGCTGATCTGGTACTTGGAGGCAGAGGCGTCCAGCAGATAGGCAGCCAGCTTGCCGTCCCAGACGATGCTGCTGCCCCAGCCGCCGGCGGCCATGGCCTTGGCGTACAGGGGCGCGGAGTTGAACACATCCAGCGTTACATCGGCGTTGTCCAGCAGCCGCAGCAGCTCAGCATCCTCCAGCGGGTAGACGGTGGTGTCCTGCACGGCGTACCAGGCCTCCGGCTGCACGATCGCGCTCTTTTTGCCCAGAACAGCGGGGCGTGCGGCCACCAGATAGTGGCCGGAAGGCTCTGCGGGCAGGGACGCAATGGCTGCGTCCACCTCCGGCAGGGTATCGGGGTCCTGTTCCGGAACGATGCCGTCCAGCCCGAACCGGGTGATGAGGGTCTGGATCTCCAGCTCCTGCATCAGACGGACAGCGGCGGGCTTGTTGCCCTCGGTCACCTTGTAGGCCCCTTCCGCTGTGTCGATGGGAGCATCGGTGCGGATGGTGCCCAGCGTGTGGCTGAGGTAGGCATCCTCCCGGCAGGCCAGCAGATTTTCCCGCTGCCGGGGCTTGATGATCGGGCTGTCCAGATGGTCGTACACGCTGTCCAGGG
>OHHO01000827.1_pt1 | contig 10841 bp, 10 predicted proteins | sample 1568071 | NCBI WGS metagenome assembly OHHO01 (sample SAMEA3879582, study PRJEB24766) | human gut metagenome | biome: human-associated habitat; feature: feces | place: USA | collected 1985/1987
CTTTCGCTTACATAAATATCCCAAGCCTTAAAATCGGTTCCGTCTATACTGTAAGCCAATTGCGCCACCGTAGCAATACTTTCGGTAATTTCTTCCTGCGGCAAGGCGGTATTATATACCTTAACTTCGTCGATACAACCGTACCCGTTGGCGGTCGTATAGATGTCTTGCAGGATAGCGAAACCGGTAGGCTGGGCGGGTAGCGTAATGGTCTGCACCAATGCCGTATCAAGGTAAATGCGGATTGTTAGGCCCTCTTTGACGATAGCCCAATAGCCCCAAGTATCGGCCGCAAGGTTAAACCACGCTTCCGTATAACCTTCTATGGCTTCCCAGCGGGCAAAGAATCCGATACGCTTACCTGTAAAGCCGTCCGGGAAGGCTGAACGCTTCAACCAGGCAAGCAGGGTAAAGTTCCCGGTAAGGGGAATTACGTTTTTGTCTATATCGCAATGCCCGTTACCGTCGAACTTTATACAATTGCCTTGCTTTCCGCCGGTAAAATCTGCTTCTACTACCGTACCGTCCGCCCGTGTCTTGCTGTAATCGTAAGCAATGGTAGAACCGGCCGCTTCATCGAAGGGCATATTTAGGATAATGTTACTTTCGTCTGCCATATCAATACGTTTTAGTCGTTTTTCGAATAACTTTTATTATCGCGTTACCTTCGCCGTCGCCGGTAGTCGTCAAGTTCCCGCCGTAGTGGTTTACGCAAATCTTCGCGTTATCCCGTGCTTCTACTTCTACGGTGGTATCGTCGAATACGTCTACCATTACGAAGGAATTACCGGTAGCAAGAACCTTTAACCGGCTTTGGTGCTTTGCGAATACCTGCCCTACGTTCCAACCGTCGTAAGTGGCGGTACCCTCGCAACGGCCAAGGGCTACTACGTGCCGGAAGTTTCCTGCCGTAATAGCTTGGTCGAGGAACACGCCGTAGGCTTCGCAAGTACCTACGAAGTGCTGGCGTATAAATTCGTTGCTGGGGTACTCGTTGCTTAGGCAAAAGTCGATACCTTCAAGGTACATTTTAATAAGTTCGTCTTTCCCTTTGGTATCTATAAGGCGGCCGTACCATTCTTCGCAAATGCCTTTCTTTTTGGCGTCGCGGGCCAATCGTTTATTTACTTCCATATCGCTACATTGTTATTCCTTGCGCCCGTAACGGGTCGGACGCGCTTCCCGAAGTATTCTTTTCTATCTGTTCAAGGTGCCGGTTCGATACGCTTAATTTGCCGTCGATGTTGGCAAGGTGTATAAGCTGCTGGCGCAAGATTTCTATTTCCTGCACTTGGTTTACACGTACGGCGTTCGTTTGTCCGGCCAATAAATCTATACTTTCTTGGCTGGCTCCCTTAATTGCACCGGATAGGCTCGTAGTAGGGTCGCCGTTATCGTCCAAGTCCTTAAACAAATCTTCGTACAACTTCAAGGCTTCGGCGTACCCTTGGGCTATTGATTTTACTCTATCCTTAAACCGTTGCTGTTCTTCCGGGGTCAAGCCGTCGAAGGAACCGCCGCCTTCATCGTTAAAACCCATATCGCGCTGCAACTGCTTTACGGCATTTTGTAGCTGCTGTTCGAGGAATTGTTTTTTTAAGGCGTTCTTTACGGCATTACCTAATACCTGGTTCGTAACCTTTTCAATCGCGCTTTTTACTTTGTCGCTGTTGAAGCCGTCGGAGTAGGCTTCGGCTATCGCGTCGGACAATTGCGTAGCCAAGTCCTTTGCCGAAGTCTGCGTTACGCTTTCCGTAATTTCGGCTATGGTGTCTTCGATTTGGCGGCCTAATTCTTCGTACTGCTCCTTATATTGGTTTACCTTACCACTATCGGTTTTTTTCTTGCTTTCTTCCGCTTCCCACATAGCCCGCAAGTGCGCGCGTTGTTCGCGCATATTGTTAATAAGGGCCTTTTGGTTATCGTAAACCGATTCGCCTAACGCCTTATCTACGGCGTGTTCAAGTGCTTTGTAGGCGCGTTCCAATTCTTCGACGGCAGCAGCGTGTTTCTTAATGGCTCGTTCGGCCTTACGGTCGCGGGAGTTGAACAGGTCAAAGACGGAAGTTAGCATACCTACGGCTCCCTGTATCATTTGGGCCGGGTTCATAGTTGCGTACCCCTGTGCCATTTGCCCTATTCCGTCCACAATTCCGCCTACGTCCCCTAAAATAGCTTGGGTTTCGTCGTCCATAGAACCTCCCATTTTCTCAATAGCACCCGTAACCGCGTCGAACGAACCTTTTACCAAATCGGCCGTAGCCCCTACGCCTTTGAATACTTCGGATAGGTTCGCTTTACTTGCGTCCTTCTTATAGTCCTTCAAAGCCGTAGAAAGGGCCTTAAACGGGTTGCGGGTCTGTATTTCGTCCTTGGCTTCCCGCAACTTGCTTAAAACTACGTCTAAGTCTTGCGGGTTAAGTTCTACGCCTAATTGGGCCTTTTGCGCTTCGATTTTATCTATAAGGGCCTGTATTTGCGCCGTAGTAAGGTCGTCGAGGTTCCCGAAAAGTTGCTCCCAAGCCCCGGAATCGGTCAATTCCTGCAACGCTGCGGACGAAAGGGCCTTATTCTTGGCTTCCTGCAATTTCACTACTAATTCTTCGTTATTCTGCTGGGTTGCCAATGCTATTTTTTCGTCGTATTGCGCGGAAATATCGGCGCATTTTTGCTGATATGTTTTGTATTCCTCTACCAATGCGTCGTAGTCTTCGTTCCCCGAACTTTTTGCGTATTTTTTGCGCTCTTTCTCCAAATTCGCCAAGGCTTCCAAGGCTATACGGCGTTCGTCGTCCGTCTTGGCCTTCGCCAATTGCTCGTTAAGAAGGCGGCTATTTTCGGCGTAGTTGGCTTCAAAGGTTATCTTCTTACCCAAATAGTCCGCATATTCGGATAATAGGGCTTTTGTCCGGTCTTTGGCCTTTTGCTCTACGTCTTCCTGCTGCTTCTTAATAATGTCGCTTTTACCTTTGTCAAGGTCGGAACCGTCCCCGGTCAAAGCCTTACGCTTTTCTTCCAAGATATTAACCATTTCCAAAATGGAACGTGCCCCGGAAAGTTGTTCTTTAAGCTCCTTTTCGAATCCGGCTAAAACGGTTTCCTTCGTTTCGTTGGCTATGGCGTTATTTAGCTTCTGCAATTCTTCGGCTTGTGTCTTTGTGGCCGTTCCGCTTCCGATAGCCTTAATAAGCTGGTCGCGCTGCTTCTGTAAATAATCCAAATAGCTACTTCCTTCTTTCAGCAACCCGGCGAACTCGGCTTTTGCGGCATTGCGTACTACTTCGTCTTTGGAATTTACCCAATTGTAATACTCCGTATATTTCTTTTTCCGGGCTTCCAATTGTTCCGTAAACGGGTCTTTTTGCGTAGTCTTAGAAGACGTGCCGGATAAATCCATTTTTTTAAGTAACGCTTCCTGTTCTTTGATTTTCGCCAATAACTCGGCCCGCTCCTTATCGGTGGTAGCTTCCTTATACTTTGCACGCAACTTTGAAATAGTCTTTTCCAGAGCTTCTATACTGCCTTCCGCCACTTTATCCGCACCGCCCCCGATAGAATCCAAAATTTCGCGTTCTTTTGCGGTAAATTCTACTTGCTGGTTTATCAAGGCGTTATATTCCCGTTCCGCTTTCGCTACGGCATCTTCGGCCTTTTTCCAATCGCGGGATTTTTCAATTATAACGCCTTTACGCTCTACGCCGTAACCGTCCTTATATGTTCCCTTCTTCGATACATACGCTTTCGGAGTAGCTTCTAATTCCTGCTGGGCTTTTAATACTTCCTTGTATTTCTCTACGGCCAATTCCTGTACGGCTAACGCTTTGGCCCGTTCTAAGCAGGCTTCTATAAACTTCGACTTATTAGCTACTAACAAGTCTTCCGCTTCTTTAACCGTCTTAATGGAAAATCCCAAGTCCTCGAAGCGGTCTTTATTGTCTTCGATAAACTTGTTTTTAGCGGCCATATCGTTACCCAGCCGGTTCCATGCGGTGGAAAGCTCGGTAATTGCTGTAACCGGTTCGGCGGCAGCTTCTACCACTTTGTTATTAAATTCTTCTTGCGCCTTCTTTGCTTCCCGATTCTTGGATATGAATTTGGAAATTAAGGCTATCGCAGCGGTAATCGCTACTGAAAGGCCAAGGGTTAAGGTCGCCATTAACGCCTTTGCCGCTACGTTGGAAATACCCAAAGCCGTAGCAAACTTCGTTTCCGCTACGGTAAGTAATTCTTTCGCCTTGCGAACTAATACAAGCTGGGTATATGAATCCTTGTTTAAGGTTTTGGCTACCTGCTGTAAGCCTATGGTTATAGCCATAAGGGACTGAACTTTAACCATAATCTTTTGCAAGTTTTCATTTTCCCCGGCAAACAGTCCTACCGCACCCTGCGCGGCCGAAAAAGCCCCGCTTATACCGCCCATTACCTCTAATACGGTATTCATATTTTGGTAGTCGTCGGACATAATTTTAGCCTGCGTATTTGCGTCGGCCATAGCGTCCGCCAAACGGCCTAATTCCGCCTGCATAGCCCGGTATTCGTCCGTATTACGCTTCCCGTTCTGTTCCATTTCCGCAAGTGAATTTTTAAGGTTCATAACTTGCGTTCGTAACATGCCTTTCGCCTTCGCGTTTTGCTCTACCTTGGCCTTATTCTCGTTTAAGGTTTGTTCTTCTTTCTGTAAAGCGTCCGCCGTGTTCGCCACTTCCTGCAAAAGTGCTTTCCGCTGGGCTATTTCGTCTTTTATAGCCTGTTGTTTGGCCGTTAATGCCCTATATTCTTCGTCCCCCTTGGCGGTGCCTTTCATAAAGGCGGCCCCGGCCGCTTCGCCCAAGCGGGCGTACTCTTTTTCAAGGTCGGCGATTGCGTTACTATGGATTGCGGCCATAGTGTCTATATCCTTAAACGCCGCTTCAATTTGTGCGGCGGCTTCTCTGTACGCGGCTTCCATACGGTCGCCGCCTTCTACGGTTGCGTCCGTGAAACCCTGTACGCGCCTTTTGGTTTCGGCCAATGCGCTATTTATTTGCCCGTTATTCGCAATTATATCGAACTCCAAGGCACCGCCTTTTATATTCATCGGATAATGCTATTTATTTGTTGTAAAATACTTTCGGCGTTCTCGCTGGTTATCTTGGTTGTCGTGTTGCCCGCTGTATTGCCGTCTTCGTCGTCGGCCATGCGCGGCGCGTCGATTAACAACCGTTGAACAACGGCCCAAGCTACGCCGTGATGTAAGTAATCCCAAGTCCAGCCAAGGTGGGCGCAAATCGAACCCCGGCGGCCGTAAGGACTATTAAGCCCTATTACTCTATGCGCTCCGTCCTCGGTTGGGTCGTTCTTGCGCCGCTCATCAAGCGCATAGAGTTTATAAAATCCCCTAAGTTGCTTACGCTGGTTACGGCTTCGGAAAGTCCTACCAATTTGGAAGGTTTAATAGTGTGGAAGAAAAGGGCCGTAAGCCGGTCTAACTCCTTATCGTCGTTGTATTTTTTTACCCTTCCACCCGCGCAAACTTCGGTAACGTGGTAATCTTCGCCCAATACGGCAATAGCGATTATTCGGGCCATACGTGCGGCGTTATCTTTGGCTATGCGCTTCGCTTCCGCCAAGGTTTCCGTTCCGCCGGCTGTAAGCCGTTTTTCGTCTAAGCCCATTTCTACCCATATCGCGCTAAGTCTGTCAAGAACCGAAAGCGTAGGTTCCTGTATTTCGAAGTCTTCCTTTACCGTAATTACTTCGGGACGTTGGAAGAATCCTTTAACGCCTTTTTTATGCCGGCGGATTTTATGCGTAACGCTGAACTTTATACCTTGCTTTACCAAAAGGTTAAGTTCTTCGCGCTCTAACTCTAAATCCGTTTTTTCTCTTATCGTATCGTCGTTCATATCGTCGTTAAATCAAGAAAGCCCCCGAAACTTTCATTTGGGGGCTTTCGGGTTAAAGTAAGGCTTTCCCCGCGTTATGCCTGCACGTCTGCGGCGGTCATAAGCGTAGCGGTTATTTTCTTAGTTCCCGTTTTGGTCGGCTGCAATACGGTACCGGCAACCTCGATAAGAAGAATACCGCTTTTACTGAAAGTTGCGTTAATCTTACTTACGAGTTTCATGCGCGGAATCTCGAATTTAAGGCCCTGTTCCGGGGTAATGCGTACCGACTTTTCGACTACGGGGATTTTATCCGGAGCTTCCCATTTATCCGGCGTTGAACCCGTGCCGGGGGTACCTACGCCGCCCAAAAGGTCGGCAAGAACCGTAACCGAAGGGTTCATAATCGAAAAGTTGAAGTTCGTTTTTCCGCCCCGGCTAATGCTTATTACGGGGTCGTCCACTTCTTCGGCGTAGTGGTCGGTTGTTTCCGGGTCTTCCTGCGTCATCGTGCAGGTGTCTTGGTAGGTATAACCCAATACGTCCAAGGTTTCGCCCATACCGCCGTCCTCGGCAATTGCTCCTACCTCAATCTTGGAAAGACCGATAGTATAAGTTTTCTTTGCTGCCATTGTCGTAAATTTTAATTAGTTCGTTGTATATTCCATTCTACCCGCAAGTTGTTGTAATGCTCGTTAATGCCCGGTTCTTTAATTATGGCTTCCGTAGAAACCCGAATAGTCAGCCCGGTAATGTTCGCCGATTTTAGAACCGATAGAACAATAGCCGTTAGTTCGCGTATTCGCTCCCTATGCGCCTTAAATTGTTCGGTTCGGCCTATCCTTTCCTTTTTGTCGGGGACGTGGATATTTACGTTTGAAGTTCCGGTTTGCGGTACTTCGTGGTTTAGGAATAGGTTGTTAATTACTACGTCTTCCTTCCCGGAATTATCCGGCCGTTCTCCCTGCACGAATATTCCGCCGCTAAGGGCCGCTTTCAATTCGGCCGAAGCGTTCAGAATCTCAAAAAGAATATCATCGGTTTCTATACTCTGCATACCTCTTTGTGTTAAATCCATAACCGGCAATGAAGCCGGCCGAGGTCGAACTTTTCGCAAGTTCCGGTTACTACAACTAAGCCCGTTGCTTTGGCTGCTTCTACAAACTCGGTATTCGAAAGCTGGCTAACGTCTACCTTCTCCCGCGTTACAATTACCTGCGTGCCTTCGGGAATTTTGGCCGTACCTTTCGGTAGCTGGATAAGCGAAGCGAATACGCGGGTTTCTCCGTCGGCGGTCTGAATTGTCGAACCTTTACCGTTGGTTTCTTCCCGGCAAACTGCTTTTAACTCCCATGCGGCGGCGGGCGTTTCCCAAGAACCGTTAGGTAATTGGACGCTTTCGCCGTCGTGCTGCAAGGCGTACAAGTATTGCGGGTATTGGTAGGAAGTCGTTACCATACGTTGCTTTTGTTCCGAATTTTGGGCTTGCCGGCCGGCGTAATGCCTAATTCCGTGCAAGTCGCGTTATACCAAAGTTTGATAGCGTCCCAATTCCAACTAATGGAATACCCGCCTTCTCCGATATTGGCAAGGGGGATAAGCGTTGTAAACTCTCGGCAAATGGCCGTTTTAGCCTTCCGCACGTCTACCGGTGCGTCCGGGTCGGGGATAAGTCCGCTTTGGTTGCAAAGTATCAAATCCACGTCGTCCGCCGATAGCTGGAATTTGCCGACCGTCTTAGTAATCCATTCTTTGTAAGTCATCGGGTAAGGGTATTAGGATAGGGGCGACCGTTGCCGGCCGTCCCTTTCCGGTTAGTGTGTCCAGGTGCTGTTAGAAGTGTCCATAAGGAAGGAACGGCCCGAAGAAAGCCAAGCCGGGAAAGCGTTTGCAATTCCTACGGTAACTTCTTCGATAGGTTCCTCGGTGGAATACTTCTTTACGCAGGTGTGTCCGTTCATAGCTTTGATTGCTACGGAACCTTTAAGGTTCATATCGGCCGGCTTCTTCCAATAGGTCGAACCGAGTACCTTGCTTTCGCTGAACATTACTACGTCGTCGGCAAACGGGTTTCCACTGAACGGGCGGCTTCCGTCGTCCTTCTCAATAGTAATATCTTGGTCGATAACTACGACCTGTAAGCCACGCAAGTACGCCAAACCCTTCATAGCTGCGTTTACCTGTTCCAAGCTCGGCGTTTGTGCGATGTTCAAGGCGTTAGCCGCGAACGAAGCGGAAAGTTTTACTACTTCCTCGGTCTGAGCCATAAGCGAGAAGGTGTCAAGGTTCATAAAGGCGTACTTCAATCTAATACCCTTCTTCTTGGCCTTAGCTACGATAGCCTTAAAGTCCTTGCTAAACGGTTTCGCGCCGGTGGTGTTCCAAGCGGCCGAGCCGGTCTGAAATCCGACCTTCTGCGTTGCGTCGATTTGATAATCTACGTCGTACTCGGTAATTACGCTATTGTTGTTTTCGTTAGTAAGCGTTACTTTGCCCAACGAAATAGACTGCAACGCAATCCATTCCAAACGGGCCGCTACGCCGTCCCAGCAAAATTGCGTATCTTCGGCCCACGCTTCTACCAACGCCCGAAGGTCGGGGTTCGCGGAAGTCATGGCGACCATAATTTCGTATTCGTTAAGCTCGTTTTCGTCCTTGGTGCGCTTAATAGCCACCTTCGGAATATCGCCTTGAATACGCGCAATAGCTTCGCGGGTCTTTTTGTTGATACTTGCGCCGCGAGCTACAAGGTCGCCGGCAATCTTTAACCCTACCTGCGTTTCAAGGGCTTTCCACGTCATCGTGTAATTCTCCTTCAAAGGGAACAAGGTAGGATAGTAATACGGGTTAAGGTCGTAGGTATTAACTACAGCCTGCATATCCTTTTCGGTAATGCCAATCATTAAGCTCCTTTGCATAACTTTTCCCGATTAAATTAGATAAACTGAATACCGGTAAGTTTGGCTTTCACTTCGGCACCGATAGGCGGGATATTGCTTTCCCGAATCTGCCCAATAGTCCAAGCGTTTACGATATGGTTGCTAAGCGCGTCCACGTCGTAACTTTCGCCCACAAGGGCTACCGGTGCGTATTTGAAGGCTGCCCCCGAAGCCCCGGCCTCGGCTGCGAGGTAAAGCGAATCGCCGGCTTTTGCGGCAACTCCAAGGGTTGTACCTACTGTAAGGTCGTCTTTGCTGCCGTCGCCGCTATTTGTGGCGATAGCGGTAATAGCGTAGGCCGCCCCGCCGGGAGCCAGCATAAGCACGTCGCCGACTTTGAAGTTATGGCCTTTCTTTACGGTGTAGGTGGTAGCGGAGTTCGTAGCGTCGTCGGTAAGAACGGCTACTTTCACTACATGATAAAGCCCGTTTTCATCTTTGCCAACCGGCGTACCTTCGTGCAGAACTTTCTGCGTAAGGTCGTCGGCAGAAACGGTAATACCGTTCGGAATGTCGGCGACCTTGTGGGTAAACGCACGAATTACGCGGTTATCCTTTTTCCTGTCGATTTTAAGCATTTCGAAAGTTTTTTAGCGTTAAACCTCTTTGCCGCCCAAGCCCTTATTTGCGGCTTCTGCGGCCTTTGCCTGTATGTAGCTTTCTACGCCCGCGCTTACTCCGTCCTTGTTGGGGGAACCAAGTACCGGTTTTTCGTGAAGGCTTAGGCCCCGGTCTGCCAACTCTTGGCCGAAGGCTGCTACGTCGTTCTTGGTTTCGGTCAGATACTCGTTAAAGGCGTTTTCGTCGGCAAAGCCGCCAAGTTTGGCTACTCTGTCGAAATCTTTAAGAACCTTTGCTTTATAGGCTTCGGGTACGTCGGCAAGCTCTTTAACAAGCGTTTCCCGGCGGTTGGCGGTTACGGCCGCGCTTTGAAGGCTCGTTACTTCGGACTGCAAGCCCTTAGTAGCTTCCTTTACGGCGTTCGTAATCATTGCTTGCACGGTTGCAGCGTCCAAGGTTCCGGCCGGTGCGGGTGGGGTACCGCCTTCTTCCGGTTTCTTTTCTACAAAGTCGTACTTCTTACGCAGGTTGTCCTCGCGCGTTTTGTTCGCTTTGTCTATTTCCGCGTCCGCGTCTTTGCGCCAATCCGCTACAAACTTCGCTACGGCTTCGGCGGTAAGTTTACCTACGATACCGGTAGCTTCTTCCTTGGTATTAACCTGCATGGCGATAACTCGCGCAAGCTGGTTAAGCCCGTCTTTTCGCACGCCCGGAAACTGTGTTTCAAGTAGTGCTACAATTTCGTTTAGTTCCATTTTGATTTTTGTGATTTAATTAAACCTGCAACAAAGAAACGTATTATAGTAATACGAATATTTGTATAGCGTTGCAAGTTCTCTACACTCGTTTCAACAATTCAACCGTATGGGCCTATAAGGGGCTGGGGTGGTCTTTGGTTGCCTCGATAGTTGAAAAGATAATTTCACGAACAAATAGCAATGCAGTACGAAAGATAGCAAAAGAAGGCGATTTTAGGCCGTTTTATTATCCAAACAAGGAAATATACCAGCCAACCGCATAAAATCGAATGGCGGGCACGAGAAAGGGCAAAAACGGGTATTCTTGCTTCGTCGGTTATCCGGCCCTTCGTGAATAAGTAGAAATATGGGAATTTTGTTACCGCTGTGTTACTATCAACATTCTGCCGGCGGAACTACCAACATAGCGGCGGTTACTATCAACATTCCGGTAATGTTGGTAGTTAATGTTGCAAGCTGCCCGGTAATGTTGGTAGTTCGGGGCGCAAGTCGAAAGCCCGTTTTCCCTCTCTTTCCCCCTACACCCTCTTTCTCTCTATATATATCTTTATCCTTATATTTATCCACAGGGGCTAAGTAGCCCCCTGCCAAGGAGCTGGCAAGCTCCTTGTTTGTGTGTGCCTTAATAATTGATATTTAGTTATTTATAATAGTTTGATAAATGAAGGTTGCGCGGCCCAAAATAAACCCCTCGCTTGGGGCTGGTTAGGGGTTGGGCT
>OHHO01000834.1_pt1 | contig 10782 bp, 10 predicted proteins | sample 1568071 | NCBI WGS metagenome assembly OHHO01 (sample SAMEA3879582, study PRJEB24766) | human gut metagenome | biome: human-associated habitat; feature: feces | place: USA | collected 1985/1987
CCATGATTGTTCCGTTATTAATATTATAGCTTCTCTGGTTCACGGCATTGCTGGAGTTTCCTTCTACGGTGTATACGGTACTGCCTTCGGTTTTCTCCACGATTCCCACATGGTCTGAGGTTCCGTCCCCGTTCCAGTCAAAAAAGATCAGGGTTCCGGGTGCTGGGGAATATCCCCGGCTTTTCCACTTTCCCTTGCTCTGGAACCATGCGATTCCATCATCGCACAGGGAGAATTTTGGCATCTTGCCGCTCTCGATGAGTCCTGCCTGATCCCCACACCAGCTGGCAAAGCAGGCACACCATGCCACATGGCTGTCAAAGCCATACCACGACCAGAACTTCTGGCCTCCCTCATTTCCAAGCTGGGTAAGTGCCACCGATACGATCTGGCCGCTGCCTCCAAACAGGCCGGCAAACAATCCGCCGCTGGAATAATACCGCAGGACATGTGGGACGTACTCTGGGTCGCCATAGGCACTCCATCCATGCGAAGCCGCCTGCTCGTTGGAGAACTGCAGGGCATTTTCGGCACTGTAACCGCCATACTTCCGTATCGCCCATGTTATGTATCCGTTGCCGTAGTTATATCCTTGCAGGGACAGTTTCAGCTTATCCATATCCTGTGGACTGGTGCATCCGGCTTCCTTCAGGCAGTCTGCATAATACTGGATTCCTACCTGTATGGAGTAATCTGCGTCCTGGATGGCATTGGGACTGTTGGAGTACCTAGTGTTGTATGGGCACTCACTGCTCTGCATGGGATCGGTTCCCCGGCCGCCGGATTCCTGCATCATGATCGCCTGTATCACGGAAACGTATTCGGGGATTCCGTACTGGTTGGCATATTTCTGGATAGCTGTTGTATAGGAAAGGACTTCCTGACTCAATGCTTCGTTGCTCTCTGAGCTTCCTGAAAATGCCGCACCGCCAATGATTCCAACCATGATAACCAATAAAAGAACGATAACTGCTCCGGCGGCTCCCAGTGCAGCCATCATGGACTGCACGGTTTTCGCTGCCACTTCCACGGTGGCCCTAGCTGCCTTGAATGTATTCTCCCCTGCCCTTGCCGTTTTCTGTATCCGACGGATTCCATCAGAAGTCTGCAAGGCTGCTTTCTTCGCCGCCTGTTTCGCTGCCCTTCGTTCCATCTGCTTCTGCATCCGGGCTGTCAGGGCGTTGGAGCTGGCCGCACGGAGCTTCTGCTCTGGCTGGACGCTGATCTTCGCAGACTGGGGAGCCGTCTTGATGATACGCTTCTGTATGGTTTTCGGCTCCGGCTGTTTCCTTGGTTTTTCTTTAATCCGAATGGTTTCCGGCTGTTTCTGTCGGATGGCGGCCTTACTGTATCTTTTGCTTCCTTCTTCCGGCTCTGTTCTCGGATGGAGAGCTGCTTCATTTCTGCTATTTCCTGTCTGTTCTGGATTCTTGGTGTCTCCCTGGCAGCCCGGATCTTCTGCTCTTTCGTTTTGACGGCATCTGAAACCACCTTTTGCCGCTGGGCTTCCTGGATCTGTACTTCCCGGATCTGTGCTTCCTGAGCTTCCCGGCTGGCAGGATTGGCGGTCTGTGTGTCCCCTGTTCCTCTGGCGGTTTCTTTCTCCGCTTCTTTTTTGCCAGCGGCTCTCTGTTTGATCTTCTCGTAGGAAGTCTGTGCGGCTGTCTTTCCGGCTCTGGTTACAGTTCTGCCTGTCTTTCTTGCAGCCCATTCCTCTGCGGATGTGACTTTCCCACTGGCATATTCGGATGGGGACTGTTCTCCCATGTCATTGTCCCTGGCATTTGCGATGGTCTGGGATTTTTCCTTGCTCTCCAGTATGGCCGTCCGCATCAGCTCCTTGGGGATTCTGGAGGCAGGATTTTTGGTCTTTGGTTTTGTTGTAACTTCTTTGGTTTTGATATCCTTCATCTCTCACCTCCAGTCCCGGCTTGTCCCGCTCTTACGCTTCGCCCGGCTTGGTTGTCATCAGGCGGTACAGTTTTGTATTTCTTGGAAACGAATTTTCAAACGGCACCAGATTCCCGGAACAGCGGATCAGACCATGGCCGGCACCCACATTGGTGATGTAGGATAACTGATTGTCTGAAATATTCAGAAGTGCCGCCAGCTCATCCCGGTCGGTGGTAGCCTGATTCAAAAGGATCAGGAACTCACTGTTCGCCAGCATCAGGCGGGCGGTATCGGATTTCAGAAGTTCCTCAACGTTCTGGGTAAGTCCGGTTACAAATCCGGAATACTTACGGATACGCTTGTACAGGCGGTAGAAAAAGTCCGCACTGTATTCATAGCGGAACAGCAGATAAAACTCATCCGCAAAGATCCATGTCGTTTTTCCCTTCTTCCAGTTCTGGATCACACGGTTAAAAATCGAATCCAATGTGACCAGCATGCCAAGGGGCATCAGCTGTTCGCCCAGCTCCCGGATGTCATAGTCGATGATACGGCTCTTCGTGTTGACATTGGTTTCCTGGGCAAAGGTGTTCAGACTGCCATTGATAAACAGTTCCGAAGACAGAGCCAGCCCTCTGGCTTCTTCCTCCGGCTGGAGCATGAGTTGTCGGTACAGGTCCTTTAAGGTCGGCACCTGCCCTTTGTAACCGCCCCTCATATAATCCCGGTACACATCTGCGGTGCAGCGGTCAAGGATGGATTTCTCCTTTGCCGAAAGGTTTCCGGCTCCTACGAGCTGCTCAAACAGGGAAAGGATAAATTCTGACTTCTCAATCAGAGGATTTCGGTCATTGCCATAGGCAGAATCCATATCCAGTGCATTCAGATGGGTATCCGAGGTTGCCGAGATCCGGATGACCTCTCCGTTTAAGGCTTCCACCAGAGAAGCAAACTCCGACTCCGGATCGAGGATGAGGATGTCATCTTCCGTGGAAAGGGCAAGGTCTACGATCTCCTCTTTTGCCGAGAAGCTCTTGCCGGAGCCGCTGACACCCAGTCGGAAAGAGTTGCCGTTTAACAGCTTCCTTCGGTCTGCCACCAGCATATTTTTGCTGACGGCATTCTGCCCATAATAGATGCCTCCCGGCTGCATGATTTCCTGCGTATGGAACGGGATCAGGACGGCGGTGGATTCTGTAGTAAGGGTACGCACTGCATCGATTTTCCGCAGGCCATACGGCAGGACGGTATTCAGTCCATCGACCTGTTGCCACTTCAAAGTTGCCATCTGGCAGAGGTGTTTTCTCGCAATGGAATACAGGGTTTCCGTATCGGAGTCCAGTTGTTTCTTGCTGTCTGCCATATGTACCATTGTCAGGATGCCGAACATCATCCTCTGATCCCTGGTGGTCAGATCGTCCAGCATTTCCTTGGTCTCTTTTCTCTGCAGCTCCATGTCATAGGGAACTACGGCTGAAAAGTTATTGTTGGCATTCTGGCGTCTCTGCCAGTTGGTGACGTTTGTCTCCACGCCCAGCAGTCGGTTCTGGATCTCACGCACCGCTTCGTCTGTCGGTACGGGGATGATATCAATGGACAGCATCAGGTTCCTGCCAAGGCTGCACAGTTCGGAGATCATCTCATCCTTTACATAGCTGGCGTAATCTTCCATAAAAAGGACTCTGCCGTACTGCTCGCCCAGCTTGAAATGGTCGTTATGGAATTCCATTGTGTCCGGGCAGATCCAGTCTTTGAAGCTGTGTCCTTTTTTCGCAAAGGCTTTCATGTCAAATGGAAAACTCTGTGGAACGTCTGCCTTGAAAAAGTCCCGGAAGATCTGTAGCCTCTGCTCTGCATCCAGCTCTTCCCCAATAGAGGACAGCTTGGCCAGATGGGTGATGATGTCCGTTCCCACACGTGCGAAATAGGTTCTGGCTTCATCGATGTTTTTCTTGTGGACGCTGATGGTCAGATAGCGTTCCTGGTAGATACTGTTGTTGGTACCGGAGATCTTGGAAAGGAGCATGTCATTGTACTCTTTCCGGTACTCGTCCAGACCGTCCCCTTTCATCGGGATCAGCAGGGACTGCTCAAACTCTTCCTTGTTGATCTTACGATTGTTCAGGGTGATCTTCGCCGTACAGCCAGAATCCAGTGCATTTAAAAGTTCAGAGTAGTCCAGGAACATTTCCGTCTTATCCGCTTTACTGGCAATGGAATAGTTGATATCCGTAAACCGGAATGTCCTGGAATACTTGCTCTCCACCTGAAAAATACCATCTGGCCAGATCTTGCGAATCGGGATGGCCTGCTGGACAGACTTCGGTACTTTAAATTTTTCCTTGTCCTGTTTCAGTGTCTGACTCAGGGTTTTAATCAAAGGCATCACCCCTTCCTCTTCGCTTCTTTGGTTTCTTCTGTTTCGTCCGCTTCTTTTCCAGAAGTTCCGCTCCGTTTCCCATCATCTTTTCACCCAGCCGCAGGCTCTCTTCCATGCAGGAAAAGTACAGGTTCTCTGATTTGAATACCAGCCGTTTCGGGTACAGCAGTTCGGATTTGATGACTGCCCATGCGAACTGTTCTGCCGTCATGCCGTGGTAACGGAAAAAGCCGCAGGCTGCAAAGGGAGCCGCCCCAAGCACGCACAGCCATCCGGTTACCTGTTCCCCGGCATATTTCCGGGTGACAAAATAGATTCCAAGGGCTGCCAGGATCGCCAGTACCGAAAATAAGCACTGCCGGAAGCTTAAGCCCCAGAACATTGACTCCTGATAGTCTCGGATTTCTTTATTCATTTTCACTTCCATGTTGTTTCCTACCTTTCTCTTTGTAATCTCTGTTTTTTCTTTTGTTTCTGTTTTGGTACATCCCTTTGCCGGATGCCATTTCTTTCCATAAATCTTTTTGTTCCTTCCGGATCAAGCTCTGCCAGTTTTTTCAGGTCGAATGCAACCCTCTGGAAGATGCAGTAACCGGAGGATGCGGTATCCGGCTGTATCGTTCCCAGCTTATGCTGCTTTATAAAACGAAGCTTTTCTTTGCTGAAATTGTGGTCGATATAGGCTTCATTGATACCGCCCAGCGGAGCAAAAGGCAGGTTTACCGTAAGGTCTGCAAAGCTTTCCGGGTATCCATCTTCCATATGGTAAAGCCCGATATAGAGATTGTCATCGCTCATGTAACTGTCTACCCTGAGAAATAATTCCTCCCGGCCATACTGCCAGTCGTAGCTCAGTGTCTTTGGTTCTTCCATTTTTTTCGCCTCCTATAATCCCATGATTTCTTTTACGATACGGTCGGATGCCTTGACTGCCCCGACCAGTACCAGCAGGTTAAATACCAGTTCCCCGACGTAATTCCAGACAATGGTCACGGCGGACAGGCTGGTGTCCCCGATGGCCGGCGGACTTGATGCAAACACCGAAAAGATGATGCAGGCCAGTGCGATGATGGCTCCTTCCAGACATACCCCGGCGTAGGAACGGATAAAGTTCTTTCCTACAGACTGGGTTGGCTCCCCGGCAAAGGTTGCCAATGGAATCGGTGCGATGGCTGTGTACATATACAGCTTAAACATTCTCCCGTATACAGTCAGAATCATGACAAATGACAATACCGTAATCAGCAGGCTTCCTAATAAAGTTACGATCCACAAAGGGATAGATTCCAGCATCCCGACCGCTTCGATCTTGTCCACGATCTCCGAGGGCAGTTCCGTTACGGTTCCCCCTGCCATCCCGGAGTGGGACATGATGTTGGTCACGATGCCCTGCACAATGGAAAAGATCGCTGTCAGAAGCTCCATGCCGGACATAACGGCTCCCTGTGCCAGTGCAAAACGGATAAAGGCTTTCACTACGTGTTCCGGCTTTTTCATATCCGTGAAACTCCCACAGGTTTTTACCAGCCCTGCCGCAAAGAACAGAACCAGCAGGCCGTACCCGATGGCTTTCAGTCCACCGTTGATGTTCGTCATCACGCTCCAGATTGCCCCGCCCTTGAAATTCTCCGGGCTTTGCGTCAGCAGTGTCCAGATTTCAGCCAGCTTGTCGCTCCAGGTCTGCAAGGCAGAATTTAGATTCTGTACGATCCAGTTATCACTCAAACAGTTTCACCTCCCATCCTCAAAAGTGAGCAGGGAGCCGGCATTTCGCATGGCTCCCCTTCTGGACTCTTCTCCTATCCCATGATCAGGTCCAGGATCTCTTTTGCAAAGGTAATGATGATACCGCCTGCCAGTGTCAAAAATCCGTTTGCCCTCTGGCTTGGATCGTGGCTCTTTAAGGACAGACCGACCTGCACGATACCAAATCCCAGCAGAATCAGGCCAATGGCGCGGATCAGGGAAAAGATAAACGTGGATAGGTTATTGACTACGGTCAGCGGATCGCCTGCGGCATAAACGCAGGTCGCCCCAATGCAGATCGACAGTACCATGACTGCATACAGAGCAAACAGTTTCTTCTGCCCTCTCTTCATCTTTAGCGGTGCGGTCTCTTTCCTGATTTCTGTGTGTTTCTTATTTTTCAGTAAATTCATTGGCATTCCTCCCATCAAAAAAGCTCCCCGATGATGTCCTCATCCAGAAGCAGTTCGTAATCGTCATATCTTGTTTCGTCAAATGTAAAATCGTCATGCGCCAGCGGTGCTTTCGCATAATTGAACGGGCCGGCACCTCCGTCCTCGGTATACCGGATGTTGGGATGCTTCATCAGGTCATACTTGGCATCCAGTATGGGCCGCTCCCCGCGGATAAACAGAAGTGCATTCTGGTTATCCAGCATACGGACTTCATCCGGCTGTAACAGCTCCCTTCCGCTCTGCTGGAAGTTGGTGGAGTAGCTGCCGGATTTTCCTTTGGTTTGCCCGTAGGTGTTGGTGTCTATGGTTTCTTTCCCCAGTAATTCTGATACATATTTGTGTGTCTCTTTTTCATTGCCGCCCAGGTACAAAAACTCATCGCAGTTGCCCACCAGACTTTCCCAGGAGTCCTTGAACAGAGCCTTTAGCTGGCTCATGTTCTGGATGATGATGCTGCAGTAAATGGAACGGGAACGGCAGGTTGCCAGGATCTTCTCAAACTCATTTGGCAGGGATACGTTTGGAAACTCATCCATGATGCAGTTGACCGGAACCGGGAGGGCACCGCCATGCACACGGTCTGCCATGTAATAAAGCGTCTGGAAAAGCTGGCTGTAGATCATGCCTACCAGATAATTCAAAGAGGTGTCTGCATCCGGGATACAGCAGAAAAGGGCAACTTTTCTTTCTCCCATGTTGGAAAGATCCAGTTCATCAGTATTGGTCAGCTTGGCAATCTGCGGCAGATTGAAGGCTGCCAGCCGGACACCTACACTGATCAGGATGGACTTGGCGGTCTTTCCTGCCGCCTGCTTGTAAATGTGGTACTGCTTGACGGCAATGCTGTCCGGGTCCCGCATCTCCAGACGGTCAAACAAAATGTCCAGAGGGGACTCGTAGTCCTCATCCTCTTCTTTTACCTGTGCCGAGCCTAACATCTCCATGATCATGGCGAAGTTCTGTTCTTCCGGCGGAGCTTCATGGAGCAGATACAGCATCAGTGCCTGAAGCAGTGCTGTCTCGCTCTTCTCCCAGAACGGATCGGAGGACTGGGAACCTTTGGGTGTGGTGTTTTGTATCAGATTGGAAATGAGACGGAGTACGTCTTTGTCATCGTGGACGTACTCGAATGGATTGTAGCAAAAAGATGTGTCGGGATTGATGAGGTCAAAGACACGCACCTCATATCCTTTCTTTTCCAGCAGACCGCCTGTCTTTCGGAGCAGCTCGGCTTTCGGATAGGTGATGACCATCGAACAGCAGCACTGCATGATGTTTGGCAGGGCAAAGCCTCTGGATTTTCCTGCACCGGAGCCTCCCACCACGAGGATGTTGAGACATCTGCGGTGCTTGTGGGTGTCAAGGCTAATGCGGAAGTTCTGTGTCAGCAGGATGTTCTGGGAGTACGGCTTCTGGCTGTATTTCTTACAGATCTGCCGGGCATCACCCCATCTGGCGGAACCATGTTCTTCCCCTCTGCGGTAGTTCTTCTGACTGGAATAAAAAATGCCGATCCCGGCTGCGTAAAGTAACGTGCAGACCAGCATCGACTTGATGGTATATTCCGTATAATGAAGCTGGAAGGGGTGGTTCAGTTTTTCCGTTAGAACCTCCATCAGCTCAAAAAGATTCCTGCCCGGCTGAATAGCATCCGCAATCAGGATCGCTGCCCACCAGATGACAGGCAGTCCGGCAAGCCAGATCACCCAGTCTGACTTCCGGCTGTTTGTTACCGGGATGGCTGCTGTTTTGGCCTCTCTGCTCTTGGCAGGTCCGTAATGTGGAAGCTGTCCACTCCAGGAACGAGGGCAAGGCTGCTTCCATTCTCCCAGTTTACGTGGATCTGCCCTGCATCGTCTACCATATCCACCTTACCTTTTAAGCCGGGTGGCATGTGGCTCTCCCCCTCCATGCTGTTAAGCGTGACCTCTGTTCCCGGCGGATATCTTCTCCTCATGGCTTCTATTCTTTCTTGTGTCATATTTCTGTATATTCGTACCACATCCTTTCTTTATCTTCCCCGTCCACGGTATGGGCGGCGGTATCTGGATTTCATGATCTTTAACAGGACACTGTCGATCCCATCGGAATAGCGTCCGTTTTTCAGGTATGTGTCCCGGAGCTTGTTTAAAGCTTCTACAGATTTGGTGTGTTCAGCTTCTGTCAGGTAGAGCTTTCCTTCTTCCTGCTCTGCCAGCTTCAGAACCAGATCCCGTGTGGTATCCACCGGAAGCCCCTGTTCTTTTTCCTGCCGGAACACTTCCCGGAGGGCATGGATCAGCATATGGTTCATGATCCGGTCCATCTTTACATATCGCATTCTTGTCATAGGCGAGCCTCCTTTTTTCCTCTTTTTTCTCAACCACAACATACCACACTTCCTCCCGGAAAGCTACTGCAAAAGAGCCGGAAAAACCCCTTTTATCAGCGTTCCGGGGACTTTTTGTTCTTGGCTGGTTTCTCTGATTTCTCCTCTGGGACGGCAAATTCATCGGGCATAAATTCCTGCTCACTTTTGCCGAGGTTGCGGTCTACCTGCTTGCCAATGGAATAGGCTGCGCTCTTTACATTCTGAATAAAGGAGCGGAGTTCTTTCGGATCTTTCTGTCCGAATGCCTGCATCTCGCATACCTTGTCAAAGGAAAAGCCGGAGACATCCACGCCATATTTCTGTGCTGTCACATACGCCGCACAATAAGCCTGTGCCGCTACCCCTGCCCGGCTGTAGCTTCCATCGTGATGGTCAAGAGATGCATACGCCAGTTCCCGGCTGATGGAATGGAATGTTGTATTTTCACTCATGCCGTTTCGGACATAGATCGTCCGCTGATTCGGGATATACTGTGCCTGTACCTTATCCGGCAGGTTGTCTGCGATCTGAATCCGTACCTCGCTGTCGGTCAGCAGTGCTTCCATCAACTGGTCCATCGGTTTTGGCTCCGCCTCTTCCGGCTGTTTGGTGCGAATCTGGCTGATGTCATAGGCTTTCTGGATGGAGTATCCCTGCTGGATGACACCATCCTTTTCGTATTCCTGTCCGACAATGAAGTTGTATCCCTTGCTTCCGGTCTTGACTACTTTGCCTTCTTCTTTCCATTTTTCAAAGGTCTTAATCTGCCGGATCTCCGGGTTCTGTGCATAGAGCAGGAACAGGTTGTCTGTCCTCTGTGGCTTACACTGTCCCATAAAATCAAGGAATCCTTTTAAGGAGTCCCCATTCTGGAAGATCTCCTGTGCCTTTCCATCGATCATGCCCCAGATTTCTTCCCTCTCCTGCTTTTTCTGTGCGGCATATTCCTCTTTCGATAGCCGCTGGGCGGACGGTTCCTGCGTGTCCTGCCCTAAAAATTTTGTCAGGTCCATCTTCTACCTCGCTTTCACCTTTCGTTTATTTCTCGCTTTCTTCTGCGTTTTCTTTGGTCCACGGTTCTTTTCCCGGCTCCGCTTCTGGGATTCCTCTGCTTTCTCCCGTTTGATGTTCTCCAGCTCCCGGCGGACACTGGGACGCTCCTGTTCCCTTGGCTTTGCTCCATCAGTCCCGTTTTCCTGCCCGGTAGAAATATTTCTGCTGTGCAAGGAAGAGCCGGACAGATTCTCTTCCCCCTCTTCCTGCACCGGGATAAAATTTTCCGATTCGGAAGACTCCTTTTCAGGATGATTCTGATTCTTCTCTCCTTGAGAAAAATCCATGTCACCGACCTGGAATGCTTCGTCCAGATCGCTGATCTCAAACTGCACCTCGCCCTCTGGCATCTGTACGATTTTCTGTACTGTTTCGGTTTCCGGTGCTTCCATTCCAGCGGTTACCTCATGGACAGCTTCCCCGACTTCACTTCTTACAAAATCAAGATTCATCTTATCCATAACCCGGTTGACCTTGGCTGCGTCATCCGCAAAGACCATGACCTCGCTCATCTCCGGGGATGCCGATATCGGATTCATGGGCTCAGAGGCAAGTATCTATGTCTACCAGGAAGGTTCCGCCGATTATGCTGTCAATTTTGCCCAGCTGACCCAGCGGGCTGGCAATTTCCTGGTGGCGAGAGAACCCATCGATGATTTTTCGTGGGATATGTTAAAAGGTACTACCGTCTTGGGCGGTAGAGCGGGCGGTATGCCGGAGATGGTATTTGAATATATTCTGGAGAAAAATAATATGGATCCGACAACGGATCTGTCCATCGATCAGAGCATTGACTTCGGTTCCACGGCAGCAGCTTTTTCCGGCGGACAGGGAGACTTTACCATTGAGTTCGAGCCACATGCCACGTTGTTAGAGCAGAAAGGTGACGGCTATGTGGTGGCATC
>OHHO01000835.1_pt1 | contig 10775 bp, 18 predicted proteins | sample 1568071 | NCBI WGS metagenome assembly OHHO01 (sample SAMEA3879582, study PRJEB24766) | human gut metagenome | biome: human-associated habitat; feature: feces | place: USA | collected 1985/1987
CTCCGCCGTCTACCGGTGCAAGATTGAACGCACGCCGCCATTCGTTCGGCGTCAGCGCGCCTCGGTCGACCATCTGCAGGAGGTTGAGCTTGGTCGAGGTCGAGGCGAAGTCCCACGCGGAGGCCTCGAATACGATGCGATTCCCGCAGCCACGCTCGCGCCGGGAGAATAGCTTGCGGGTGTACTCGCCGCTGAGCTGCTTCAAAACCGGCTCGATCTCGGCGTCAAAATAGGCGTTCTGCTCATCCTCCGTCGCAATGGATGTGACGATGTGCGGGTTGGTGTTAAACAGGGCATAAATGCGCTGCGTGGTTTTGTCCATCTGGGCGGCGTTCGGGACGTAATCCTTCGGGTCAATCTGCTTCGCCTCTGCCTTTGCATCTACGGCCGCGACGCCCGTGCCGTTAGTCACGTTCAGGAAACTGTCCGCGAAGTCCTGCGCACGCTGCTTCACGTCCTCCGGGCGCATGGACGCGGCGAACATCAGCAGCCAGCGAATCACGGCGCTGTTTCGGATGGCCTTGACGATGCCCTGATCTGTCGTGGTGACGATCTCCATGAGCGGCACAATGGCCGGAGCAATGGGGTCGCCGAAGATGTCGTTTTCGTAAAAATCCCCGCGCAGGTGGATCACATCGTCGTATGCAAACGTCAGCACATTGCCGTTCTGCATGTAAAATTTCAGGTATAGATTTCCGCCCGCGTCATAGACAGCGTCTGCCTGCATGGCCGCGACCGGGAAAATGGCGTTTGGCAGACCGTTTTCATCCCGGAGGATCACGGCAAACGCGTTGTTGTTGAGGACCAGCTGCGCGGCCAGCTTCTCCTGCAGCAGCTGGCCTGTCATGTACTGGTTCGGTTCCTCGAGCAGGAACCGGATATACGGCTCCGGATTTACGGCGAGCTTCCGCGCCGATGCCGTGGCCGTTTCCCTTATGTGCTTGGCCGTCAGCTTGCCGATGGCCTTGATCTTCGGCCGGATGCAGGCGCGGACGATGTCGGACTGATACATTTTGCCGTTGTAGCTGTAAAAGCCATTCCCGCGCTCCTGCACCATCTGCACGGTCGAAACGCGCTTGGTCGTCGTGATATTCGTCAGGAGGTTTTTAAAAAATCCCATTGTCTCACTCCTAGAGCATACTGGTGTATTCCGCCTGCTTCTGATCATAGATCGTGTAGGCGTCTAGCAGGGCCGCCGTTCCGTCGATGCGGCGCGTTGACTTGCTCGTTTTGTGCGGCTGGATATTGCCGTTTTTGTCCTCGTCGTAGGCGGTGTTTGCGAGGTTCCACTTGTCGATCGGGTGGTTGTTGTAAATAATGCGTTTGGATTCGAGGTCGTTTCCGCAGCGCTTCATTGGCTCGGACAGCGTCTTTACGCCCTGGTGCACTGGGATCATGGCTTCGGCCCCGAAGTAGTCCGCCATGCTGTCTACCCAATAGGCCGCAGACCAGGCGTCGTATCCGAAAAACGGCAGAAAAATATCGAGGTCTTCCTGCACCTCGACAAACCATGCTTTGACGTCCTCATAGCGGATCTTGTTTCCCTCTGATAATCTGAGCAGCCCGCGCTCATGCCACTTGTCGTATGGGATCTTATCTTCCGTGACGCGCTTTTCCAAAAGATCCTGCGGCAGCCAGTACATCTGCAGCACAAACAGGATCTCCGGCAGCTCCGGCACCTGAAACAGCACCTTTGCCGCCGTCAGGTCGGTGGTCTTGGACAGATCCGCGCCGCCGATGCCGTATCGCGGGTAGGAAAGCACGCGCTCCTGCGTCTTGCCGTCTGCCATGTGGTGCTGCCAGATCAGGCGGCGGTTTTCCTTGTCGAGCTGGAAGGTGTCACGATTGTCCAGCTGCTCAAAATTGAGCCAGGCTTCGGAGGACGTTTCGCGGATGTTGAAATCCTTGCAGACGAGGTTTCGGACGAGGGCCGGGTTTTTCTCCGCCCGCTCTACCCGCTCTTTGAGGGCCGTGTAGGACTTGATCGTCCCGAGCCCCGGATTTGCCTTTTTCCAGCAGTCCGGGTCTGTCCACTCGCTGCGCTTATCGAGCTCATAAATAAACGCGATCCGGCGCGGGTCGTGGTACCCGTCCGGATCTTCGTAGCCGTTTATGATGCGCTCGGCCTCTTCGTATTTTTCGTCGTAGATGTCTTCTCGAATGGTGCCGGCTGTGGATGTGATGAATCGCAGCGGCTGTGCGCGGGCTTGATCGCCGTCGGCAATGATGTCGTACAGCGGTCTGCCGTTTTTCCACTGATGGATCTCGTCCATCATGGCCCCGTGGATATTCAGGCCGTCGAGCGTGTCGCTGTCCGAGGACAGCGGCTTGAATACGCCGTCGTTATAATCGCTGTCCACCTCGCCGACCAGACAGCGCGTCCGTTTGCGCAGCGCCGGTGATTTCTGCACCATGCGCTTTGCTTCCTGCCAGATGATCTTCGCCTGGTCTCGCTTGGTGGCCACGGCGTAAACCTCTGGGCCAGCCTCGCCGTCCGCCAGCTGCAAATACAGGCCGACGCCTGAGGCCAGCAGCGACTTGCCGTTTTTCTTTCCGACAATGAGGATCGCTTCGCGGTACTGCCGGTTTCCTTCAATGTCGATAAACCCGAAGACAGTCGCCAGCAGCGCTTTTTCCCATAGCTCCAGCCGGACGAGCTGGCCGCCCGCCTTGCCCTTGGAGTGGTGGCAGTAGTTTTCAAAAAATTCGAGGACGTGGTTGGCGCGGCGCGGCGAGTAGTAAAACTCGGAATCTGTGTTTTCCAGCTGCTCTACAACGTGCCGGTAGGTCTTCTGGACTTTCAGGCTGACGACCTCGCGGCCGTCCTGGATAGCCTGCCAGTATTCGAGGATGGGGTTGTAGGTCGCCTGGTAGCGCGTGAGTTTCATTCCTCGTCACGCTCCCGGACAAAGCTTGCAAAGCCGTCGTCCTCCTGCTTCTGCGCGGTGTCCGGCTTCGGCAGGAGCGCCGTGAGCTGCTTGATGATCTTCTGGTAGTTCGCGTTTGTCGAGTTGTATGCCTGCCCGATGGGCCGGGCGCGATCATAGGGCTCCAGTCGCTCCGACTGCTGGAATTTCTCCGTCCAGCCGTTTTCCCGCAGGTCGTCCGCCATATCCTCGCACTCGATGCGCATAAAGGCTGCCTGATCGATGAGTCCCGCGACAGTCCCGGCCGCTTCCTTCGGCAGAAGCTTGTAGATCCTCCGGAGTCTGGTCTTCTCGGCGCGGATACGCTGTTCCTTTGTCTTTTCCTGCCTGTTCGCCACAAAAACCGCCTCCTTTTCGCGTGATTTTTGCCGTCTGTCCGCGCGTGCGCGTAGATTACTTATCGCCGCGCTTTTGTAGGGGGGCCTCGTGAACGGGCTGCGTATTCTTCCGAGGTAGGGCGTGCGGTGATTCAGCCGGCGCCCCGGCCTCGCGCGACGGGGGGGATCGGGTCGCCGGCGGCGTCGAAGAAAATTTTTTGCGTCAGAGCTTTTGCGACGCCGTGCCCGTCAAATTGATCGTGGCAGTCCTTGCAGACGAACTCGAGGTTGGAGTAGGACAGGCTGATGTCCGGGTCGGTGATGTTGTCCGGCGTGAGCGCCCGCTTGTGGTGGACGATGTAGCCCGGTTTGTCCCGGCATTCTTCGCAGAGCCCGCCGTCCATGGTCCGTCGGAACTTGATATACCCGGCGCGGCATTTCTTCCAGCGCCCGGACGCGTAAAAGCGTGCGGCCCATGGCTGCATCCTGTTCCCTCCAATTCTTCACGCTATCACTGTAGCACAGATTTTAGGCTCTGTTAGCTCAACTTTTGCGGTAGCCAAGCTCCCGCGCCGCTTCGTATACGAAACGGCTGTACATGCGCTTGGCTGTCGACTGGCTGACATGCACCCGGCGCGCGGCGGATTCCAGGCTTTCCCTCGGCCAGATCCATGCGTGCAGGCGCACGATCTCCAGCACATCGGCTCCGTCCCGCCATGTCTGTGCGGTATTGATCGCGGCTTGCACGGCAGCATAGTCCTCGTACTCCCGCGAAGATAAAACGCGCACAGCGATATCCTCGACGGCGCGCCCGGAGGAATGTCCGCCCGGCTGTGCAGAATATCCCGGCGTGATCTTCTGGCGGCTCATGTCCCGAACCTGTCTGTCCAGTTTCGGGAATTCGCCGATGGTGCGGCAGACGTTCCAGTACCACCAGTATCTCGGCTTTGACACTTTCCCACTTCCTTCCTGCTTCGTGCTAAAACCTTACGCATATACAAGGCTTAATTTAAGCGGCTCCCGTTCCGCTTGTGCTCTGATCTTGGATCGACTACATACTTATAATATTGATACCCGTACTTTGTCGTCCGAGCCTCGACGAGGATATAGCCGCGCGGGGCGACGGGCGGATGCTTTGGGCTGTACTCGCGCACGACCTCGGTCGCAGGTTCCGGCTCGGGGCGGATGCAATTTCGCGTCGCCTTGTACCGGTGGCCGCCGAATTCTTTTCTCCAGTGCGCATGCAGATAACTGGCAAGTGCTGTGTAGTCCTGGCCGTGGTCGACCTTGTTTCCCTGCTCATCTATATAATAGTTGTGCTTTCGCAGGTGCCGAACCTCGATCACGCTGCCGAGCCCCCAACGCCCGCCGATGGCTTCTTCCGGGATCCCCTCTGTTACCAGGTGCAAATGGAAGCGATTGGTTGTTTTTCCTCTTCCGTAGAAAGCAACGATTTTGGCCTCCGGATAGTGATACTGCATGCGGCGCACAAGGTTGTCGCGCACTCTGCGCATTTCCTCCGCGGTATGTACCTCGTTTTCTGCATCCAATGTCAGGGTGGAATACAGGCTTGTGGGCGAGAAATTGGCGTTCATCAGCGCAACGAGCCGATCCAGCGATTGCTTGCTGTTGAATTCATCGCGCTCCGCCTGCGTCTGGAAGCGCGGCTTTCGCGGCTTGCTGGTCTTTTGGTCCGCGCCATCGGACACGGTATAAACGATCTGCGTACATACCGCCCCTGTAAACAGGCGGCGCTTGTGCCTCTTTGCCATACTCCATCCTCTTTTATGCAAATAGTGATAGCTGCGCCGTATGCGCGGCGAAGCGCTCCTCTTGTGCCGCAAAATAATCCTTATTGAGCTCGCACCCCACAAAATCCAGCCCTGCGTCATATGCAGCGATCCGGCTGCTCCCGCTCCCAAGATGCGTGTCGATGATCTTGTCTCCCGGCTTTGCATACCGGGCGAAGATCCACGCATAGAGCGCGACAGGCTTTTGCGTTGGGTGAATCCGTTTCTCGTTTTTTCGCTTGTCTCCCTGTTGGGTAGCGCCGTCGGCGATGCTTTTGCCCTGCATCATTCCGTTCCACATATACCGGATCAGTCTGACGCTATCATGGCAATTTGTCGCTGCGATCTCGCAATCGCTAAAGCTGCTCTCCCCGTTGCACTTATCCCAGACAATTCGTCCGGGCGGAAAAATATATTTATAGTAGTTGCAGCCCCAGACTATGATCTTCTGCGCCACCCTGTTTAGCTCATCAAAATATTCCACGCCCGGGATTTCCCACTCCGGGGAGATCGGGTAATCCCTATGCACGCCGTTCTTGCTTACCCTGCTGCCGTAATAGCCCCGGCGTTCCGGGCCGCTGAAATACGGAGGGTCTACCACGGCCAGATCAAACGCCTTATCCGGCAGCGTCCGCATATACTCCATGCAGTCCATGTTATACGCAATGTTCATAGCGATCCCTCCTGTTCTGCCCGCTCAAAGCGTGGCCGGAGATTCCGGCCATGCGTTCAGCGGTCAGTTTCCTCGCGTATTTTCATTTCTGTGTATTCTGTTGGCGTTATCGGTGGAAAGCCGAATGCCGCCCTGATTTCGTTCGGGGTGTTCTTGCGGAATACATCTTCTTCCTGCATGATGGCTTTCCACGCAGCTGCGTCCAGCGCCTCAAGCGTTACCTCCGCTTGATGTTTCAGGCTGCGCAACTTGAAAAAAACCAGCACGCCCAGCGCGATCCACTCCAACGCAGCAGCAAGCTCCAAAATCTCAATGATCATTTTCTTCTCCTTCCACTCCTTCCATAGTCGCTTGGCAGTATTGGCACCGGCGCGGCAAGCTCTTCCTCACGCCGCCCTTTTTCCAGACTTCGACGTGCGGCTTCTGCGGCCTGCCGCAGGCCGGGCAGCGGTAGACGTGGAAGATATCATCCCAGCGCCACCAATTCCCGGTGCGGCGCAACTGCTTCGCCGCGTTTTTAAGCAGCACGTCATAGCAGTCCGGCACATCCTTCGGGAACCATCCTGCGATAGGGCCGCCGCTCAACCGGCACTTGTCGCAGTCGTCCACCCTGCACGCCTCTATCGCCTGCATGATCTCCGTAAAACTCATATCTTTTTTGCCGAGCAGCAGCGCTTCCCGGCGTTTTTCTTTTCTGCTCATCCCTGCGCCGCCTCCATTTCCTTGCGCTCCTGCATAAACCCGTGCAAGAACAGTTCCAGCAGCGCGGCGGCGCGGTTGCACAGATTTGTGAAATCCTTCTTGCTGATCTGCAGCTTGCCGGTCGTAATAACTTCAGTCTCCGGTCGGCCAATAATCTGAATCGTCGGATTAGGCACCAGCTTCTTTTGGCCGTCCTCCACTATGAAAAGCGGCGGCGTGGACTGCTCCATGACGATGCGCGGCGGGTATGCCTCGCCCCGGAAGCTGGTATCCCAATTCAGCTTTTCGTAGTACGCGACAAAATTGTCGAGGTCGTGCGCAAAAGTTCCCATGATTTCTGCCATTTTAATACTCCTTTCACACTTCCACGCACTCATCGGCGCGGATATTGATGCGTTTGCCGCCGGACTGGATCACATAGCCGTACCGCTTCGTGCTTGTCGGCGGGCGGTATTTTTCTGCCGGGTAGATCTGCCCGACGGCCGGGCTCAGCTCCGGATAAACCTCGATCGGCCTTGTAATACGGATGTTTACCCGGCTGTGCGGCAGGCGGAGCTCGCCGTTTTCGGCGCGCATGCGCTCTCCGCATTGTATGTGTCCTTCGGCCCGCACTGCTTTGATGTTTGCGTTCCTGCATTTCGGTGAGCAGCACGGCTTGTATGTGTTGTACTGCCGCAGATAGCTCGGCGTCCGGTAAAATTCCTTCCCGCACTGCGGGCAGATCAGCTTGACTAATTCCTGTTTCATGCGTTCACATCCCTTTCGTCTGGGGGCCGGTATTCCGGCCCCCGTAGGCAGGACGGGCTTTCACCGTCTGCGCACCGGCGCGCCGCGCTCGCTTGTCAAACGCTGCGCATTTCCGGGCGAGCCGCCCTTGACTGCCATCAGGCGGCTTTGTAAAAAAGGAGGCAAGCGATGCCGTCAGGCGATGCCGACCCGACGGTGGGGTAACGTTGACGGGTTCCGTTCGCGCGCACGTCCCACACGCGCTTTTTTATCCCCGGCGCACGGGCTTGAGGGTTTTACCGTGCGCCGGGTGCAAAGCCGAGGAAAGTTCCCCCCGCAGCCGTCTCAAGGCAAAGCGGCTGCGGCATATGTCCAAAAAATAAGGTTCCCCGGCTGATTGCCTATTCCTTGGTGCTGATATCCTTGTGCAGCAGGCCGTCCGCGCCCTTGACGAGCGGCAGCGCCCTGCGCCGCACCTGCTCATCCGGATTCCAGCCGCATTTCAGGCAGCAGGCCGTCGTGCGGTTCATGCAGGCGTTCCCGCTTTTCGGCAGGCCGCACGGCATTCCCGGACGGCCCTCGTTTTTTTCTTCCGGCATTTTTAAATCTCCTGTATATCGAATCCGAATTTTGAACGCATGAATTTTTTATTGCGCAGATACTCCTTCGTCCGCGTCGGCGCGGACTTGACGTCCTCGACGACGAGCTTTCCGCCGAATTTGTACGAAAAGTCCGCCGTGTACCGCACTGCTCGGATGCGCTCGCCCGTTTCGGTGATGTAGCTTTCCTGCAAGGTGAACTGCGGTTGCAGGCGCAGATCGGAGATAATGCCAGCCCGGAGCATCACCATCAGCTCGTCATACCGCCGCGCCTCCTTCTGGCTGTCGAAGCGCAGCTCGCCGCGCTCGGCGGGCGTGCTGTGATACTTTGAGGCCTTCTTCGGCGCCGCGGCAGTCCCCGGCATCTGCTGCCGTGCATAAAGCTCCCGCATCCTCGGCGGCATGTCCGCCATGCTCTCAAACCGCAGCCCGCTCATTCGGCAGCTCCATCCATCTTCGCCCCGCAGTTGGGGCAGTATGAGAAACTGCTCGCCATTGGAGCACCTTTCGTGATTCTGTAGCCCTTATTGCAGCCTGTGCAATACCAGTTTGAACGTACCCGTTTCCATCTTGCGTGCACCACCTCCGCAACGTCGGCGGCGGGCTGACGCAGCAGGAGCGTTTTCACCCGCTGAGGTGTCCAGTTCGGATTTTCCGCGTTGCAGGCTTCAAAATCTTTCAGCGCCGCCTCGCGGCTGATGTATTCGTCAGGCATCTTCGTCATCTCCAAAGTGCTCGTCGTATTCTTCCGGCGTGATGAACTGAATATCGTCGCCGGTATAGCCGACTACGTCAAGGCACATCAGCTCTATCAGCGTATCTTTATTGACACACTTGCACAGATCTTCATACGGGATCGTGTTTTTTGACTCGAAGCTCATCTGCGCACCGAACTCTCCTCGGACTGTAAAGCACACACGGTTTTCAACCATCCTTCTTGCCCTCCATTCTTGTCCGCAGCAGTTTCGCGTACAGTTTGATCGTCAGCGTATCCTCTACCACACCGGCGTTTGTCTTCCAGCGCGGCTTTTCCTTCAGCCCCCAGTTTGCATGGTTCCGGCTCGTGCCGATGGACATGAGGATCTTTCTTGCTCGTTTTCTGGTCATGGCCTGCCCTCCATTTCCCGCAAAGCCTTCTCGGCTTCTTCGCGGGTGAGAAAAATTGTTTTCCCTATGCCGCTCTCTACGGATGGGAGGAACGGGTACGTTTCAATGTCCCACTTTCCCTGTATTGCGAAGTATTTCATGCTCCCGACTCGGTGCTCGAAGATTTCTCCGGCAAACACTCTGTATAATTTATCGCCCACCTTGCACGGCAGCACCACCACGCGCTCGTCCTTGTCGGCTTCGGCAAGCTCGCGGATGTGATGGAGCAATGTAAGCTGCTCAGTCAGCGTTTTTGATTCTTTCAGCGCGTAATCGAACAGTTCTCCTAGCGCAGTTACCTCTTTTGGCGTCAGCCCCGTGTCCTCGTAGGCCGCAAGTCGATCTGCCATCTGAACGACTTCGGTCATCGTTAAGTGGTACAGACCGTGCCCATTTACCAGAACACAATCTTCATTCCGGCTTGTCAGTCGCTCCATCGGCATCCTCCTTCCCTTGTGTTTCCCGCGAAGCCCTCTCGGCTTCTTCGCGGGTTAAAAATATGCTCTTCCCGATTGCATTTTTATCGAAAGCCGGGCCGCCTGCCGTCTCGTAGATGACCTCGCGCACCGTGTGCTCATACACCCTCACCCCGTCAGTCTCGTACACCTTGCACGGCAATATAATGACGCGCCCGTCCTTGTCGGCCTCGGCAAGCTCGCGGAGGCGGCTAGGCTCCACTCCCAGCGCCTGCGCTGCCAGATTTATCATCGTGTCCTCCGTAAATGGAGCCTTGATTTCCTCCGGCGTCAGGCCCGTGTCCTCGTAGGCCGCGAGGCGATCAACAAAATCCGCCTGGTACTGCACTCCGCTGAAATTTACCCGCCAGTATCCGTCTTTGAAATAAGTCAGTCGTTCCATAGTTCTTCCTCCACATACCGCCAGCTCTGCGGCGGGCGGGTGACCGGCTTGGGTTTTGCCTTGAGCGCTACCTCTACCTCATTTGGCACAGCGTAAAATTCCCGCAGTTCGCGCGGGGTGTCGTAAATCTTGAGATTGGAGATGTGCCAGCCGAAGCCTGTGGCAGCTCCGAGATACTGGTGCAGCTCCGCAGGCTCTAGGCAGGTTGGCCGCGCAGCATCCGACGGGATCCTTCCCGCGCCGTTAATGTTGATGATCTCATCGCACAGAAATTCCCCGATGACTTTGCCGTTTCCGCATTCGTAGATGTAGCACTTAAACGGTGTGTTCATCTTCGGGCGCGTCTTGCGCACCTCGATGGTCTTCCGCCCGTTGATGATCTTCTCGCACCACTCCGGGCGAATGCTGATCAAAACAGCTTTGCTCATGCCTTGCCTCCTTCCTCCGGCGCGCCCGGCAGCGTCATCCAGTGAGTAATCAAGTTCTGCGGTACCTCCCAGTTATCGCACGTCCATCCGTCGCTTGGAAAGTATCTGGCCATATCTACAATCGAGCCGCCCGCGTCCCGAAAAGCAACGAGATATTTGTTGAGACGGTCTATTGGCAGCCTGTCCTCCACGCTGATCCACTGCGGCACCTTCTCCCGCAGCGCCGCGTTCTCGGCGGTCAGGCGCTCGATCACGTTAGCAGCCGCAAACTCGATGTATTCCCGCCGATCTTGGATTTCTCCGACCTTGCAGTTTTCGCACGCGTCGTCGTGTCCAAGCCCCTTCGCGCAGCACCGCAGCGCCTTCACGATTTCCTTGCCTGTCATGCTGTGCCCTCCATTGCCTTCCCCCACGCGGCCAGTTGGGCGCGGATGGCTGCGCAGAGCTTTCCGGCCTTATCCTCGTCCTTGATGTGGGAAATGGCCTGTGTCAGCTGGTTAAAGGCTGCCTGCCACTGGTAGAAATACAGCTGTGCAGCCGTTACGTCCTTATCGGACATGGCAAGCTTTCTGCGCAGATCCTCGACCTCGCCGGTCAGACGCTCCTTTT
>OHHO01000836.1_pt1 | contig 10767 bp, 9 predicted proteins | sample 1568071 | NCBI WGS metagenome assembly OHHO01 (sample SAMEA3879582, study PRJEB24766) | human gut metagenome | biome: human-associated habitat; feature: feces | place: USA | collected 1985/1987
TCGATGTCTCTGATAGCCTGCACCGGTGTTATCTTTGAGGCTCTGACCAGAGGAATGAGAGCCGCCCCCATTACACAGGCTATGCCGAGCAAGGCGCCGAGCAGCAGTATTGGCACATTCAGCGTGAAGATGAAGCCGTCGCCGACCGCCTTGGTCACGGCGAATACCGCCCCGATCGAGAGCAGAATGCTCGCGGGGGCGCAGATAAGGCTTATCACCAGCGCCTCTCTGCCGTATATCCTGATTATCTGCCGCCTTGTTGCACCGACGGCACGCATCATGCCGATCTGCTTGCGCCGCTCTGCGAGATTTGAGCTAAAGGAATTGATTATGCCTATACAGGATATGAGCGCCAGCACCGCCGCAAAGACGCACAGCAGCACCGTCCTGAGCCGATACGGTGTGTTGTCGCCGTAAAAGCCGTAGAAGTCAGAAGAATTCCATTCACCGACCTCAATACCGTAAGAGTCAAAGAATTCAAGCATGGTCTGATATTTCAAAAAGCCGGCGGAGGCGTTGGCGTAGCAAACTCGGTGCAGCTTTTGGGTTGACGGGTCATATTCCGAGGCGTTCACGACGGCCGATGGGTAATGCTCTATATCAAACGAGTTACGCATACTGTTTATTAGATTCTTGCGCTTGTCACGCATTATGCCCGTGAGCAGATACGACTTCTCCGCCGCATTTGCGCCGTCAACGTCTTCGACCGTCAGCGTTATCGTGTCGCCGACCTTGGCGCCGCTCAGCCCGAGGGCTATCAGCGCCGAGCGCTCAATCGCTATTTCGCCCGCCTTTTGGGGCATACCGCCCTCAATGAATGCGGGGTAGGCGAGGGGGATAGCCGCATCGTCAAAGAATGCTATCGCCGTGCCGTTGCTCTTATCCTCAGGGTCGGTGTAGCCGTAACCGAGCACGTTTGCAAAGGCATATTCGGTTATCTTGCCCTGTGCCTGCATCTCGGCAAAGTCGATATCGCCGCAGTCGAGTATGAGCAGGTCGCTGTTGCCGTAGCGAGCCTTTCTGTCCGCTTTGTTTGAGGCGTCCATGCACACGAGCAGCAGCGCTATTGAAACGGCGAAGGTCATTGCGAGAATTATGCCCGTTATCATCAGCAGGTATTGCCTGCGCCTTGCCCTCAGGCTGCCGAGGGCAAGGCGGTTAACAGTCAGCTTTTTCATCTCAGCCCTCCGAATTCTTGGTGTCGGAGACGATGCGGCCGTCCTCGATTGTGATAACGCGCTCCGCCTGCTCGGCAACATGGAGGTCGTGGGTGACGAGTATCAGCGTTACGCCAAGCTCCTTACCCGTATATTTCAGCAGTGAGAGCACCTCGCGCCCGCTTTTGCCGTCAAGGTTGCCGGTAGGCTCATCCGCAAAGAGCACCGAGGGCTTGTTTGCAAGCGCCCTCGCAATGGCTATCCTCTGCTGCTGGCCGCCCGAGAGCGCCGACGGCAGATGTTCAAGGCGGTCGCGGATACCGAGCATATCTATTATTTTATTCAGATATTCCTCGTCGGGCTTTTTGCCGTCGAGCATGACGGGCAGCAGGATATTCTCATACCCCGTAAGCTCCTGAACAAGGTTGTAGGCTTGGAATACGAAGCCGAAACGCCTGCGTCTGAGAATGGATAGCTGATTGTCATTATAGTTCGACAGCTTCACGTCATTATATATAATGTCGCCCTCGGTCGGCGCTTCAAGGGAGCTGAGCAGGTGAAGCAGCGTTGATTTGCCGGAGCCGCTGGGGCCTGTAACGGCGCAGAATTCGCCTTTGTCAAAGCTGACGCTGATATCATCGACCGCCTTTACGGTGTTTTCGCCGCTGATATATTCCTTTGTCAGCGAGGTGCATTCAAGTATTTTCATAATAAACACGCCCTTTCTATCGTATATGATATCATGTCAATCTTTCTTTTCGGTGACTTTAATCTTAAGATTTCGTAAGAAAAAGGGGAGCGTGAAGCTCCCCGCGATTTAATATTGTATTTTTTCCTCGCCCGTGAGGATGGGGAAGCACATAACCGTCCGCAGACCCTTATCGGTATTCTCGGCGGTGACCGTGCCGTGGTGCTTCTCGACTATCGCCTTGGTTATCGCAAGGCCGACCCCCGCGCTGCCTGCTGCCGAGCCTGAGGAGCGGTAAAATCGCATGAAGAGCTTGGTCAATTCCCCGCTCGGCACTCCGCCGCCGTCATCCTCAAAAACTATCTGCGCCGAGCGCTCGCTTTGCTCGACGGCTATATTGATATGCCCGCCGCTGTCTGTGTGCTCGCAGGAATTCTTTATCACGTTGCCTATCGCTTCGCCGAGCCACCGACCGTCGCACCGCAATTGAGCCTCGCCCGTGACGGTTATCACCCTATCGGGGAAGAATCCTCGCTTTTCATCTCAAGCTGATATGAATACGAGCGCAGCTTCTCCATTCGGAGCAGCTCGTGTATAAGGCGCTCGGTCTTACTTATAAGCTCGAGCTGCTTTTCGTTCCTCGAATTCGGCACCTCGGCTCTGTCCAACTCGCAGTAGAGGCGCAGACCCGCAAGCGGAGTTTTGAGCTGGTGCGATATATCCGCAACAAAGCGTTCGTTCTCCCTGACGGCGTTCTCCGTGTTCGCCTTTTCAAGCAGCAGGGCATTCTCAAGCTCGCCCACGCTGTTCTCAAGCTGCGAGAGCTTATCGTCCTTTAGGCTGAGAATGGGCTCACCGCCGCGCATGAAGCCGTCAATGCTGCGCTTCAATGCGCTGAGCCGCCGATTTTTGATTATTATCGCCGCCGCAAGCGCTATGATCACGGCAATCAAAACGACGATAACGGATATCAGCAGTTCATTCATTGCCGTCCTCCCATCTGTAGCCGACGCCTCGCACGGTCACGATATGCTCTGCGCCGATCTTCTCGCGCAGGCGGCTGATGTGGACGGAAAGGGTGTTATCGTCGATAAAGCTGCCATTGTCGTCCCATATGTTTTGCAGCAGCAGAGTGCGGGTGACGGTGACGCCTCTGCCGTGCATGAGCATGGAGAGAATTTGATATTCCGTCGGTGTCACAAACACATTCTCGCCGTTTTTGCGAACGGTCATGCTGCTGCGCTCAAGCGAAATTCCGCCGCTCTCGGTCGGCTTATCGGCAAGCTCGCTGCGCCTGAGCAGCGCACGGATGCGCGAAAGCAGCTCCTGGAGCCTGAACGGTTTCGTCACATAGTCGTCCGCCCCTGAGTCAAGCCCTCTGACTATTTGTATCTCATCGTCGCAGGCGGTCAGAAAGAGCACGGGTGTGCCGCAGCCTCGGCTGCGAAGCGCCGTGCAGATATCAAGCCCGCTGCCGTCGGGCAGCATCACATCGAGGATTATCAGCGAGTATTTATCCCAGGTGAGCCGAGCCTGAGCCTCGGCGGCGTTCTGAGCCGTTACAGGCTCGTAGCCCTCCTTGGTCAGCAGCTCCGAAAGCCCGTCGCGCAGGAAGAAATCATCCTCGACTACAAGTATTTTTGTCATAATATCACCGCCTGTCGAGTTTATTTTAACATATGGGTCATGTTTTTTCAATAAAAAAAGCTCCGCACGCTTTTTCGGCGCACGGAGCGACATTATTCAGATCAGGTTTCGCTATAGGTGCGAGCCTTTTCAAATTCGGCTTCCATCTCGGCCGAGGGCTTCGCGGTGAGAAGCGAAACGACCACGATGAAGATGCAGGAGACGATGAAGGCGGGCATAAGCTCATAGATGCCGAAGATGCCGCCAAGGGGCTTGAGCAGGAGCTTCCAAACAAAGACGGATATACCGCCCGCGAGCATACCTGCGATAGCGCCGGGCCTGTTGACTCTCTTCCAGAAGAGGGAGAAGAGAATGATGGGGCCGAAGGTGGCGCCGAAGCCCGACCATGCGAAGGAAACGACCTCAAATATAACGCTGTTTTCGTCCCAGGCTATAGCCATGCCGAATACGGTGATGAGCAGGAGGACGGCTCTTGAGACGTGCATTATCTGCTTGTCGGTAGCGTTCTTTTTGATAACGCTGCCGAATATGTTTTTGGAGACTGCCGAGGCGGCTATCAGCAGATAGGAGTCGGAGGAGCTGATGGTTGCTGCGAGGATACCCGCCATCACCACGCCTGCAAGCAGGGGATGGAACAGGAGCTGTGCAAGGTGGGCAAAGACGTTCTCTGCGCCGCTCTTAGTTGCGAGGGCTGCGTCGGTGGGCAGGAGATATCTGCCGAGCACGCCGATGAATACGGCGGCGGTGAGCGAGATAACGACCCAGACTGTAGCTATACGGCGGGATCTTTTAAGCTCAGAGCTCTTACGGATAGCCATGAAACGCAGGAGCACCTGGGGCACGCCGAAGTATCCGAGGCCCCACGAAGCGGTCGAAAGTATGGTAAGGAAGCCGTATTCCGAGCCTTCGCCGAAGAGAGGGGAGCCGTTAAGTGCCTGCTGCACTCCGTTGGTGTCGGTCACGGGGTTCGCAATTGCGGTCAGTGAGAAATAGCCGGGAATGGCTCTTGCGTTCTCAATAACGGCGTTGATGCCGCCTGCCTTGACAGTGCCGCAGACAAACACCCCGACAAGGGCGATTATCATAACGACGGCCTGCATGAAGTCAGATGCGCTCTCGGCAAGGAAACCGCCGAGAATGGTGTAGATGAGCACGAATGCGGCGCCGACTATCATCATCGAGTGATATGAATAGCCGAACAGGCCGGAGAAGAGCTTGCCGCAGGTGACGAAGCAGCTTGCTGCATAGATGGTGAAGAATATGATGATGAATCCGGCGGCGATGGTAAGTATGACCTTTTTCTTCTCATGGAAGCGGTTGCTCAGGAAGTCGGGCACGGTTATAGAGTTGCCCGATACTATCGAGTAGGAGCGGAGTCTCTTTGAGACGAGCAGCCAGTTGATATATGTGCCGACTGCGAGGCCGATAGCTGTCCAGGCGGCGTCGGCAATGCCGCACCAATAGGCAACGCCGGGAAGACCCATGAGGAGCCAGCCGCTCATGTCGGAAGCTTCGGCGCTCATTGCGGCGACCCAGGGGCCGAGCGAGCGTCCGCCGAGGAAGTAGTTCTCTGAATTAGCCTGTGATTTCTTTGCGAAAAATATACCGATGAGAATGACTATCAGCATATAGCCCGCCATTGCGATAAGCAGTTGGAGCTTTTCGCCCATGTAGCATCGTTCCTTTCATGCTTGTATTACAAAATTATTTCGTAATTATATCATAATTGTGAACAAAATACAACATCATTTTTCAAAAAAATTAACTTTTCTTGTATTTTTATACTTTCGGGCTTTGCAATCTTGACCTTAGACGTTATTTATGGTAAATTTAATTCGGGATTTTTGATAAATCCGTGTATTTGCATTCATTTTTATAATAGAATAAATACAGCATCTTTCCGATACTATATGAAAGAAGGAAAAATTTTGGATCTAAGGATAAGCGAGCTTTACGACCTCAGCCATACCGCCGCGGCGGATTATCTCGGCGTATTTGAATACCCGTGGGAGGCGCTCGGCGGCATCAAGGAGATGATAATCTCGCTCGGCAGAGGGCTTGACAGCTCCGAATACAGGCTTCTCGGCGAGAATGTGTGGGTTCATGTTAGCGCCCGCATAGCTCCGACGGCGTTTATAGGCGCTCCGTGCATAATCGGCGCCGATACCGAGGTGCGCCACTGCGCCTTTATCAGAGGCTCTGCCCTGATAGGCAGCGGCTGCGTTGTCGGCAATTCCGTTGAGGTGAAGAATGCTATAATCTTTGACAACGTGCAGGTGCCGCATTATAATTATGTCGGCGACAGCATCCTCGGCTACCGCTCCCACATGGGCGCGGGGTCGATAACCTCAAATGTCAAATCCGATAAATCCCTCGTTGTCGTCAAAAATGAGGGAGAGATGATAGAAACGGATCTTAAAAAATTCGGCGCAATGCTCGGCGACTTCGTTGAGGTCGGCTGCAACAGCGTGCTGAATCCCGGCACCGTCATCGGCAGAGGCACTAATATCTATCCGCTCTCGTGCGTTCGGGGCGTTGTGCCGCCGCAGAGCATCTATAAAACGGGCGGCGTTATAGTAAAGAAATCATAACTTCATCACAATATTGAAAAGAGGTCAATTATGGGCAGATATTTCGGCACCGACGGCTTCAGAGGCGAGGCAAACGAAAACCTCACCGCCGACGAAGCGTATAAGGTCGGCAGATTCCTCGGCTGGTATTTCGGCGAGTTAAAAAGGCGCTCGGGCTTGACCGAGAGCGCAAAGGTCGTTATAGGCAAGGATACAAGGCGCTCAAGCTATATGTTTGAATACGCCCTCGTTGCGGGTCTCACCGCCTCCGGAGCGGACGCATACCTCCTCCACGTCACCACCACACCCTCCGTCGCATATGTGACAAGGGTCGACGGCTTTGACTGCGGAATTATGATATCCGCAAGCCATAACCCCTACTACGATAACGGCATCAAGCTGATAAACCATGAAGGCGAGAAGCTCGGCGAGGATACGATAGCTTATATCGAGGATTACCTTGACGGCAAGCTCGAGATATTCGGCGAATGCATGAGCGAGGTGCCGTTCGCAAAGAGAAACGCTATAGGCAGGACTGTGGACTACGTCTCCGGCAGAAACAGATATATCGGCTACCTCATCTCGCTTGGTATGTATTCATTTAGGGGAGTTAAGGTCGGCCTTGACTGCGCCAACGGCAGCTCGTGGAATATCGCAAAGGCGGTTTTTGACGCTCTGGGCGCAACTACCTATGTTATTAACGCCGAGCCGAGCGGCTTCAATATCAACGAGAACGCAGGCTCGACCCACATTGAGGGGCTTCAGAAATTAGTCGTCGAGAAAGGGCTGGATGTCGGCTTTGCCTACGACGGCGACGCCGACCGCTGCCTTTGCGTCGACGAAAAAGGCAATGTCATTTCGGGCGACCATATCCTTTATATCTGCGGCCGCTATATGAAGGAGCGCGGCACGCTCACCAATAACACCGTCGTCACCACCATAATGTCGAATCTCGGGCTTTATAAAGCGTTTGACGAGCTTGGCATCGACTACGCCAAAACGGCGGTCGGCGACAAATACGTCTATGAGTATATGATGAAAAATCATAACCGTCTCGGCGGTGAGCAGTCGGGTCATATTATTTTCTCAAAGTATGCCTCGACCGGCGACGGAATTCTCACAAGCCTCAAGGTCATGGAGGTCATAATGGCGAAGAAAACGTCGCTGAGCAAGCTGGCGCTTGTAATCTATCCGCAGGTGCTCGAAAATGTGCGGGTCAGCGATAAGGCGGCGGCGCAGGCGGATAAAGACGTCTGCAAGGCTGTGGACGCGGCTGCCGAAGCCCTCGGCGATTCGGGCAGGATCCTTGTGAGAGAATCGGGCACCGAGCCGCTCGTCAGAGTCATGGTCGAGGCGGAGAGCATAGAGATCTGCCGCAAGTACGTTGACAGCGTTGTAAAAGTCATCCTTGATAAAGGCTACGGTGTGTAAAATCAGATAAAAAGAAATCCTCCGTAACGGCCCAGCCGCTGCGGAGGATTTTTCATGTCGTAATTATGCGAGCTTTGAGAGGGTATCCATTACATAGTTGCCGAATTCTTCACAGGTGCAGCCGTCGGCTCTGCCGGTAATATGGAGCTTCTTCTCCTCATACATGCAGATGTCGAGCGCTCTCTCGAGCTTGTCTGCCTCGGCCTGCTTGCCGATGTGAGAGAGGAGCATGACCGCAGCCCTGAGCATTGAGCACGGGTCTGCATACTTACCTCTGCCCTCGCGCACCATTCTGGGAGCCGAGCCGTGGATAGCCTCAAACATGGCGTATTTCTTGCCGATGTTTGCGCTGCCCGCCGTGCCGACGCCGCCCTGGAACTCAGCGGCCTCGTCGGTGATTATGTCGCCGTAAAGGTTGGGCAGGACGAATACCTTGAAGTCCTTGCGCCTCTTGGGATCGATGAGTTTTGCGGTGGTGATGTCGATATACCACTCATCAGTCGTTATCTCGGGGTATTCCTTGCCTATCTCCTTGCAGAGGTTGAGGAATTTGCCGTCGGTGGTCTTTATGACGTTTGCCTTTTGGATTATTGATACCCTGTCCTTGTGGTTTCTTCTTGCATAGTCATATGCGAGCCTTGCTATCCTCTGCGAGCCCTCGGTGGTGGTGACAACGAAGTCCATAGCGAGATCGTCGGTAACATTCACGCCCTTGGAGCCGACGGCGTATGCGCCCTCGGTGTTCTCGCGGAAGAAGGTCCAGTCAATGCCCTCAGAGGGGACCTTGACGGGGCGAAGGTTCGCGAAGAGGTCAAGCGCCTTTCTCATTGCGACGTTTGCGCTCTCGATATTCGGCCACGGGTCGCCCGCCTGCGGGGTGGTGGTGGGGCCTTTGAGGATAACGGGGCATTGCTTCAGCTCCTCAAGCACGTCGTCGGGGATAGCCTTGTTGACGGCAACTCTGTTCTCAATGGTGAGGCCGTCGATGCTCTTGAATTCGATCTTACCGCTGTCAACGTCGCTCTTGAGCAGGAATTTGAGCACTCTTGCGGCCTCGCTCGTGATGATGGGGCCTATGCCGTCGCCGCCGCAAACGCCGATGGTCAGCTTATCGAGCTTTGAGTAGTCGATGAAGTCGCCCTGCTTCTTTATTGCTTCGCTTCTTGCGTCCTGCTCTCTGATAAGAGCTTCAAATTTGTCGAGCGCGTTTTTGATTTGAGCTTCAGTCATATTATTTCTCCTGTTTTGAAAGATTTTTGGTGTAGTTGAGCAGGCCGCCCGCAAGGATCATCGCCGTCTGCCTGTCGGAGTAGTCGTAGTTCAGGGCGTATTCCTCACCCTTGGTGAGGTTCTTGAGGGTTACGGGCTTGCCGTCTGCGATCTTCTCACGGATGCCCTCAAGAGCGAGCACGTCGTCGGTGTCTATCCTGTCATAATCGCTGCCGTCGGCAAAGGTGAAGGGCATGATGCCTGCATTTATAAGGTTAGCGCAGTGGATGCGGGCAAAGGACTTCGCAATGACCGCCTTGATGCCGAGGTAGAGGGGAACGAGGGCTGCGTGCTCCCTCGATGAACCCTGGCCGTAGTTTGCGCCGCCGATGATGAAGCCCTTGCCTGCGGCCTTGCAGCGCTCGGAGAATTTTTCATCGCACTGCCTGAAGCAGAAGTTTGAAAGGTAAGGGATATTTGAGCGGTAGGGGAGGATCTTTGCGCCTGCGGGCATGATGTGGTCGGTGGTGATATTGTCGCCGACCTTGAGAATTGCGGGTGCTTCAATGGATTCGGGCAGCTCAACGCTCGTGGGGAAGGGCTTGATGTTGGGACCGTATTTGATCTCAACAGAGTCTGCCTCTTCAACAGAAGCGGGCTTCTCTATCATATTGTCGTTGACGATGAAGCGCTCGGGCAGCTTGATTTCGGGCATCTCGCCGAGAGTTCTCGGGTCGGTGAGGCAGCCGGTCAGAGCCGATGCCGCTGCCACTTCGGGGCTGACGAGGTAGATGCCTGCGTCCGCTGTGCCGGAGCGACCCTCAAAGTTCCTGTTAAATGTTCTGAGTGAAACGCCCTTTGACTGAGGTGACTGACCCATGCCGATGCAGGGGCCGCAAGCGCATTCAAGCAGCCTTGCGCCCGCGCCGAGGATGTCGGAGAGCGCACCGTCGAGCGAGAGCATATTGAGCACCTGCATTGAGCCGGGGGAGATGGTGAGGCTCACGTTCGGAGCGACCTTCTTGCCCTTGAGTATCGCAGCCACCTTGAGCAGGTCGAGCAGCGAGGAGTTGGTGCAGGAGCCTATGCAGACCTGGCTTATCTCTATGTTGCCTATCTCGCTGACCTTCTTGACGTTGTCGGGCATATGGGGCATAGCCGCCATCGGCTCGAGCGCCGAGAGGTCAATGTCGATTATCTCGTCGTACTTTGCATCGGGGTCGGGCTTCAGCTCGCTCCAATCCTCTTCGCGCCCCTGAGCCTTGAGGAAGGACTTGGTTATTTCATCTGAGGGGAATACCGAGGTGGTTGCGCCGAGCTCTGCGCCCATGTTGGTGATAGTTGCTCTCTCGGGCACAGAGAGGGTCTTGACGCCCTCGCCGCCGTATTCGATTATCTTGCCCACGCCGCCCTTGACGGACATGATTCGGAGCACTTCAAGGATGATATCCTTTGCGCCTACCCACGGCGAGAGCTTGCCGGAGAGGCGTATGAGGGTCATCTTGGGCATGGTGGTGTAGTATGTGCCGCCGCCCATGGCTACCGCCACATCGAGACCGCCTGCGCCGATAGCGAGCATACCGATGCCGCCGCCGGTGGGGGTGTGGCTGTCTGAGCCGATGAGAGTCTTGCCGGGCTTGCCGAAGCGCTCAAGATGGATCTGATGGCAGATGCCGTTGCCGGGCTTCGAGAAGAGAAGGCCTCTCTTTTTGGCGACGCTCTGGATAAATCTGTGGTCGTCGGCGTTCTCAAAGCCGGTCTGGAGGGTGTTGTGGTCTATGTAAGCCACCGACAGCTCGGTGCGTACACGCTCAACGCCCATTGCTTCAAATTCAAGATACGCCATGGTGCCCGTTGCGTCCTGAGTAAGGGTCTGATCAATTCTCAGACCTATCTCGGTGCCGGGGATCATTTCGCCGCTGACAAGATGGCTCTTTATCAGCTTTTGACCTATTGTCATTCCCATATGTGACCTCCTGATATATATAAATGTTTTATTGCCTTGATCATTTCGTTACCGTGAAGGTGTAGATATCGCCGTTTTTAACATAAGTCTGATCGACGC
>OHHO01000837.1_pt1 | contig 10744 bp, 9 predicted proteins | sample 1568071 | NCBI WGS metagenome assembly OHHO01 (sample SAMEA3879582, study PRJEB24766) | human gut metagenome | biome: human-associated habitat; feature: feces | place: USA | collected 1985/1987
GCCAAAGAATCAAAAACCGGGTCTTCAAAAGGAAAAAAAGATGAATAGCATCAGTATTTTTGCCGACAGTGAATTTGACGGTGTACGTATTGATAAATACTTATCCGTGGTGTTTCCCGATTTGTCTCGCTCTTTTATTCAAAAAGCCATTGACTGTGGAAATGTAAGTGTAAACGGAAAGACTGTAGCTAAGAATTATAAGCTTAAAACCGACGAAAGAATTGAATATATTCCGTTAGAGCCTGTAAAGCTTGAAGTTAAAGCCCAAAACATACCTCTTGATATTGTATATGAAGATGATGATTTGCTTGTGGTAAACAAGCCAAAAGGTATGGTTGTACATCCGGCACCGGGGAATTATGAGAATACACTTGTCAATGCTTTGCTTTTTCATTGCAAAGACAGTCTTTCGGGAATTAACGGCGTTTTAAGACCGGGTATTGTTCATAGAATCGATAAAGATACAAGCGGATTGCTTATTGTTGCAAAAAATGATTTTTCTCACAGGGCTTTGGCGGAGCAAATTAAGGCTCACAGTTTTACGCGTGAGTATAGAGCTGTTACAATAGGCCATTTAAAAGAGTCGTCCGGCAGAGTTGTGGCACCAATCGGAAGAAATCCGAGGGATCGCAAAAAAATGGCAGTAACTGATAAGAATTCAAAGAATGCCGTCACTAATTATGAGGTTTTGCGAGAATACAGGGGATATTCTCTGTTAAAGCTTAGGCTTGAAACAGGTAGGACGCACCAGATACGCGTACATATGGCTTATTTAGGCCATCCGATAGCAGGCGATTTTGTTTATGGAACTCCGAGAACAAAAGAAGAGCTTGCTCTTAACGGACAATGCCTGCACGCCGGGCTTATCGGTTTTATTCATCCGAGAACAAATGAATATGTGGAGTTTACATCTGATTTGCCATTGTACTTTAAAAAGTTTATAGGGGGCTTGACTGTTGACGAATGAAACTAAAACCGATTTTTCAGAGTGGCTTGTAGCTTCTGATATTGACGGGACCCTTAATAATAAATTCAGAAAACTTCCGCAGCGAAATTACGATGCAATAAAAGAGTTTGTTGTCAATAAAAAGGGGCGTTTCACTTTGGCGTCCGGCAGAAATGTTGCAACAATGCGAGGCCCTTTTATGGGACTGCCGATTACATCAACACCGGCTGTTATATTAAACGGCGCGGGAGTTTATGACTACGAGCATGAAAAAATGCTTTGGTTTCAAGAGATAAATCCCGCAGGCTATGAAATCGTCAGTGCTGTTATGAAAAAATTTCCTTCGGTGGAGGTTGAAATATTAACTAAGGACAAAGCATATGCTGTTAATGCACATGTGTTTGCAAATGTAATGCTGCATGCCGACAGATTGTTGCCGCATAAAAGATTTTCAAAAATCAGTCAAGTTCCGCCGGAAGAGTGGGGCAAGGTTATATTCTTAAGCCTACCGACAGTAATCGCTTCCGTAAAAAAATACCTGCTTTCAATTGAAAACCCTCAAGTTAATTTTATGTCATCGAGCATTTCTTCTTTTGAAATGCTTGATGAAGGTGTACACAAGGGCGTAGGTGTTAAGAAAATTGCAGAGCTTTACGGAATTCAGCACAAACACACCGCAGCCATCGGGGACTATTTCAATGATTATGAAATGCTTAAAAGTGTATATTTATCCGCTTGCTGCGGGCAAGCACCAAAGGCAATACATGACATAGTGAAATTTGAAGCTTGTCATTGTAATAACGGCGCTGTTGCAGACTTGCTAAACTATATTATGTATAATTATAAGGAGGACTAATGTTATGGACGAAAACTTAAAAAAACAGTTGAAAATTTTTGCCTGTAAAGCTCGTATAGGTGCCATAGACGGCATTTATTGTGCTAAAGCAGGGCATCCGGGCGGCTCTTTGTCGATATGCGATCTGCTTTCATATCTTTATAATGTCGAAATGAATGTAGATCCTAAAAATCCGCAAGACCCCAAAAGAGACAGACTTGTCTTGTCAAAGGGCCATGCAGCTCCGGCTCTTTATGCTACTCTTGCACTTAAAGGTTATTTTCCGATAGAGGACCTCAAAACCCTCCGCAAGTCCGATTCGTATTTACAGGGACACCCCAATATGAATAAGGTGCCGGGAGTTGATATGAGCACCGGTTCTCTCGGACAGGGTATATCGTGCGCTGTCGGTATGGCTCTCGGCGGAAAAATAGACAAAGAGAATTACAGAGTATACACAATTCTCGGCGACGGAGAAATTGAAGAAGGTCAGGTTTGGGAAGCAGCTATGTTTGCCGGCAACCACCATCTTGATAATCTCACCGCATTTGTTGACTACAACGGACTTCAGATTGACGGTACCATTGATGAAGTTAACTCGGCTTATCCGATAGCCGAAAAGTTTGCTGCTTTCAAGTGGAATACCATTGAAATTGACGGCCACGACTTCGATGCTATAAAAAAGGCTGTTGATGATGCTAAAGCCTGCAAGGGAATGCCTACTGCCGTTATTATGAAAACTGTTAAAGGTAAAGGAGTTTCCTATATGGAAAATGCCGTGAATTGGCACGGAGCAGCTCCTAACGAAGAATTGTATAACAAAGCCATGGATGAACTTAAATCCGCTTTGGCAGAATTGGAGGCGTAAACAATGGCTGATATAATTAAAACTGCTACAAGAGACGCTTACGGCAAAGCTCTTATTGAGCTTGGGCATAAGGATAAAAATGTTATTGTTATGGATTCCGATCTTGCAGAAGCTACAAGAACCGGAAAGTTTAAGAAGGAATTCCCCGATAGATTTTTTGACTCCGGCATAGCTGAATGTGATATGATGTGTATTGCTGCCGGTTTAGCTGCGACAGGTCATACCGTATTTGCAAGTTCGTTTGCAATGTTCGCTGCCGGGAGAGCCTTTGAGCAAATCAGAAACTCTATTGCTTATCCTAATCTCAATGTTAAAATCGGTGCCACTCACGCCGGTATTTCGGTTGGCGAGGATGGTGCAAGCCATCAGTGCTGTGAGGATATTGCACTTATGCGTTCCATACCCAATATGGTTATTTTAAATCCTGCCGATGACGTTGAAGCTCGCCTTTGTGTGCTTGCTGCGGCAGAGCATGACGGACCTGTTTATATGAGATTCGGAAGACTTGCGGTTCCGAGAGTTTTTGATGATAATTATAACTTCGAAATCGGTAAGGGCAATGTGCTTGTTGACGGAACCGATGTTACCATTATCGCAACCGGCCTTATGGTAAATGAGGCTCTCATTGCCGCTGAGAATTTAAAGGCTGACGGTATATCCGCCAGAGTTGTAAATATGGCAACCATTAAGCCGATTGACAGCGATATTATAGTTGACAGTGTTAAAAAGACCGGTGCCGTTGTTACTGCCGAAGAACACAATATTATCGGTGGCCTCGGAAGTGCCGTAACTGAAGTTGTATGCGAAAAGTGTCCTGCCCCTGTCCTCAGAGTAGGTGTTGAAGATGTTTTCGGCAGATCCGGTCCCGCTGTTGAGCTTTTGCATATTTACGGCCTTGATGCCGCTCACATTGAAGAAAAAGCAAAAGAGGCAATCAAACTTAAATGAGTGAGATTTTCGGGAAAGACGCTTTATTTAGTTTTGTAAATGGGCACTACGGAATTGAGCCGGATTACCCGTTTAGTGACGATGCAAGTGCGGTGTTGAGGCATCCGGAAAACAGAAAGTGGTTTGCACTTGTTATGAGAGTGTCAAAAAGCAAATTCGGCATCAAGAGCGATAATGCGGTTGATATATTAAATCTTAAAAGTGATCCCATTTTAATCGGTTCATTAAGACTTAAAGATGGCTTTTTTCCGGCGTACCATATGAATAAGGAAAAATGGATTACGATTTTTCTTGACGGTACGGTTCCAAAGAACGAAATATGTGATTTACTTGATTTAAGCTACGATTTAACAATTTAACAGAAAAAACAGCTCTGTTTTTGTAACAGAGCTGTTTTTGTTGAAATATCAAAGAATGATTAAATATGTTTATTGATAAAGCCGGTTACAGCTTTCCAATAGAGTTCCGGATGAGCACAAACGCTTCTTGCGTGAGGAGCATCGGGAACAGACAGCATTTCCTTTTCGCAAGCGGCAGCAGAATAAACCTTGTCGAGCATTTCATACGGAACAAAGGTATCGGCTTCACCGTGAATGAACAAAGTAGGCGTAACGCTTTTCTTAACCTGCTTTACAGACGAAGCGTTTCTCAGATTAAAGTTTTCTCTGAGAAGATTTACAATGTTAGCACTATATAAAAACGGGAATCTCGGTAGTTTAATGCTCTTGGTAAGCCTTATGCCTAATATATCCCAAGCGGAGGTGTACCCACAATCTTCTATTGCCGCTTTTACATTTTCAGGCAGCTTTTCTCCGGTTGCCATCATGGTGGTTGCAGCACCCATTGACACTCCGTGCAGAATTATTTTTGATTCTGGATGACGCTCAGCAATGTAGTTTATCCATTCAATTACATCGAGGCGGTCGTTCCAGCCCATTGTTATGAAATCCTGCTCCGAATCTCCGTGTCCGCGAAGGCTCGGCAGTAAGACATTATAACCCAATTCATGGTATTTTTTTGCATAAATACCCATATTTGCTGGTGAAGAAGTGTAGCCGTGAATGCATATAATGTATACGTTACTGGGCTTATCAGGGCGAATAAGATCGGCATAAAGAGACAGTCTATGCTTTTTTTCGATTATAATTTTTTCTGTATCTTGATGCATAAACCAGTCGGCACCGTCATCAATCATACTGTCAAGCTTTTCCTTGTATTCGTTCTTTGGCTTTTTTGCGGCACTTTTAGCCACCATATCGGTAATAAGTTTGCTGTTTAGGCCTCCTCTTGAAAGTGAAAGTCTGTAAGAAATATCTCCGATTGTGAGATATATCAGTGATGCGCATCCACCGATTATCGCAGCGTCTTTTATTTTTTTGCCGGTTGTGTTTGCCATAGTCTCACCTCTAAATCATTAACTGTTTTTTATTATACAACAAAAGTCTATTAAAATCAAATGCTGAAATCAAAATATGTGTTGTTTTTGTCGTAGAAATCTGATAAAATATTTTGTGTAATATTAAATTGGAGGAATTTTGATGGCATCCGAAAAAATATTTCGTTCTGCCGTATTCGGCGGATTTAATCGCTCAGATGTTATTTCTTATATTGAGGACCTGAGAAATGAGATAAGTGATCTTCAAAGGAAGTATGCCGATAAGGAAACAAAGATTAATGAGCTTGAAGATAAAGTCGGCGATTTAACCGAGAAATGCGCGTCTTTAAATGATCTGCAAGAGAAATACAATGTTCAGTGCGATACTGTTGAAGCTTTGAAAAATGAAAACGTTGAGCTGAATAACAAGGTCTCCGAATTGCAGAGTATTTCTGATAAGTATGATGAGTCCGTCTGCGAATTTGAGCTTAAAGAGCAAAAAATTAAAACCGCAGAGGCTCAGCTCGGTGCGGCATTTTTGGATGCGCGCAAGTATTCCGATGAAATTGTATCGGCTGCCAATGTTAAAGCCTCTGATATTTCGGCAAAGGCTTCGGCTGAAATATCGGAACAAGCTGTTGAGATAAGTAAGCTTACGGCAGAGGTCAATGCGATATCCGAAAGATTTAATCGCTCTATTGATGAATTGCATTCAAGCATCGCTACGCTTGCCAATAAAATGTCCGTTTCTGCAAATGAGCTTTCCAAGAGAAAAAATGCACCTTCCTTTGTGCCGGATGTATCAATTAAAATCGATGATGAAAACAATATAACGCTGCAAAATACAGTAGATGATAATTCAAAGAAAATAGAGGACGGGTTTAATCTTGATTCCTCAACGGTTTTTAATTTTAACAAACATAAAGAGGGATAAGGTTGGCTCTTTACCACATTAATACAAAGAATATCAAGGCGGCTGCGCAAAACCTTAACGCCGGCGATACGGTATATTTGAGCGGAATCGTGTATACGTCGCGTGACGCTGCCCACAAAAGAATATTTGAACTTATAAATAAAGGAGCAGCTCTTCCTTATGATATAAATGGGGCTGTACAGTATTTTGCAGGTCCTACTCCGACTCCGAATGGATTGGCAATAGGCAGCTGCGGGCCTACGACTTCAAGCAGAATGGATGTTTTTTCTCCAAAACTTTTAGATATGGGCCTTGGAGCGATGATAGGCAAAGGGCCGCGTTCCGACGAGGTTTGCAAAGCTATCGTACGCAATGGCTCTGTATACTTTTGCGCCGTGGGCGGTGCCGGTGCACTTGCGTCAAAATGCATAAAGAGTTGTGAAGTTATTGCATTTTCGGAGCTTGGCTGCGAATCTGTCAAAAAGCTTGAATTCTGCGAGTTTCCGCTTACCGTTGCCATTGACTGTCATGGAGGAAATCTTTTTAAACAATAATATCGGAGATATAAAACAGATGGATTATAACAACTTTTTGAATATAAGAAAAAACATAATCGAGAAAGAGTTTTCTCGAATGAATGATATGCAAAAAAAAGCGGTCTTTAGAATAAAAGGACCGCTTTTAATTCTCGCAGGCGCAGGTTCGGGAAAAACAACCGTGCTTGTTAATCGAATTTCAAATCTGCTCAAATACGGCGATGCTTACAATTCGGAAAAATCTTCAAGGACTCCGGCTGAGTACGATGTTGAGCTAATGCAGCGCTATCTTGCAGGTGACAGCTCTGTGTACCATGAAATACGTGATGTATTATCCTATGACGCTCCCATGCCGTGGCAAATCCTCGCTATAACATTTACCAATAAAGCCGCAAATGAGCTTAAAGAACGCCTCGTTAAAATGTTAGGGGATAATGCTGCGGATATTTGGGCATGCACGTTTCATTCTGCTTGTTTGCGTATTCTGAGAAGAAACGGCGACAAACTCGGTTTCTCATCTCATTTTACAATCTATGACACCGACGACAGCAAGCGCGTAATGAAAGAATGTCAGAAATTGCTCGGTGTTGACGATAAATTTCTGTCACACAAGACTATACTTAATGAAATCAGTAAGGCCAAGGATTCGTTAATATCTCCCGACGATTATTTGAAATCGGCAGGTAATGATGTCAGACTTCGCAAAATGGGCGAGTGTTATAAAAAGTATCAGCAACTTTTAAAAAATGCCGATGCTATGGACTTTGATGATATTATAGTCAATACAGTTGCGCTTTTACAAAACGAACCCGATGTTCTTGACTATTACCAAAACAGATTTAAATACATAATGGTAGACGAGTATCAAGATACGAACCATGCTCAATATGTACTTACATCTCTGCTCGCGGACAAATATAAAAATATCTGTGTTGTCGGTGATGACGATCAGAGCATTTATCGTTTCAGGGGCGCCACTATTGAAAACATTTTGAGCTTTGAAAATAGATATGAAGATGCAGTTGTAATACGACTTGAGCAGAATTACAGATCCACACAGAACATTCTTGATGCCGCAAATGCGGTTATAGCCAACAATACCGAACGTAAGGGTAAAAATTTATGGACGGCAAACGGCAGCGGAGAAAAAATAGAACTGAGCACCGCTGCGGATGAGACAGATGAGGCGCGTTATATTGCCGAGCAAATTTTAAATTCTGTGGCGAAGGGCAGAAAGTGGAGCGATCATGCTGTTCTTTACAGGATGAACGCAATGTCAAACTCTATTGAGCGCGCACTTGTAAAAAATGCCATCCCGTACAGGATTATAGGCGGTCATAAGTTCTATGACAGAGCCGAAATCAAAGACATACATGCCTATCTTAACGTTATAAACAATCCGTCCGATTCCGTAAGATTGAGACGAATCATAAATGTTCCGAAACGCGGTATAGGAGACTCAACGGTTGCCAAAGCCGGCGAAATAGCCGAAACTCTCGGTATTACGCTATATGAGGTTTTAAAAACCGCCGATCAGTACGAGGTGTTAAAGCGTACCTCTGGAAAGCTGATTCAATTTACTGCAATGATGGATAGACTGATGTCTCTCTCCGAAACAGAGGGCTTGCCGGAGCTATATGACAGTATTATAGAAGAAACCGGTTATGTAGGCTATCTTCGGTCCAATCCCGAAAAGTTTGACGACCGTATGCAAAATATAAACGAGCTTAAATCAAACCTTGTCAGATACGAAGAAGATAATGAAGATGCAACCCTCAACGATTATCTCGAAGAAATAGCTTTACTTACCGATATAGACAATTATAACGCGGGTGAGGATGCCGTCGTTCTTATGACGCTTCATTCGGCAAAGGGGCTTGAGTTTCCGGTGGTATTTATGCCCGGACTTGAAGAGGGAATATTCCCCGGGATACAGAGTATGTATAATGAAACTGAAGTTGAAGAAGAGCGCAGGCTTGCATACGTAGGAATAACAAGGGCTAAAGAAAAGCTTTATATTACGAAGGCTAAAAGCAGAATGTTGTACGGCTCTACTAACTATTTCCATCAATCCAGATTTATCTCCGAAATCCCCGAGAATTTACTGAATATCAGGCAGGAGACGGGATTCAGAGCAATGGCGGGACTCGACAGGGCCGCAAAACACTCGCCGTATGTTGCTTCTGCAAGAGAACACCATATAGATCGCGGCTTCAGCGGTTCCGGAAAAGCTTCTCAGAAAGTCACAACGGGAGATATTGATTATAAAGTCGGCGACACGGTTATTCACAAGGTGTTCGGGGAAGGCGTTATTACAAAAACAACATCTATGGGAAACGATTTGCTGCTCGAAATTGCCTTCGTTAAAGCCGGCACGAAGAAAATTATGGCACGTCTTGCAAAGCTTCAAAAGGTGTAAAAATATTTTAGTTGCGAAAAAGAGGTTTTTTTGTCGAAAAAATGTTGACCTTTTCTTTTTAATGGATTATAATAAGTTTGCTACCTGAAAAACGGTAGTCCGCATTTTGCGCAAAAGACAGCATTTAGTTTTTGAGGGGCTGGACTGGTTGTTTTTTGCGCTCACTCAAAAGAGCACGGACAAAACATGAGTTTGTCCGTGCTCTTTTGCTTTATTTAGTTTTATTTGGCGCTGTATAAACAGCAGACTATTTTTTTAATGAATCATATACTCTTATATTTACGGCACCCGTATCGCAGTTGTGTCTGTAAATACTCATAACAATGCCTATACCTAAATAGACACAAAGGTTGGAAGAACCGCCGGCACTGAAAAACGGAAGCGTTATACCGATGACTGGTAACAGCATTAAGCACATGCCGACGTTTATAATCATTTGCCCGATTATCATTGCAGCCATTCCCGTACAAATCAGATTGGTGGATTGTTCGCTTGACTTTTTTCCGACATAAATAATTCTCACAGTTATTAAAACTATAAGAAGCAGTGCGGTTATACAGCCGATAAATCCAAATTCTTCACCGACAACGGAAAAAATCATATCGTTTTGGCTTTCCGGGACAGCTCCTGCCTGTGTGTAAGCTCCCTTAAACAAGCCTTGCCCCGTAATACCGCCGGCGCCGATGGCGTTAAGACCGCGTTGCTGTTGATATATAATATCAGGATATAAATCCGGATAAATAAGAGCTAAAAATCTGTCTTTTTGGAGCTGCTTTAAAACATAAGTCCAAATAAGAGGAGTTGCCGCTCCGACTAAAGCTATACCGCCGAGAAAATATCCCCAATGAACGCCTGCTACAAACATCATGACAATGGCAATAACCATAAATACGAGTGCAGAACCCATATCGCCGGTTGCCGCAACAAGAACTATCGGTACGGCAGCGTGTGCACCGAGTTGAAGGATACTGAAAATGTTGTTGATTTTTTCTTTCACTTTATCCAAATGCACACCGAACGTTATAATAAATCCGATTTTTACAAGTTCTGACGGTTGAAAATTTATAGGTCCTATTGAAAGCCATGTTCTTGCGTCCGGTCTTGAAGACGGTCCTGTGCCCCATTTGAAGAGAACAAGCATTATGATAACACAGAAAACAGCTATAACCGGCCAAAACTTGGTATATACTTGGTAATCGAAATATGATAAGAACAACGCAGCGATGATTCCGAGGAAAACCGCAAGCAGCATTATTATAAATTCTCTCGAAAAATGAGCTCCGTCTTTAAGAGTGTATCGGGTGGCGCTGTAAACCATTAACAAACAGAGTTTGCGTATATCCGCAATCACTTAGATGTCAGTAAGATACAGAGAAAAGTAGTCAACTTGTATATATTTCCCAAAAACAATTATGGCCCAAACTTATTCAAATGATTTCTTCGATTCTGTCATAGACTGCTATCATTGTTACACTGACGGTAACCGCGCTGATGTGATGTTCCCGGACACTGACGCTAAAGTCTATGGGATGAATGTGATCCCTGCTTTGGTTCGGAAAGCCGGGACCGTTGTGCTTGCGTTTGTTCTGATGGATAATCACGTGCACTTTTGCCTTAATGGGCATGAGGAGAACTGTCGTCGGTTTATGAAACTGTATGTTTTCGCCGTGGCCAACTATTTGACCAAACGTTTCGGTCAGGAGTACAGAGGGCGAGGGTTCAAGTTTTCGGCTCTGGCGATCACCACGAAAGGGCAACTTATGAAGACAATAGCTTATATATTCAGAAATCCGTTGGCGGCTGGATTTGACAGGATGCCTTCGGAGTACAGGTGGTCCAACGCACCGGATTGTTTTACAGGAAGTGGCTCAGTTTCAAGTGGGAATATAATTGGACGTCCCTAT
>OHHO01000839.1_pt1 | contig 10703 bp, 7 predicted proteins | sample 1568071 | NCBI WGS metagenome assembly OHHO01 (sample SAMEA3879582, study PRJEB24766) | human gut metagenome | biome: human-associated habitat; feature: feces | place: USA | collected 1985/1987
TGATCGCCGCAGGATGTATTCTTAAATCCGCAGCAAATGCCGGAAAGCCTTTCGATTGCAAACTTCGGATCGGCTCCCTCAAGCAGCGAACCGATGGCCTTGAGGTTGCCGTTGCAGCCGTTCGTGAACACAATATTGTGCAGTTTTCCGTCGATAATGTCAAAATCGATCATCGTGGAACATGTTCCGCCGGTCTTGTAAGTGTAATGCATAAATTTCTCCTTTCAGGGACGGAGCATCACCCTTTTGCAGGTCTCCGCCCGGGGTTCTTTCTTCATTTATATTTTACCATAAAGCAGGGGGCATTGGCAATGCCCAAGAATTTGTCGTCAATTATAATATATTTTGGTTTTTTTGTTTTTTTGACTTGCTTTTTGTTTTTTTTTTTTTATAATTAGAGTACGGATTGAAGATTTCGTCTTGCGGCAGTTGTTCTGCCTTCCGTCAGCAGTAATCTGAATCTGCCGTCATCGTGAAATGATATCTGCCGTAAAAACCCAAATTTGAAAGGAGAAAATCTATGTTAACCTCTGTGAACATCAAACGAATCCTCAGTCTTTTGATGTGTCTCGTTCTGCTTGCCGCGGTCGGCCTGTCCGCCCGTGCCGAAACACGCACAAATCCCCTTGGGATTCCGGATGACCAGTACGAGAACATTGTTGAGTTTCTGGATACGATAAATCCGGAAACAGGCGAACCCAACGGTCAGCAGTACTGTCTCGGTTACGGTATGGCGGCATATAACGAGAGTGAAGAAGCAAAGCTTAATGCTATTCACAACTTTGTTATCATTTCAAGTCCGTCAAGTCCCTTCTATCCTCAACCCACCGTTTGCGGTTTGTGCTTCTATTACCCCGATTACAACGACCCCAACGGCTGCACCACCACCATCTTTGTTGAGCTTTACGGCTATCTCAACCTTTCCGGCACAAGCATCGGCGAATTCGTTGCCGCTCCGGAAGGACTTACCGGAATCAATCTTGCCGATTGCGATCAGCTGCGCATGTTTGACTTTGTCGGTGCCGACGATTGTCGTGAGATTCTTCTTTCAGGCTGCTCCAACCTTGAAAAGATTAACCTTTACAGAACCAACACCCGCCGCCTTGTTGTTCAGCCCTCCGGCTGCGACACTCCGGCAACCATCGACGTTTTCGGTAACGGTGTCATCAGGGAAGCTGTTTACGGTGATCCCCGACATGTTGACGTCGAAAACAACGAGTTTACTTTTGAAGCAGAAAGCTTCACAGGCAGCTTCCTCGGCTGGTATGCCGACGGTGAACTGTACTCCTCCAATAATTTCTGCCGAATTTCCGATTTTGAACACCTGACCGCCTGCTTCGGCGGCGACACGGACGGAGACGGAAACATTCCCGTTGCGGACGCCGTTCTTATCGCCCGCAATGCAATCGGCGTGAATTCGCTCAGCTGTGATTTCAACATGGCGGATATCGATGCGGACGGAAACATCAGCATTTCCGATGCGACAAGCGTTATGCGCTTTGCAATGCAGGTAAGATAAATTCTCTCCCATCCTGCATCAACGGGCCGGACGGTTTGCAGCAACGCTGCGGCTGTTCGGCTTTGTTTTGTTTGAATTCTGCGCTTGATCGGACAATGATTATATATTTATTTAAAAAGCATTTAATTTTGCCTTCAAATGGAGTATAATTGCAGTTGAAAAGGAAAACTGAGGCAGAGGAGGATTTTTTTTCATGCTTCTTTATGAAAAAGCCGGCAATATCGGCATTCTCACCATCAACCGTCCCGAGGCACTCAATGCGCTGAATTCCGCGCTTCTTGACTGCCTTTATGAAAAAGTGACCGAAATCGCACATGATACGGAGCTTCGCTGCCTTATCGTTACCGGCGCGGGCAAAGCTTTCGTTGCGGGCGCGGATATTTCCGAAATGAAGGATCTTTCCCGTCCCGAAGCGTTCGCTTTCGGTATGCACGGTCACAAAGCATTTTGCGCACTTGAAAACCTTGCCGTTCCCGTCATTGCGGCAGTCAACGGCTATGCACTCGGCGGCGGCTGCGAGCTTTCGCTCTGTGCGGATATTCGCATTGCCTCCGAAAAGGCGAAGTTCGGGCAGCCCGAAGTCGGTCTCGGTATCATTCCCGGTTTCGGCGGAACGCAGAGATTGACCCGCACGGTTAACCGTGCATATGCGGCCGACCTCATCCTTTCCGCACGCACTGTCAGCGCGGCGGAAGCTCTTCAAATGGGGCTTGTGAGCCGAGTTGTTCCCCCCGAGGAGCTGATGAACGAAGCAATGGAGCTTGCCGAAATGATCGCTGCAAACGCACCCATTGCCGTTCGCGCCGCAAAGAAGGCAATGCGCATTCGTTACATGAATTCGCTTGACAACGACCTTGCCGCCGAAGCAGAGCTTTTCGGAAGCTGCTTTGAAACGCAGGATCAGCAAATGGCAATGACGGCATTCGTTTCCAAAACAAAAAAAGACGAATTCACCGGCAAATAACATCAGGGCTTCGGCCCGAAGTTTACCAAACAACTATTTCACCGAAAGGAACTAAGCATTATGAAAAACGTATTCGTTATCGGCGCAGGCACAATGGGCCTTGACATCGCACAGGTTTTCGCAACCGCGGGCTACAACGTTACCGCATACGGCAGAACCGACGCAAGCATCGGCAAATCCTCCGCAAAACTCACAAAGAGCCTTGCAAAGCGCGTTGATCGCGGCAAGATGACGCAGGAAGCAGCGGATGCGATTCTTGCACACATCACCTTTGTTACCGACTATGAGAACCTCAAAACCGCAGATCTCGTGATTGAAGCAATCGTTGAGAATATGGAAATCAAGCATAATCTCTATGCTGCAATCGATGAAATCTGCCCCGAGCACACCATTTTTGCAACCAACACAAGCTCCCTTTCCATCACGGAGCTTGCCGCCTGCACCAAGCGCGCGGACAAGTTCATCGGAATGCACTTCTTCAACCCCGCAACGGTCATGAAGCTTGTTGAGATCATTCGCGGTATGCACACTTCCGACGAAACCTTCGAAACAATCAAAGCTCTCTGCACCGAAATCGGCAAGGAACCCGTTGAAGTGGCCGAAGCTCCCGGTTTTGTTGTTAACCGCATTCTTATCCCCATGATCAACGAGGCTGTCACCATCGTTCAGGAAGGCGTTGCGTCCCCCGCAGACGTTGACACCGCAATGAAGCTCGGCGCAAATCACCCCATGGGACCGCTCGCATTGGGCGACCTCATCGGCCTTGACGTTTGCCTCGCAATCATGGACACCATGTATAACGAAACCCATGATTCCAAATACCGCGCCTGCACCCTGCTGCGCAAAATGGTTCGCGCAGGTCTGCTCGGCAGAAAAACCGGCAAAGGCTTCTTTGAGTATTAATCATTGTTGACCCGAAGCTCAGTCGGATTTTGCCCGGACATGAATCCGAGAATCTTCCCGAATGAGCCTCGCAAACGGCTCCGAGAGTTAACGCCGCATCCTGCCGCCTGACTTTTTCGGAAACATTATAACATAAATTCAGGGCATTGCAGCCACTCGGCGTTTGCAATGCCCTTTTCGTGATTAATTAAATGTTCTTCTTCCGGGTTCACAAATAATCGTTAATCATTCCCCGACAGTCATATTCTCAAGTATCAGCTCCAATTTGCGGCTCTGCTCCGGGGAAAGGCTGCTGCGGCGCGCCTTCAGTGCTTCCGCAAATTGTTTTTCGTTTCGGCCTTCCTCAAACTCAGCGGAGGGAAAGCGTTTCAAAAGCAAAACGAATGCCGGCAGCGGAAGCATTTCGACAAGCGCGTTCATTTCGGCACTGTCAAGCAAATCATCGCACACAATATCGATTATGTCCGCTGCGGAATGCACGTTTTCCGTGATAAGCGCGAGCTTTTCGCCTGCGGTTTGAGCCGCAAGCAGTTTTTCGCGAAGCCCTCTGTATTCTGCATCGCTGAGCCTTTCACCGTCCCAAACATTGACTTCACCCATCCGGAACGCTTCCGATACCTGCGGGAAGACGCTTCGTCCGATACTTACATTGTTATGAACCGTTCTTGCAAGAATCGGCATACAGCGAACGATATACAGCCCGACACTTTTCGGCAGTTTCAAAACGGCGTCCAATTTATCCAGCGCATCGATAAGAAATGCAGCAGTTTGCTTCAAGTCGAGTGAAACGAGTTCCGCTTCAAGTGTTTCCGCTTCCTTTGCCGACAGGTCCAGCCGCTGCGGTTCGCGCCCGAAATGTGCAAGCGCAAGTGCACAAAGCAGAATCGGTTCAAACAGGTTCACCGGGCTGTCGGCATAATCCTTTGCAAGCTCCCGAAGCAGCCCATCGCATTTATCCGACGGGAATAAAAGCAAAAAGGCATTTTCAGCGTCAATATAACGCAAATACCGCTCAACAAATTCGATTCCGCAAAGTTTCGGCCTGCCCGCAAGCGGCGGATAGTCCGCAGTTATGTGAATCTCCCGCGCCGAAAACACGGGCGAATACAGTTTAAAGAACCCGTTTATACCGTCCGAAACCGTTGAAAACCAGAATCTGTTGGGGTTTTTGAAAAAGTTTCGCAAAATGCGTTTTTGGAGCCCCCTTGCGCGATTCATACGAAGGTTCGCTTCCGCCATGCCGTCATTATAAAGCTGCACGAGCGCAGTGTTCACAAGGGCTTCCACCGCCTCTTCCGCACTCGGATACTTTTTCAGGTTCAAACCGATTATATATGTTGCGGAAAGAAGCAGTTTTCTTCCCTCTTCAACGGGCAATGAACTGCTTCTGCCCCCCGTTCGCTTATCCGCCAACGTTTTAAGCAGATCCGCAAGCTGCGCCTGCAAGCTTGAAACATCCGTTTCCGAAAGCAGTCCCGCAGCGTTTGCAGCCTGCACAAGTGATGCAAAATAATCCGTCGGATCGGGACGGAAGCTGTCAAGCGCATGTGCCCCGTGCTTCTCCAAGCTGTCGCCCGCCGATGCTGCAAATCCGTCTGATGCCTTCACCGATTCCGTTTCATGGATTTTAACTCCGTGTTCTTCCATTGCTCCCGTCGTTCTCCTTTCAGTCGGCTGTTTATCCCTCAGCTTCTTTTCGGCTGCAAAACACCGCCGCCGTTTTCAGCTCTGTTCATACTGTTCCGCACGGTAAATGAAGCTTTCCAACGGTTCCCCGCTGCGAACATGTTCCGCAAGCATCGGCAGCGCACGTCCCGCAAGCAATTCGAGAGAACCCTTGCAGAACCCATTGAAAGCTTCCTTCATGAAATCAATCAGTTCATCGTCTGAAACGATGTCCATCGTTTCATTTTTAAATTCATAAAACAGTCCGGTGACCTCATGCAGGGTCTGCTCATAATCCTCCTGCGAAATCCACGGCGAATCACAGAATGCTTCGGCAATCCTGCCGAGAATGCCTGCACCGAATTCCATCCTTCCCGTGCGCTGCAATGCAGCATTTCGTGTTGCGATAATCGCTGCCGCCTGCTTCCGGGAAAGAACAAGCCCGTATTTTTGAGCTTTTTCGTTGCTTTTCAGCAGCAGCCCCGTTTCATTTTTCTGCGCCGCGCCGCCCGAAAGCAATGAAAGTGAAAAGACGGCCTCAGCATTTTTGCTGTTGTTTAATTCCATTTGCACCTCCGCAATGCTGTTTGCAAGAATAAATCATATGTTTCCTGAGTATTTCAATATTTTACGCGTCATCCCGGAATTGCTCATTATATCCCTATAAATACTCGCTGTCAAGCTTTCTTTGTGATAATTGCTGATTAATTGTTTTTAACGAAAAAGTTTCCGACCGCAATGCTCCTCTGCCCGGAATCCGAACAATTCAACCCGGGCAAAGTGTTCATGTTTTTTCGGAAACAAAAAATATGGAAATTCAGCGGCATCGGACGGCAAATTTACGGCTGCCGCATATATTGTTTCAAACCATATTGACAACGACTTTCAACAAAGCTATACTGAAAACCGATATTGCGCAATTGCAGTTATCAAATATTTTTCCGTTCACACTCTTGATCCCCCTGTTTCGGGAGCGGCACGGAGTGCGGTTTTCCAGTGATGGGAATTTTTCCGTATCTACGGCAAAAATCGTCTCAGTTGCGCATATCGCAGCCACGGGTTGACAAATTGCCCGCCTCCCTTTATTGCCCGCAACGGCAAAAAAGCGTATCATTACGGCAGTAAACCCGCCCGCGAACAGGCGGCGGAAAAAGTTAAACGGAAGGGAACGGTCACAGCAATGATACTTGCAGACAAAATCATCAATCTTCGTAAAAAGGCTGGCTGGTCACAGGAGGACCTTGCGGAAAAGCTTGGAGTTTCGCGCCAATCCGTTTCAAAATGGGAGGGCGCACAGTCCGTGCCCGATATGGACAAAGTTCTTCGGCTGAGCCGCATTTTCGGTGTTTCAACCGATTACCTTCTTAAAGATGAAATCGAGGAATGCGAACCTTCCTTTCAATCCTCCGACGACAGTGCCGAGCCTCCGCTTCGCACCGTCACAATGGAACAGGCCTCTGCCTATCTTGAGCTTCGCCGTGTTTCCGCGCCGCGAATTGCGCTTGCAGCTTTTCTTTGCGTTATTTCGCCCGCAGCTTTGATTTTTCTTGCCGCAATGAGCGACAGTCGTGTTATTAATATCAGCGAAAACCTTGCCTGCGGCATCGGTCTTTGTGCCTTGATTCTGCTTGCCGCAATCGGCGTCCTGCTTTTTATTTCAGCCGGCGCAAAGGCAAGGGAATATGAATTTCTTGCAAAAGAACCGTTTGAAACGGAATACGGCGTGGCCGGTATGCTGCGCGAACGCAAAGCTGCATTTGCGCACACCTCCTCAAGGCTCAATATCATCGGAACCATGCTCTGCATACTTTCGGTGATTCCGATTTTTGTTTCCGTCTGCTTTGAAAATGCGGATTTTGCTCCCGCTGCGGCGGTAAGTCTTACGCTTGTTATTGCGGGCATCGGCAGTGCCGCATTCGTGCTCGGGGGAACATATAATTCTGCCGTTGACAAGCTTCTCGAAGAGGGCGACTACACCCGCGTAAAGAAGGAAAAAAGCGGATTCGTAAGCCGCATATCTTCCTGCTATTGGCTGATCGTGACCGCAGTTTATCTGCTTATAACATTCGGCATCAAGGGCGGCAATCCCAAAACATCATGGGTCATCTGGCCCGTTGCGGGCGTTATTTTTGCCGCACTTTCGGCTTTTTTGAATGCGCTTCCCGCTGCATCTTCAAAACACGGCAAGAAGTAAAACGGAGGAAATGTTAATGAGTAACACACAATATGACAACCTGTGCGGTGAACACTTCGCTTCGACCGAGCGCGAGATCATCCGCATTGACGGACTGAATAAAGCTTTCGGAGAGATAAAGGCCGTTCGAGACCTTTCGTTCCGTGTATGCCGAGGTGAACTTTTTGCCTTTCTCGGTGTTAACGGAGCGGGCAAATCCACAACCATCTCCATAATCTCGGGGCAGCTCCGACGGGATGGCGGCAGCGTCACGATTTTGGGCATGGATGCGGAGCGGGATTTTGAGCACGTTTCCCGAAAACTCGGCGTTGTTTTTCAAAATTCCGTGCTGGATCAGGCATTGACCGTTCGGGAAAACCTCCGCAGTCGAGCCGCACTGTACGGCATCAACGGAAAAGCGTTCAAAAAAAGACTTTCGGAGCTTTCGGAACTTCTCGATTTCGGTGATCTTCTGAACCGAACCGTCGGCAAGCTCTCCGGCGGGCAGCGGCGGAGAATTGACATTGCGCGTGCGCTTTTGCACGAACCCGAGATTCTTATTCTTGACGAGCCCACGACCGGACTGGACCCGCAGACGCGCCTCCTTCTTTGGAGCGTTGTTATGCAGCTTCGTGCCGAACACGGACTTACGGTGTTTCTGACCACTCACTATATGGAAGAAGCCGCCGATGCAGACTACGTTGTAATATTGGATTCCGGTAGCATTGCTGCTGAAGGCACTCCGCTGGAGCTGAAAAACAGGTTCACAGGTGATTTCATAACGCTTTACGGCGTCACGCCCGAAAAAGCCGCCGCTCTCGGTGAATACAGAGTTGAATCCACACGCGACGGCATTCGCATTGCCGTAAAAAACACGGCGGAAGCAACGCAGTTGATTTTGAAACATCCCGAACTGTTCACCGATTACGAAATCAAAAAAGGCGGAATGGACGATGTGTTCCTTGCCGCAACGGGCAAAAAGCTTTCCGGAGGTGTTGAATCATGACAGGCTGCTACAATCTTTTTATTCGCAATTGCAAACTTTTTTTCAAGGATAAAGGCATGTTCTTTGCCTCGCTGATAACGCCTGTTATCCTTTTGGTGCTTTATGCCGCATTTCTTGCAAATGTGTATCGCGACAGCTTTATTTCCGCTCTTCCGGAGGGTTTCCCCGCTGCGGAAAAGCTCATCGGCGGCATTGTCGGCGGGCAGTTGGTTTCATCCCTGCTTGCGGTGAGCTGCATCACGGTATCATTTTGCTGCAACATGACCATGGTTTTGGACAAGGTCACGGGGGCAAGACGGGATCTCACCGTTTCCCCCGTCAAAAAGTCCACGCTTGCGCTGAGCTATTATCTTGCAACTTTTGCTTCAACGCTGCTTGTCTGCCTTATTGCGGCAGGTGCGGGATTTATCTATCTTGCAAAGGTCGGCTGGTATCTTTCCTTTGCCGACGTGATGCTGCTGTTTGCGGACATTGTTCTGCTTGTGCTTTTCGGCACTGCACTTTCAAGCATTGTGAACCGTTTTCTGACGACTCAGGGGCAGGTTTCCGCTGTCGGCACGATCGTCAGCTCGGGTTACGGCTTTATCTGCGGCGCATATATGCCGATCGCACAATTCAGCACCGGCTTGCAGCACATCCTTATGTTTCTGCCCGGAACATATGGAACAAGCCTTATTCGCAATCATGCCCTCCGCGGTGCGTTCTCCGCGGCAGCGGATGCGGGTCTTGCTCCCGAAGTTATTGACATAATTAAGAAATCCGTCGATTGCAGGCTCAGCTTTTTCGGAACGGATGTAAGCCTTCCGGCAATGTTCGCCGTCCTTTGCGGGGGAACGGTGCTGCTCGTCGCGCTGTTTGTTCTGCTGAATATACTATGCGATGTGAACCGGCGAAAAAAATATTCGCAATGATCAAGCACCGGTTATTGCACTGAAATTATAAAACAGATTTTTTCGAATTTTTCATCCAACCTCCGGCGCGATGCGCACGGATAATGCAGCGGCGGTCATCGCGAACGGTGAGCAACAAACGGAAACGCCCCGACCGAACAGCTTTTGCGGAACCGGTTATCTTTAAACTGTGTTATCCTAAAAAACCGACACAATATTTCATGTGTCATTTCATGTGTTTTTATAAGGAAGGAAAATATGCTTAATATCAAACACTTAACAAAAACTTACGGCAGCAAAAAGGCGGTTGACGACCTTTCTCTGCACATTGCACCGGGTGAGATTTACGGCTTTATCGGCCATAACGGCGCAGGCAAAACAACAACGCTCAAAAGCTGCGTCGGAATCCTTCAGTTTGATGCAGGCGAAATACTTGTGAACGGCACTTCCGTTCGGAAGGACCCCCTGACCTGCAAAAAACTCATCGCCTATATTCCGGACAATCCCGACATGTATGAGTTTATGACAGGCATCAAATATCTCAACTTCATCGCGGATATTTTCGGCATCGGAGCGGAGGAGCGGGTACAGCGCATCAATAAATATGCGGACATGTTTGAGCTCACCGCCTCGCTTGCGCAGCCTGTTTCATCCTATTCCCACGGCATGAAACAAAAACTTGCCGTTATCGCAGCTTGGATCCACTCTCCAAGGCTTATCATTATGGACGAGCCTTTTGTCGGACTCGATCCCAAAGCAGCGCATACTTTGAAAGGACTGATGCGGGAAGTCTGCAATGACGGCGGCGCGATCTTCTTTTCGACCCATGTGCTTGAAGTTGCGGAAAAGCTTTGTGATAAGGTTGCGATCATCAAAGGCGGCAGGCTCATCCGTTCCGGAACCATGGACGAGGTCAAAGGCGATGAAAGTCTTGAATCCGTTTTTCTCGAGCTTGAAGCCGAATAAACTTCGGAGGCGCACTTATGCTTAAAATTCTTCTTAAACGCCAGCTCTATGAACTCAACCGAAGCTTTTTCTATGACCCCAAAAAGGGCAAAAGCCGTTCAAAGTTCGCATCCGCCGCGTTCATCGTGCTGTATGCCCTTCTTATGGTCTGCGTACTGGGCGGAATGTTCGCATTTTGCGCTTATCAGCTTGCAAATCCGCTCCGTGCCGCCGGGCTCGACTGGCTCTATTTTGCATTGTTCGGCATAATCGGGCTGATGTTCGGCGTTTTCGGCAGTGTGTTCAACACATATGCCGCGCTCTACAAAGCAAACGACAACGACCTTTTGCTCTCCCTTCCCGTGCCCGTCGGAAGCATTCTGCTTTCTCGGCTGCTGGGCGTCTACCTTATGGGACTGATGTTCTCGGCGGTTGTGTTCGTTCCGGCAGCGACAGTTTACCTCTGCATTGATTTCTCCGTCGGCACGCTTTTGGGCTGCATTCTCGGGATGCTGTCAATCTCCGTCTTCGTTTTTGTTCTGTCCTGCGCATTGGGTTGGGTGGTTGCAAAAATCGCCTCCAAGCTGAAACGGAAAAGCTTCCTCACGGTTATAATATCGCTTGTGTTTATCGGCGGG
>OHHO01000842.1_pt1 | contig 10637 bp, 9 predicted proteins | sample 1568071 | NCBI WGS metagenome assembly OHHO01 (sample SAMEA3879582, study PRJEB24766) | human gut metagenome | biome: human-associated habitat; feature: feces | place: USA | collected 1985/1987
TGATATGCCGGTTGAAAAGCAGACCGACGGTGCCCGTTTGCCGCAGACGAACTGCCGGAAAAACAGGGCAAGGCTCTTTTTGTATTGTTTATTTTTGTGGAAATTTTTTACGGGGACGCAATAATTTGCAGCTTCCCCGACACTAATTTTATGACGGGTGGTGTAGAGGTGAAATTAGACACAGCATTGGTGCTGGAGGCTCAGAAGGGGAGCCAGGAGGGCTTTACGCGGCTTTATGAAGCAGTAGCTCCCTCTTTGTACCGGACAGCGTTATACACCCTGGGAAACAGCCATGATGCAGAGGACGTTGTTTCCGAAACCTTTATCGAAGCGTATCGGGGACTGGGTGCTTTGCGCGACCCACAGGCATTTGTTCCGTGGATTTACCGCATTCTTTCGGCAAGATGCAATCGAAAGATACGGGAGTATGTGCGTGCGCGCAATCAAACGGACATCGACCAGATGCTGGAGCTTCCGGGAGAGCAGAACGAATTTTCGGAAACGGTGCTGGAGCGCACCGATCTGCTCCATGCGCTGGGACAGCTGGCAGCAGAGGAAAAGCAAATTGTGATCCTGTCGGTCATAGAAGGATACACAGCAAAGGAGATTGCCGCTATCGTCGGCAGCCCGCAGGGAACGGTGAGTTCCAAACTGTTTCGGGCATTTAAACGCGCAATCGCATTTTATTATAACATTTTTTTCGGCTGATTTCCTGTCCCGTGCTGCCGCCGCATACTCTGTTTCAAATTTTTGTGCACGGCTTTACAGCGTATCAATAAAAGCTGCAAGATATGCGGATGAAACCGAACCGTAAAGGAACCCGTCAATCAGTCCGTCTTTTTTTGCACGGCGCACCCTGTCCGCAACGTTCTTTTCGTTGTTTTCGTCCACGGTGAGCACAATTTTGCACCTTCGGCAGATTTTTTTCAGCTCGCTTCGGGTTTTCATGCGGTCCTCAAACGTCCACGGCGTACAGCTTGTGACCTCTGCAATCAGCACGTCCGCACGCACATCTCCGCACAACTCGACCGTTTTTTGCGGCAGCTCGCTTTCAAAAACCTCGAAATCGGAGTCAAAATTCCGCAATGCCGCTGCAATTGCATCCGTAAATAATGCATTCTGCATATCAACAACTATTCGCCGCATTCGCTCGCCTCCGTTTTTCTTTCGATTTTCGCCCGAGTTTTGTCCTCGCATCTGATAATGTTTTCGCTGCCGTCCGCCGCATATTGCCCGCCGTTCGGCTTAGTCCCGCCGCAAACCCACTCCGTGGGTTGGTGTGATTATACATTATTTGCCGCCGCTTCGCACTGTCCGAAAGTGCAATTTGCAAAAACATACGGAATATTATCGAATACATCGTATACGCAGCTTTCCGGCATTCCCGACCGACAAAAAAGCCGCATTCGCGGAAATGCAGCTTCTCGATGTTTTTTCGGTTGTTCCGATTGTTTATTGCAAGTCGCTCGAATCCTCCGGAATCCTCGGGATGATAAATTTTTTGTTCGTAACGGCAATTGCAAGGCGGGTTTTGTTCGCATAACCCGTTTTTGATAAGATGTTGGAAACATGGTATTTGACCGTGCGTTCCGAAATATTCAGCTGCTCCGCAACCTCCCCGTATTCAAGCCCGTCGCACACAAGCCTAAGCACATTTATTTCGCGCGCGGTCAGTTCCGTGCTGTCCGCAAGGCCAAGCCGAACCGTCGGCGTTGCATCCGGAAAAATCTTCTCCCCTGCCATGGTTCTGTCAATAATATCAATGAGTTTTTCACGACTTATATCCTTGTACCAGAAACTGTCCGCACCTGCCGCTTTTGCCCTGTCCAAAAATCCGACTTCGGCCATTGATGTTACAATAATGATTTTGATATTCGGAAACTTTGCTTTGATCTCTGCCGCAGCCTCTATGCCGTCCCGATTGCCCGCCGTGCAGACATCCATCAATATCAAGTCAACAGGAATGCGGCAGCAGCGCGCAAGCGCAAGCCCGGCGTCGCTGATGCTGCCCGCAGATTCATATCGTCCGCTTTCCGCGATCATGCGCTCCATATTCTCCCGCGGCATTCTTTGATCCTCGACTATCAGTATTTTTTTCATTTTTCGAGCCCCTGTTTTCACCGTTTTTATCTTTTTTCTGTCATTCCTTCTCAATTTCCCCGTTTTTCGACGGCAGTTCAATCGACAGAACATACTGCGGCAGCGATTCGATTTTCATTTTTCCTCCGCAATCCGCAACATAACGCAAAAGGTTCAACAGCCCGCCTTTCGGCACAACAACGCCTTCCGGGGGCTTTCCGTTGTTCGTTATATATAACAATATGCTTTTGTTCTTCCGCACAATTTCCGCATGTATAAGCGTTGCATCCGCATGGCGAACACCGTTTGTGAGGCATTCACGTATTGCAATAAGGAAAACTTTCCGCAAATCCGTATCTTCCGGCAGTTCACCGAAAAGCTCAATGCGCATGCCTATCGCCTCTGCATCCTGCATGAGCTCCGCGAGTTCTCCTTTTTCGGAAACGGATTCATTATCGGATTTTATCATGCGCACGGCATTGCGGAACGCTTGCAGTGCTTTTGCGCCCTCCTCCGCTGTCCGCGTTCCCAAAAGAGTCTGCCGAATCGCAATCAAGCCCGCGCCTATTCTGTCGTGCAGGCGGGTTTTTGCCGCAAGTATCTCGCTCTCCCTCGTCAATTCAAGCACATGCTCCGAAAGTTTTTTCAATTCGCGCGAAATAAGCTTCAACTGCTCCGTTTGCCGCCGAAGCTCAAGATTCTTCTCATACAAACCCGTAACGTTTGAAAACATTGCCTCAATATAGCGTCTTCCGTCGCTTGCGGCAATTTCCTTTCGTGAATACTTCCACACACTCCCGTCGGGAAACAGATAAGTCTGTCTTTCCCCGGAAAGGCGTATCACCCCGATTTGTCTGCTGTTCGTATTCCCTTCCGGGCAGTCCTCCAAAGCTGTGCAAATCTCCGCATACATCTGAAGATCTCTGCCCGCAAGCATGCGAAAAAGCCTGTACATTTGCAGATTGCAAAGCTTTACCGTGCCTTCCTCCGTAAACCAGCAAATTGCGGACGGCAGCGAATCTATCGCCTGCTTCACGGAATTCCTTCCGATAGTTTTTCCCGTTTGTTTGCGGAGCAGCAGTATCTCAAGCATTCCCGTAACCGCAGCGGTGCAAATGATTATCCACAGCAATCCTGTCAGCAAATCAATCGAACCATGCGTATCACCCTGCCTGTCGGTTTTCGAAAAAACCACGTTCAGCAACACGAACAGAAGCAAAAAGGCGGTCGTGTTCAACGCCTGCAGCCATTTTTCCCTTCGCATTTGAAAAACGAGAACGGCGGCAGCAAGTGAAATAAGCACCGCTCCGAACAATGCGGCAGGCAGCAGCGAACGCCCGGCTGTCGAAATCGAACAGAAGATCTTCATTCTTTTGCTCCCTCCTTTCTCACTGCAAATGTGAACCGCCAAACGTCTTCTTCCGTTTTTCCACCGCTGTAAACTTTGGTATTCCCGCTCAGGTCGGCAGAGGTTTCAACCTCGATGCAGAACACTACCCTCTCTTCAACAGTGTGTGCTTTCAGCCAAACCGAACGCAGGTCATCCATTGCAGCTTCGATTATTTCTTCAAAAAAATCATAGGTGCTAATTGCGTCTTCCGTTCGTATCCGCACACGCACGGGTACGGACAGCGCGCATTCTGCACCGAAAAGTTCAATATTCGCAAACGATTCGTTAAGGCAAAGCCCGAGTTCGGCAGTATCGGTCACGTTGCTTTTCTCTCCGATGAACATCAGGTTGCCGCGTCTTTTTATATATGCACCGACGACCGCTGCCTTTGCAAGCAGCTTACGCCGTTCCTTCGGTTCCGCGGAATCTTCGTATTGCCCGAAAATATCATCCAGCAAATCTATGCCGCGCGCCGTTTGTTCCTGAAGCAGGTCGTACAGTCTGTTTTTTTCGCGCAGTGCATTGATTCTTAATTTTGTGTTATAATTTTCACGTTCAAGATTGTTACTCTCCGCAATCTCGGCACGGTTCGACTCAAGTTCTTCCAACAACTCATTAATTGCGGATATATCTTCCATCCAGAGCACATGTCCGCCCGGAATTCTGCTGCTCCGCAGCAAAAAGCCGTCTCCGGTGTCAACATCGCCCACCTCTGCAAGCCGCATCAGTTCGGCAGGCAGCTCGGGCGCATTTGCGGAAGCATAGCAAACATTGTATTTTTCATCCGCAATCTGAACACGCATGGTCGCTGCCGAAAACAGCGCACCGTAACCTGTATTTGTCGGGATCAACCCGCAGGCGATACATGTTTCAAGCAATGTCGCCACAAAAAGGCATTGTACCGCCGTCAGATCGCCTCCGACGACCTGCATCCAGCGTGTACCGTTTGCATACACTGCCGCATACACAACCGAACACGTCAGTATTATTGCAGGCAGGTATTTTCTTTTCGACGAAAACCTGCTTTTTGCAAGCAGCAGCACCAGTGCCGCAACCGCGCAGATAATTTCCCAGCCGGCAACAAACAGAAACCCGATCGAATACACTCCGTTTGCATCCGAACGCGGCTGCCCTTCGGGAAAACGAAAGATCCACTCGTGAAAATCGTTTGTGAGCACAAACAGCAGAAGGCACACCGTGGGAATGCAGAGCAGCAATGCCCTTCGGGGAAGCCTGTACTTCTCTGTTTTTCCGAGCGATAATGCAACAAAGAAGGACAGGAGCGGAATGAACAGCATCGGAAAATAGTAAAGATACCACAGATGTCTCTTTGCATCAATGTCCGTGAAAAAAAAATATTTCATTGTGCGCACAATGAACCAAAATATCATCATTCCGACAATAGCCGTCAGGTACCGTTGAACCTGTGCCTGCATCACACGCTTTTTGATTGAAATTCCCCAAACAAAATAAAGCCCGATATAAAGCACGGAGCGTATCAAGCCCATTGTATCCGCAGCAATACCCGCCTTTGAGATTACCCGCGCCGCTATTGCACAGGCAACAACGACAGCAGTTATAAGATAACTCCTCTCTTCAGCATTAATATTAAGCCCGCGTTTCAATTCTCTTTCCCCGTTTCTTTTCACTTTTATGAAAAGCTCGATTCCTTGTCGTCCCGATAGCAGCGTTTCGCCTTCGTTCCGTCCGGCGCAGTATATTCAAAAGCACCGTTTTTGCAGCCTTTTTCCCAGTATCCTTCAAGCGTTCCGCCTTCAGCAAAGGTGTAAACGCCCCTGCCTTCGGGATAATGCAGACCGTACCAGTCGCAGAGCAGTGTGTCCCCGTTTGGGTAACGGCACAGCCAGCTGCCCTGCCGGCGGCAATTCTTTTTCGCTTCGAAAACGCGTTCAAGCCTCCGTCCGTCCGGAAACAGCACAACGGCATCGCAGTTCGAATCAAGGTTTCCGAACGCAAATGTCCCCTCCTTGCGTATGCCGCGATAATCAACGAGAACACCCTTTCCCCAATATCTGTCGTTCTGCCACTCGCCGCTGTAAACCATTTCGCCGTTTGCGCGATACAGCGTTCCGACCCCGCAGCGAACGCCGTGCCGCCATTCGCCTTCGTAACGTCCTCCGTCCTGACAGTATTTTGTTCCGCGGCCGTGCGGCAGATTGTCTTCATCCTTTTCGCCGATATATGTCTCTACAATTTGCGTAAGGCGATCGAATTCGCGTTCAAGCACATCCCGCCTTTCCGCATTCATTTGCCAATAACGCGCCTGAGCACTCGGGCTGTCCGTTGAAAGTTCCCACGCCATGCTGTCGCAGTAGCCGCTGTGGTTAATCTGCCAAAGCACATCACGCACTTTTTTAAGCTTTTCACTGTCCGTAATGCAGTCACCGAACAAGTCCGCAAGCCTTTCCTCGTCCGTAATATCCGTTTTGACCGCATTTTTGACCGCGTTGCGATTCATCTCTTTTTCAGTTATGTCCATTGCGCACCCCGTCATTTCAAAATACATTGAGTAATCAACGTGTCATATTCGCACACATCGCCGTTCTGTTTCTGTTTTTCAATCACAATCCGTTCGGAAGGTGACACATTATATTCCGTTTTATCAATTCTGAGACGTGCCGAATTCTCGCCGACGGCAAGAATTTCAAACACATCGGAACCCTTTCCGAAGCCGCCGCAGCCGAGGGTCGAGAAAGAAAATACGCCCTCCTCCGCTTCGATTTCCTTCTTCTGCACGTAGTCATCCGAAGCATCGGCCGCCCCAAGATTGCCGATGCGAAAAAGCTTCAGATACGGTTCCTTTCTTTTTTCAAAAAGCTGTGCGTTCGCTTTTATGTATTCAACATCAAGCACGCAGCCGACGGACATATCATCCGCACTTCCCCGCGCCGAAAGGTTCGGAAGATACTGTTCAAGCTCCCGCGCGGCAAAGCTTGCGGATTTTGCCGCAAAGCTTGTGAGCACGACTCGATAAAAATTGTGCAGATGCCTTTCGTTTTTAAAGCTGTCGTCAATGCCGTCGCTCCCCGCGAACACTGCCGCCGGCATCTCCCTGCCGAAATAATAACGAAATTCGCTGCCGGCATTGAAGTCGCAAATCGAAGTTGTGATATTCAAAAAGCATTTGTCATCCCACGGTATGGGTTCACACTCCTCGCCGTCCCTGCCGAAAACAACGCATTTGCCGTCCCCGATCTGCACTCCGAACCAGAAATCCTCCGCAGCAACAACACCTATAAGCGTTGCGCCGTAAGCGGACTGAATCTTTTCTCCCTTTTCGTAATATGCTCTTGCCTTGTCCGAAACAGCCGCAAGTTCCTCTCGGCGGAAAGGTTCGGCGGCGGCATCCTCCTCCGCAAGCGCATTCCAGCGCGCAATAACGCTGCGAATGAACCAGAGCATCTGCTCCTCTGTTTGTTTTTCTGTTTTGCAGGCATTGAGCGCATCCGCAAAATTTTTCGCTCTGTTTTGCAGAAAAGGCTGATTTTGGGCTGAGGCTTCATCGTTTTCCGCCGCATACGCATTTTCGCCGCTTTCCGCTTCACTCCCGCCATATACGTCCTGTTCGGCGTTCTGATTTTTTGCTTCACCACTCTCCGCACCGTAAAATGCTTCTCTCACACATGCGCAGAACGCTTCCGCCGCAAACCTGCTGCCCCTGTCCGATCTGAAATAATCCGCTCCGCCGTGCCCGTCGGAAACGACCGCGAGCTTGTATTTTTCCGTTTCGACGCTCGCGGAAAAATCTTGGCACACCGTACCCTTTTTAATATGGGAAGCACCGATGCTTGTGAAATGAAAGCTTTGATACATCTGCCTTTACCATGCCCAGCTTTCCTGATCCGTGGACGAGACGGAGGTGTTTTCCATTTCCACCGCACCCGTTGTATCATTTTCAACGGCGGATTTGACCTTGTCGAGAACCTCGCTCTGTTTGCTGACCGCCCTGTCAACCCCGCCCTTGCCGACACCGCTGGACTGCGAACCTATCTGCGAAGCGGTTACGGAAACGAAACGAATCATTTTCACGAGTGCCTCAGGTGTGTGAACCGCAACAACGGCTTCCTTGCTGCCCGTAAACTCCGCAAGCACGTCGCGGTTTGCGTCCTCGCCGATTGCAACGGCAACCTTGATAGCCTTTTTGAACCAATTGTTTTCCTTGAGCCTTCCGAGCTCTTTTTTGTATTCGTCAGTCGGTTCGCCGTCCGAAAGCAGGAAGATTGCAGGCGCAAACGAGCCCGCAACATCGCGCATAAACGCATTGCGGGACAGCTTTTCGTTCAGCATTTTGCACATTTCGCCGAAATCGGTAAGCCCGTCCGCATCGAGGTAGTTCCAGCAAAAGCTTTCCGCATCGATGGGGGCGGGGGTTATCCAGTGCGCGCCGCTTGAAAAATCCAGCACGGCAATTTTAATTGCGGCATCGGCGTTTTCTCCCGATATTTTGCGGATTTCGGGAATGACTTCCTCAATTGCGGAGTTCAAAGTTCCGATTTTGCTTCCGCCCATGCTTCCCGATGTGTCAACAACAAAGAACAGCGTCATCGTTCTGCGTGCAACTTCAACTGCATTTTCGTAAATGTTATTCATGTTTATTTCCTCCGATTAAGCTTATGTAATATTTACGTTTCAACCGTATTATTTCCGTTCGGTTCAGCCGCCGGCACTCAGCCTTCAACAACCGCCGTTCCGTTCGGGAAGTGGATCGTTTTTATCGCCGCAATGGGAGCTATCTGCCCCTTTTCAATCGTTTTGAATGCGCCGTCCGCCGTTTCAACATTCCAAGCAATATCGCCGAGGTTGCGCAGACCCCACATTGCGGGATTGTTCGGGTTCCGTGCGACCTCACCCACGACCTCTGAAAAGTCGTCACTGCTCTTATCAATATGACAGCGATAAATCTTCATTCCGGGGAAGAGCGCAACGCCGTATTTGCGGTTATGGCAGTTCAAAACACGGGGTTTCGGTATGCGCTTGCCGCAGTTTATGCAGTTTGCGTCACCGGCAACATTGATGAAAGTCTGCCCGCCGCAGGGGCAGGTGATGACGGTTCCGCGCAGCCTTGTGAACGCAAGCTGCCAGTCGTTGTCCGTCATGCGCGGAGTTTTGCCCGCCATTGCCTCCTTTGTGAACGATTCAACGAATTTGCGGCGAATGAATTCCGGATACATTGTCCAGAAGCGTATTGCATTTGAATGCACTCCGCGCACGGGGCGGTTGCAGTCATCCGTCGGATCGTAAATAAAAATCGGTTCCTGTCCGTAAAACTTAAGTTCAAGCTCCTCCGTGAGGCAGGGTGCGGAAACGACCCTTTTGCCTTCCAGCGGATGATCGAGAAAAAGCAGGCGGAAAAGCACCACCGCAAGTGAGAATCTGTCCGTCATTACGTTTGGGCGGGTCATGTTGCGAACGACCTCCGGAGCCATATAGCGCGCTTTGCCTGCAATGCCGAGGCTTTCACCGTAGGGTGCAACGTTATCGTTATCGCAGATAAGCACATCCCCGTCGGACGGGTCAATGAAGAAATTGCCGTCGTTCAAATCCTGATACGAAAAGCCGTTTCGGTGCAGTTCGCGGAAGCCGTTTGTAATGTTCAACGCTGCATTTACCGCTGCGGACAGCGATTCAAAATGCACCTTTGCAAGCAGAAATTCCGAAAACTCGCGGTAATTGCCCGGTCTTAAATCCATTATATAGCCAAAGCTGTCTTCAAAAGGCTTTGTTATGTACAGCGGCCAAAGGAACGCTTTCGTCGGCGCACCCTTTGCGATATTGCTTTCAAGATTCTGATAAAACTTCTTCGGGTTTTGAATTGCGCCGTCGTGGTACCATTTGAGTGCATATTCCTTCCCTCCGAGTTTGACGCGGTAAACCGTACCCTGCCCGCCTTCACCGAGCTTGCCGATAATTTCGGCGTTTGACCCGTTCGCAAGCGGTATCCTTTGCCCTTTTTTATATTCTGCCATCAGTATTTCTCCTTATTTTTTTCGTTTATCTGCCGCGGCTCCGCCCGTCCGCCGGGAACCGGGTTTACGCCGTCTGTTTCCCTTTTTTGAAAAACTCAAGCACGGGATTTATAAAGTTCATCAGCACTTCGTATGAGCCGAGGATGAGGAACAAAAACGCTCCCCCGTTCAGCACCGTCAGCACAAGGTTAAGCCAACCGAGTATCGGTGACATATCGTTAAACGCTATGAATGTTGTAATAAGTGAACCCACCGCAAGGAATGCGAATATGCACTTTGCGATGATATCGTATTTTTCCTTGCCGATAACAACAACAAGTATCAAATTCACGATCGTGAAAATCAAAATCGAAACCGTCAGCGTATGCTTTGCTTCCGGCCCCGTATCATCAAGCACAAACGCCAAAAAAGCAACAAATGCGCTCAGCACAAGTCCGCCGCCGATGCCGATGACCCATTGCCAAACTTTCCAGTTTGACAGCCAGTGCCAGTCCCCCGGCCACGTCAGCACGAGCAGTGCGCTCACCGCCGAAAAAATCACGTTCGGAAGAGTGTAGCCCTCTTCGCTTTCCGTGCGCGTCAGAACAATGTTTGCAATGCTTCCCGCCGCAAGAAAACCGAAAAGAATCCTTGAAATCAGCGCATAGCTTTCTCCGAATACGGCACGAAGAACAATGTTGCCCGCAACCAGCACGGGGATCGCAAAAGTTATTGTTTGACATTTTTCGTTGTATGTCCAATTCTCAACCGCGAACGAAAGCCCGACGGTGCCCGCCGTCAATGCAATGCCGCAGCCCGCCGCGATCAGCCACTGTTTCGGAACCGGGGCAAGCAGCAAAAGCCCCGCAATGAACCCGCCGACAATTCCCGCCGCTGCAAGTGCAATTGCGATAATGCCGATGATTTTCCCGATGTTTGCGCCTTCGAAATGCCTGCGGGAGGTTTCCGCTTTTCGGCTGCCGCTGCGCAAAGCACCGATAATGCTGATTCCGTCGTCGTCTCCGTCGTCATCCGAAACGTCCTCCGCCGAAACGCCGAAAGCATTCGCAAGCATTTCAATGGTTTGCTTTGCGAATTCTTCCGCCATATCCGTATGCTCCATAAGCCGTGAAACGGATTCGTTGATATGCAGTTCCCCGCCCGTGCCGCTCTCGGCGGCCTTAAGCAAAATCTCCGCCGCA
>OHHO01000847.1_pt1 | contig 10610 bp, 8 predicted proteins | sample 1568071 | NCBI WGS metagenome assembly OHHO01 (sample SAMEA3879582, study PRJEB24766) | human gut metagenome | biome: human-associated habitat; feature: feces | place: USA | collected 1985/1987
AAGAGATCTATGACATATTGAACACATAAGTAAGAAACAACCAAGTAAAGGTAGTTCGAGCTAACCAAGAATAAAATGGTTAGTCATCAAATTCCAAGACGCAAAGGCAGCGGCAGATGATTCTGCCGTCCATTAAAAAAGAAAGTACACTTTCAGCATAGTCCGCACATATCACACGATATGAAAGGCGGTACGAAGTAAGAAAGGGCGTACGGTGGATGCCTAGGCTCTCACAGGCGATGAAGGACGTGATAAGCTGCGATAAGCTTCGGGGAGGTGCAAATGACCTTTGATCCGGAGATTTCCGAATGGGACAACCCGGCAGGCTGAAGGCCTGTCATCCGATGCATATCGGAGGCGAACGCGGGGAACTGAAACATCTTAGTACCCGCAGGAAGAGAAAATAAAAATGATTCCCCTAGTAGTGGCGAGCGAACGGGGAAGAGCCCAAACCGCTGCGGTTCCGGCCGCGGCGGGGTTGTAGGACTGCGATATCGAGAAGAAGAAGTGAGTGGAACGTACTGGAAAGTGCGGCCATAGCGGGTGATAGCCCCTTACACGAAGCCTCTTTCATCGTAGCAGCATCCTGAGTAGCGCGGGACACGTGAAATCCTGTGTGAATCCGGCGGGCCCATCCGCCAAGGCTAAATACTCGTGAGAGACCGATAGTGAACCAGTACCGTGAGGGAAAGGTGAAAAGCACCGCGCGTAGCGGAGTGAAATAGTCCCTGAACCCGTACGCCTACAAGCGGTCGGAGCAACATTATGTTGTGACGGCGTGCCTTTTGCATAATGAACCTACGAGTTGCCGTCGCCGGCGAGGTTAAGCGCAAAGATGCGCGCAGCCGAAGCGAAAGCGAGTCTTAAACGGGCGCATAGTCCGCGGCGGCAGACGCGAAACCGAGTGATCTACCCTTGTCCAGGCTGAAGTCCGGGTAACACCGGATGGAGGGCCGAACCAATAAGCGTTGAAAAGCTTCTGGATGAGGTGAGGGTAGGAGTGAAAGGCCAATCAAACTCGGAGATAGCTCGTACTCCCCGAAATGCATTTAGGTGCAGCCCCCGTTGTTTCCTGCATGAGGTAGAGCGACTGATCGGATGCGAGGGCTTCACCGCCTATCAAGTCCGGACAAACTCCGAATGCGTGCAGGTAAGAGACGGGGAGTGAGGGCATGGGTGCTAAGGTCCGTGCCCGAGAGGAGAAGAATCCAGACCGCCGGCTAAGGTCCCGAATTACAGGTTAAGTTAGTCTAACGAAGTGTTGTCCCGAAGACAGCTAGGATGTTGGCTTGGAAGCAGCCATTCATTCAAAGAGTGCGTAACAGCTCACTAGTCGAGGGACGTCGCATGGATAATAATCGGGTATGAAATCTGTAACCGAAGCCGCGGGATGTCGTAAGACATCGGTAGGGGAGCATTCCACCGGCGTTGAATGTCGAAGATGACTTCGGCTGGAGCTTGTGGAAAAGCAAATGTAGGTATAAGTAACGATAAAGAGGGTTAGATGCCCTCTCGCCGAAAGACCAAGGATTCCCGGGCAACGTTAATCGCCCCGGGGTTAGTCGGGCCCTAAGGATAAGCCGAACGGCGAGGCCGATGGAAGAAACGGTTAATATTCCGTTACTGCCTTGCATGGCGATGTGGAGACGGAGAAGTGACACTTCCGCGCACTGACGGAAACGTGCGTTGAAGAGTGTAGGCGTAGATCGTGGTAGGCAAATCCGCCGCGAGAGCCGAACTTGACAGTACGCAAAGCCTTCGGGCGGCGCGATAGCGAAGGTAAGCATGCTCCCGAGAAAATCCGCTAAGCTTAACATGCAAGGCACCCGTACCGTAAACGGACACACGTGGTCGGGTAGAAAATACTAAGGCGCTTGGAAGATTCACGGTTAAGGAACTAGGCAAATTGACCCCGTACCTTCGGAATAAGGGGTCCTCACAGCGATGTGAGGCGCAGAGAATAGGTCCAGGCAACTGTTTAACAAAAACACAGGGCTGTGCAAATTCGAAAGATGAAGTATACAGCCTGACACCTGCCCGGTGCTGGAAGGTTAAGAGGAGATGTCACCGCAAGGGAAGCATCGAATTGAAGCCCCAGTAAACGGCGGCCGTAACTATAACGGTCCTAAGGTAGCGAAATTCCTTGTCGGGTAAGTTCCGACCTGCACGAATGGTGTAATGATCCGGACGCTGTCTCAACCATGAGCTCAGTGAAATTGTAGTATCGGTGAAGATGCCGATTACCCGCGATGGGACGAAAAGACCCCGTGAACCTTTACTGCAGCTTAACGTTGTGACCGGGCAGCGGATGTGTAGGATAGGCCGGAGGCAAAGAAGAGGGCACGCCAGTGTTCTTGGAGCCGCCGTTGAAATACGGCCCTTCCTCTGTTTGGTCCCTAACTCGCGATGCGAGGACCGCGTTTGGCGGGCAGTTTGACTGGGGTGGTCGCCTCCAAAAGCGTAACGGAGGCTTCTAAAGGTGCCCTCAGACCGATTGGTAACCGGTCGTAGAGTGTAATGGCAAAAGGGCGCTTGACTGGGAGGCCGACAAGCCGATCAGGTGGGAAACCAGAGCATAGTGATCCGGTGGTTCCGTATGGAAGGGCCATCGCTCAAAGGATAAAAGGTACTCCGGGGATAACAGGCTGATCCCTCCCAAGAGCTCATATCGACGGAGTGGTTTGGCACCTCGATGTCGGCTCGTCACATCCTGGGGCTGGAGAAGGTCCCAAGGGTTGGGCTGTTCGCCCATTAAAGTGGCACGCGAGCTGGGTTCAGAACGTCGTGAGACAGTTCGGTCTCTATCTATCGTGGGCGTATGAAATTTGCGTGGCTCTGACACTAGTACGAGAGGACCGTGTTGGACTGACCTCTGGTTTACCAGTTGTGCCGCCAGGTGCACCGCTGGGTATCTAAGTCGGGATCGGATAAGCGCTGAAAGCATCTAAGTGCGAAGCCGGCCACAAGATGAGATTTCCTCATGAGGGTCGTCAAAGACGATGACGTTGATAGGAGGCAGGTGTACAGACAGCGATGTCACAGCCGAGCCTTACTAATTGCCCGAAACTTCGGCCGCCGCCAGGCGGGTTATGCTAAGAGTGGGTTTCTTTTAAGCCTGCGTCAAAAGGAAAAGAGTCAGCAGAGACGTTAAAAGCACACTTTATACAGACGTTATTTCTTGCGAGATTCAATATGTCAACGTTATTTCCGGTGGTTATAGCGTCGGGGTTCCACCTCTTCCCATTCCGAACAGAGAAGTTAAGCCCGACCGCGCCGATGGTACTGCGCAAGCGGGAGAGTAGGTCGCCGCCATCTTATTTTCAAGTGGAAGCCCTTCCAGCAAGATTGCTGGGAGGGCTTTTCGTTTCTTTGTACCATGACAATACGGCGTTGTTTCGTCACGTCGGCGATGCTCTTTGTTTTGGCCGTTTGGGCGTGGGGGCTTCGCGCCGTGCTGTCCTCCGTATTGCAGGGGGCAGTAGATTATGCAGCCGCAAGCGCAATAGAAGATTTCCATAAAAAGGCAGAAAGATTTGGCTATATGTAATTCTTGCAGTAATTTTGCATTGAAGCAAAGACAAAGGGGTGCCGTTTCATTTGAAACGCGCTGAGATTATACCCTCTGACCTGATGCAGGCTGTGCTGCCGTAGGAATTGTATGCTTTTTTATAAGTAGTAGGTGGCCAGGATTGTTATAGAAGTGTTTCAAATAACAGCAAAGCGAAATGAAGCATGGTTTCACCTCGTGGCTCTTGTGGCAGGTCTTCGGTATATTCCCAGCAGCTTATAGGTATGTTCTCGGTAGCTTATTGGTAGGTTTTCGGCAGGTTATCAGTAGGTTTCCAGAATGTTTTCCCTCACCTTTTTATTTGACTTCCTTGATTGTTTAATGGCGGCGCGTTGGCCTCTGTGTTTGCGTGCCCTAAATATAAATGCATTATGATAGTGAACGTCAATAACAAAGCGGTTGAAACGTCGGCCAGCACGTTGAGCCAGCTTGTGGAAGAATTGCATTTGCCAGAGAATGGTGTGGCCGTCGGTGTCGACAACCGTATGGTGCCACGCGCTACGTGGCATGAGTATCAACTTTCGGAAGGTATGAACCTTGTGATTATCAAGGCGGCCTGCGGCGGTTGACAAAGGGAAGATTATACAAACAATAGAAACATATATACAATATATATATCCAAAAGAATATGTCTGATTTAATGATAGCAGGGCAACGTTTTACGTCCCGTTTGTTTTTAGGCACTGGCAAGTTCAATGCCAATGAATTGATGTCGAAGGCCATTGAAGCCTCCGGTACACAGATGGTTACGGTGGCCATGAAGCGCGTGGAACTCGATGACGAGCACGATGACTTGTTGGCCCATGTCAAATTCCCTGGTATTCAGTTGCTGCCCAACACCAGCGGTGTGCGTGATGCCGAAGAAGCCGTGTTTGCCGCTCAGATGGCGCGTGAGGCTTTCGGCACCAATTGGCTGAAACTGGAGATTCATCCTGATCCGCGTTATTTGTTGCCCGACTCCATTGAGACGTTGAAGGCCACAGAGAAATTGGTGAAGGAAGGCTTTGTAGTGTTGCCTTATTGCCAGGCCGACCCGACGCTCTGTAAGCGTCTGGAAGAAGCCGGCGCAGCTGCCGTCATGCCTTTGGGTGCTCCCATCGGTACGAATTTAGGTTTGCGCACGCGTGACTTCATTCAGATCATCATCGAACAGGCTGGCGTTCCTGTCGTGGTGGATGCCGGCATCGGTGCTCCCAGTCATGCGGCAGAAGCCATGGAAATGGGTGCTTCTGCATGTTTGGTGAATACGGCGATTGCCGTGAGCGGCAATCCGATTGAGATGGCTCGCGCCTTCAAGTTGGCAGTAGAGGCAGGTCGTGCAGCTTATGAGGCTGGACTTCCCGCACAGGGTGCTTCTTTGGAAGCAGAAGCCAGTTCTCCGCTGACCGCTTTCCTTGACGAATAAACCATTCTTGGTGGGAAGGATTTCCTTGAGGATAGTTTTTCCCCTGAGGAAAAAGTCTTTCATGGCGAATAATATCTCCCCCGCAGTCTTGCGGAGGAGGTAGGTTTTCACACGACTTATCCTTTCACCATTACTTATAGTTGCTTAGTAAAAATATCCATGTTCTCAGAAGAACTCGAAAAATATGATTGGGACGAGGTCACCGCGTGTATCAATGCCAAGACAGAGGCAGATGTGCGCCGCGCACTCACCCCAGGCCGCCGTTGCACGGTAGACGACTTTATGGCGTTGATTTCGCCGGCTGCCGAACCTTATTTGGAAACTATGGCGCGTTTGAGCCGCCGATATACAGAAGAGCGTTTTGGACGTACCGTGTCCATGTTCATTCCGCTGTATATCACCAACTCCTGCACCAATTCCTGCGTGTATTGCGGTTTCCACGTTGCCAACAAAATGAAGCGTACGATTTTGACGGAAGAAGAAATCGTCAATGAATACAAGGCCATCAAGAAGTTGGCACCCTTTGAGAATCTGTTGCTCGTGACGGGTGAGAATCCAGCGAAGGCTGGTGTGCCTTACCTGGCGAAAGCCCTTGACCTGGCGAAGCCCTATTTCTCCAATTTGAAGATAGAGGTGATGCCGCTCGCGGCAGAAGAATACGCCGAATTGCGCAAGCACGGCATGAACGGCGTGATTTGTTTTCAGGAAACCTATCACAAGGCCAACTACAACATATACCATCCGCGCGGCATGAAGGCCAACTTCGAATGGCGCGTCAACGGTTTCGACCGTATGGGACAGGCTGGCGTTCACAGCATCGGCATGGGCGTTCTCATCGGTTTGGAGAAAGAATGGCGTACCGACATCACCATGATGGCCTATCATCTGCGCTATCTTCAGCAGAAATACTGGCGCACCAAATACAGCGTCAATTTCCCGCGTATGCGTCCGTCGGAGAACGGCGGTTTCGTTCCCAATTGCGTGATGACCGACCGCGAGCTGGCACAGGTGACTTTTGCCATGCGTATTTTCGACCACGACGTCGACATCTCCTATTCAACGCGTGAGCCGGCCAATATCCGCGACCACATGGCCACCTTGGGCGTGACCACCATGTCGGCAGAAAGCAAGACAGAGCCAGGAGGCTATTACACCTATCCGCAGGCTCTGGAGCAATTCCACGTGAGCGACGACCGCACGGCCGTTGAAGTGGAGAAAGCCTTGCGTGCCGTTGGCCGCGAACCAGTTTGGAAAGACTGGGACGCATGTTTCGACAGAAAATAAAAAACTATAAGGGTCATCTGAATACAGGATGGCCCTTATTACTTAGTATTTAAACAACTATGAATCAAGATAGATACGCCCGGCAGATTGGTTTGCCGGAGATTGGCCCAGAAGGTCAGGAGAAGCTGCGTAAGGCCCGTGTGTTGCTCGTTGGCGTCGGCGGTCTCGGTGCCCCCATCAGTTTGTATCTGGCCGGTGCTGGTATCGGATGCCTTGGCATTGTCGACGACGACGTTGTCAGCGCGAGCAACCTCCACCGCCAGGTGCTTTACAGCGAAAGTCAAGTCGGCGCGTCAAAAGTCGAGTGCGCGGCAGAACGTCTGCAAGCCCTCAATCCCGAGATAGAGGTGAAACCCTATGCCGTTCGTTTTTCCGAAGACAATGCAGAAGCCATCTTGAAAGACTACGATTTGGTGGTGGACGGTTGCGACAACTATGCCACCCGCTACGTCATTGACGATGCGGCACGCAAGTTAGGCAAGCCCTATGTCTATGGCGCCGTCAGCGGCTATGAAGGACAAGTCTCCGTGTTTGGTGTCGGAGAATCTCCGTTGCACTATCGCGACCTTTATCCCGTCTCTCCGCAACCTCCCGTCGACAAGAGCGTGGTTGGCATGTCGCCCGCCGTTGTCGGTGGCGTCATGGCCCACGAAGTCCTGAAGCTGATTTGCGGCTATGGCCAGTTGCTCTCCCACCGGATATGGAGCGTCAATCTCCTGACGATGGACACCTTCACGTTGGAGTTTTGACAATCAGAGACAAACATCGGGCATTCGTAATGGTGAAAAAATATATAAGCAGGAAATCAGGAGGCAAGTATAGCTCTTGATTTTCTGCTTGTTTTATATTCCAAAAGTTGGATGGAATGCAAGGAAATGCTTACCTTTGCTGCCAAAATCATTATTAACCCAAAAACACACAATGAAGAAATTCTACTCTCTGTTTCTGTTTGTGGTTGCTGCGCTGTTTGGAGTAACAGCCCAGGCACAAGTGGAAATCGTTACAAGCGTTGAATCTCCAATCACAACGCTTGAAACACTCAAGGCCGGTTCGAAAGTCATGTTTTATGAATGTGGTGAGGAAGCTCGCCGCGGTTATTTAAAAGAAGGTGACAACCAGTCTCTCTGGATCAGCCGCGAATTTGCCCTTGGCAAAACCTCGAGTGCCGACTATATCTGGACCCTCATCAGCGTTGACCGTTTTGAAGACGGCATCACCGTGAAACTCAAGTCGCCGCGTGGCAACTATCTTCCCAACTTCCTTTATCAGAACAGCAAGCCAAAGTGGCCCGGTATGACCTGTCTGTCGGAAGACTCCATCGCCGAGTACACCATCGTTTCCGCTGGAACGGCCGACAGCCTCTTCTACATCCGTGACGAAAACAACGTGTTCTTCAACGCCCAGGGATTCCTCGCAGGAAACAACTATGGTAAGTTCGTCGGATGGAACGCAGAAGGAGAAAACTCACTCTACACCATCCACACCATCCAGACGGAATCCAAGAATTCCATCCCCACCACGCTCTACCTCTGTGACGTTGATGGCGTGGAAATCGAAACCCGCGAGATGAACTCCATCATCGGTTCGGAAATCACGGCCCCTACGATTGCCAACTACGATTTCGTTCGTGCTGCCAACTACGATGACGACACCCCCATCACCCTCCCTTACAAGGTCGAGTCGTTCCCAGAAGAAGGCGTGCTCAACATCCTGTTGGAATACGAGAAATATCCTTTCGTTCAGATCGTTCTTGAAGACGAGAACGGAGAAACGCTCAAGGCTTGGGACAAATATTTGCAGAAGGGAACACATTTCCATGCGTCCGACTATCCGCTCAACCAGATGGGTTACGAGCTCGTTCATGGAGCATACGACGACTATGAGATTACGGGAGACACCGAAATCCATGTCGTTTATCGCAAGAGCAACACCGCTGGTCTGCCTTTCAAGCCGACCACCATCAATGGTGACGCCTTTGCTGCCGACACCCATTATTATCTCATGAGCGTTCGTGGCGGATACATCTACCACAAGGCTGGAGAAGATGTCGTGAAGATTGTCAACAGCATCGACACAGACAACATCGATGCCTATTTGTGGGCCTTCACCGGCAACATCGCCGATGGCATCACCATCTACAACAAGGCCGACGGCGCAGGCGTGACGCTCTTTGCAGAAAGCAGTGCCAACAAAACGCAAATCAAGTTCGGTTCGAAAGAAGACATCTCAGCCGTTGAAGGTGCCATCACCCTCTTCAACATCGCATACAACGGCGACGGTTTCGCCTTCTCCGCACAAAACGATCCCACAGCCTGCTTCAACCGCTTGGGCGGCGCAACGGCAGAAAACCTCTGCTTCTGGACCCACGCCAACAGTCCCAAAGACGCTGGCAGCCGCATCACGTTCAGAGAACTCACTGCCGACGACATCAACAATTATGCCTTTGCCAACTGCCAGGTTCTGCTCAACACGGAAAACTGCGTAGGCGGTTACACCACAGCGCAGCTGGCCAACCTCAAGGCCGCCGTTGAAGCCAAGAACTTGACCGCTGCCAGAGCCGCTGCCACCGCCTTGGAAGGCGAAGAGACCATTGCCCTCGACACCAACAAGTCATACTACATCGTAAGCGCCTTCAAGAATTTCATATTGAATCAGCCTGGCAAGACGTTTGCCGTTTCTGCCGATGCCACCGACTCATTAAACTGGGGCGCTATGGACGAAGAACAGATGAAGGACGACCACTACAAGTGGGAACTCTATGCCACTTCCGACTCCACCTACGTGCTTGGCAACGTTGCCGCAGGACGTGCCATTGCCAGCTTCCGTTACGGCAAGATGGCAGTGCTCGAAGGCGCTGCCCCTGTTGACTCAACATCCACTGATGAAGTCGCCGTTGGCAAAGCTGCCGCCTTCCAGTTTGTCAAGGCTCCAGCAGAGATTGCTCCCGCAGCATTCTATTTCGTACACAACTACGGAGCGTCTTTCATCACGTTGGCTGCCGACCCTGTTAACAGTTCCTATGTTGCAGGCGGTAAGATTTCAACGTTCAACACCCGCGAATTTGGTTACAACAACGCTTGGCGCTTGAAAGAAGCTGGCTCGTTCACCAATGGCATCGGCCAGAACGAAACCATTGAGCCAAAGGCTGCCGCCATCTATGATTTGAGCGGTCGTCGTGTTCAGAAAGTCCAGAAGGGAATTTACATCCAGAATGGCAAGAAGATATTCGTGAAATAACCCACCAAATGAAAAGGCTCGCAGCAGAAAAGTTGCGAGCCTTTTTTGTGCCTTCTTTCAAGGAAGAAGGGCACGGATTGGCTTGATTTAGTGGGTTCTTAGCATTGTTTAGACCTACAATTGGCCGATAATGTCAATCAGTTAGCCTCAGACTTGTGCAATTGGACAAAAAAACCTATCTTTGCAGATGAACAATTGTGCTTTTTCGGGAGCATTGCGCTCGAGAAGCCAAGAACACCCCTAATACATCTGATTACAACGCCCGCAAAAGCGGTTAACTCAAATACATTTGAATGGGAAGAATAAAAAGATTCAAAAAGCCCAGACTCCACAGTGAAGGAAGATCCACATTGCAGATAGGTTTTGTGGTCCTGTTGCTCGTCAACGTACTGGTATATTATGGTTTCCATAACATCTCGATGATACCATTTTATGTTGTGGCCAGTATCAGTGTCGTGCTATATGCCATTGTGGTCAATTTCTTCAGATGTCCCATCCGTATCTTCGACGGAGAAACCAAAAATATAGCAGTGGCTGCGGCCGACGGAAAAGTCGTAGTGATTGAAGAAGTGGATGAAAACGAGTATTTCCACGACCGCCGCATCATGGTTTCCATCTTCATGTCCGTCACCAACGTGCATGCCAACTGGTATCCCGTTGAAGGCATTGTCAAGAAAGTGGAGCACCACAACGGCAATTTCCACAAAGCCTGGCTTCCAAAGGCCAGCACCGAAAACGAGCGTTCCACCATCGTGATTGAAACGCCGCAGGGTCAGGAAGTCCTGGTACGTCAGGTTGCCGGAGCCGTTGCGCGTCGCATCGTGACCTATGCACAACGCGATGAAGAGTGTTACATCGATGAGCATTTGGGCTTCATCAAATTCGGTTCACGCGTGGATGTCTATCTGCCGCTTGATTCAGAAATCCTGGTCAAGTTGGGGCAGGCAACAGTTGGCAACCAGACCATTGTTGCCCGCTTGAGCGGAAAGTAAAAGAAATATCAGAGGGGTGTATCAAAAGCAGTAAGCGGATGATGCACCCTTCGTTGCTAAGCATAAAAATAAGTAGGTGTTCAGAATTAGTTTATATTGAATTGTCGTATTTTTTTGTTCCTAC
>OHHO01000852.1_pt1 | contig 10532 bp, 10 predicted proteins | sample 1568071 | NCBI WGS metagenome assembly OHHO01 (sample SAMEA3879582, study PRJEB24766) | human gut metagenome | biome: human-associated habitat; feature: feces | place: USA | collected 1985/1987
CCACCCCCACCCGCCAGATCCCCAAGTTTGCAAAGCCCGGTATGCCCGGCGAGGATCTGCAGGTGACCTTGGAGCTGAAGTTGATCGCAGACGTGGGTCTGATCGGCTTCCCCAACGTGGGTAAGTCCACCCTTATCTCCACCATCAGCGCCGCCAAGCCCAAGATCGCAAACTACCACTTTACCACCCTTGTGCCCACGCTGGGCGTTGTGTCGGTGGGCGAGGGCGCAAGCTTTGTCTGCGCCGACATTCCCGGCCTGATCGAGGGTGCCAGCGAGGGCGTCGGTCTGGGACACGATTTCCTGCGCCATGTGGAGCGCTGCCGCCTGCTGCTGCACGTCGTTGATGTTTCCGGCAGCGAGTGCCGCGACCCCATCGAGGACTTTGAGAAGATCAACGAGGAGCTGGCAAAGTTCAGCCCCGTGCTGGCCGAGCGCCCGCAGATCGTGGTGGGCAACAAGTGCGACCTTGCCACCGAAGAGCAGATCGAGACCTTCCGCCAGTATGTGGAGGGCAAGGGTCTGACCTTTGTGCCCATCTCTGCCGCCACCATGCAGGGCGTAAAGCAGCTGCCGGGGCTCGTGTACAACCGCCTCAAGGATATCCCGCAGGTGCCGGTGTTCACCCCCGAGTACAAAAAGCCGGAGCCCAAGAAGAATGGCCGCGATTTCACCATCCAGCGCATGGAAGCCCATGTGTGGAGCGTGGATGCCCCGTGGCTGGAGTATATTCTGGCCGGCAGCAACGTGGACGACTACGAGAGCCTGCAGTTCTTCCAGCGTCAGCTGGGCGAGAGCGGCATTCTGGACGCGCTGGTGCAGAAGGGCGTGGAAGAGAACGATACCATCCTCATCGGCGATTATCAGTTCGACTATATCTTCTAAGGATAAAGCATCATGAACGAATCAGAAAAGATCGACCCGCGGGAGCTCAGCCCGCTGGCGCTGGCCTTTGTGGGGGACAGCGTGCTGGAGCTGCTGGTGCGTCAGCGTCTGGTGGAGCACCACCGCCTTTCAGCCGGAAAGCTGAATGCCGAAAAGGTCAAGTATGTCTCTGCCAAGGCGCAGTTCAGAGAGGAACAGCTGCTGGAGCCGCTGTTCACCGAGGACGAGCTGGCTGTGTTCAAGCGCGGCCGCAACGCCAGCAAGGCCAGCGTTGCCAAGCACGCCTCCCCGGAGGAATACCGTGCCTCCACCGGCTTCGAGTGCCTGTTGGGATGGCTGTACCTGAACGGACAACTGGAGCGTGTGCACCAGCTGTTTGAGGTGCTGTGGCAACAGTTTGACCCTGACCAGAAATAAGAATGCGAAAGCCCGCTGCTTTCCGCACTGGAAACCAGTGGTGGAGGGCAGCGGGCTTTGCTTGTTGGCATCTGCGGTCCGTCAGATGCCGCTTACGCCATCAGCGGCTGTTTTTTGCGTTGCTGGAACGGCTGTTGGTGGAGTTCTTGGCGCTCTCGTCATCGGCACCCTTGGTGTACTGGTTGGGGTGCTTGTGCTCGTTGGTTGCGCTGTTGGTGGTCTTGCTGCTGGTACGGTTAGAGGTCTGGTTCTTGCAATTGGTACTGCGGTTCTCACTGCGGTTTTCCATGATGTGAATGCTCCTTTCGGTCGTTGCTGTGGGGGCGGGGCCGCCCTCACAGTCCATAGTGTGGCCGCAGCCGGCGGCTTTATACATCCCATGGGAGGAAAAGAATATGCCTACGGAATATTTTGAGCAGCGGGAGCGTGCCCTGCTGGGCCAGCGGTACGAGCAGCTGTATGCCGCCCCGCAGCAGACGGCAGAGCGCGGGGTCACCGTGTCGGCGCTGCGCACCACACCGGAGCAGTTTGCGCAGAGGGCAGATTTTCCGCTGGAACCCTCGCCCTTCTGCAAGGCGGCTTTTGTGGTGCATCAGCCGGATTTTAAGCCCGGACGGCATCCGTACCACCATGCGGGTGTGTTCTATTCGCAGGAGCCCTCGGCTTCTTCAGCAGCGCCGCTGCTGGGAGTACAGCCGGGGATGCGGGTGCTGGATCTGTGCGCCGCGCCCGGCGGCAAAAGCAGCCAGCTGGCGGCGGCATTGCAGGGGCGCGGTATGCTGGTGAGCAACGAGTATGTGGCTGCGCGTGCCGAAATTTTAAAAAGCAACCTTGAGCGCATGGGCGTTTCCAACGCCGTGGTGCTCAACGAGACTCCCGCCCGCATTGCCGAGGCGCTGCCGGAGTTTTTCGACCGGGTGCTGGTGGACGCGCCTTGCTCCGGTGAGGGAATGTTCCGCAAGGAGCCGGTAGCGCTGCAGCAGCACTGCGAGGCACTGGTAAAGCAGTGCGCAGAGCTGGGCGCACAGATACTGGACTGCGCCGCAGCAGCACTGGCTCCCGGCGGGCAGCTGGTGTACTCCACCTGCACCTTTGCGCCGGAGGAGGACGAAGGACAGGTGGCGGCCTTTTTGCAGCGCCACCCGGAGTTTGCATTGGCAGATGTGCTGGGCAACGTGGACTACACCTTTGGCAGCGTAGGCGAAGAAAACCGCACCGGCGGTCTGCCGCTGGATGTGAGCAAGGTGCGCCGCATCTGGCCCTGCCAGGGCGGCGAAGGGCACTTTATGGCCCGGCTGGTCAAGGCCGGTACGCCCCGCACCCTGCCGCCGGAGGGAGAATACACCCCGGAGGAGCAGCTCTGGCTTGCCGCCGCTGCCGAGGCGGGCAAAAAGGGCAAGGGCAAGGCGAAGCCTGCCAAGGCCGCAGATGCCCGCAGCGCCCGCCGCGCAGACAGTCGCGCCTGCCGGGACGCCGTGCAGGGCACGAGCCGCCGCACCCGGGATACCGGGGCAGGGGAGGCCACCCCGGCGCAGAGCCTTGCCGCATGGCAGGAGTTTGCCCGGCAGTATTTCCCCGCGCTGGCGCAGCGCCCGGCCGTGGTGCACGGCGGTGGTGTGTTGTTGCCGGTGGCCTTTCCGCAGACGGGACTTCATGTGCTGCGGGCGGGGGTGTTTGTGGGCAGCGTGCAGAAGGGCCGCTTTGTGCCGGAGCATCATCTGTTTACGGCCTTTGGAGGCCTCTGCACGAACTGCGAGCAGCTGACTCTTGCCGACTGCCGTTGCACCGAGTACCTCTCCGGCCGCGAAGTGGAAGCCCGCACAGCAGCGGACGGCTGGTGCTGCGTGACCGTGGACGGCTGGCCGCTGGGTGGCGGCAAGGTGTCCGGCGGGAGAGTGAAAAACCACTATCCCAAGGCGCTGCGGCTGCTGTAAACCGCAGATTTACACGCATCCGGGCGAAAATCGGGCTTTTCAGGCTTGAACGCGCCGGTGGATTGTGATAAAATAATAGAGTTAGATTTTGTGTGCTGCCACAAGCGGGCGACCACAGCCCGTCTGCCCGCAGGCGGAGATACCGATAAATTTAGGAGGCTCTTTCCCATGTCTGGACATAGCAAATGGAACAACATTAAGCGCAAGAAGGAAAAGACTGACGGCGCCCGCGCCAAGGTCTTTACCAAGATCGGCCGCGAGATCAGCGTTGCCGTCCGTGACGGCGGCCCCAACCCGGCTTCCAACAGCAAGCTGGCAGACCTGATCGCCAAGGCAAAGCGCATGAGCGTGCCCAACGATAACATCCAGCGTATCATCAAGAAGGCCGAGGGCGGCGACAAGACCGAGTTCGAGGCCATCACCTACGAGGGCTACGGCCCCGGCGGCGTTGCTGTCATGGTCGAGACCCTGACCGACAACCGCAACCGTACCGCTGCCGACCTGCGCCACTACTTCGATAAGAACGGCGGCAATCTGGGCGCTATGGGCTGCGTGGCCTTCCTGTTCAACCAGAAGGGCGTTATCGACATCTCTCTGGAGGATAAGGACGCCGACGAGGCCATGATGGACGCTCTGGATGCCGGTGCCGAGGACTTTGATGCCAGCGAGGACGCAGCCGAGGTCACCACCGACCCCGAGAACTACTCCGCTGTGGTCAAGGCTCTGGAGGAGAAGGGCTACGAGATCCTGTCCGACGATCTGGCCATGGTGCCCATGACCACCACCCGCCTGACCGATCCCGATCAGCTGAAGCAGATGGGCAAGCTGCTGGATTCTCTGGAAGATAACGATGACGTCCAGAACGTCTGGCACTCTCTCGAGAACGAAGAGGACCTGCCGGAATAAGCTTCCGCAAGGCTCTTTGCTCCTGAAATAAAACGATAAAAAGCCGCTTTTTGTGCTGTTTGGCACGAAAGGCGGCTTTTGCTTGTTATTTTTGTATGTCGTGCGGATAAGGGTTCCTTCTGGCATCAGAAAAATCGTACTCTGCACGCATATCCTCATCGTATGATGGATTTTCCGAAGAAGTGCTATTAGATTTATCGTTCATAGTGCGTCCACAGACTGAGGATCTTAACGGTCTGCTCTTTTTCATAGACCTGATAAACAAGGCGGTGCTGGATGTTGATGCGGCGGCTGTATGCACCGTTCAGATCACCCACCAGCTTTTCGTACGGGGGCGGGTTTTGGAAAGGATCAACACGGATGATTTCAATGAGTGCCTTTGCCTTTTCGTCCAGATGGGCAGACTTCAGTTTTGGTACGTCCTTTGCAGCGGTTTTGGTGTAAACGACCTTGTACATTTACCACTCCACCGCCGTTTCGTCCACACAGTCCTCAAGCGACGTGGCGATTCCGTCCATGATCTTTTCGCGCATACCCGGTGCAGAGACCAGATACAGCGTTTCCATGATGCCGCTGTAATCTTCTTCAGACAGCAGCACGGCATTGCCGTCCTTGGTGGTGATGTTGATGGGCTGGTTGTATTTAATGGTCTGCTCTACATAGTCGAAGGCATTCTTACGGAAATTCGTGATATTTGTAGTGGTCATCGTAGAATCACTCCTTTCGTGTACAGTATAGCGTACGCTTGTAAAAATGTCAATATGCGACCGGCAATCGAAACATGACACACGGTCACCCCTGTGCCAGCGCCCTGCCTTTTGCGTAGTAGCGCTGCATTTCTTCCCGGGGGACCATATTCCCGCCGGTGGCCCAGACCAGATGGGTGGCGTTTGCCAGCGCACCGGCAGGCAGGGCGGTTTCGGTGTAAGCGCCAAGCAGCTGCCCGGGCTGGGTGAGCACCGGGCCGTACATTCCCGCCAGAGCGCTGGGCTCAAGGTAAAGATCTTCGGCGTCTGCCAGCTGCGCCAGAAGGGTGTACATCCGCTCGTCCTGCAGGGTGTAGCAGCCGCTCATAAAGGGACGCATCAGCCCGCCCACAAAGCCGGAGGCGCGCCCCACGGCAAGACCATCGGCGGCGGTACGGTTATCGATGCCAAAGTCTTGCACACAGACGCTGCTGTTTTCGCCGGTAGCCATGCCCAGCATCATGCAGGGGGAGTGGGTGGGCTCGGCGAAGAAGCAGTGTGCGGCATCGCCGAACAGCATCTTCAGGCCAAAGGCCACACCGCCGGGGCCGCCGCCCACGCCGCAGGGCAGATAGGCGAAGAGGGGATGCTCCGCGTCCACGGTGACGCCCTGCGCGTCCAGCTGCTTTTTCAGCCGCAACGCAGCCACAGCATAGCCCAGAAAGAGGGTCTTGGAGTTTTCGTCATCCACAAAGTGGCAGTAGGGGTCGCCCGCCGCCAGCTTGCGACCCTCGGTCACGGCGATGCTGTAATCAGAGGCGTACTCCACCACCTTGACGCCCCGGCTGCGGAGCAGGTCTTTTTTCCATTGCCGCGCGTCAGCGGACATATGCACAGTGACCTGAAAGCCCAGCTTCGCGCTCATGATGCCGATGGAAAGCCCCAGATTGCCGGTGGAGCCCACCGCAATGGAATACTGCGAGAACAGCTTGCGGAAGCGCTCTTCTGCCAGAACGGCGTAGTTGTCGGTCAGATGCAGCATTCCGCTGTGCAGGGCAATGTCCTCGGCGGTTTTCAGCACTTCATAAATGCCGCCCCGGGCTTTAATGGAGCCGGAAATAGGCAGGTGACTGTCCAACTTGACCCATGCCTGCCCAGCGATGGGGGTACCGCTGCGCTCCTCCAGCACTTTTTGCATCCGGGGGATGGGCTGAACAGGGGACTCGATGATGCCGCCCGCCGCAGCGGTCTCGGGAAAGACGGCGGCAAGATAGGGCGCAAACCGCTCCAGCCGTGCGGCGGCGTCCTCAATGTCGGCCAAAGTCAGCGGGCAGGCAGCCGCAGCCTGTGCAAAGGGCAGCTTGTCCGGGTTTACCCATGCAGTCTCCTTCAGGGCGCAGAGGTCAGAGACCACGGGATATGCCGCGATCCAATCGGCAACAGAACGCCCGGAGATGCACTTGGCAGGTGAAACCATAGTGGATCCTCCTTTATATATAAAAGTAAAAGCAGATGGCGCGCCCGGCGGTTTTTGCGGAGCGCTGCGTGTCTTGAATATAAAGGTTTTTACAGGAATTGTCAACTGGCTGCGCTTTGCGCCGGGCGGGTCAGAGCGCCACGATCTCGGTGGTCACCAGCTGCTGCTCTGCGCCGTAGTTCAGCTTCATGGCGTAGTCGGTCAGGGCACAGAATTCTTCAGCCTCCTTCCGGGTGGCAAAATAGTTCTCGGTAAGTATCTCGGAGCTGCCGCAGGTGTGGAAAATGGTCTTTACCACAAAGTTGTTTTCGTCCATAGTATGCCTCTCTTTTCCAGTTGATGCGGGAGACGCCGCCGTCCCTCGGTGTAATTGCAGTATAACAGGACAAATGTCCCACAGAACGGACTTTTAACGGAAGCAGGACATATTTTTGCGCAAACCGGTCAAAAAGCCGCACCAGCCGGAGGAACAGGAGAAGATTGGAAGGAGAGCAGCACACTGCCCAAAAACCTTGTTAAAAAACTGGCATTTTGCCATTTTTGTGTAAAGTATACAAGAATAAACACAAAAAAATGGCATTGTGCGTATTGCTATTTTATAACTGATATATTAGAATATAAGCAAGAAGAGCGTGCAGGCGTACTGCGCGTGCCATAAGATAAATAACGACAGGAGGAACTTCTCTATGCCTATGAAAATGGGTTGGCGCTGGTATGGCGAGGGCAACGACCCCGTCACCCTGAGCGACATCAAGCAGATCCCCGGCGTGACCAGCATCGTCTGGGCACTGCACAACAAGATGCCCGGCGAGATCTGGGAAATCGACGAGATCCAGAAGGTTGCAGACCAGATCCACGCCTACGGCTTTGATATGGATGTTGTCGAGTCCGTCAACGTGCACGATGATATCAAGATCGGTCTGCCCACCCGCGACCAGTATATCGAGAACTACAAGCAGTGCATCCGCAACCTGTCCAAGTTCGGCGTCAAGGTCATCTGCTACAACTTTATGCCCATCTTCGACTGGACCCGTACCGACCTGTTCCACCCCGTCGGCGACGGCTCCACCGCACTGTTCTACGAGAAGGACAAGATCAAGGGCGATTACAAGGCGATGGCTGAGTATATCATGTCCTTCACCGAGAAGTACAACATGACCTTCCCCGGCTGGGAGCCGGAGCGCATGGCAAAGCTGGACGAGCTGTTCAAGGCCTACGCCCCTGTCACCAAGGAGAAGCTGTGGGAGAACCTGAAGTACTTCCTGGAAGCTCTGATGCCCACCTGCCGCGAGTGCGACATCAAGATGGCCATCCACATGGACGATCCCCCTTGGGATATCTTCGGCCTGCCCCGCCTGCTGGTGGACGAGCCCAGCATCGACCGCTTCCTGAAGATGGTGGACGATCCGTACAACTGCCTGACCCTGTGCACCGGCAGCCTGAACGCAAACCCCAACAATAACTGTGCCGAGATCATCCGCAAGCACTGCGACCGCATTGCCTTCGGCCACGTCCGCAATATCCACCACTTCCCCAACGGCGACTTCTCTGAGGCTGCGCACCGCGACTGCTGCGGCGAGACCGGCATCATTGAGGTGATGCGCGCTTACCATGACTGCGGCTTTGAGGGCTACATCCGTCCTGACCACGGCCGTCAGCTGTGGGAGGAAGGCCCCGGCAACTGCCGCCCCGGTTATGGCAAGTATGACCGTGCTCTGGGTATCCAGTACATGCTGGGTGTCTGGGACCTGCTGGACCGTCTGGATGAAGAGAAAAAGAAAGGCTGAGTACTATTATGAAGCTGTCTGATATCAAGAACGGCAATCTGTCCGCCGAGTGGGCAGAAAAGGGCTACGAGCTGCCCAAGTTTGACGTGGAGGCTGTCAAGGCCAAGACCCACGCAGAGCCCACCTGGGTGCACTTCGGCGCAGGCAATATCTTCCGTGCCTTCCCCGCTGCCATCCTGAACGAGGCCCTGAACAGCGGCAAGTATGACCGCGGTGTCATTGTTGCTGAGAGCTTTGACTACGAGATCATCGACAAGGCTTACCAGCCCTACGACAACCTGAGCCTGCTGGTCTGCCTGAAGTCCACCGGCGAGATCGAGAAGAAGGTCATCGCTTCCGTTACCGAGAGCCTGAAGGCTGACTACTCCTTCGGTGCCGACTGGGCACGTCTGGTGGAGATCTTCCAGAACCCCAGCCTGCAGATGATCTCCTTCACCATCACCGAGAAGGGCTACGGCGTTGCTCCTGCTGACCTGGAGCGCGGCCTGACCCCCGTGCTGGCCATGGGCAAGGTCACCGCTCTGCTGTACGAGCGCTTCAAGGCCGGCAAGCTGCCCCTGACCGTGCAGAGCATGGATAACTGCTCTCACAACGGCGATAAGGTCAAGACTGCCGTCCACGCCTACGCTGCAAAGTGGGTGGAGCAGGGTTTGGTGCCCGCCGAGTTCCTGGCCTATGTGCAGGACGAGACCAAGATCACCTTCCCCTGGAGCATGATCGATAAGATCACCCCGCGCCCGGACGCAAAGGTGCAGGAAATGCTGGCAAAGGACGGCTTTGAGGACAACTACACCATCGTGACCGAGAAGCACACCTTCACCGCTCCCTTCGTCAACGCCGAGGAGACCCAGTACCTGTGCATTGAGGATCACTACACCAACGGCCGTCCTCCGCTGGAGCTGGGCGGTGTGCTGTACTGCGACCGCGAGACCGTGGATAAGATCGAGAAGATGAAGGTCTGCACCTGCCTGAACCCCCTGCACACTGCCATGTCCATCTATGGCTGCATGCTGGGTTACAACCTCATCTCTGCCGAGATGGCAGACGAGGATCTGCGCTCCTTCATCCAGAAGATCGGCTATATCGAGGCTATGCCCGTTGTGGTCGATCCCGGCGTGCTGAACCCCTACGAGTTCATCGGCGCTGTCATCAACCGCCGTCTGCCCAACCCCTTTATGCCCGATGCTCCCCAGCGTATCGCTACCGATACCTCTCAGAAGCTGGCTATCCGCTTCGGCGAGACCATCAAGGCTTACGAGGAGCGCGGTCTGGACAAGTCCAACCTTGTGCTGATCCCGCTGGTGCTGGCAGGCTATGCCCGCTACCTGAAGGGCATCGACGACAACGGCCAGCCCTTCGAGATCTCTCCCGATCCGCTGCTGGCTGAGCTGCAGGCCATCGTCAACCCCTTGGAGGTCAAGGAAGGCGAGCAGGACTTCAGCTGCCTGAAGGCTCTGTACAGCCGTGCCGACGTGTTCGGCGTGGACCTGTACGCTGTCGGTCTTGGCGAAAAGATCGAGGGCATGGTCAAGGAGCTGTACGCTGGCAACGGCGCAGTCCGCAAGACCCTGCACAAGTACACTCTGGCCCGCTAAAACTTTATAACGCTATTTCCGTGACCCACGCTGCGCTTTTGCTTTGCCGCAGCGTGGGTTTTTGTTTTGTGAAAATTGTTATGTAAAAATAGAACTCCCGGAGCGTCCGCAGACGCTCCGGGAGTTCGAAAGAAAAATAGATTTTCCGCTGCCCTTATTTCCGGCAGTCGTGCAGGCTGGCAGCGGGCAGGGCGCTGCCCAGCAGGCTCCATGCGGCATCCATGCTCTCGTTCAGCAGATAGGCCTGATTCTTCTGGACGTAGATGTACACCGCCTCTTTGGTGCGGTAGGCGCAGTACACGGTGTTCCAGGTGTAGCGGTTGGTGGGCTCGGTCTTGTTCTGCTCACCGGCCATCCAGACCGAAAGCCCGGCGGCGTCCAGTTCCAGCCGGTAGAAGGGACGGGGCAGACCCAGCTTTTTGATCTGCTTGGAGAGGTTGGCAAAGAAGGTACCGAAGTATACGGCGGGCAGACCGATGGCTACGATGGCCAGCACGGCGGTCAGCAGCCCGGCACCCTCCCGCTTGCCGATCTGGCTCAGGCAGATGCCGGCACACACCAGCAGAATGGCGGTGAACACCGCCGGACGCTGCCAGCCCTTGTTGTGGCGCAGCAGGTCAAAAGATGCAAAATCGTGAAAGCTTTTTTCGTCCATCTGAACGGAAACGCAAACATTCTGGGTCATAAAGTTACCCTCCTTTTTGGGCATAGTACCACATTTACCGGCAAGAAGCAAGCAAAAGATGCATCGGCGGCGGTGCATCCGGCTTGCAAACCGCCCGCAAGGCGTGGTAAAATAAGATATTATCTGTGGGCGGTTTCTGGTAATACAGGTAAACCGCCCGT
>OHHO01000856.1_pt1 | contig 10517 bp, 8 predicted proteins | sample 1568071 | NCBI WGS metagenome assembly OHHO01 (sample SAMEA3879582, study PRJEB24766) | human gut metagenome | biome: human-associated habitat; feature: feces | place: USA | collected 1985/1987
TCCCGCTGTTCCGCGAGATGGCGCGGGAGTGGAAGCGCCTGTTTGCGGGCAAGCCCATCAATAAGGTGCTCACCATCGAGGCCAGCGGCATCGGCATTGCGGCTGTGGTGGCCAGCGAGCTGAACGTGCCGGTGGTGTTTGCCAAAAAATCCATGAGCATCAATCTGGACTACGACAACTACAAGACCCAGATCCAATCCTTCACCCACAAAAAGATCTACAACGTCATCGTCTCCAAAAAGTTCCTCACCCCGGAGGATCATGTGTTGATCATCGACGATTTTCTGGCCAACGGCTGTGCCCTGATGGGCCTGCTGGAACTGGCCGAGGAAGCCGGTGCCACCGTAGAGGGTATCGGCATCGCCGTGGAAAAGGGCTTCCAGCAGGGCGGTGAGCTGATCCGCAGCAAGGGCATCCAGCTGGAGAGCCTTGCCATCGTGGACGCCATGGACAGCACCACCGGCGAGATCACCTTCCGTCCCCAGCCGAACCAGAACTAAAAATTATTATACATTTCAGCGTAACGGAATGTCTGCGGACGTTCCGTTATTTTTTTGCGGCTGAATAGCAGCATTTGTAGCGGCGCTGCGGGTAAAGGTATCTGCTTGCCGCAAGCGTGCAAAGACGCTCCGCTGGGCCAGAGGCAGGGAGGGGTGTTCCGACTCCCCCCTCCCTACCTCTGGACTCCACCCACCCCGCAACGGGCCAAGGGCTACACGCCCTTGACAATCCTAAAGAAGAAGTCGAAGCACAAAAAAGCTAGCGCTGCGCCAGTCGGCGCTATCGCTTTAACGCTTTTTTCGCTTCTCCATCCATAGCCCCTCAGTCGCTGCGCGACAGCTCCCCCGAGGGGGAGCAAGCGCCCGCCCGCAGCGCCGCGCTTTCGCAGAAAGCGGCGCTGCAAATGCCGTTTCCCTCCCACGGCCCCTCCCGTGAAAATGCGTTTGGAGCGCTCCGCAGAGCGCGACAAACGCGAAATTTTAAATAATAATTCCGCTGAATATGGCCAGAGCGCAGCGGAGGCCATTTAAAATCGTCCCACGCGCAAGCTTGCTGGATATGTCCCACCCCCTTTTTTGTGTCCGCAAAGTGTGGTATACTGAAAATAGCATTTTATGCCCGGAAGGAGGTTGACCGGTATGAACAGAATCCGCAGGCTACGGCTGGTGCTGTGCACGCTGCTGTGCTTTGTGCTGTGCAGCTGCCAGACCGTGCTGCCGGCCAACGAAAAGGCACAGGTAGAGGAACTGCTGCGTGCCCCGAAGCTTTCCGGCGATTATGGCGCGCTGCAAACTGCCCTGAACGACTGGCTGGGGGAGAGTGCCCAGCTGAAATATCCTATTCAGGGCGAGCTGCTTTCCCCCTTTGTGCTGCAGGACCTGGATGGTGACGGTCAGCAGGATGCGGCGGTGCTGTATACCACCGCCCAGACCGCCAACGTCTGCGTAGCCATTTTGCAGCGAGACGACGCCGGAAGCTGGCAGGTGCGCCAGAGCGTGGAGGGTCTTGCCGAAACGGTGGAGAACGTCAGCCTTGCCCAATTGCAGGATACGGACAGCTGCCAGCTGGTGGTGGGCTATACCGCTGCCCAGAATGACCACTATCTGGCGGTGTACTCCTATCAGAAGGGCACCCTGTCCACCATTCTGGAGCAGCAGTACGAGCAGTATCTGGTGGAAAATATCACCGGCGGCAGTAGTCAGGATCTGATCCTGATGTCCACGCAGGAGGACGGCAGTGTGCAGATCGAACTTCTGACCGCAGACCGCGAGGGCAGCTTCCGGCAGGTGGCGGTCAACGGCCTTTCCGCAGATAAGTTTTCCGGCTGCGCCTCGGTGGCGGCGGGCGCAGGCGCGGACGGACGGCACTATCTGGTGCTGGACGGCTGGACCGGCATTTCCGGCAACAATCTGGCCTCGGTGCTGCTGTGCTACGACGAGACTAGCCAGCAGATGGTGCCCGCCACACGGATCAGCAGCCAGCGGCTGTATAACGCCTCTTTGCGCAACGTGCCCACGCTGGTCAGCCGGGATCTGGACGGGGACGGCATCGTGGAGATCCCCACCCAGCCGGACGAGGCGGGTCTGCTGAACCTGAGCCAGAGCCGCCGCATGGACTTTATCGTCTGGATGGACTACACCAGCAGCCACCCGGAAAAAAGCTTTGGCCTGCTGGACGAGGAGACCAACTGCTATATCGAACTGCCCGCCGAGTGGGAGGGCAACCTGAAGCTGACCGACAGCGAGGAATATGACGGCGCAGTGGAGCTGCGCACGGTGGACGAGGATCAGCTGGTGCTGACGGTACGGCTGGCAAGCACCTCGGCCAACTCCACCGGCTGGACCCGGCTGGGCGTGGTAGCGTCCCGTCAGGTGCAGGCCAAAATGGGTCCGGACGTTTTGCTATCTGACACGAACTACCGCCTTTCCAAGGCGTTGTATCTGCTGAATTAAGGAATGGAGGATGCTGCATGGTACGAGTGCTTGTTGTAGAAGATGAAGCCAATATCCGCGATATGATCGCCCTGAACCTGCGCCATGCGGGGATGGAGGTGGTGGAGGCCGAAAGCGCCGAAGCCGCTCTGCCGCTGCTGGCACAGAAGCCCGGCTGTGATGCCGCTATTCTGGACGTGATGCTGCCGGGCATGAACGGGTTCTCGCTGTGCGAGACCATCCGCCGCACCGACCAGCAGATCGGCATCATCATCCTCAGTGCCAAGGGGCAGGAGCAGGATAAAATCCGCGGTTTGTCCATCGGCGCAGACGATTACATGACCAAGCCCTTCAGCGTCAGCGAGCTGCTGGCGCGTGTGGAGGCGCTGTGCCGCCGGGTGATCCGCACCAAGGAGGAGGACAGCAACGGGAACACCCCACTGGGCACGTTGACCAGCGGCGAGTTCGTGCTGGACGAGAACCGCCGCGTGCTGCTGAAGGCCGGTCAGCCCATTGAGCTGACGCAGGTGGAGTTCCAGATCATGGAGCTGTTCTTCCGCAACCCGGGCACGGCGCTGGTGCGCGAAAAGATCCTGAAGGGGGTCTGGGGCGAGAACTACTTCGGCGATGTAAAGATCGTGGATGTGAACATCCGCCGCCTGCGCATGAAGGTGGAGGACGAGCCCAGCCACCCCACCCACATCATGACCGTGTGGGGCTACGGCTACCGGTGGGAAGAATAAAAATGTGATTCAGGAAAGTCCTACGGACTTTCCTGAATCACAAAAAAATATCTTTTTATTATCGATACTCACCGAAAGGAGGACACTGTTATGCGAAGCGGTATCACCCGCCGCTGGCTGCGGGGCAACCTGCTCATCACCGTACTGGTGGTGCTGCTGGCCGAGGCAATGTTTTTGTACAGCTATACCCGCAGCTACTACGGCAGTGTGCAGCAAATTATGTACAGGCGGTTCTCCTCGGTGACCGGTCAGCTGAAAATGTATACCGGCGATACCGCCCAGAGCGCTGCTGCCAGCCGCAGTCTGGCGCTGCGGCGCATGGTGGAACAGTTTGCCGATAAGGATAAATACGAGTTCATGCTGCTGGACAGCTACGGCGGCGTGATCGCCTCCTCCAGCGGTACGGATGCGGAGGGCATCGTCAGCAGTAAGGACTTTGAACAGGCGCTCGGTGCGCCGGACGGTCTGGGCGTGGCGGTGTACCGCACCCAGTCTGGTGAGGTAGTCATGGCGGCCTGCTCGCTGGTGCCCTACGACGCCGAGGACGTGGCCGCGCTGCGGCTGGTCACCAGCCTGGCGCTGGTGGAGCGGCAGGTCAAAAACGCCATCATTATCAGTGTGTTCCTTGCGGTGGCGATCTTGCTGTTTACGATCATGTCCGGGCTGTACTTTGTGCGGGGTATCGTGGTGCCGCTGGGGCAGGTGGAGCGCACCGCTGCCGGCATCGCCCGGGGCGAGCTGGACGTGCGTCTGCCCCTGACCGGCGACCCCCACGACGAGGTGGACCGGCTGCGCGGCACCATCAATCAGATGGCTGAGGGACTGGAAGAGACCGAGAAGATGAAGAACGAGTTCATCAGTTCGGTGTCCCACGAGCTGCGCACCCCGCTTACCTCCATCCGGGGCTGGGTGGAGACCCTGATGACCTTGGATGACCCCACGGACGAGAACTACCGCAAGGGACTGGAGATCATCAATAACGAGACCGGGCGGCTGAACAATATGGTGGAGGAGCTGCTGGATTTCAGCCGCCTGCAGAACGGACGCATCCGCATGGAGTGCCGGCCGCTGGACTTGGTGGCAGAGTTGACCGATGCGGTGCTCTTTTGCGAAGCACGCATCCGGCAGGAGGGGCTGCTGCTCCACTACACCGAGCCGGAGGAGATGATCCCCGTCTACGCCGACCCGGACCGACTGCGGCAGGTGTTCATCAATATTCTGGATAACGCCATCAAATACTCTGCCCCCGGCGGCCGCATCACGGTCAAACTGTGGGCAGGGGAGTACAAGGCCTTTGTGGAGATCATCGATCAGGGGCGCGGCATCCCGCCGGAGGATCTGGAAAACGTAAAGACCAAGTTCTACAAGGGCAGCAACTCGGTGCGCGGCAGCGGCATCGGTCTGGCGCTGGTGGATTCCATCATGACTGCGCTGGACGGCACGCTGGATATCAAGAGCACCCTCGGGCGCGGCACCGTGGTCACCTTGGGTCTGCCGCTGTACCACAAGGCGTGAGCAGCACCCAAAACACAGATTTTGTCACATTTGTGTGCTAAAATGAGCTTTGCTCGGGGATATGCCCCGGATAAAATATAAAAAAGACCGCTCTTTGCCGCAAGCGGCAGGAACGGATATCGGGAGAAACCAATGAATCAACCTAAAAAGGAACGCTTTAAGACCAGCGTAGGCGGGCAGGCACTGATGGAGGGCATCATGATGCGCGGCCCCAAACAGATGTGCTGCGCCGTGCGCAAGCCGGACGGCACCATCGAGACCAAGCTCGACCCCACCCCCGCCCACGGGGTATGGATGAAGATCCCGCTGGTGCGCGGTGCCATTGCCATGATCGAAAGCATGATCGTGGGCTACCGCTACATGATGTACTCGGCACAGGTGAGCATGGGGGACGACTACGACCCCGCCGAGGAGGAGACCGCCTTTGAAAAATGGGTGGGGGAGCATCTGGGCGAGAAAGCCGAGAATGCGCTGCTGACCGTTGCGGCGGTGCTGGGCGGTCTGCTGGCGATTCTGCTGTTTACCGTACTGCCCACCTTCCTTGTGGGCGGGGTGAACCGTCTGCTGCCGCTGGGGCGCTGGGGCAAGGTGGTGCTGGAAGCCGTGCTGAAGGTGGCCATCTTCCTGACCTATATGGTGGGCATCTCCAAAATGAAGGAGATCCACCGCGTGTTTGAGTACCACGGTGCAGAGCATAAGACCATTGCCTGCTACGAAGCGGGCGACCCGCTGACCGTGGAGAACGTGCGCAAGTACACCCGCTTCCACCCCCGCTGCGGCACCAGCTTCCTCATTCTGGTGGTCATCGTCAGCGTGTTTTTGTACAGCGTGCTGCCGTGGGGCAGCATCGGCCTGCGGGTGGTGTGTAAGCTGCTGCTGCTGCCGCTGGTCATGGGCATCAGCTACGAGCTGCTCAAGTGGTGCGGCCGGTCGGATAACATCGCTACCCGCATTATCCGGCAGCCGGGCATCTGGGTACAGCACCTCACCGTCTTTGAGCCGGATGACAGTATGATCGAGGTGGCCATTGCAGCCATCACTCCCGTGCTGCCTGAAAACCCGGAGGAGGGTAAATGGTAAGCGAAGCAATGCTCCCCCGCGCAGCGGTGCGGGAGGTGGAGCAGCGTCTGACCGCCGCAGGCTGCCCGGACGCGGATTTTGACGCGCGGGAGCTGTTCCGGCTGGCGACCGGGCGGGACGTGCGCCTTTCCGACCGTCCGCTGACCGCAGAGCAGGCGGCGGCGCTGGAAGTGCTCTGCACCCGCCGCGCCGCGCGGGAGCCGCTGCAATACCTCTGCGGCAGCTGGAGCTTTTTAGATTTTGAGCTGGCGGTAGGCCCCGGGGTGCTCTGCCCCCGGGCAGACACCGAGGTGGTGGCGCAGGCCGCCGCCGAGACCCTTGCGGGCATCGCATCGCCCCGGGTGCTGGACCTCTGCGCCGGAACAGGCTGTCTGGGGCTGGGGGTCAAGCGCTTCTGCCCCGCCGCGCAGGTGACCTGCGTGGAAAAAAGCCCTGCGGCCTTTGTCTATCTGGAAAAGAACGCCCGCTGCGCCTTGACCGGGCAGGGCAGACAGACTGAGAATGTGTTGGAGCCTACCGCTCTTGAGCAGGCAGATGCCCCTGCTTTTGACTGGGGCCCGTCGCTGAACGCGCTGCGGGCAGGCAGAAAGCCTGCCTACGCGGTGCAGCCGGTGCAGGGCGACCTGTTCACCTACTGGGAGACCCTGCCGGAGGGGCAGCTGGAACTCATCGTCTCGAACCCGCCCTACCTGACCGCCGCCGAGATGGAGCAACTGCAGCCCGAGGTGGCACAGGAGCCTGCCATGGCGCTGGAAGCCGGGGAGGACGGCCTTGTGTTCTACCGTGCGCTGGCGCAGCACTACAAAAACGCACTGTGCCCCGGCGGGGCGCTGGTACTGGAGATCGGCTGGCAGCAACGGGAAGCCGTAACCGCCCTGTTGGCAGAGAACGGCTGGGCAGAGATCCGCTGCATCCAGGACTTTGGCGGCAACGACCGCTGCGTGACTGCCCGCCGCCCAAAATAAATTGGAAAAAACAAACAACTTCTTGTTGTAATATTTTGATTTTGTGTTATACTAAGAAGGAAAGCGAAGGACAGCCCGCCCTCTGCGGGCCCAAAGGATAAAAGGAGCAGCAGGCTATGGCAAAAAATCAGAACAACAACGTTGCACCGGCCACCCAGAAGACCGAGCCGGAAGCCAAGAAGGACGCGCTGGCTACGGCGCTGGCGCAGATCGAAAAGCAGTTCGGCAAGGGTGCCGTCATGAAGCTGGGCGACAACGCCTCCATGCAGGTGGATGCCATCTCTACTGGCAGTTTGGGGCTGGATCTGGCGCTGGGCGTGGGCGGTGTGCCGCGCGGCCGCATCATCGAGGTGTACGGCCCGGAATCCAGCGGTAAGACCACGCTGGCGCTGCACATCCTTGCCGAAGCCCAGAAGAAGGGCGGCGAGGTGGCCTTTATCGACGTTGAGCACGCACTGGACCCCACCTATGCCGAGGCGCTGGGCGTGGACATCAACAACCTGCTGGTCAGCCAGCCGGACACCGGCGAGCAGGCCATGGAGATCTGCGAAGCGCTGGTGCGCTCCGGTGCCATTGATGCCATCGTAGTGGACTCGGTAGCCGCCATGGTGCCCCGCGCCGAGATCGAGGGCGAGATGGGCGACAGCCATGTGGGCCTGCAGGCACGTCTGATGAGTCAGGCCATGCGCAAGCTGACCAGCGTCATCGGCAAGACCAACACGGTCTGCGTGTTCATCAACCAGCTGCGTGAGAAGGTGGGCGTCATGTACGGCAACCCGGAGGTGACCACCGGCGGCCGTGCCCTGAAGTACTACGCCTCGGTGCGTATCGACATCCGCCGCGTGGAGGGTCTGAAGGACTCCTCCGGTCAGTTCATCGGCAACCACACCCGCGCCAAGATCGTGAAGAACAAGGTGGCTCCGCCGTTCCGTGAGGCCGAGTTCGACATCATGTTCGGTGAGGGCATCTCCAAAATGAGCGAGCTCATCGATGTGGGTGTCAAGCTGGGCATCGTGCAGAAGAGCGGCGCATGGTTCAACTACGGCGATATCCGTCTGGGTCAGGGCCGCGACAACGCCAAGCAGTTCCTGAAGGATAACCCCGAGATCGCCAATGACATCGAGGGTCAGATCCGCGCCAACGCCGATAAGCTGTACGCCACCCGCCGCCCGGTCGGCCGCACTGTTGCCGCAGCGGAAAAGCCCGCCGACCCCGCCGCCGCAAAGGAGCCGGTGGTCAAGGCACCCACCCGCAGCAGCGAGAGTGAGCTGGACATCATGGTGGAGGACTAAATGGCCTTCTACCGCCGCCGACCCCGCCCGGATGCGGAAAAGTGCGCCGACCCCGCCAAGGCGCGGGCGAGCGCGCTGGAAACGCTGGCCGGGCAGGAGGTCTCTGCCAATATGCTGTATGAGCGGCTGTGCCGCCGCTATACCGAGCAGGCTGCCGCCGCCGCTGTGGCGGAGATGGTGCAGCTGGACTATGTGAACGATGCCCGCTACGCCGAAGCACGGGCACACAGTCTGCTGGCTGCCCGCAAAAGCCGCCGCGCCGCCGCCCAGAGCCTGCGTCAGAAGGGGCTTGCCCCCGCCGAGGTAGCGGGCGCGCTGGAAGCGGTCTACGCCCCGGAGGACGGCGACGACCCGGAGCTGGAAGCCGCCGCCGCGCTGGTGGACAGCCGCTACCGCAAAAAGCTGGCCATCGGCCGCCGCGACCTTGTGGTGGCCGCCCTGCAGCGCCGCGGCTTTGCCTACCCCGTCATCAAGGAAGCCATCCGCAGGGTGGAGGAGGGGGAATGACCCTCCCGTAAAAATTCAAAAGCATCCCTCAAAAGAGAAAGAGAGTATCATCCCTTATGAAAATTGCGTGTATTTCCCTTGGCTGCCCGAAGAATCAGGTGGATCTGGATGTGATGGTGCACATCCTGCTGTCTGCCGGGCACGAGACTGTGGCCGATCTGGCCGAAGCCGATGTCATCCTTGTGAACACCTGCGGCTTTATCGAGAGCGCCAAGACCGAGGCCATTGAAAACATTCTGGAAGCCTGCGCCTACAAGCAGCAGAACCCGAACCTGAAGGTCATCGTTACCGGGTGCTTGGCCGAGCGCTACCGAAGCCAGATCGAGGAAGAGATCCCCGAGGTGGACGCTGTTGTGGGCTGCGCCTCCAACAAGGCCATTGACACCATCGTGGAGCGGCTGTTCCACGGCGAGGATCATCTGGAAAGCTACGGTGCCAAAAAGGACTTCCCGCTGGGCGGCAAGCGCGTCATCGGCACGCCCGCCCACTATGCGTACTTAAAGATCGCCGAGGGCTGCAACAACCGCTGCCACTACTGCGCCATCCCGGGCATCCGCGGCCCGCTGCACAGCCGCGATCTGGCCGACTGCGTGGCCGAGGCCCGCTGGCTGGCCGGTGAGGGCGTGAAGGAGCTTATTGTTGTGGCGCAGGACCCCACCGCCTACGGCGAGGACTGGGGCAAACCCGGCAGCATCTGTGAGCTGCTGGACAAGCTGAACAAGGTGCCGGGGCTGGAATGGATCCGCATCATGTACGCCTACCCGGAGCGCATCACCGATGAATTCATCGCCGCCATGAAGCGCAACGAGAAGGTGGTGCCCTACCTCGACCTGCCCATCCAGCACTGCAACGATACCATCCTCAAGAACATGAACCGCCGCTCCACCCGTGCGGAGCTGCTGGAGGTCATCGGCAAGCTGCGCCGCGAGATCCCCGGCATTACCCTGCGCACCACCCTCATCGCGGGCTTCCCCGGCGAGACCGAGGAGCAGTTCGAGGATCTGTGCAACTTCGTCAAGGAAGTGCAGTTCGACCGTCTGGGCTGCTTTGCCTACTCTGCCGAGGAAAACACCGTGGCAGCCAAGATGGACGGTCAGATCGAGCAGGAAGTCAAGGATAAGCGCGCCGAGCTGGTAATGCAGATCCAGACCGGCATCATGGCGCAGAAGCAGGCCGAAAAGGTGGGCCAGACCGTGCACGTTCTGTGTGATGGCATCGACGAGGAAAACGGCCTGTACCTCTGCCGCACCACCGGCGATGCGCCGGAGGTGGACGGCTGCGTCTGCGTTTCCAGCGAGGAACCGCTGTACCCCGGCCAGTTCTATGATGTGCTGGTAGAGGACAGCGACCTTTACGATCTGTATGGTACAGTCGTAAAATAACGAATTGGAGGATAAAACCTATGAATCTGCCCAATAAACTTACCCTGACCCGCATCATTCTGGTGCCGGTGTTCATGATCTTTGTGTCCCTGACCAGTCTGGACGGCATCGTGGACGGCAATTTTAACGCCACCTTCTACCTGTTGGCCGGCATCGTGTTTGCCGCTGCCAGCTTTACCGATTATCTGGACGGCCATCTGGCGCGCAAGTGGCACATGGTCACGGATTTCGGCAAGTTTGCCGACCCGCTGGCCGATAAGTTGCTGACCACCGTGGCCTTCATCTACATGCTGCGGGACGGCGTGTGCAGCCCCGTGGTTCTGTGCATCATTCTGGCCCGCGAATTTGCGGTGTCCGGTCTGCGCATGGTGGCTGCAGGTGCCAAGGACGGCAAGGTCATCGCCGCCAATATGTGGGGCAAGGTAAAGACCGTGCTGCAAATGCTGAGCATCATCTTCTACTTCTTCGGCACTGCCCTGAGCTACCGCGGTACGGTGGACAGTGTTTCCATCGTGGTGGTGGTCTCTATCGCCCTGTGCTGGCTGGTGGCCGCTGTGACCGCCATTTCCGGCATCAAGTACCTGTGGGACAACCGCAGCTT
>OHHO01000859.1_pt1 | contig 10478 bp, 8 predicted proteins | sample 1568071 | NCBI WGS metagenome assembly OHHO01 (sample SAMEA3879582, study PRJEB24766) | human gut metagenome | biome: human-associated habitat; feature: feces | place: USA | collected 1985/1987
CCTCGGAGCCGATATCTGCTGCGACTCGGCGCATAAGACCCTGCCCGTCATTACGGGCGGCGCATATCTGCATATATCGAATTCCGCACCGCCGCTCTTTGCCGAGCGAGCCAAAGCCTCGCTCTCGCTTTTCGGCTCAAGCAGCCCGTCGTATCTGATACTTCAGTCGCTTGACGCCGCGAACGACCGCATGGCGGAATTCAAACGCAGCCTTTGCGAATTCCTGCCGAAAGTTGAAGGGCTGAAGGGGGATGCAGCCCGCTGCGGCTATGAGCTTGTCGGTACGGAGCCGTTAAAGCTGACCGTTGCGCCGAAATCCTACGGTTACACGGGCGACGGGCTTGCGGCGATCCTGCGTGAAAGCGGGATATTTGCCGAGTTTCATGACCCCGATATGCTCGTGCTCATGCTCTCGCCCCTTTGCGGGGACGGCACGCTTGAAAAGCTCAGAGCGGCGTTGCTCGCAGTCGAGCGAAAAGCGCCGATCACCGAAACGTCACCGCCCGTGCCTTCGCCGAAGTGGGCGCTGACCCCGCGAGAGGCGATATTCGCTCCGAGCGAGATAATACCCGTCGACCGTAGCCTCGGCAGAGTCTCGGCAGCGGCGGCCATAAGCTGCCCGCCCGCCGTGCCCATAGCCGTCTGCGGCGAGGTGATAGACGAATGCGTCGTTCGGAATTTCAAGTACTACGGCATTGAGAAATGCGCGGTAATTAAATAAAAAGCAATCAGACCCTGCGGCCTTATAATGGCTGCAAGGTCTGATTTTTTTATTTATTGCTTTGCAGGCTGCAGAACCGATATTGCGTTCTGAAATGATTATTAAACCGTGTCGGAGGATCGTGCCGTTATTTTGCATGTGCATGAGTCAAAAGAACCACGGCTTCGATATGGTTCGTATGGGGGAACATATCGACGGGGCAGATACGGCGCACGGCGTAGCCCTTCTTGGTGAGCAGGGCGAGGTCGCGGGCGAGAGTTTCGGGGTTGCAGGAGATATACACGACCTTTTTCGGCCTCATGGCGGCGAGGGAGTCGATGAATTTCCTTGTGCTGCCGGCTCTCGGCGGGTCCATGAACACCACATCCGCCGTTTCGCCCGCAAGGGCAAGCTCCTGCATGAAGTCGCCCGCGTCGGCGCAGTAGAATTTCGCATTCTCCGCCGAATTGCGTTTGGCGTTTGCAACGGCGTCCTTTACCGCGTCGCGGTTCAGCTCAACGCCGATAACGCTGCCCGCCGTCTTGGCGGCGACAAGCCCTATCGTGCCGATGCCGCAGTAGGCGTCGATGACGCTTGTATTTTTGTCAAGCCCCGCAAGCTCCATCGCTTTGTTGTAGAGCTTCTCGGTCTGAACGGGGTTTATCTGATAGAATGAACGCGGCGAGATCCTGAATACCCGCCCGCAGAGCGTATCCTCAATATATCCGCTGCCGTGCAGCACCTCTTCACGCTCGCCGAGGACGAGATTTGTGTCCTTCGGGTTGATGTTGAGCACAACGGTGGTTATCTCGGGGTGCTTCTCAAGCAGGGCGGCAGTGAACTTCTTCTTCATCGGGAAATATCCGCTCGCACCCACGAGCACGACCATCACTTCGCCGCTCTCAAAGCCGCGCTTCACCAGCACATGGCGCAGGAAGCCCGTGCGCTTATCCTCGTCATAGACCCAAATGTTGAATTTCGGCAGCATATTGCGGATATCGACTATTATGCGGTCGGCAATGGAATCCTCGGTCATGCAGTCGTCCACCGAGACGATGCGGTGGGTGCCGGACTGATAGACCCCTGAGATTATCTTGCCGCTTTTAGTCCTGCCGAACGCCGCCTGCACCTTGTTGCGGTAGTGATACGGCTCGTCCATGCCGATTATCTTATCGACCTTGCAGAATTTCTTCAGCAGTATCTCGACTCTTGCCTGCTTCCAACGGAGCTGTCGGTCGTAGCTCATATTTTGGAGCTGACAGCCGCCGCACTTCTTGGCGAGCGGGCAGGCGTCGGGATTATTTTTGATATTTGCGGGCTGTTGAGACATGGCTGTCATCCTTTATTTTATAAATGAATAATATGCTTCGGCATTCTTGAAGGCGAGGAAGGGGGAGAGCAGAGAATAGCGGGAGCGGACCCACTCGTTGCCCTCGACCGTCACGGCGGAGCAATTCTCGCCGACATATATTTTGCCTCTGTTGCGGCTGCCGTTCAGCGGCTCGGAGTTATCCTCGCTGTCGGTGCTCATGCCGAAGTCGGCGGCATACACGGGCGTCAGTGCGTCTGCACGTGGGCGGGAGATATAGAATACCGAGCCGTCAACTCCGTCCACGCGGTCATACATCCGCTGCTCGATTTGCGCAGGCTCGCTTTCGTGCGGCAGCTCACCCTTGGCGGGCACGGCGTCGGGCGTGATATTGAAAATTGCCGCTATGAAGGTCATAACGGCTGTGAGTATAGGTAAAAATGATTGATGCATTTTATTTTTCTCTTATAAACTCTTTTATCGCCGCCGCGTCGTCATAGCCCATGTGATAGAGCGAGTCCAGCTTGATGCGGTCACGGGTAAGTGTTTTCATCCCGCAGCAGTCGGAGGGCGCAATGATGAGCGCCTTGCCGCATTCGGCATACTCAAGGGCAAGGGCAAGCGACGAATGATACTTTTCGCTCATGTGCGCGAGGGCTTCCGAGGTGCGGGGATAACGGTGCTTCAGCAGCTTCGCCGCCGCCTCGTTGCGCCTGTCGTCAAGCTGAGCGCCGAGCGGCTTCGTAAGAATGAGCACCACTCTGTCGCAGCCGTCGGCAAACGCCTTTTCGATAGGCACGGGGTCTGAAATGCCGCCGTCAAAATACGGCACGTCGTCGATGACAACGGGCTTACACGCTATCGGCAGGCAGCAGGAGGCCATCAGTATTGAATAATCGTCGAGCGAATAGTCGCTGCGGTCAAAATACTTCGGCTGACCCGTCAGGGCGTTGGTCGCAACGGACTTGACCTCGCCCGGGAAGCGGCAAAACGCCTCGAAATCAAACGGGTCCGCACCGTCGCTGTTTGCAAGAGTAGAATAGACATAGCTCAGGTTCAGAAAATTACCCGTCTTTTTCAGGCAGTCAAGCCCCATGTATTCCTTGTGGAAGGAGTAGACATTGAAGAAGCGATAGTTTCTGCCTCTCTGCCCCGCGGTGTATGAGGCGATATTCGCCGCACCCGCGGAGACGCCGATGCAGTAGTCGAACTTCACACCGTCGTCAATGCAGCGGTCAAAAACTCCTGCGCCGTATATGCCGCGCAGACCGCCGCCGACATCAATTACGCCTGTCATTGCTCATCCTCCTCAAAAAGCGAAGTGGAGAGGTAGCGTTCGCCGCCGTCGGGCAGGAGCACGACTATCCACTTGCCGGAATTCTCGGGCCTTTTAGCAAGCTCGGCGGCAGCGTGCAGAGCTGCGCCGGAGCTGATGCCTATCAGTATTCCCTGAGTTTTGACCGTCAGCCTTGCTGCGGCATACGCCTGCTCGGTGGTGACGGTGATTATTTCGTCATAAATATCGGTGTCGAGTATCTTCGGCACGAAGTTTGCTCCGATGCCCTGAAGGCCGTGGGCGCCCGCCCTGCCCTGAGAAAGCAAGGGGGAATCCGCAGGCTCGACCGCGACGATTTTTACATTCGGGTTCATTTCCTTCAAGAATCTGCCCGTGCCCGTTATCGTGCCGTGCGGGCCCGCAACGCCCTTGGACAGCAGGGGCGAGGAGAACGGCTCTACCGCGACGATGCGCACATCCGGGTTCTTCTCACGCAGGTAGCTGCCGATGCCGGTCAGCGTGCCGCCCGTGCCGATGCCCGCCACAAAGATATCGACGGTGCCGTCGGTATCCGCCCAGATCTCGGGGCCTGTGGTCTTGTAGTGAGCGGCGCAGTTGTCCGGGTTGTCAAACTGAGCGGGGATAAAGCTGCCGGGGTTTGCGGCGGCAAGCTCATTCGCTTTCTCAATGGAGCCCGCCATGCCCTTTGAGCCGTCGGTGAGCACGAGCTTTGCGCCGTAGGCGGCTATCAGCTTCCTGCGTTCAAGGCTCATCGTCTCGGGCATGACTATGATCACCTTCATGCCGAGCTGGGCTGCGTAGGCGGCGATGCCAATGCCCGTGTTGCCGCTGGTCGGCTCGATGATGAGCGAGTCTTTGGTTATCCTGCCGGAGCTAAGGGCGGCGTCGAGCATCTCTTTACCTACTCTGTCCTTGGCGCTGCCCGCGGGATTCAGGTGTTCGAGCTTCGCAAGTATCTCAGCCCCCGCGCCCGCCGCTTTGCCGAATGCGGAGAAACGCACGAGGGGAGTGCCGCCGATAAGCTCGGCGGCGGAACCGTATATCTTCAATCTTATTCGCCTCTGTCACAAAGGAATTTCTTTTCGCTTTCGGGCAGGTCAAGGCCTATGGTGCCGCCCGGATTCATCATGTAATCGGGGTCAAAGTGATTTTTGAGCACTCTGAATACCTCGTATTCGCGCCTGCCGATATAGCCCTCGAGCCACGGCGCAAACATCTTGCCTATGCCGTGATGGTGGCTTATCGCGGCGCCCGACTTCTGAATGGCGTCGAGGATAGTGGTGTGGTAAGCCTTGAATTCGTCGGCATCGCTCATCTTGGTGATGAAGATGAAATAGAGGTTGGCGCCCTGCGGGTAGCAGTGCGACATATGGGTGGTGACTATCGTATTGGGCAGGGCGTGGCAGACCTTGCGGACGTCACGGTGGACCTGCGCCATGTTTGACCAGTTGACGGTGCATTCGAGCGTGTCGGTGCATACGCCGAAATCCATCATCGTGTCGCGCAGATACGGGTCGGTGAATCTGCCGTGCTCCCAGCTCTTGCAGACAAAGCCGGTGAGCGACATTGCGCCGTGCTTCTTCGCTATGCGGCGGATATTCTTCGCCACGTTCTTTGAGAAGCCCGCTTCGCCGTCGGTGAAGCCGAGGAAGAGGCAGCGCTCCATATCCTTGTAGCCGAGCTTGTCGAGAATGGGGTGCAGCGGAGTTTCATCGACGTTATAAAGTCGGAGCATAAGGCTGGTCTCCTCGGGGTCGGAGAGACGGAATACCGAGGAATAGCCGCATTCGCACTGCATCATTTCGCGGGCGGCGTCCATTGCGGTCTGCCAATCCTTGAATATGTAGGAGAAGCGCTTTCTGTTCTCGGGCATATAGCGGAATACTCTGAGGGTGACCTCGGTCAGCACACCGAAGGTGCCCTCCGAGCCCATCATTATCTGGTTGAGGTTCGGGCCTGTCGCCTCGCGGGGGTAGTGGCTCGTGACGATCTTGCCAACGGGAGTTGCGTATTTCTGGGAGAGAACTATATCGGCAATGCAGCCGTAATATGTGCTGTTTTGACCCGCGCCTCTCGTGACGACCCAGCCGCCGACGCTGCTGTATTCAAACGACTGCGGGAAGTGGCCGCAGGTGTAGGCTCTCTTCGCGCCGAAATTCTTGACCGCCTCATTGAGAGTTTTCTCAAGGCAGGGGCCGCTCATACCGGTCTGAACGGTGATGGTCTGGTCGACCTCGTTGAAGCTGATGACCTTGTTGTAGCGCTTACGCATATCCATTGATATGCCGCCCTTTATCGGCTCAACGCCCCTCGTGACCGAGGAACCGCCGCCGTAGACATAGAGGGGGATCTTATTCTCAACGCAGTAGGCGACGCACTTCTCTATCTGCTCCGCCGTGTCGGGGTAAACGACTGCGTCGGGCAGTGAATCGTAGCGGTGCTGGCGCATACGCATAAGGTCGTATGCGGTCTGACCGTAGGCGACCGAGAGACGGTCGTAATCGGCGGTCGAGACGAATTCGTCGCCGAAGATCTCCTTGAGAGCCTTGATATGCTTCTCGTCGAGCTTCGAGGGAATGTTCAGCTCCACCTTGCCCATGCCGATATCGCCGCAATAGCTCTTGAAATCGTCGTCGGTCATCTTGAAGGTCTCTTTCATCATCTTATAAAGAGACTCCTTGGGGTATTTGACAAAGTCGGGGTCGCCCCAGCGGAATATGGAGCGGTAGGAATCCTTGGGCGCTGCCTCCTTGACCCATTTCGGCTCAAAGCCCTTGTACGGTTTAGTGCTCATTTCTCTTCCTCCTTAATAAGGTCGCTCGTTGCTATTACGTCCACCCCGAGGCCGAGCACGTTCTCTATAACTGCGTCGCCTCTGCCGAGTCTCTGCTTCACAACGGTTTTATTTATCTCTTTCATCACGTCGAATATCCTGCTTTTGGGGATATCCGAGCTGACCCGCACGGGGAGCACGGGCGCCTCGGGGAATACGGTGGCGACGGTCGAGCAGATAGTCCTCATCGGTGTCGTCTGCTCCGCTATTGCGAAATCCCTGCCGCGCTTGCAAAAGTTGCCGGTGACGGTGTATTCGCCGCCGCTCTCGGTCACCTCCATCGTGCAGCCCCTGGGGCATACTATGCAGACCAGCTTGCTCATTTCTCCTCCACCTCGATCTCTGCGGTTATTTCTTCGCCGCCGCTCACGCCGCCGAAATCAACGGTCAGGCGCTCCATCTCGGGCGGACGCAGGAATTGATATTTTTTCTCGGCGATAACTCTGTCGCCGCATTTTATAACGAGCTTGCTCTTGCCGAATTCCCCGCTGCTGCGGAAATATACGGTCGTTTCGTGGCAGTCGGCGGCAGCGTCAATGAGCTGCGGCACGATATAGAGCATATTCTTGCCCGCGTTGAGGAACGCGGTCTCGCGTTTCTTCGGCGAATAGTGAGCCGCCGCAAAGCCCGCCTGCTCCCCGCTCTCGGAGACATAATCGACAAGGTCGTTGACGTGCAGCGCGTTGCCGCAGGAGAAAACGCCGTCAACGCTCGTCATAAGGCTGCCGTCGCATACGGGGCCTTTAGTCCTCGGGTCGAGCTTCACTCCGAGGCTCTCCGCCTGCTCGTTCTCGGGGATAAGACCGACCGAGAGGATGAGCCCGTCGCATTCGACCGTCTGCTCGGTGCCTTTTATCGGCTTCATTTTATCGTCGACCTGTGAAATTTCGACCGCCGTGAGCCTGCCCGTGCCGAATACTCTCGTCACCGTGTGAGACAGGTGCAGCGGGATGCCGTAATCATTGAGGCACTGATGAATATTCCTCGTCAGACCCGAGGGGGTGGGCTTGGCCTCGTACACGCCGAGCACCTCTGCGCCCTCGAGGGTCAGGCGGCGAGCCATGATAAGCCCGATATCGCCCGAGCCGAGAATAACGCACTTTTTGACAGGCATTTCGCCGAGCAGGTTGGTGAAATACTGCGCCGTGCCGGCGGTGAATACCCCTGCGGGGCGGGTGCCGTGGATGGACACCTGCTTCGCCGTGCGCTCGCGGCAGCCTGTGGCGAGCACGAGAGCCCTTGCCTCGATAGTCTGAGCGCCGTCCCTGTTGACGGCCGAGATAACGAATCCGTCATCGGCCTTTTTTATTGAAGTGACGAATGTCAGCGTAAGAGCGTCGATATTCTCTTTTTTGAATTCGTCGATGAAGATTTCGGCGTATTCGGGGCCCGAGAGCTTCTTGCCGAAGCGCACAAGGCCGAAGCCGTCGTGGATGCACTGCTTGAGGATGCCGCCGAGCCGTGCTTCACGCTCGATGAGCACGGTCTTTGCACCCTCGCGGTGCGCTTTTATCGCAGCGGCAAGCCCTGCGGGGCCTCCGCCGATGACTGCAACGTCATATCTCATTGAGCTTCACCGCCCTTCGTTTTGCCGTAGCAGATTATCGAATCCGAGCCGCCCTTGCGTACCTCTGAGAGGGGGATGCCCTGATGCTCGGCGATTATTTTGGTCACAAGAGGGGAGCAGAAGCCACCCTGGCACCTGCCCATGCCGGGCCTCAGGCGCTTTTTGATGCCGTCGACCGTCGGCACGCAGAGCGGGGAGTTGAGCGCGTCGATTATCTCGCCCTTGCTTATCTCCTCGCAGCGGCAGACTATTTCGCCGTAGTCGGGGTTCTGTTTTATCAGCTTATCCCGCTCCTCGGCGCTCATCTCACGCAGCACGGGCACGGGCTTCCTGACGGGGTCGAATTTCTCGTTCCTTTTGACCTTGCTCTCGCCGCCGAGCATATCGACCGCCATGCGCTCGATGTCAAGCGCAACCGCGGGGGCGGTGGTGAGGCCGGGGGATTGAATGCAGGCGCAGTGAATGAGATTTGTAGTTTTGCGCCCTTTCTCTATAACGAAATCCTCTTCAAAATTCGGCGCGCGCACGCCGGTAAAGTAGGTGATTATATCTCTCTCGGTGAGCGACGGAGCGGTGCCGCGCTGCTTTGTGAATACCGTCTCGATGCTCTCGGCGTTCGTTGCGAAATTCTCTTTCTCGTAGGTCTCGACCGCGTCGGGGCCGGCGAGGATATTTCCGTGGACGGTGTTCAGCAGCCCGCCGCCCTTGGTATGGGACGGATTGCTCTCGAGCTTTTTGATGGAAGCTATCGAGCTTATCAGCAAGCCGGCTTTTTTATCGAGAATTGAATTTGTGCCGCGCCTCGGGTGGATGGAATAGAAACGGTCGCCCGCCATTTTGGCTATATCCTCGGCGAATACGCCTGCGGCGTTGATGACTATCTTCGGGCGGATAACGCCCCTGTTGGTCGTGACGGAGACTATCTTGCCGTCCCTGACTTCCATGCTCGTCACGGCGGTGTCAAGCGACACCTTAGCGCCGTTCATCACGGCGTTCTCGCCGTAGGCTATCGTCAGCCCGTAGGGGCAAACGCAGCCCGCCATCGGGTTGTATATGGCGAATTTGAAATCACTGTTAAATTTCGGCTCGCGGCGCTTCAGCTCCGCACCCGAAATGACGGTCGAATCGTCTATGCCGTCGATGAATTTGCGCTTCCAGGTGTATAAGTATATCAGCGGCTTCAATGCGCCCTGGGTGAAGCAGACATACTGCCCGCAGCGCTTGAAGGGCACGCCGAGGTCGGAGCAGACCTTGTCAAACATACGGTTACCCTTGATTATGTATTTGTGCTTGAGTGAGCCTTTGCCGAGGTCGATGCCGGGGTGAACTTCGCCGTCGTTCCTGCCCGATGCCTGAACGGCGAGGTCGCTCTCTTTATCCACCAGCAGGATATTGAGCTGCCACTTGCTCAGCTCCCTTGCGATGCTTGCACCCGAGATGCCGCCGCCGATGATGAGGATATCGGGCTCCGCGCCGTCGAGCGAGGAGTCGTTGACCTCGGGCAGGCGCATGGGCGGTATCGGCGCGCCGGTGAATTCTATGTCGTTAACGATGTGCAGGCCGTGTTTTTTGTCGACTGCGAGCGAGCAGGCTTCGACTATCTCTTTCCAATCGTCGCTTTTACCCGTCATTATGCGGACTCCGTCGCCCTCGGTCACGGCGTATTTGCCGCCGTAGCGCTTGTCAAGCTCCCTTCGGAGCGCTTTGATATTCAAGGCTTCCGCCTCCTTTTGGCATTATGTATACTAATTATATCATACCATAGAATTGAGGGTCAAGCTATATTTATCGCCATATTCCGCGGGAGGAAGAATAAAATATGTCAAAGAGCGGGCTTTGTCTGAAAAACATTTGTGCCCGCACGGCTTTTGGACAATTTCAACAAAAAATTCACCGCAAATTTTACACCTCTTTTAAAGTATAAACCTTGAATTACTTTTAGGGTTTAGTATAATTAAATAGAATAGCGGAGGGGCGCCTTCGCAACAAAGGAGAAAGAATTAATATGGAGAAAATCAGAGTAGGCGTTATCGGCTGCGGCGGTATCGCCAATGGCAAGCATCTGCCAGCCCTTAAAAATGTTAAAGAGGTCGAAATGGTTGCTTTCTGTGACATTATTGAGGAGAGAGCAGTTGAGGCCGCCAAGAAATACGGCACCCCCGATGCAAAAGTCTACACCGACTATAAAGAGCTGCTCAAGGATGAGAGCATAGTCACCGTCCATGTCTGCACCCCGAACCGCTCCCACAGCTTCATCTCGATAGACGCTATGGAGGCGGGCAAGCACGTTATGTGCGAGAAGCCAATGGCAAAGACCTACGCCGAGGCTAAGGCGATGTATGAGACCTCCGTCAGGACGGGCAAGCTGCTCACCATCGGCTATCAGTCCCGCTGGAGAGACGACGCGCTCTATCTCAAGCAGTGCTGCGAGAACGGCGAGCTGGGCGATATCTATTACGCAAGAGCCATTGCGCTCAGGAGAAGAGCTGTGCCCACATGGGGCGTGTTCCTCAATGAATACGAGCAGGGCGGCGGTCCGCTTATCGACATCGGCACTCACGCACTCGACCTCACCCTTTGGATGATGGATAACTACAAGCCCAAGATGGTCGTCGGTACCAAATACAAGAAGCTCGGCGATCAGAAGAATACCGCGAACGCATGGGGCGACTGGGACCCCGAGAAATACACCGTTGAGGATTCCGCTTTCGGCTTCGTCGTCATGGAGAACGGCGCAACGGTCAGCGTTGAGTCAAGCTGGGCGCTCAATAT
>OHHO01000873.1_pt1 | contig 10388 bp, 7 predicted proteins | sample 1568071 | NCBI WGS metagenome assembly OHHO01 (sample SAMEA3879582, study PRJEB24766) | human gut metagenome | biome: human-associated habitat; feature: feces | place: USA | collected 1985/1987
GACATAACAAGCAATTAATATATCGTGTACACAACCCTCAGTCATCGCCTACGGCGATGCCAGCTCCCTTGACGCTAAGACCCAGTTTGTCGCAAGCTGCGCGCCGCGAGAAACTGTTGGTCGTGCTAATGTCGCTTGCGACGCAGGGAGCATATAAAGTTAGCGAGAAACGAAATTTAGAATTTCGAAACACCTTTATATCTTCCCTGAAAGGGAAGGTGGCTGCGAGCTTCAGCGAGCAGACGGAAGGGTTGTAGCGCGATATTTAATTGCGATACGCAAAACATTTTTCAGCGTACAAAAAGGCCCCTGCTCCGCAATATTAACTTACGTCGCAAGGACCTCAAACTCAACTCACAGCCTCAACCCACAGCATCATTGCTGCACAACATCTTAATCTCACCATCAACTGTCACACTATAAGCATCCCACAAATTCGGATGCACATAATAAGTCATAACCAGCTCATCGTTCTTATTATACACATAGACCCCATAATAATCGCCGGCATCCTTCGACATATACGAATTAAAAACGCTGTTCGGATCCTCGGCAAAACGACTGCCATAGCCAAACCAATAATCCTTACTGCTCAAATCCAACCCGGTATTCTTCACATTCAGCTTACGCAGGAAATACAGCGCCATAGTATAATCCTCTTCCGCCTGCATTCCCTCAAACCTATAAGTACCGCCGATATCAGGCTCACTCACCTTAGTAATCCCCATCTCGCGCGCATCAACCGTCGGCAGCAGTACAACCTGCTTACCCTCTTGCACTCTAGCCTCGCAAACAAGCGGCTGAGAGCCATAACCAAAATAACGTGTATCCTCACCATGACGGCCCACATCAAAAGAATAATCCTCCAACACCAGCGAACCGTTCTCCAGCATACCCACGCCCTTAAACATCGGCGCATTACCGTCCTGCAAATCATAAGTAACAACAGAAGCAAAAACGCCGGACTGCGTATAAATCAAATGCAAAGAAGCATTATCCCTGCCATTAGTACCATAACGCATATACGGATACGCACCATAAGATGCTGCCATCGCTGTTGCGCTGACAAGCAGCAGCAGGCAGAACATCAGCAAGCTAAATAATCTCTTCATCGCCACACCTCTATCTATCAACCTCACTCAGCAGCAGGCTTCCGTCCTCACCGCTGATAGCAATACCGAAAATACGCTCCCTGCCCAAAGAATCGCGCACCGCAATACCGTTGCGCGGGAAGGACTCGGAATCACGCATCACAATAATAATCGGCTCCGTCGCACGCAGGAAATCCTTATAATAAATAGACTGCACGTTAAACACAGGATAGCCCTCAGCACTCACCTCACGCAAATCCAGCGCTACAACCTGAAAATCAGGGAAATCAACCGAGCTTGTCACCACAGCCTTCGCCGGTTCAAAAGCATCCGGCATACGCACAACCTCGCAGGCCGCAGGATTAACATGAGCATCCTTCAGCCAGCACACATGCAGCATGCTTTGCGTAGGCTCCGCCACACTGTTCGCCTGAGCACTGCCCCAACCGCCAAACAAACCAATACCAAGCGCCAATAACATTGCACCTAAAAATCTTTTACGCATAAAAAACACCTCCAAAGTTTTTTACATCATTTCTTAATTTAAGCCCTCTTCAGGCGTTTTACCTTAATCAATCTCCTGCAGATAAATACTGCCGTCCTTCCCGCTTTGCAGAATCGCAAACCTGCGCTCCCTGCCTGCATCATCCTTAAAGCTGATACCATTCTTGGGAATAGTTTCCAGGCTCTCCAGATGCAGCACCAGCTTTTCATCAGCCATCAGCAAATCCTTGCTGTAAACGCTCTTGCCGGAAGCAAGCTCCAGCAGGCGGAAGTCTTCCAGATTTTTCGTACTGCGAAAAATTACATCCGCACCCTTAAAGGGATTAGGCACGGAAACCTGCTCGTACTTGGAAAGGTCAAACTTTGCATCCTGCAGCTCATGTACGCCCATGCATTCCAGATACTGCATCGCCAGGCCCTTAAAGCCTCTCTGCTTATGTTCCTTCAACGGCAGCAGCTCAAGCTTCACGCTGTCACCGGCCATCTCAGCGCCCATATCAAAGAAATCATCCGCAGTCATATTCGTCTTTTGCGAAACAGCCACATCATCTCTGCCCACATCGTTACGGTAGACATCAAGGCCGTTGGCAGCCGCATTACCGTTCTTTGAACGGGTAAAATACATATCAACGCATCTTTTATTGCCGTTCGGCAGTAAATCCTCCAGCACCAGCACATAGTCTGTATTACTGCTGTTGCCGCGTGTCAGCAGCATATTGTTCGGCAACAGCTGCAGATTGCTGCGTGCCCAGCCCTCATCAACAAATTTTATCTTATCGTCCACAAAGGTATAGACAGCATAAATATCCTTGCCATAATAGCCCTTGCCCTGCTTTTCGTTATCCAAAATAGCAAAAATCAGCTCCGGCACCTTGTCATTATTGATATCCTGCAGCGTATAACCAAGCATGTTCAACGCATCAACATAACCCATACTGTCACGCAGCTCATAGATACCGGTCATGCCCTGCTGCGGCACTTTACCCATATCGCCATCATTCACAAAATTATAGATACCCTCCACCAGCTTGCCGTATTCGCGCTCATAGGCAGGCACCTTCGCCACAGTCGCTGCAGCTTCCTCCACCTTCGTGGTCTTAGGCTGCGTTGCCGCCTCCTGCTTATCCGAACCACAGCCATTCAGCAGCATTGCCAAGGAAGCCAGCAGCATTGCTCCCACCAGGACATTTTTACAGCTTTTCTTCAACATCTCCATCCCTCCGCTTCCCGCTGCCTGCTTTGCAGCTAATCTTTTATACCTATATTGTACTCTAAAAAAAACTAAAGCGCCCTACCCGAAACAGCAAATTCGGGTAGGGCGCAAGCTTTAAATCGGCAAAATTATTGCTTACAGCTTGTTGAATACATCCTCAACCATCTTCCAAACCTTAGCGCGGTCTACAGCGTAAACAATCTTCGCATTCTGAGCACCCTCAGGAGCAGCGCCGCGGAAGCCCATAGTCTGGCCGTAGCCATAGCCGTATTGGTCATCAACATCAATCGGCAGAGTTTCGGATTCCAGAATTACGGACGGATCAATTGCTACTGCTGCTGCCAGAACGTCCCAAATGTAGTTCTTGAAGGACGGATCCTTGCGGAACATCGGGGTAGCATAGTGGCTTTCCCACATAGCCTTGAAGCGGTCGCTCTTAATGCGGCTTTCTAGATCCTTAAAATCATTGTGGCTCATCAGTTCCTTGCTGCAAACATCCAGCGGCAGGAAGATTTGCTCCTTCCAGGGAGCGCGGTAAGCCTTTTTAGCGGTTTCCGGATCAATCCAAACGTTAAACTCGGAGGTCGGCATTACGTTGCCTTCGCAGAAGAAAGCGCCTGCCATATAAACAACGCGTTTAGCCAGCGGAGCAATTTCCGGAGCCTTGTCCAAAGCAGCTGCCAGGTTAGCACCGCTACCGATAGCAACGATGGTTACTTCGCCCGGATGTTTTTTGATAGTATCAATGATGAAATCAGCAGCATGTTCCTTTTGCGGGTTCATAACAGGCTCATCATTATAATTTTTGCGGTATTCAGCCTGCCAGGATGCCGGCTGAGGATAGCCTGCAGCGCCTAGATGGGAGTCATGCCCACGGCCGTAAATGCGTTTTTCTTCCTTCATGTTAGCGAAACGGTCCTTGCGGACGGTTTCATTAACGCCCATATATACAGGGATATCGGTGCGGCCGATGCCCTCCAGCTGACGGATAGCAGAAGCGGTACCGGTTTCAACCCAGGTATTGCCGATAACGATGGTAACACCCTTCAAATCCATTTTGGGAGATTCGGCAAGCATCATCATAGCGATGCCGTCATCAAACAAATCCACCATATCTGCGTCCAGAATAACCTTTTCACGTGCTGCAGCCTCAGCAGACAACGGAGCAGTCATAGCACCAACGCCCATGCACATGGAAAGCAACAGGCAACCACATAAGCTGGTTAATTTTTTCATTTTCATCTTTATTACCTCCTTAATTTCCCAACCTTATTTTATAAATTTCCGCACAAAATGCAGATTTTACCTTAATCAATCTCCTCCAGATAAACACTGCCGTCCATAACCTTCGCCCGAATCGCAAACTTGCGCAGGCTGCCGGTATCGTCCCTGAAGCAGATACCGTTCTTGATAACAGTTTCATAGTCAAGCTCGGGATCAGTTTCAAAGCTTTCCAGATGCAGCACCAGCTTTTCTTCCGGGTTCAGCAGTCCTTTGCTGTAGATAACTCTGCTGCTATCCCCCTGCAAATCCAGCACTTCAAAGCTCGCCAGAGAAGTATTGCTGCTAAACAACACTTCTGCTCCCTGAGAGGGATTATCCACATAAACATGCTCATATGCGGAAAGGTCTACCCTATTATCCTGCAGCTCATGCAAGCCCATACAGTTAAGATGCTGCATTACCAGTCCCTTAAAGCCACGATTGCTGTATTCCGCAAGCGGTAAAAGCTCTAGCTTTTGGGCACCAAGGTCAATATTCATCATATCGTCAAAGTGCATGGAAGTTTTTTGAGTAACAAAGGTATCATTTACATCTAAATATTTCCGGTAAACATTACATCTGCCATCCTCAACCTTTGTATAGAAGGTTTGTCCCTGACGCAAACTGCCGTCCCGCAGCAAATCCTTCATTTCCAGCACCCATTCCATATCGTTATCGTCGATACAGGTGCGCTTGCTCAGCATATCTTGAGGAAGCAGACGCAGCCGGCTGCGCGACCAGCCCTCGTCAACAAATTTTATCTTACCATCCACAAAGGTATAGACAGCATAGATATCCCGGCCATAATAGCCCTTGCCCTCGGGATAATCAATCAGGCCAAAAATCAGCTCCGGCACCTTATCATTATTGATATCCTGCAGCGTATAGCCAACACTGCTTACACCCTGACCGGGATCATTATGGCCATCCAGCTCCTCAAAGCCTGTCAGTCCCTGCGCCGGCAGTCCGGCAGTATTACCCGTGGTCAAATAATCGCAGACACCAGCCACAATTTTTCTATATTCCTGCTCATAGGCAGGCATAGCAGCGGCTTCTGCCTTAGGCATGGCGAGCAGCGGGTCTGCTTTTTTGTCGGAGCTGTCACTGCCCAGGAGCATTGCCAACCCGGTAAGCAGTAATGCTCCCAGCAAAATGTTTTTCCAGCTTTCTTTCAGCATATCAATCCCTCCGCTTCCTGCTGCCTGCTTTGCAGCTGATTGTTTACACCTATAGTGTAGCCTAAAAAAAGCAAAAGCGCCCCACCCGAAAGGGTGATTTCGGGTAGGATGAGGGGGATTTTAGGGATATTTTTGAGATTTTGGAAGGTTGAGAAAAAAATGACATGTTTTTCTCTGAAGTGGTAAACTTATTTTAGACACAGAGGGGGTATTTTTTGTACAGATAATATATAATGGAATACACCAATATATATATCACTGAACAAGGAATACTTCAGTCTAAACAGGAGGTTTACCATGAAATACACTAAACAAGAAAAATTAGACATTGGTCGACGAATATATGACAGTGAGATTACTCGCTATCAAGCTGCAGAGTTATATAAAATTTGCGAAGGTACAGCACGCACTTATATGCGTATGTACAGAGATGCAAATAACCTGCCTGCAAAAAATTGTAAACAACAAAAATGTAATATAATACGTCCCGATTCCCCAGCACTTTCTGCAAATACGGATGACTTTCAATCCATGACCAAGGAAGAATTAATTCGTGAATTGCTTAAAGCAAGAATTGCAGAAGCCAGATTAAAAAAAGGCTATGCGGTGAAAGGGGATGGTACAGTAATTCTATACGGCAAGAAGAATACCAAGTAGTATTAGAGCTTTCCGGAGAATTTCCAGTAAAACTTATATGCGAAACCATGAATATCCAGCGCAGTAGTTTCTATGCTTGGAAAAAGAAGCTTGCGCATCCTTCTACAAGAATGAAGAGCCTGCTTAGCAATATTTTACTTTTTAAAGAGTACCATGCTAAGTTTCCTTCTCATGGGTATCGTTGGCTTAACGCTAAGATTCGTTTGGATACTGGTCTTGTACTTTCAGATGCATATGCACATAAGTGCTGTAAAATCACTGGCATTAAGAGTCAAGCCAAGCATTATAAATACAAAAAGCCAGGAGATTCATACCGTGTTTTTCCTAATCTGCTTATGACAGAAATACAGATTGACGGACCACTGCAATGTATTGTAAGCGATATGACTGCTTTTTATGTAAAAGGGATCTATTATGAGCTAACATTGTATATGGATCTTTGGAATAATGAAATTGTAAGCCATTCTCTATCTTCCAAACGTGGTGACCGTATGACATATATTAGCGGTCTGGAGGATTTAATTGCTTTAAAGAAGCAGTATCCGGAATATGAAATGATCTTGCATTCAGACCAAGGATCTGTTTACACATCTAAGGCATTTAACGACTTGTTGCCAATGTATAGCATTACTCATTCCATGTCTCGTGCCGGAACACCTACCGACAATGCAGCAATGGAAGCGATTAATGGTTGGATAAAGGCAGAAATGTTTACCGATTTTCATGTAACAGGCGAAAGGCCTGTTGTAGATGAAGTAAAAGAATATATTCACTTCTTTAATGAACAGCGTCCAGCTTATTCGTTAAACTATCTGACGCCAACTCAATATCGCAAGTTGCATTACGAACGGATATCTGACTAACAGATAATTTTTTGTTGTATATTTTTTTATGATTTGTGTCTAAAATTTGTTGACTAGTGCACTACCTTTATCTTTGCAAGCTCCTCAGCTCCTGCGCCACACTCTGCAGCAAATCCACAGCCTCCGCCAGCTTTTCCGCAGCCTCCGCAGCGCTTTCCGCCGGGTCCGGCAAATCCTCGTAATCCAGCACGCTGTCATCCTTAATCAGGCCAAGGTCCAGGCTGTTGCCCTTCTGCGCGATTTCCTCACGCGTAAAACACTGCCAGCGCTCGTCTGCCACCTTGCTTCTGTCCTCTGCGCCGTAGGCAGCCTCAAAGCCGGCAAAGTCGCTCGCCTTCAGCGGGTTCGTCTTGCCGAAGGACGGCATGTTGGTGCGCAAATCATAAAACCACACGGCCTTGGTACTGTCCTTATCCGTTTTTTCGCGCGTAAAGAAAAGTACATTGGTCTTGACACCCTGCGCGTAAAAAATACCTGTCGGCAAGCGCAGAATAGTGTGCAGATTGCACTTATCCATCAAATCGACACGAATCCTTTCGCCGTCACCGTCGGCAAAAAGCACATTATCCGGCAGTACCACGGCAGCGCGCGCCTTGCCGTCAGCCTTCAGGCTGCGGTAAATGTGCTGCAGGAAGTTCAGCTGCTTGTTGCTCGTGGGATAAGTAAAGTCGTCACGCGTTGCACGCTCGCCGCCTTTTTTCGTACCGAAGGGAGGATTGGTCAGCACCACGTCATAGCCCTGCATCTCCTTGCCCACGTTGGAAAGCGTATCACCCAAAATAATTTTGCTCTGGATGTCATGCAGCATCGCGTTCATCAGCGCCAAGCGGTGCGTATCATGCACCAGCTCGCAGCCGGTAAAGGCCTGCGTATATTCAAACTCCGCCGTTTCCTCATCCAAATCAAAGAAATCGTTCGTCTGCTCACGCACAAAATTGCTGGCAGCAATCATAAAGCCAAAGGTGCCGCAGGCAGGATCGTTGCAGCGCTCGCCGGCCTTGGGTGCCACCAGGCGCGTCATTACGTCAATCAGCACGCGCGGCGTAAAGTACTGTCCGGCGCCGCTCTTCTTTTCGTTAGCGTTTTTCTCCAGCAGTCCCTCGTAAAGATTACCCAAGCCCTCCTCCTTCGCACTGAACCAGTCCAGCTCGTCAATCGTCCTGATAATCTTTTCCAGATTCTTCGGCTCGTCGATGTTGGTCGCCGCGCCCTTGTAAATCTCCTGAATGCGTCCCATGCACCGCTCGCCCAGGTAATCAAGCAGCTCCTTGTAAAAGCCCTTCAGCTCCAGGCCCTTGCGCGCCAGCAAATCATCCCAGCGATAGCCCTCCGGAATATTTTCCTCGCTGCCGGTTTCCTTGGCCATTTTCAAAAATAAAATATATGTCAGCTCCGTAACGTATTGATGATAGGTAATGCCGTCATCACGCAGCACGTTACACAAATTCCAGAGCTTTGCTACAATCTCCTGTGTATTCACGCAGTCTTGCCTCCATCTTCATATAAATAACCATTGAATTCGCTCACGATATTATCCAAATCGTCGGCGAATATTTTTTGTGCCCGCGCATAACCGCCCAAGCGCTGCAATCGCTTGTCCTCCTTAAAGGCCTCCACGCTCAAAATATCCTGCTGCTGCATATAGCTGCGTATGATATCCAGCCACTTCTGCTGGGCAGGCGTAAATTTGTGGTTTTTATTCAGCTTGTCAAAGGCACGGCTCAGCTGCGAGTTTTTGCTCACCAGCTCCGTTCCCAGCATATAGCGCCTTATGAGGCTGATAATGCCTGCCACCATCGTGCTGTTCGTGTATTCCGAATAGGCATCGTTCAGCTGCAGCGCCGTAAAGCCGTTGGCATCCAGCGTCAGCAGCAGCTCCTTCAGTTGCGCCTTCGTCAAATCCTTCGGACGGGTGCAGATAATATGCAGGGCAGCAATTTCGTTGGCGTGGCTCTTTAAATACGCCGCAAAATCGTTCAGATAATCTCCGGGCTTGGTCTTGTGCGCACCGTAGCCGCGCGTATGACCGGTAAGCTCATCCTTGCCGTCGTAAATCATGCCGCCCATATTGCCGCCGGCCCGGTATTTTTCCAGTTGCACCAGCGCCTCTTTATGCTGCAGCAAAAGCTCCTTGGCCTTGGCGGCATCCGCCTTCTGCAGCTCGCCGGCAAAGGCTGCCACATCCTTGCCAGTCGCCAGCACAAACTCCTTCTTCGTCTGCTCGTCCAGCTTATTCACCTTGCGGCACAGCTTTAAGGCCACCTGCTTGGCAATATCGGTAATCGCCTCCGCTGCCTCCGCTTCATCAAGCTGCTTCAGCAAATCCTGCACGGAAATCTGCGGATTGGCAACAGCAGGCATCGTCACCACCGGCTGTAGGCTGTCGTATACGCCCACCGGGTCATAAATCTCAAAATGATCCTTGCCGATTTTATCGCAGCGGCGCGTTGCACGTCCCAGCATCTGCTCAAACAGGATACGCGATTTCACGCAGCGCATAAACACCAGCGTGGTAATCTCCGGCACGTCGATACCGGTAGTCAGCAAATCCACTGTTACGACAATGCTCGGGAAGCGTTCATTCTTAAAGCGCTTGATTTTTTCCTGAATCTTTTTCTGGTCACCGTTGGCCACGCTGCCGGTAATCTTCATAATCGCATCGCTGTCCAGATTATCCTTGGCATAAAGCTCCTGCAGTATGCTCACAATCATATCGGCATGCGTATCGGTAGCAGCGTAAATCAGCGTTTTGCCGTAGGTTTCCGGTGCATCGGGATAAAGATTTTTGGCAATCTCCGCCAGCACAGCCCTGTTGAATTCGGGCACGATAACCTTGCGGTTGAACTGGTCCACATCAAAATCGACATCATCGTCCAAATAAGCGGTATCAAGCTCGCCGGTCTGCTTGTTGATAAATTTAACAGTATCGCCCTTTTTGAGCTTAATTCCTTCTTCGCTGAGCTTAGTTGTCAGCTGATGCGGTGCATCATGGTCAATCAGATAACCATCCAGCACAGCCTCGCGATAGGTATAAGTATAAACAGGCTCGCCGAAAATCTCCGTTGTCTGCAGGGCAGGCGTTGCGGTGAGCGCAATTTTTACAGCGTTAAAATAATCCAGCACATAGCGGTACTTGCTCTGGTAGTCGCGCTGGTCGCGATAAAGCTGCTCCGCCTCTGCCATTTCCTTATCCAGGATATAACCGCGGTGCGCCTCGTCAATGATAATCAAATCGTAATCGCTGACTGCGGGAATGCGCTCCTCACTTTCGGCGTACATAATGCGCTTCATCATGCCCTGTACGGTAGCAACATGCACGGCGGTTTCCGCATCAATCAGCTTATCGGTAAGCTCCTTGATATTGTAAATCTGGTCTAGCGTCTGCAGGCTTTCCAGCTTCACCTCTTTAAAGACATCCTGCGCCTGCACGCCCAAAGCATTGCGGTCAACAAGGAATAAAATACGCTTAAAGCGCTTCGCCTTCAAAAAGCGGTAAATCATGCCCAAAACCGTGCGTGTTTTGCCGGTGCCGGTGGCCATCGCCAGCAGCGCCGTCCGCTTGCCGCAACGTACTGCCTCATCCACCGCCTGCACAGCCTTCAGCTGATAATCGCGCAAA
>OHHO01000876.1_pt1 | contig 10364 bp, 9 predicted proteins | sample 1568071 | NCBI WGS metagenome assembly OHHO01 (sample SAMEA3879582, study PRJEB24766) | human gut metagenome | biome: human-associated habitat; feature: feces | place: USA | collected 1985/1987
TTTGGATGAAGGGCTCCAGAGAATTCATCAAAATTCACCTCCGCACCTAGTGTGCCCCGCCAGAAGCGTTTTACACCCGCAGCTCTACGGTGGAGCCGCCGGTGCGGGCCTTGTGCACCACCACCTGCCGGTCGATGCGGTCCTTGAGCGCCCCCACATGGGAGATGATGCCCACCAGTCGGTCGCCCTCGGTCAGGCCGGAGAGCACCCGGATGGCCAGTTCCAGCGATTCCTCGTCCAGCGAGCCGAAGCCCTCGTCTAAGAACAAGGTGTCCAGCCGGATGCCCCCGGCGCTGCTCTGTACCTCGTCCGAAAGGCCAAGCGCCAGCGCCAGCGAAGCCTTGAAGCTCTCGCCGCCGGAAAGGGTCTTTACGCTGCGGCGGGTGCCGTTGTAGTGGTCGATGACGCCAAGGTCCAGCCCGGACTGGCTGCGCTGGTTCTCTGCACCGATGCGCTCCAGCTCGTATTGCCCGGCGGTCATCTGCATCAGGCGGGTGTTGGCGTAGCGCAGAATGCGGTCCAGATAGTTCATCTGGATGTAGGCTTCCAGTTTGATCTTCTGCTTGCTGGTCAAAGTGCCGCCCGCCGTGGCAGCCAGCGCGCTGACCCACTGCCACCGGCTTTCCAGCGTCTGCCGCGCCTCGGCGGCAGCGCGGTACTGCGCCGCTGTTTTGCGGTTGGGCAGCAGTTGTGCCGAAAGCTGCTTTTCCCGGCTGCGCAGGGTCTCCCGCGCGGCGGTCAGTTCGGTCTGCTGTGCGGTAAGCTCCTCGGCGCTGCGGGCGGGCAGTTCCTTTTGAGCAGCGGTCTGCTGTGCGGTCAGCGCCTCCACAGCGGCCTCGGCGGCGGCAACGGTCTGTTCAGCCTGTTTCAGCTTGCGCTGTGCCGTGTCCATACCGGTGCGCAGGGTGCTGCGGTCAGCCTCCAGCTTGTCCAGTGCCGCTTGTGCGTCCGCGCGCCGGGAGTAGGGCAGGGCGGCGCGCCGCTCTGCGATTTGACCCTCCAGCGCGTCAGCACTTGCATTCTGGGCGGCGGCGCTGCGGTCGGCCTCGGCAGCGGCCTGCTCCAGCGCCGGGCGCTGGCGGGTCTTGGCCTGCCGGTCGGCTTCCAGCTGTGCCTTGCGGCGGCAGTCGGCCTCGGCCTGTCGGCACTGTGCTTTGCAGTCTGTCTGTGCCGTCTGCAAAGCGGCATTCTCTTCGGCCAGAACGTTGGTCATCAGGGCAAAGGTGAGGGGGACTGTGCCCTCCGGGGCGGTAAAGCGCTCCGGCAGCAGGGTCTCGGCGTCCCGCCGGAGAGAAGTTTTCGCCTCATTGGCAGCGGCAAGGGCGCTCTGGGCGACAGCGCTGGCGTTCTGCGCCTGCCGGTCAGCTTCCGCAGCGGCCTGCCGTGCGGCTTCCACCTGTGCCTGCGTGGGCGCAGTATGGGGCAGCAGGGCGCGGGCGGGGTGATGGGTACTGCCGCACACCGGGCAGGGTGCGCCCTCGACAAGGCTCTCGGCCAGCAGTCCGGCCTGTGCGTCCAAGAATGCCCGTTCCAGCGCGTCCCGCCGGGCGCGGGCTTCGTCCTGTGCGGCGGCAGCGGTGCGGTAACTCTCCTGCGCCTTGTGTGCAGCCTTGGCCTGCCGCTGGCAGTCCGCAAGGCGCTGTTCCAGCTTTGCCAGCGCTTCGCCGCGCTGTGTCAACTGGGCGCTGCGATTTTGCAGCGCCAACAGCCGGGTGTCCGCGTCTGCCAGCGCAGCAAGTTCGGTCTCAGCGGCGGTAAGGGCGGCGTTCAGGCTGTCCAGCTGGGTGCGGCGCTTTTGCGCCTGCGCCGCCGCCAGCCGGGCGGCGTCCCGCGCTTCGGTCTGCTGACGGCAGAGCGCGTCCAGCGCGTCATAGGCTGCAAGGGCGCTCTGCGCCTGGGTCACCTGCGCGGTCAGGGCATCCAGCTGCGCAGCGTCCCCGGCGTGGCGGTCGGCCTCGGCGCGGGCAGCATCCAGTGCGGGCTTTGCGGCGGCAAGCTCTGCCTGACGGGCAGTCAGCTGCTGCGCCAGCCGCTGCGCCTGTGCGGCGGCACCCAGCTGCTGCTGTACCGTGTCCAGCTGGGCTTCGGTGGCTTGCAGGGCGGTGCCGGCTTCTTCCAGCGCTGCCGCCTGCCGTGCGGTCAGGGCGTCCAGTAAAGCAAGTGCCGTTTCCGGCACAGTCTGGGCGCACAGGGCGCGCAGCGCCTCGGCGTCCGGGTCCTCCGGGCTGAATTGCAGCCCGCCCAGCAGACTGTCCAGTTTGGCGTTCTGGGCGGTGCGCTGCTGGTTCAGCGCGGATGCTTCGGCCTGTAAGCGCTCCTGCAGTTGGGCGTAGCGCTGGGTGCGGAACAGCTTGCGGAAGATACGGCTGCGCTCCTCGGTGGAGGCGTTGAGCAGCTTTGTGAACTGGCCCTGCGCGATGAGCACGATCTGAGAAAACTGGTTGTAGTCCAGCCCGATGATCTCCTGCACGGCGGCGGTCACGTCCTTGGCTTTGGTCACCGGCGGGCGGTCGTCCGGGTAGGTCAGGGTGGCATCCGCCTTTTCGGTGGTCATGCCCTCGCCCCGGGCTTTGGGGCGCTGATACTCCGGGTTGCGGCGCACCGTGTAGCGCACGCCGTGCACCTCAAATTCCAGCTCCACAAAGGTGGGGGTCTTGTCGTCTGCGTACTTGCAGCGCAGCATGGAGCCCTCCCGGATGCCGCTGCTGGAATGATCGTACAGCGCATAGGTGATGGCGTCAAAAAGGGTAGTCTTGCCCGCGCCGGTGTCGCCGGTAATGAGGTACAGCCCGCCCCTGCCCAGCTTTTCAAGGTCAAGGGTGATCTCGGCGGCATAGGGGCCAAAGGCCGAAAGGGTCAGTCGCAGCGGTCTCATACAGTGTCGCCCTCCTTCCAGATCTCCTCGATCAGTTCCTGGCAAAATGCCGTCTGCTCGGCGGTCAGGGGCTGGTTATTTTGCAGCTGGTAAAAGGCCGCCAGATGTTCCAGCGGGGAGATGCTCTCGGTGCGCTCCGGGGCGCTGATCTCCTGCTGCTGGCGGGTGCGCTGGTTGTCGTAGTCCAGCTGCATCAGGTTGGGGTAGATGACCCGCAGCCGCGCCAGCGCATCCGGCACATCCTGCTCGTCGGTCAGGGTGATGTACAGATAGTCGTCCACGGCGGTGCCCTCGTAGCAGCGGCGGTCGGTCAGTTCCATGTAGCTGCCCCGCAGCCCGCGCAACTCGTGCCGGGGGGTCAGGGGCGCGGTGGTGATGTGCACCTCGCCCTTTGCACCCAGCTCCACAAAGGTAGCGCTTTTGCGCTGCCCCACCTCCGAGAAGGAGTACTTCAGCGGCGTGCCGCAGTAGCGCAGGGTCTCCCGCCCTACCTTCTGCGGGCTGTGCAGATGCCCCAGCGCCACATAGTCAAAGGCATCGAACAGGGCGGCGTCCACGCTGTCCACCCCGCCCACCGAGGGTTCCTCGCTCTCGCAGGCGGCAGCGCCCGCCACAAACTGGTGCGCCACCAGCACGCTGCGGTGGCCGGGGTCCGGGGTGCAGTGCCGCAGCACGCAGGCAAGGGCGTCGTTGTAGCTCTCAATAGACTCGTCCGGCCAGACGTGCCGCACCATGGCGGGCTTTAAAAAGGGCAGTAAGTACACATCCACCGTGCCGTGGGCATCCTGCAGGGGGATGGGCTGCGGCGCGCCGGTGAACACCGGGCTGACGTAGACCCGGCTATCGGCCAGCAGGGCAGAGCCAAAGGCCACACGGTCAGCGGAATCGTGGTTGCCGCTGATGGCGAACACTGGCAGCTTCCGCGCCGCCAGTTGGGTAAGAAACCAGTCCAGCAGCCGTACCGCTTCGGCAGGGGGAACGGGCTTGTCGTAAAGATCCCCGGCCAGCAGTACGCCGTCCACAGGGGTCTCATCCAGCAAAGTTAGGATCTCTTCCAGAATATACCGCTGCTCCTCCAGCATGGAAAACTCGCACACCCGCTTGCCCAGATGCAGGTCGGACAAATGCAGAAAACGCAAACAGGAACACCGCCTTTCAAAAAATGCTTTGCCCTATTATAGCGCAGCCGCCGCTGCGCGCGCAACCAAGGAGAACAGAAAAACGGACAACTGCTGTTTGCCGTTGCGACTCCTTCTGTGAAAATGGGACACCGGAACGTCCGCAGACGCTCCGGTGTCCCGAAATTTAAAATGATTTTTCCGCTGAACATGGCCAAAGCGCACGCGGAGGCCATTCCAAATCGTTTTACGGCCTGCGTACATCAGAACATCTTTTCCCAAGTGGCGCAGCCCACACTGCCGTCTGCCGTCAGGCCGTTGCGCCGCTGGAACCGCTGCACGGCGGCAGCGGTGGCCGCACCGTACTTACCGTCATCTTTCAGCCGCTCGCCCAGAGAATTGAGCTTCTGCTGTACCAAACGCACCGTGCCGCCGGAAGAGCCAGTGTGCAGCACGATGCCGGGGTAGGGCACTTTCAGCCCGTGCTTTGCGGTGTAGCGGGTGTAGAGCACGTTCCATGTGTTCTGCCCCACCTTGCCGTCCATGTTCATCTTGTTCTTCAGCTGGAACTCCTGTACGGCACGCTGGGTGCTTGCGCCGAACTTGCCGTCTGCCTTCAGCGCATCGTACCATGTGCACGCATCGCGCACGCCGTTGAGCCACGTCTGCACAAGTGCCACGTCCGGCCCGGAGGAGCCGCGCTGGAGCAGGGAATAATAACCGGGAATCGCCATAGAGGGATCCCTCCTTTCCCTCCATGCTATGCTCCGGCGGGGTGCGGCGTCACCCCGCCAGCAGCACAGTCTGCCGCCGGGCAGTCAGCCGGTGTGCCCAGTCCACCAGCCGGAACCGCAGGATGTACTGCCCGCAGACAAGGTCGTTTTCGGCAGGCAGAGCGTAGCCGCCCTGCGCAAAGCTGCACAGCCCCGGGTACAGCACACACCACCAGTTGCGCCCGCCGCCGCTGCCAATATCGATGCGCACGGCATCGTACCGCCCGGCGGGCAGTTGACCGGTGGGGTAGCGCCGGGCGGGAAAGTACATATTTACGAGATACACCCGCACCGGGGCACGGATGCCCTGCGCGGCCAATGCCCGTTGCGCCGCCAGCTGAAACTGCAAAAGCCGCCCTGCCGCCCATGCCCGCGCCTCCGGTGCGCTGTGCGCCGGGCACTGCTGCATCACGGCCAGCACGGCGTCCCGCACCCGAAGCTTGGCGCTCTGGTCGGCTACGGCATCACTGGCCGCCCGGATGTGCAGCCGCAGGGTGTCGGCGCACAGTGCTGCCCCGGCATCCAGCTGGGTGCGCCCCCAGCACAGCCCCTGCAAAGCGCCGCACAGCGCAAAGCCCGCCAGCAAGCTGGCGCATAGCAGCCGCATCTGCCGGACGGAAAGCGGTTTTGAAAACCAGCAAAGCATAAAAAACAGACCCCTCTTCTGGAAATGATAACCAGAGGATGGGTCTGCTGCGGTGGGATTATACAAAAAAATAAACCCTCTCAGTCATTGCTGCGCAATGACTGAGAGGGTTCGTATCAGTTCTTCAGGGACTGCATGGGGGCGGGCAGGCGGCCGCCGCGGTTGATGAACACCGAGGGGTCGTGGCTGTTTACCGGCATGATGGGGCCATAGCCCAGCAGGCCGCCGAAGTCCAGCACCTCACCAGCCTTGCGGCCGATGGCGGGGATCACACGCACGGCGGTGGTCTTGCTGTTCACCATACCAATGGCGGCTTCGTCCGCGATCAAGGCGCTGATGACGGCAGGGGTGGTGTCGCCGGGGATGATGACCATATCGATGCCCACAGAGCAGACGGCGGTCATGGCCTCCAGCTTTTCAATGGTCAGGCAGCCGATCTCGGCAGCGTGGATCATACCGGCATCCTCGCTGACCGGGATAAAGGCACCGGACAGGCCGCCAACGTGGTTGGAGGCCATCACGCCGCCCTTCTTCACGGCATCGTTCAGCAGGGCAAGGCAAGCGGTGGTGCCGCAGCAGCCGCAGGTCTCCAGACCCATCTCTTCCAGAATGTTGGCCACGCTGTCGCCGATGGCCGGGGTGGGAGCCAGCGAAAGGTCGATGATGCCGGCGGGCACGCCCAGTGCCTTGGAGGCAAGGTTTGCCACCAGCTGGCCCACGCGGGTGATCTTGAAGGCGGTGCGCTTTACAAGCTCTGCCACCTCATCGATGGGGGCGTCCTTGGGCAGACGTGCCAGCGCGGCGCGCACAGCGCCCGGGCCGGAAACGCCCACATGGATCTCGCAGTCCGGCTCGCCGGGGCCGTGGAAGGCACCGGCCATGAAGGGGTTATCCTCCGGGGCGTTGCAAAACACCACCAGCTTTGCGGGGCCGATGCAGTCCCTGTCGGCGGTCAGCTCCGCGCTGCGGCGCACCACCTCGCCCATCATTGCGACGGCGTCCATATTGATGCCCGCCTTGGTCGAGCCGATGTTGACTGAGGAGCAGATATGCTCCGTCACGCTCAGCGCCTCGGGGATAGCCTCGATAAGCTCCCTGTCGCCGGGGGCAAAGCCCTTTTGCACCAACGCCGAGAAGCCGCCGAGGAAGTTGACGCCGCATTCGCGGGCGGCTCTCTCCAGAGTCTTTGCGAGCTTGACGGCGTCCCTGTCGTCGCAGGCGGCAAGTATCATAGCCGCCGGGGTGACGGAGATGCGCTTGTTGATTATCGGGATGCCCAGCTCCTTCTCGATCTGCTCGCCCGTCTTGACGAGATCCTTTGCCTTGCGGGTTATCTTGTCATAAACTCTGCCGCACATCGTGTCGATATCGCTGTGGCAGCAGTCGAGCAGTGATATGCCCATAGTAATGGTACGCACATCAAGATGCTCATCCTGTATCATTGTGATCGTCTCAAGAATATCTCTTGCATTAAGCATAGAATTCACCCCGCTCAGATAGTGTGCATTGCGTTGAATATATCCTCATGCATGGCGTGAATGGACAGCCCCATGTCGCTGCCCATCTTGCCGAGCTTGTCGGAAAATTCGGTGAAGTCGATATCCGACTTTGAGATATCGACCATCATTATCATCGCAAACATATCCTGAAGTATCGACTGCGTGACCTCGAGCACGTTTATGCCGTGCTCGGCGCATTCGCCGGAAACCTTTGCGAGGATGCCGACCATATCCTTGCCTATTACCGTTATAACTGCTCTCATGGTTTAACCTCCGTGACCTCGGCGATATCGCCGATTATGAAATCCGCCGCCGTTGCGACGTTTTCTTTCCTTGTGAAAAGGCAGCCGTATACACCGGCGTTCTTGCCGGAGAGCACGTCTATCTCACGGTCGCCTATCATCATCGTCTCGCCCTTGTCAAGCCCATATGTGCCGCATATCCACTCCACCGCGTCGGGTGCGGGCTTCGAGGGGAAATTCATTGAGGAATCCACCCCGCCCGAGAAATACCGCTCTATATCATATTCATTAAGATAATGATATGTGCTCTCATGCCCGCGGTGGGTATAGAGGTAATTCCTGCCGCCCGAGGCGACTATCGCCGCCAAGGTCGAGGCTGTGTGCTCAAACGGGACGGCTATGGGTCTGAGACCGTAATCGTGCTCATACTGCCTGTGGCGCTCCCTTATCTCCTCGCCCGCCCCGTAATATGCGTAGGCTGTGGCATAGGATATCTCGAGCTGCGCCTTTGCCTCGTCGTAATCCGCCTCTATGCCGAAGTCGGCAAGAGCCTTGAGGAACGCCGAGGTGATATGCGGGTAGCTGTCAAACAGCATCCCGTCAAAATCCCAGATATAATTTTTGATCATGCTTTTCTCATCGCCGCAAGGTCACGGTAGTTGATGAGCTTGATGCCGTGAGCCTCGATATGCTGCTTGGTGGCGGGGTCGCTCATGACCCTGTATTCCCACACTCTGCGCTCCCACACGCTGCTCGTGCCCTTGAGGTCGTCGCTCTCCTTGGCGGGGTGCAGATAGGTCTCGGTAACGCCCTCGGGGATGCTCGCATACAGGTCATAGAGATACTCTCTGAATTGCTCGTAGCTCTGAGTCTGCGGCTCGTTCCACTCATTGGGCATGAGGTAATCGGGGATGGCGACGCCCTGCTGCTTTGCAAAGGCCACCACCTTGCCGAACACCATCTCTATCATGCTCTTGTCGATGTTGATGTCGAGCATGGTGTTGTTGAACTGCGCCTCGGTGAAGGAGCCGGGGAAGCGGAACGGCAGGCCGTATTCGCCAGCAAGGCTGAGAGTCAGCTCAAGCAGCTCGAATCTGCCGGTCTCGATGCCGTAGAGCGAGCCCATGTGATTGTCAAGGTGAGAGGGATTGGTGAGGCCGAGCCTCTTGCAGCGCTCGATCTGAGCCCTTATCTCGCCCTCGACCTCGTCAAGGTCAACGTGCTCCTCGACCTGATCGCTCTCGTGCCACATATAGCCCTCCTCGTCGCGCAGCGAGGCGGTATGCTCCGCATTGACGGGCGCCCAGCGGTACTTTGACCACTCGCTCGTGAGGGTCAGGTGAACGCCTATCGCAAGCTCGGGATTCTCGGCGGCGAATCTGCACGCCTCGGGCGCCCAAGCGCAGGGAGCCATTATCGTCGATGAGGTCAGGGCGCTCTTGTCATTCTTGAGCAGCTCCATGACGGCAAGGTTTGCGCCGCGGCACATACCGAAATCGTCGGCGTTGATTATAAGATATCTATCCATTTCATTTTCCTTTCCAAAAATTTTGTTTTCTTTATTCTACCATCTTATGCCGCCGTTGTCAAACAAGGGCGGAGTAGGGAATTATATTGCCGTCAAAGCTGTCGGCGTCTATCTCCCTGCCGCAGAGGAAGGCTCGCTTCACCTGCTTCCTGCCCTTGACGAATTCGGGCTTGCCGGGGCAGAAAGGATAGAAGCCCAGCACGCTGAAAACATACCAAAGCGCCATGGTGCCGTTGTCCTCGTCGCCGGGGAAGCCGTCGTCGGCATAGGAGAATGCCTCCTTGCAGAGCTTCTCGACCCAATAGGCCGTCCTGTCGACCTCGCCGAGAGCGGAATAAATATAAGGAATATGGAAGCTCGGCTGATTTGAAATCGCACACTGACCGAAGTCTGCCGCCGCCATCTCGGTCATCTCATGTATCTCTCCGCCGTAGCCGCCCACCTCGTAATGGGGCTTCTCGGCAAAAAGCTCGTCTATCTTCCTCATAAGCTGTTCTCTGCCGCCGTAAAGCTCGGCGAGACCCTCGATGTCATGCGGCACTGCAAAGGAATTCTGCCATGCGCTGCCCTCGGTGTAGTCCCTGCCCCAGCTCACGGGCGAGAAATCGGGCCTGAATTCGCCCTTGCTGTCCTTTGCGCGCATGAAGCCGGTTTCGGGGTCGAAAATATTCCTGTAATTCTTTGCCCGCCTGTCGTATTCGGCGGCGATATCGCCCTTGCCGAGAATTTCGGCGACCCTTGCGATGCACCAATCGCCGTAGGCGGCGTCCTGGGTGAGATTCACGCTCTCGCCGTATTTATCATAGGGTACCCAGCCGAGCTTGCAATAGTCGCCCGCGCCCGTCCTGCCGAAATTACGGTTCGGTGCGTCGGTAACGGAGTGCTTTATCATGCCCTCAAACGCAATCTCAAGTGTGGGTCTGTCAATGAAGCCCTTGACGGCGGCGTCGCAGATGACCGCGTCCACAAGGGTGCTCGGCATACAGCCGCATTCGCCTATCGAAAGCCAGCGGGGCAGCCAGCCGCTCTCGGTGTATTCATTTATAAATGCGGTCAGCATCTCCTTCAGCTCATCCTTAGCAGCAAGAGAGAAGAACGGGTAGACCGTCCTGTAGGTATCCCAAAAACCGTTATCGGTGTAGCGCACACCGTCGTGAATCTCGCCGTCATGCGGGCAATAGTGGATCGCTCTGCCGTCGGCGGCGTATTCGTGGCACTTGTGCGGGTAGAGGAATGCCCTGTAGAGGCACGACGTGAAAGTGCGGAGCTGTTTTTCGTCCTCCGCTTCGATCGTAAGGCGCGAAAGATAGCTCTCCCAGACAGCCTCCGCCTCGGCTCTGACGGCTTCAAAATCCTTATCCGCTATCTCACGCTCGAGATTGAGCTGCGCCTGCTCAAAGCCTATGTATGAAGCCGCCAGCTTAATTTCAAAGCTGTTTTTGGCGAGATGCAGGTGGATGGCGGTGTAATCGCCGGATATCTCAAACCCGGGCGTGAAATCCTCTTCATCCTGGCCGTCGCTGACAAGCGCGCTGTCAACGACTCCCTCGGGGAAGCGGACGACAAGGTAGTTTTTGAAGTTGACCGCTTCGCCGCTCATGTGCATATCGGTGGTCGCAAAGAGAGTGCGGCTCGCCTCGTCATAGCGGTATTCGCAGCAGCCCTCGACGGGCAGAACGGAGA
>OHHO01000882.1_pt1 | contig 10342 bp, 7 predicted proteins | sample 1568071 | NCBI WGS metagenome assembly OHHO01 (sample SAMEA3879582, study PRJEB24766) | human gut metagenome | biome: human-associated habitat; feature: feces | place: USA | collected 1985/1987
ACCTTAATATTTGCTCAAAGCGCGGGCTTTCAGAGCAGTTCGACTCCACAATCGGCGCGGGCACGGTGCTTATGCCCTTCGGCGGCAAAAACCAGTTAACTCCGATACAGGCAATGGTGCAGAAAATTTCGGTAGAGAAAAAGCACACAAACGATTGCTCGCTTATGACGTGGGGCTACAACCCGTTTATTACCGAAAAAAGCCCCTACCACGGCGCTTACCTTGCGGTTATAGAGTCGGTTTCAAAGCTGGTTGCGACGGGCGCGGAATTTAAGGATGTTTACCTTACTTTCCAAGAATATTTTGAGCGCCTTAATAAGGATGAAAAACGTTGGGGCAAGCCGCTTGCGGCGCTGCTCGGCGCATTAAAGGCGCAAACCGAGCTTAAAACGGCGGCAATAGGCGGCAAGGATTCAATGAGCGGCAGCTTTGAAAATTTAGACGTTCCGCCCACCTTAGTCTCCTTTGCGGTTACAACCGATAAAACCGAAAACATAGTATCAAACGAGTTTAAAAAGGCGGGCAATAGGGTTGTTTTAATAAAGCCCGATTATGATAAAAACGGTCTGCCCGATACAACTTCGCTTTTAAATGTTTATGAAAGAGTAACCGCGCTTTTGCGCTCGGGCAAGGCGGTTGCCTGCTACACGCCTACCCTCGGCGGCATAGCCGAGGCGGTTATGAAGATGTGCTTCGGCAATTCGCTCGGCTTCAAATTCAGCGACGGCATATCGCTTGACACGATATTCGGCTACCGCTACGGCAGCTTCCTGCTCGAGGTCACTGAGAATATCGAGGGCGCTGTCGAGATAGGCAAGATAACAAACGACGGCAAAATTTCTTACCGCGGCGAGGAAATAAGCCTCAGCAGGCTGCTCGGCGCTTATGAAGATAAGCTCGAGAGCGTTTTCCGCTGCAACATCAGCTCCACACAGCCCGACCCCGAGAATTTCTCATACATCGCTCAAGACCGTGCAGCCCCCGCTGTCAGGAGCGCAAAGCCGAGAGTGCTTATCCCCGTATTCCCAGGCACAAACTGCGAATACGACAGCGCCAAGGCAATGCGTGACGCCGGCGCGGAGCCTGAGATATTCGTTATCAACAACCGCAGCGCCGACAAGGTCGCCGAGAGCGTTGAACGCTTCGCCGAGAGCATGAAAAAGGCTCAGATAGTCTTTATCCCCGGCGGCTTCTCGGGCGGCGACGAGCCTGACGGCAGCGGCAAATTCATCACCGCATTCTTCCGCAACGCGGCCGTAAAAGCCGAGGTAGCCGACCTGCTCGATAACAGAGGCGGTCTGATGTGCGGCATATGCAACGGCTTCCAGGCGCTTATCAAGCTCGGCCTTGTGCCCTACGGCAGGATAATCGACACTGACGAAAGCTGCCCGACCCTGACCTACAACACGATAGCCCGCCACCAGTCAAAGATAGTGCGTACCCGCATTGCCTCCAACAAATCCCCGTGGCTCGCCGAGACCGAAGTGGGCGATATCTACAGCATACCCATATCTCACGGCGAGGGGCGCTTTATCGCAAGCGACGAGCTGATACGGCAGCTTGCGGCGAACGGTCAGATAGCCACTCAGTATGTTGACCTTGACGGCAACGCCTCGTCGGATATCCGCTTCAACCCGAACGGCTCCTTCTGCGCCATTGAGGGCATCACTTCGCCCGACGGCAGAGTATTCGGCAAGATGGGTCACTCCGAAAGATACGCCTGCGGGCTTTATAAAAACGTCCCCGGCGACTATAATATAAAGATGTTTGAATCCGCCGTTAAATATTTTAAGTGAGAGGTGCTTCAATGGAATACTTAACCGATATCGAGATAGCTCAGCGCTGCGAAATGCAGCCGATAACCGAGATAGCAGCAAGAGCGGGCATCGACGACAAATACGTCGAGCAATACGGCAAATACAAGGCAAAGATAGACCTCTCTCTGATGAAAGAGAACAAGAATCCTGACGGCAAGCTGATACTCGTCACCGCCATAACCCCCACCCCCGCTGGCGAGGGCAAGACCACCACGACCATCGGCCTCGCCGACGGTATGCGCCGTATAGGCAAAAATGTGATGGTCGCCCTGCGTGAGCCTTCGCTCGGCCCGGTATTCGGCATCAAGGGCGGCGCTGCGGGCGGCGGCTACGCCCAGGTAGTGCCCATGGAGGATATCAACCTCCACTTTACCGGTGACCTGCATGCCATCGGCACCGCAAACAACCTGCTGGCTGCCATGATCGACAACAGCATCCAGCAGGGCAACCCCCTGAACATCGACCCCCGCCGCATCACCTGGAAGCGCTGCATGGATATGAACGACCGCCAGCTCCGCCACGTTATCGACGGCCTGGGAGGCCGGATGCAGGGGGTGCCCCGGGAGGACGGGTTCGACATCACCGTGGCCAGCGAGGTCATGGCCGTGCTGTGCCTGGCCAGCGATATTCCGGATCTGAAGGCCCGGCTGGGCCGGATGATCGTGGCCTATACCTTTGACGGGCGGCCGGTGACGGCCCACGATCTCAAGGCGGAGGGGGCCATGACGGCCCTGCTGAAGGATGCGCTGAAGCCCAACCTGGTGCAGACGCTGGAGCACTCCCCTGCCCTGATCCACGGCGGGCCCTTTGCCAACATCGCCCACGGGTGCAACAGCGTCACCGCTACCCGCATGGCCCTGAAGCTGGGGGACTATGCCGTTACCGAGGCGGGCTTTGCCGCCGACCTGGGGGCGGAGAAGTTTTTCGACATCAAGTGCCGCCTGTCCGGTCTGCGGCCCTCCGCCGTGGTGATCGTGGCCACGGTGCGGGCGCTGAAATACCACGGCGGCGTGCCCAAGGCGGAGCTGAACCGGGAGGATCTGTCCGCCCTGGAAAAGGGTCTGCCCAACCTGCTGCACCATGTGGGCACCATCCGCAATACCTTCCACCTGCCCTGCGTGGTGGCCGTCAACGCCTTCCCCACGGACACGGCGGAGGAGCTTCGGCTGGTGCAGGAGCGGTGCCGGGAGCTGGGAGTCAACGCCGTGCTGTCGGAGGTCTGGGCCAAGGGCGGCCAGGGAGGCCGGGACCTGGCCCGGGAGGTGGTGCGCCTGTGCGATCAGCCCCGGCTGGAGGAGTTCACCTTCGCCTATCCCGACAACACCTCCCTGATCTATAAGCTCAACTCCATTGTGGGCCGGGTGTACGGCGGCAGCCAGGCGGTGCTGACCCCCGCCGCCCAGAAGCAGCTGAAGCGGCTGACGGAGCTGGGCTTCGGCGGCCTGCCGGTGTGCATGGCCAAGACCCAGTATTCCCTGTCCGACGACCCGGCCCTGCCGGGGGCCCCCAGGGACTTCACCGTCACCGTCCGCAGTCTGAAGGTCAGCGCCGGAGCGGGGTTCATCGTGGCCTATACCGGGGACATCATGACCATGCCGGGCCTGCCCCGGGTCCCGGCGGCGGAGAACATCGACGTGGACGAAAACGGCGTCATCACCGGGCTGTTCTGAGAGGATACATGTAGAAGCAATCGCACCCCCGGCGGATTCCGCCGGGGGTGCGTGTTGTTTTCAATTATCACGCGTTTTCCGCAATATACCGGGCCACATACACGCCGCTGGCGCTGGCGTGGGACAGGGAGTGGGTCACGCCGCTGCCGTCGCCGATGACGAACAGACCCGGGTGGCAGGTCTGGAGGTTCTTGTCCAGCTGGACCTCCATGTTATAGAACTTCACCTCCACGCCGTAGAGCAGGGTGTCGTCGTTGGCGGTGCCGGGGGCGATCTTGTCCAGGGCGTAGATCATCTCGATGATGCCGTCCAGGATGCGCTTGGGCATCACCAGGCTCAGGTCGCCGGGGGTGGCGGACAGGGTGGGGGTCACGAAGCTCTCCTCAATGCGCTTGGGGGTGGACCGCTGGCCCCGGATCAGGTCGCCGAAGCGCTGGATGATGACGCCGCCGCCCAGCATGTTGGACAGCCGGGCGATGCTCTCGCCGTAGCCGTTGGAATCCTTGAAGGGTTCGGAGAAGTGCTTGGCCACCAGCAGGGCGAAGTTGGTGTTCTCGGTGTGCATGGCCGGGTCCTCATAGCTGTGGCCGTTGACGGTGACGATGCCGTTGGTGTTCTCGTTGACCACCGCGCCCTTGGGATTCATGCAGAAGGTCCGCACCCGGTCCTGGAACTTCTCGGTGCGGTAGACGATCTTGCTTTCATACAGCTCGTCGGTCAGATGGGCGAACACCTCATAGGGCAGCTCCACCCGGACGCCGATGTCCACCCGGTTGGACCTGGTGGCAATGTCCAGTTCCCGGCACACCTGCTCCATCCACTTGCTGCCGCTGCGGCCCACGGAGATGACGCAGTAGCGCCCGTCGTAGCTGCCCTTGTCCGTCACCACCCGGCAGCCGCCGTCGGTGCGCTCCACGGCCCGCACCGGCGTGTCGAAGTAGATGTCCATCCTGTCCTTCAGCCGGTTATACAGGTGCTCCAGCACCACCAGGTTCTTATCCGTGCCCAGGTGGCGGACAGAGGCGTCCAGCAGGTGCAGGTCATTCTCCAGGCACAGCTTCTTGATGGGGGTTGCGCCGGTGGAGTACAGGTGGGTCCCCTGGCCGCCGTTTGCCACGTTGATTTCGTCCACATATTCCATCAGCTCCAGGGCCTGCTTTTTGCCGATGTATTCGTGCAGGGTGCCGCCGAACTGGTTGGTGATGTTGTATTTGCCGTCGGAAAAGGCCCCGGCCCCGCCGAAGCCGTTCATAATGGCGCAGGTGGGGCACTTGACGCAGGACTTCACCTTCACGCCGTCAATGGGACAGTGCCGCCGGGCCAGGGCGTGGCCCGCCTCAAACAGGGCGATCTTCAGGTCCGGCCGCTTCTCCAGCAGCTCATAGGCGGAGTAGATTCCGCCGGGGCCTCCGCCCACGATCAGCACATCATACTGCATAGTCATTTCCTCCTGATTCACATAGTCATACATATATAGTATACCAGTTATTTTCCGCGGCAGCAAACAGATTTTGCTTATGGCAGGGTTTAGCTTCTCTGCACACGCAATAACTGCATTTGGCAAATCGCACTGTTTTTTTGATTAATTATGTTTGTAATTGACAAAAGCAAATATATATGCGATAATATTTTATATAATTATTGCAGAAAGGAGGATTTGTCGTTTACTTATATTTTCACTACTTCTGCGCGTGAAATTGAAATGGAGGTTATATATGAAAAAAAGATTATCTATTTTCCTAATTTTCGTACTTCTCTTTTCACTATCCTCTACAACTGTTGCCTCGGCTCTTCCGAACAAAAGTGAACTGCCCGGTCTCTATGCGGCCGAAGATGGTGATATGTTCATTTTACAATCCGAAGACCGAGATGCGACGATAATTACAAATGATACTCACCATTCCATGACAGTTTCAATTAAGTATTCTCATAATCCGGATACAGTGTACCAGTGGTATATTTCTGATTATCCAATGCCCTTTGAGCCATCTAGTTCCGCATTTTGGACGGACATTATTGCTTATGCGGAAGATCACATCAGTCAAGCGGAGGAAATCATTTTCGTCAGCAACACACCATCTGAAATGCATAATTCCATTCAGCCATTCAGTTCTGCGGGAGCAGATATTTATCCGCAACTCGTGAAGTACGTTGGCACATCGCCCTTTGAAGACATCATAAGGTATAGTACGACCATGGACGGAAATACTGTACGGGTTTATGAGGACATGAGGTTTGAAGTGCGCTTTTCACAGAATAAGAGTTGGTCGACTGCAGTATTTGTGTCAACTCTGATTACCTCTGTTTTGGGACTGATTGTGACAAATACTATTGTGCAAGCCATTTGTACTGCATTTAACGTCGTTGTAAGTGTGTATGCTTCCATTGCAGCCGGATCGATGAATTGTTATACCTGTACAGCAATATTTTCACGTTATGTTAATGTTAACAGTTCCGAGTATCCCTATAACATGACCATAAGAACGGTTTCATACGAGGCATATGAAGATGCCTCACCCTCTAGTACGAGAAGAGCAGAGATCGATAGCGGGTCCAGGACTACGAGTTATAACAAGAGTGAAAGTTACTATCAGAATTGCTATGCACAGGCACTGGATGGCTATAACGTTTACAAGAGCGTTGGCCCACGTTCCTAGGAGGTTGCCTATGTGGAGTCCTCTGCAAAAGTATACCGTCCAACAGTTCAGGCGGGGTATGCTTCTTCAATTGATCAACATTGTGCTTTGCACATTGTCCCTTATCTTCAATAATACCTACTTTCTCGTTGCGCTGGTGTTTACCTGCAACACGTGGTGGCTGCTACGCTGGCGCAGATACTGCGGCCTTCTTTTCCCGCTGCTGAGCTATCCCTTAGCCATGTATGCCACCGTGTCTCACAACGTCTTCCCGGCCATCCCCGCTGTTCTTGGGCTGAACGTCTGCTTTCTCATCTATTCTGCGATCATGCTTCTGCTGTTTCGATCTGAATTCAAGGATGAATCCGATCCGGCCTGAGCTATATGGGGTGCTTCCAGTGAATCCCGGCAGCCTTGCTGCCGGGATTTTTATTGCTATGCTCCCCCCGTTATGGTACAATAACCCCAAAACGTATAAGGAGGGGCCGCCTATGAGCCGCGCCGATGAAATATTTCAGCAGAACTGCCGGGACATCCTGGAAAACGGGGTGTGGGACACAGACCAGAACGTCCGCCCCCACTGGGAGGACGGTACTCCGGCCCACACGGTGAAGAAATTCGGCATCATCAACCGCTATGACCTGCGGCAGGAGTTTCCCATTCTCACCGTCCGCCGCACCTATTTCAAAACCTGCATCGACGAGCTGCTGTGGATCTGGCAGAAGAAGTCCAACAACATCCACGACCTGCGGGGCCACATCTGGGACAGCTGGGCCGACGAAAACGGCTCCATCGGCAAAGCCTACGGCTATCAGCTGGGGGTGAAGCACCAATACCCGGAGGGGGCGTTTGACCAGGTGGACCGGGTGCTGTATGACCTGCGGCACAACCCTGCCTCCCGGCGGATCATGACCAATCTGTATAACTTCCAGGACCTGCACGAGATGGCCCTGTACCCCTGCGCCTATTCCGTGACCTTCAACGTGTCGGGCCGGACCCTGAACGCCATTCTGAACCAGCGCAGCCAGGATATGCTGACGGCCAACAACTGGAACGTGGCCCAGTATGCCGTGCTGGTGCATATGATGGCCCAATCCTCCGGCCTGGAGGCCGGGGAGCTGGTCCACGTCATCGCCGACGCCCACATCTATGACCGGCACGTCCCCCTGGTGCGGCAGCTGCTGGAGCGGCAGGGCCGCCCGGCCCCGGCCTTCGTCATGGACCCGGAGGTGACGGATTTCTATCGCTTCACCCGGGACAGCTTCCGGCTGGAGGGGTACGACCCCCTGCCCTTTGACGAAAAGATCCCCGTGGCCATCTGATTTTCCCCGCCCCACAGGCTTTTTTCTTGACCGAAAATGGCCTGTGGGGTATAATAGTCTTAACGCAAATTCGGAGGCGATGGGATGAAAAAAATCGTTCACAAACCGGCTGCGCCGCTGTATGCGGCGGCGGCTGCATGGGTGCTGTATGCCCTGCTGTTCCCCCTGTACCGGCCGGGGCACTTTGTCATAGCCCTGGCGGCCTCCGCCGTGGTATACGGCATCGCCCGGCTGTTCTGCAAGGATATTGTGGAGGAGGTGCCCCAGGAGCCGGAAACCACCGGCAACCAGGAGCTGGACCAGATGATCGCCCAGGGCAAGGGGGCTCTGGAGGAAATGCGCCGCCTGAACGACAGCATCCAGGACGCGGCCATCAGCGCCCAGATTGAGCGGCTTTCCCAGGTGTCCGACAAGATTTTTCAGCAGGTGCAGAAGAATCCCTCCCAGCTGCCCCAGATCCGCAAGTTCATGAGCTACTACCTGCCCACCACCCTGAAGCTGCTGCGGGCCTATGACGACATGAGCCGCCAGGGCGTCCAGGGGGAGAACATCACCGGCACCATGGAGCGGGTGCGGGGCATGATGAGCACCATCGTCACCGCCTTCGAGCGGCAGCTGGACAGCCTGTTCGGCGACCAGGCCCTGGATATCTCCACGGATATCACGGTGCTGGACAACATGATGGCCCGGGAGGGCCTCAGCGACGATCCTATTCACCGCACCCAGGCAAAGCCTGACGACGGCCCCCAGGACGACGGGATCCAATTGGAGCTTTAAGACACCATTACTCATAAAGGAAGGACGATTACCATGACCGATAACATGACCCCCCAGCTGACCCTGGACCCCACCGCCGCTGCCGCCGAGGCAGTGCCCACTCTGACCCTGACTCCGGAAGCCCCGGAGGCCCCCCAGGTGGAGGAGGAAAAGAAAATTGAGCCCGTGGAGATGGACGAAAAGCTGCTGACCGACGCGGAAAAGAAGGCGGTGGAGGATTTCTCCCACAAGATCGACATCCGGGACACCAACATGATTTTGCAGTACGGCGCGGCGGCCCAGAAGAGCGTGGCGGGCTTCTCCGAAAACGCCCTGAACAGCGTCCGCAACAAGGACCTGGGCGAGATCGGCAAGGACCTGAGCCAGCTGGTGGTGGAGCTGAAGGGCTTCGGCGAGGAGGAGGAAAAGAAGGGCCTGGCGGGCCTGTTCAGAAGGACCGGCAACCGGCTGGAGACCATGAAGGCCCAGTACGGCAAGGTGGAGGCCAACGTGGACAAGATCGCCCAGAGCCTGGAGCAGCACCAGATCACCCTGCTGAAGGATGTGGCCATGTTTGACCAGATGTATGAGCTGAACCTGAAGTATTACAAGGAACTGACCATGTACATTCTGGCCGGGAAGAAGCGGCTGGCGGAGGTGCGGTCCACGGAGCTGGAGGAGCTGCGCAAAAAGGCGGAGCAGTCCGGCCTGGCGGAGGACGCCCAGGCCTATAACGACCTGGTGAACCTGTGCAATCGGTTTGAAAAGAAGCTCCACGACCTGGAGCTGACCCGGATGGTGTCCGTGCAGATGGGGCCCCAGACCCGCCTCCTGCAAAACAATGACACCCAGATGATCGAGAAGATCCAGTCCTCCCTGGTGAACACCATTCCCCTGTGGAAGAGCCAGATGGTGCTGGCCCTGGGCATGGAGCACAGCCGTCAGGCCACCGCCGCCCAGAACGCCGTCACCGAGATGACCAACCAGCTGCTGCGCAAGAACGCCGACACCCTGAAGATGGGCACCATCGCCACCGCCAAGGAGGCCGAGCGCTCCATCGTGGACATCGAGACCCTGCAGCACACCAACCAGCAGCTGATCTCCACCCTGGACGAGGTGATGAACATCCAGAAGGAGGGGGCCGAGAAGCGCAAGGCCGCCGAGGTGGAGCTGGGCCGCATCGAGGGCGAGCTGAAGCAGAAGCTGCTGGAGCTCCGGGGCTGATGCCCGCACACAGACTTTCCCCGAAAGGACCGGTGGCGTCACCATGAAATTCTATCAAAAACGGGGCTTTGCGCTGGTGGTGCTGATCCTGGCCATCATCGGCTCCGGCGTTTACGGCATCAGCAAAAAGCCCGCCGCCCTGCCGGAGGTGTCCTATTACAACTGGATCTGCGACGAGGCGGGCCTGCTGGACCAGGAGACCCGGCAGACCATCCAGGACTATAACACCGCCTGGAACAAGCAATATTACGCCGTGGTGGCGGTGGCCGCCGTGGACGATATCCGGGGCTGGTCCAGCGAGGACTACGCCCGGGAGCTGGGGGCCAGGTGGGGCCTGGGAGCCAACGATATGCTGCTGCTGCTGGTCAAAGGCGGCGACTGGTATGTGGCCTGCGGCGACAACCTGGCGGACCTGATGACCGACACCCAGCAGACCCGGCTGAAAACCGCCCTGGACACCCCCTACTATGCCGGGGATTATTCCCAGGCAGCGGTGGATTTCTTCCGCCAGTCCGACGTGGTCCTGGCCCAGACCCTGGGCCGCTCAAGTACCGGCGGTCAGTCCCCGGCTCCGGGCCAGCGCTGGCAGGAGCCTGCCGGCGCCTCCGGCGTCAGCATCGCCGGTGTGGTGCTGCTGATCGTGTGCATTTTCGTGGTTTGGGCGCTGCTGGACCGCATGCGCTACAACCGCTATCGCCGGCGTCCGGCTATGATGGGCGGGCCGGTGTACTATCCCATTTTCTGGGGCCGCAGGCCCCGGGCGCCCCGGCCGCCCCGGCCGCCCCGTCCCCCTCGGGGTCCCGGCGGTCCCATGGGTGGACCCATGGGCGGCGGTCCCCGTCCGCCTCGGCCCACACCGCCCCGGCCGCCCCGGTCTAACGGGCCCCGGCCCGGCGGCAGCTTCGGCGGCGGGTCCA
>OHHO01000885.1_pt1 | contig 10295 bp, 9 predicted proteins | sample 1568071 | NCBI WGS metagenome assembly OHHO01 (sample SAMEA3879582, study PRJEB24766) | human gut metagenome | biome: human-associated habitat; feature: feces | place: USA | collected 1985/1987
CGCACACGCACGCGCTCATCGATGAGGCGGTCGGGATCATGAAGGATGTACTCAGGAGGCATGATTTATAATGGAAAAGATTTGCGTCATCACGGGGGGAACCTCGGGCATCGGAAAATGCACGGCGGAGGCGATGGTGAAAAAGGGCTACACGATCTATGAGCTCAGCCGCCGCGAGGCCGGGAACCCCGGCATGTACCACATTCCGACGGATGTGACAGATCCGAAAGCCTGCCAGCGGGCAATCGACGCGGTTATCTCGCAGGCGGGGAGAATCGACGTGATGATCAACAACGCCGGTTTCGGCGTCTGCGGCAGCATTCTGGAAACGGAGGAAGCCCGCGAGGAAGAGATGATCCAAGTGAATGTTGCCGCCATGGCGCGGCTGTTCCGCGCCGTGGTGCGCAAGATGCACGCGCAGGGCGGCGGCACCATCCTGAATGTGGCATCCTCTGCGGGGCTGCTGCCCGGCGGGCCCTATATGGCGGGCTACTACGCCAGCAAAGCCTATGTGGTCAGCATGACCCGCGGCGTGGCTGAGGAGCTGCGGGAGATGCACAGCCCGGTCTACGTCTGCGCCCTCTGCCCCGGCCCGGTGGACACCGAGTTCAACGACCACGCCGGGGTGGTGTTTGCCCTGCGGGGCATCACGCCGGAGCTGTGTGTGGAGGAAGCTCTGCTGGGCATGATGCACCGCAAGACCATCATCGTGCCCTCTGCCTTCATGCGGCTGTGCACCAGCGCCCAGCGCCTTGTACCCATCCCCCTGCTGATGCCCATCGTGGCGCGCCAGCAGAAGAAAAAGCTGGGGTAAAAGACAAAGGTCGTCCAAACTTGTCAACAAGCCCAAATTAAGCCGGAATATCTTGTGCACCGTGACAAGGTGCGGCGGTCTGCACAAGCTGTTGCACAAAAAAGCAACGGTTCTGCGTATTGTTTTGCAGCAGAAAAGCAAAAATCTAAAGAAAGTACAACAAAACTTCACAAGAATGTGCCTTGACACTTTCTGCAAAGGATGCTAGACTGGTATACAAGTAAGAGCGCACTCCGGCACGGCCGGATACGACGCGCTTTGCAAAGCAGCACGGCTGCAATTTGCGCCGTGTAGAATACGATTTTTGACAGGAGGACTTTATTATGGCACAGTGCACTCCCAAATCTTTTGATCTGACCGGCAAGGTGGCGCTGATCACCGGCGCATCCTACGGCATCGGCATGGCAATTGCAAAGGCTATGGCAGCCAACGGCGCTACCATCGTGTTCAATGATATCAAGCAGGAGCTGGTGGACAAGGGTCTGGCTTCCTATGCAGAGGCAGGCATCAAGGCGCACGGCTACGTCTGCGACGTTACCGATGAGGATGCCGTCAATGCAATGGTGGCAAAGATCACCGAGGAAGTCGGCCACATCAACATTCTGGTCAACAACGCCGGTATCATCAAGCGCATCCCCATGACCGAGATGAGCGCTGCTCAGTTCCGTCAGGTCATCGACGTGGATCTGAACGCTCCCTTCATCGTGGCAAAGGCCATCATCCCCGACATGATCGCACAGGGCGGCGGCAAGATCATCAACATCTGCTCCATGATGAGCGAGCTGGGCCGTGAGACCGTTTCTGCCTATGCAGCAGCAAAGGGCGGCCTGAAGATGCTGACCAAGAATATCGCTTCCGAGTACGGCGCTTACAACATCCAGTGCAACGGCATCGGCCCCGGCTACATCGCTACCCCGCAGACCGCACCACTGCGCGAGATCCAGCCCGACGGCAGCCGTCACCCCTTCGACCAGTTCATCGTTGCCAAGACCCCCGCAGGCCGCTGGGGCGAGGCCGAGGATCTGGGCGGACCCGCTGTGTTCCTGGCATCTGAGGCCTCTGACTTTGTCAACGGCCTGATCCTGTATGTGGACGGCGGCATTCTGGCCTACATCGGCAAGCAGCCCCAGTAAACGCTGAGGGCACTCCGCAGTTCTGACCCCGGGGACTGCCGCACAGCGTTGTGTGGCAGTCCCTTTTGCATTTGTACGGGAAAGGATGTTATGCTATAATGGAAAAAGCACATCAGGATATCCCTTGGGTGCCCCATGCCGAAATTGCCCCGGAACCCTGCGGCCCCGGGGTGCAGCGCCGCGTGCTGGCTTACAGCAAGGACGCCATGTGCGTGGAAAACACCTTTGAGACCGGCGGCGTGGGTGCCATGCACTGCCACCCCCACACCCAGATCACCTATATCGTCTCCGGGCGGTACCGCTTTACCATCGGGGACGAGACCCGGGAGGTAGGCCCCGGCGATACCCTGCTCAAGCAGAACGGCGTCATGCACGGCTGTGTCTGTCTGGAGGGCGGCGTGATGCTGGATTTCTTTACCCCCATGCGGGAGGACTTTGTATAATCCCTGCGCACCGCAGGGAAAAATAAGAAGGAGAACCATTGTTATGAAGATCGCACTTATCAACGAGAACAGTCAGGCCGCCAAGAACGGCATCATTGAAGCTGCCCTGAAGAAGGTGGTGGAGCCCATGGGCCACGAGGTGGTCAACTACGGCATGTACGCCGCCGACGATGCTGCACAGCTGACCTATGTGCAGTGCGGCATTCTGGCTGCTATCCTGCTGAACAGCGGCGCTGCGGACTACGTTGTTACCGGCTGCGGCACCGGTGAGGGCGCCATGCTGGCACTGAACAGCTTCCCCGGCGTCATCTGCGGCCATGTGGAGGACCCTGTGGATGCCTACACCTTCGCCCACGTCAACGACGGCAACGCCGTTGCCATGCCCTTTGCCAAGGGCTTCGGCTGGGGCGGCGAGCTGAACCTCGAGTACTGCTTCGAGAAGCTGTTCGGCTTCGGCCACGGTCAGGGCTACCCTAAGGAGCGCGTTGTGCCCGAGCAGCGCAACAAGAAGATCCTGGACGGCGTGCGCGCCGCCACTTTCAAGCCTCTCATCGAGTGCCTGAAGAGCATCGATCAGGAGCTGCTGAAGGGCGCTGTGGCGGGTGCAAAGTTCTCTGAGCTGTTCTTTGCCTCCTGCAAGGACGAGGAGCTGGCCGCTTACGTCAAGACCCTGCTGTAAGCTGCGGAGGAGATCATGCAAGGACTGACCCTGTTCAACCTGAACCTCACCCACCTGCTGGATGCCTTTCTGGAAACTGCAGTGCCCATGATCGCCGGTCTTGCCGAGGTGGTGGGTCTGTTCATCATCATCACCAGTCTGGCCAAGGCCACCTTCTACTATGTCCGCGCCACCTTCTTCAACGACCACCGGGACTTCCACCATGAAATGAGCAGCGGCCTGACCACCGCACTGGAATTTCTGATGTCGGCAGAGATCGCCAAGACCTTTTTGCTGCAGAATCTGGAGTCCGTGGTGCCGCTGGCGGCTACCTTTGCGCTGCGCGCTTTGATGAGTATGCTGCTGCACTGGGAGATGGAGGGCGGCCACCGCCCGGCCAACGCCAAGGAAAAGGACAAGTCCGGCTCTCCGAAGGACGGCAAAAACGGCTGACAGGCAAAACATTTGCCAAACTTTAGCACGGCAGAGTTTCACCGTGTTGTGAAAAACGTAAAACCTTGAGATGAATACTTGACAGGTTTGCACAAAGAGACTATACTCGTGCCATCGAAAGCAAAGGCGCTGACGGAAGCAATTCCGCCAGCGCCTTTTGTGTTTTCGGGGATACTGCCGCACGGAGAGAATAGAGGGCTCCCTGTGCAAAAAACGACCGTAGGAGGTAGGAAAGTATGTTTAGCTCCGTCAACACCTGCTGGACGCTCGTAGGAGCGTTTCTAGTGTACTTCATGCAGGCCGGATTCGCCCTATGCGAAGCCGGCTTCACCCGGGCAAAGAACACCGGCAACATCCTGATGAAAAACATGATGGATTTCTGCATCGGCACGCCCTGTTACTGGCTCATCGGCTTCGGCCTGATGTTCGGCGGCACCGGCGCACTGATCGGCGGTTTCGATCCCTTCATTCAGGGCGATTACAGCCATCTGGGTCTGGATATCCCCCTGTGGGTGTACATCGTGTTCCAGACCGTGTTCTGTGCCACGGCAGCCACCATCGTGTCCGGCTCCATGGCCGAGCGCACCAACTTCAAGGCTTACTGCGTTTATTCCGCTGCCATTTCGCTGGTGGTCTACCCCATCTGCGGCCACTGGATGTGGGGCGGCGGCTGGCTGCAGAGCATGGGCTTCCACGATTTTGCAGGTTCCGCAGCCGTGCATAATGTGGGCGGCGTCATCGCCTTGCTGGGCGCTTGGATGCTTGGCCCCCGCATTGGCAAGTACGACAAGAGCGGCAACCCCCACGCCATCCCCGGCCACAACCTGACCGCCGGTGCACTGGGCGTGTTCATCCTGTGGTTCTGCTGGTTCGGCTTCAACGGCGGCTCTTCCCTGAGCCTGTCCACCGATGCCACTATGACCCTGACCGGTCTGGTCTGCTTCAACACCAACCTTGCCGCAGCCGTTGCTACCTGCGTGACCATGATCTTCACTTGGCTGCGCTACGGCAAGCCGGATGTCTCCATGACCCTGAACGGCTCTCTGGCAGGCCTTGTGGCCATTACCGCAGGCTGCGATACCGTCTCCCCCTTCGGCGCTTTCTTTATCGGCTTTGTGGCCGGTATCCTTGTGGTGCTGAGCGTGGAATTCTTTGATAAGATCGCCAAGGTGGATGACCCCGTAGGTGCTGTTTCCGTCCACTTTGCAAACGGCGTCTGGGGCACCATTGCGGTGGGTCTGTTCTCCACCGGCTCCAACACCGCCCATGCCGGTCTGTTCTACGGCGGCGGTCTGGCACAGCTGGGCACCCAGCTGCTGGGTCTGGTCTGCGTGGATGTCTATGTTGTGATCGTGATGTTCATCATCTTCAAGATCATTGATAAGACCCTTGGCCTGCGTGTGCCTGCCGAGGTGGAGATCGACGGTCTGGACATCCACGAGCACGGTCTGGCTTCCGCTTATGCAGGCTTTGCCATCTCGGATGCAAACTCCGCTGCCATGACCCCCAACGAGAACACCGATCTGGGCGAGGACGACATCACCAAGGCTTCGGCAAAGCAGATGGATGCTGCCGTGCCGGTGGTGCGCGAGCCTGTGATCCACGATGGTGTCTACGACACCGGTATGCACAAGGTGTCCATCATTGCAAAACTGGCAAAGTTCGATCAGCTCAAGACCGCCCTGAATGATCTGGGCGTCACCGGCATGACCGTGACACAGGTCATGGGCTGCGGCATCCAGAAGGGCACGCCGGAAAAGTACCGCGGCGTGCCGGTGGATACCACCCTGCTGCCCAAGATCAAGGTGGAAGTCATCGTCTCCCGCATCAGCGTGGACGCTGTGGTGGAGGCCGCCAAGAAGGCCCTGTACACCGGCCACATCGGCGATGGCAAGATCTTTGTCTACAACGTGACCCGCGTGGTCAAGATCCGCACCGGCGAGGAAGACTACGCCGCGCTGCAGGACGTGGAGTAATGCTCCACAAGTTTCTCTGCTGTTCCCGCTGCGGCGGCAGCCCGGCTGCTTCGACACAGTCCCCGCCGCCCGGCGTGACAGATAGATCGTTCTCCTTTTTCCTTTTTCCTTTTTTCGTTCGAGTCACCAGTAAGTCGAAAGCCCCGCTCCTGCGCACAAGGGAGCGGGGCTTTTGCTGTGAAAAAAAGTGCCCCGGAAACGCCTGTCTGCGTTTCCGGGGCACTTATCATTTATACCTTACAGGCTGCGGGTGCGGATCTCGGTGGTGACCTTGGCGATGAAGTCCTCAAGGCTCATCTCGGCGGTCTCGCCCTTGCGGTCGCGCACGGAGATGTTGCCGGCCTCGGCTTCTTTGGCGCCCAGCACCAGCATATAGGGCACGCGGTCCACCTGCTGTGCGGCACGGATCTTGTAACCGATCTTCTGGTTGTCGTCATCCAGCACAACACGGATACCGGCGTCAGACAGCTTCTCGGTCACATCCTGTGCGTACTCCAGCGTCTTTTCGGACACGGGCAGCACCTTGACCTGCGTGGGAGCCAGCCAGGTGGGGAACTTGCCCTTGGTCTCCTCGATCAGGTAGGCCATGAAGCGGTCCAGAGAGCCCAGAATTGCGCGGTGCAGCACCACGGGGGTCTTTTCGGAGCCGTCCTTGTCCACATAGGTCAGGTGGAACTTTGCGGGCAGGCAGAAGTCCAGCTGGCAGGTGGACAGGGTGTACTCGGCACCCACAGCGGGCTTCACGTTCACGTCCAGCTTCGGGCCGTAGAAGGCGGCCTCGCCGATCTCCTCGGTGAAGTGGATGCCCAGCTCGGTCAGCACTTCGCGCAGGGCCTGCTCTGCATGGTTCCACATGGCATCATCGTCGTGGTACTTCTTCTTATCGGCAGGATCACGCAGGCTCAGCACGCAGCGGTAATCGGTAATGTTGAAGTCCTTGTACACCTCAAAGATCAGGTCGCACACGTTTGCGACCTCGCTCTTGATCTGCTCCGGGGTGCAGAACAGGTGGGCGTCGTTCTGGCAGAAGTGACGGCCGCGCTCGATGCCCTTCAGGGTGCCGGAGGACTCGTAACGGAAGTCGTGGGCGATCTCACCGATGCGCATGGGCAGGTCACGGTAGGAGTGGGGACGATTTGCGTAGATCATCATGTGGTGGGGGCAGTTCATCGGGCGCAGAACATAGCTCTCGCCCTCCATCTCCATGGCGGGGAACATGTTCTCACGGTAGTGATCCCAGTGACCGGAGGTCTTATACAGGTTCACAGTGCCGATGCAGGGAGTCATAACGTGCAGGTAGCCGCGTGCACGCTCCTTCTCCTTGATATAGTTCTCCAGCTCCTGCCAGACGGTGTAGCCTGCGGGCAGGAACATGGGCAGGCCGCGGCCCACCAGATCATCGGTCATGAACAGGCCCATCTCCTTGCCGATCTTGCGGTGATCGCGCTCACGGGCCTCCTGCTGCTCCTTCTCCCATGCGTCCAGCTCCTCCTGATTGCGGAAAGCCACGCCGTTGATACGGGTCAGCATCTTGTTTTCCTTGTCGTTCTTCCAGTATGCGCCGGACTGCTGGGTGATCTTGAAAGCCTTCAGTGCCTTGGTGTAGGTCAGGTGGGGTCCGATGCACATATCCACGTACTCGCCCTGCTGGAAGAAGCTGAACTCGGTCTCGTCAGCCAGATCTGCCATGTGCTCGACCTTGTAGTGCTCCTGACGCTCCTCCATCAGCTTCTCAGCCTCGGCGCGGGGCAGGATGAAGGGCTTGATGGGCAGGTTCTCCTTGACGATCTTGCGCATCTCTTTTTCGATGTTGGCCAGATCCTCGTCGCTCAGCTTCTGGTCGCCCAGATCGACATCGTAATAGAAGCCGTTCTCGGTGGCAGGGCCGAAGGCAAAATCAGCCTGCGGATACAGGCGCTTGATGGCCTGTGCCATAACGTGAGCAGCGGTGTGACGGATAACGTGCAGTTCCTGATCCTGCGGGCACTCGTCCACATGACCGTCCTTGTAGATGATCTTCATAGCAGATTCTCCTTTGACAATGCGGTGTTGAACAAAAATAAAAAGCGCTTCACCCCGTAAAACTCACGGGATGAAGCGCCGATCAAATGTCTGCGTTCCACGGTTCCACCCGAATTGCGCGCTCCCCGGCGGGGAAACGCGCCCCTCGCAGTGCTGTAACGGGCACGCCCGGCAGAGGTTCGCCTCTGCACTCTGCGGTGGTAGAAGCCGGGGTCATGGCAGGCTGCTTGCAGCACCCGGAAACCCGGGGCAGCCCTCTCTGCGGCATGAAAAGCGGGGCTTCAGTTTGTCCGCATCAATGTTTTGGACAGGATGAAACTACGCTGATTGTAGCACGCCGGAACAAAAAAATCAAGGGATAGCGGCAGAAATATACTTTTTTATGCGCTCTGTTTCTCCACGCTGCGCACAGCCAGCGCCTTGGCGGGCTTCATCAGCAGCACGCAGACACCGTTAAAGAGCACAGAGCCCACGATGAAGGTGATAAAGAACTGCGGCAGATGGGCAGTCAGGGCGGGGATATCAATGCAGGCCACGGTCAGGTAGGCAAAGCCCACATTGTTCAGCACCTTGGGTGCGTAGGGGTGCAGGATGATGAGGATGAACAGCACCACGGCCAGCGGCAGGATAAAGCCGAGGAAATCGCCCAGAACAGGGGTCAGGGCACTGATGGACAGCAGCGCCGCCACAGTGAGCACCAGACCCACAAGGCCGCCCAGCTCCACAGTGACAAGGCGATCCTTCACATCGCCCTCCAGCGTGAACATCATGATATTGCTCAGGAAGATCAGCCAGCTGTACTCCATGCCGGTCAGGTGGATGACGGCATTTGCAATCAGGATCCAGACCAGCAGCATCAGGCGGAAGTAAAGCAGAAAGCGCTTGGTTACGGTCTCGTTCATAGGGGTGTCCTCTCTTTCTCGTCTGTATTGACAAGTGTTTCTTTTCAAATATTCGGATATTTTGGCAAGTAACACTTGCATTGAACAAGACGAGTATACAATACTTTCCAGAAAAAGACAATAGTTTGGCAACTAAAAATTGCATTCTATGTAAATTCGGTATGGCGGGGGAGTCGGGGATGCAGACCGAAGGGATACTTACCTGAGAGGGTTCTGTTCCTCGTCAAAACCGCAAAACTGTATTTTATACAAGTACAGTTTTCAGGGCAGTTTTGCAAAAGCTTACAAAAAACGCCGGTTTTGGCTGTAAAATGCCTGAAAACACTTTCTCTTTTTTGCCGTATATGCTATAATGACAACTGTTCTCGTACAAGAAACAGGAAAATGTACGCGCTAGGCGTACAGTGTAAGAGGAGTGTTACGATATGAAAACCTTGAAAGCGGTTGTAGCAAAATACAACCAGACCAGCCTGATCCTGCGCATCCTGATCGGCCTGGCAGTCGGTTCGGTGCTGGCGCTTGTTGCGCCGGGCGCGGGTTGGGTAGGCGAGCTGGGCAACCTGTTCGTCGGTGCGCTGAAGGGCATTGCCCCGGTGCTGGTGTTCGTCATTGTGGCAAGCGCACTGGCACAGGGCTCGTCCAAGCTGGACCGCCGCTTTGGCACCGTGATCTGGCTGTATATGCTCACCACCTTTCTGGCGGCAGCCATTGCGGTCATCACCAGCTTTATGTTCCCGGTCACGGTGGTACTGGCCGATGCGGCACAGTCCGATGTGATCCCGCAGGGCTTGGGCGAAGTGCTGAGCACCCTGCTGACCAACTTTGTGGCCAACCCCGTCAGCGCCCTGATGAACGGCAACTACATCGGCATCCTGTTCTGGGCCTGCATGTTCGGCATTGCCATGAAGAACATCGGCGCAGAGAGCACCAAGGTCTTTCTGGCAAACACCGCCGATGCCGTTTCTCAGATCGTGCGCTGGATCATCAATCTGGCACCCTTCGGCATCATGGGTCTGGTGTACACCAACGTTTCCGGCAACGGTCTGGCCATCTTTACCCAGTACGGCAAACTGCTGGCGCTGCTGGTGGGCACCATGCTGTTCATGGCGCTGATCGTTTCCCCCTTCATCATGTTCGTTTACCTGCGCCGCAACCCGTACCCGCTGGTATTCCGCTGCCTGAAGGAGTCTGGCCTGACCGCCTTTTTCACCCGCAGCTCTGCAGCCAACATCCCTGTGAATATGTCCCTGTGTGAAAAGCTGGGTCTGGACAAGGATATGTATTCCGTGTCCATCCCGCTGGGCGCTACCATCAACATGGACGGTGCCGCCATCACCATTACCATCATGACGCTGGCAGCGGCTAACACCTTGGGCATTCAGGTGTCTTTGCCCGCCGCCATCGTGCTGAGCGCCATGAGCGCTCTGGGTGCCTGCGGCGCTTCCGGCGTGGCTGGCGGCTCCCTGCTGCTGATCCCCATGGCCTGCTCGCTGTTCGGCATCTCCAACGACATCGCCATGCAGATGGTGGGCGTGGGCTTCATCATCGGCGTGGTGCAGGACTCGGTAGAGACCGCGCTGAACTCTGCCGGTGACGTGGAATTTGCCGCCACCGCCGAGTATCACCAGTGGCTCAAGGAGGGCAAGCCCCTGCCGGCTTTCCTGAAGGGCTGATGACCTGACATAAACAAAGCAGCCGCCGCACTTTCTCGTGCAGCGGCTGCTTTTTGCGTGGGACGATTTTGAATGCGCTCCGCGTTGCTCTGCGCATCATCAGCGGAAAGAATATTATTATAATTTGTGGTTCAGAAACGCCTGCGGGCGTTTCTGAACCACTTTTTCACGAGGGGACGTAACGGAAAACGGCAGCTGCAAAAAACTCCCCCTTTCGGGGG
>OHHO01000891.1_pt1 | contig 10268 bp, 6 predicted proteins | sample 1568071 | NCBI WGS metagenome assembly OHHO01 (sample SAMEA3879582, study PRJEB24766) | human gut metagenome | biome: human-associated habitat; feature: feces | place: USA | collected 1985/1987
GAAGTGCTGCAGGTGATGAAAACCCTCGCCCACAGCGGGATCACCATGCTGGTGGTGACCCACGAGATGCAGTTTGCCCGCGAAATTGCCGACCGGGTGGTGTTTATCGACGGCGGCGACATCCTCGAAGTCGCCCCGCCGGCTGAGTTTTTCGCCCATCCGCAGCATGCCCGCGCGCGGCGTTTTCTGCAGAAGGTGCTGGATCCGCTGCACCAGGAGAGCCTCGAGTGACGCCGATGCTTGACTGGCACGGCGTCCTGAGCGGGCAGCCGTTGCAATGGATTATCTCTGGTTTTCTCACCACCGTCTGGGTCAGCGTCGCCGGGATCCTGCTCGCCACCCTGCTGGCGGTCCTGCTGCTTATCCTGCGATACCGCAAAATTCTCACACGGTTTACGTGGCGTGAAGTGGTGGACTGGGAACCGGTGCGGAAATTTTTCCTCATCAACCGCGACATCATCGTCCGTACGCTCTGTATCGTAGCCGTATATACCTTCTTCACGGCGGCATCGGCCCGTATGGAGGACCCGATCCTGCTGACGGTCAATACGCTTCTGCTCCAGATATTCACCCTTTTCTCCTACATGAACGACGGCTTCGCCTATGCCGCCGAAGCCCTCACGGGACGCTTCATCGGAGCCCGGGACGAACAATCGCTGCGTCGCTGCCTGGGACGTTGTCTGGGCTGGGGCACACTGATCTCGGTGCTGTTCGTCGGCATATACCTCATCTGGTGGCGCGACCTGTTAGGCATTTTCATCAAGGCCGGAACTCCGGACGCAGCACAGGTCGTTTCGACGGCGGGTAATTACATCGTCTGGATCATCCTCATCCCGCTGGCCAGCGCCATGCCCTTCATCATGGACGGTATCATGGTGGGTGCGACCGAAACCAAAGTGATGCGCAATTCGATGCTGCTCTCGACCGTCGCCTATTTCGGTATCTTCTACTCGCTCTATCCCGTCATCGGAAACAACGCCCTTTGGCTGGCCTTCACGCTCTATATGTTCCTGCGCGGCACGCTGCAACTCCTGATGACCCGGCGCCTGCGGCTCATCTATCGAAAAGCTGCGGCATAAATTTCCCGACGTATCTTCGCCCTGCAAAGGACGGCCCTTCCTCTCCGCCGATCCAAATAACCGGGGTTCTTCGTCCGGCAGATCCCTTCCTCTTCAACTACTGCATACACCGTACTGCAATAAATTTTTCAACAGTAACGAAAAGATTATACGGAACTTTCCTCTTCGCACCGCTGCCGCCATTTCGGTACAGGGAACAAACGTGTCTGTAAACAAAGTGATCGGTTGAAAAACAAAAAGCCCGGAGCGTCTTGCTCCGGGCTTTATTTGGAAACCAACGTTCGAATTACATCTGTTTGTAAAGCTCGTTGTATTTCTCGTATTTCTCCATCATGCCGGGTTCGTCGCGCAGACGATAGCAAAGAGTCTTGAGCAGCTGTACGGGATCGGGATTTTGCGGCATAATCTCATGGGCAACTTCCAGATAGGGAACAGCCTGCGAATAGATCGAAAGAATCTCCTTCTGGTCGGCTTCATACTCGCCCGCATTGGTATATTCTTTCTCATTGGCCTCCTGATTCAGTGCATCGGCCTTCATAATGATGTAGTAACCCGTAAAGAACTGCGCTTCATAAGACTGAGGATTCAGTTCGATCGCCTTCTCCAGGGAGGCAATCGCCTCATCGTAATCCTCCAACGAAACGAAGATCTGGGCACGGCTGAACCACAGTTCGATGTTCTGGGGATCACCGGCAATCGCATCGTCGAGCATCGTAACCAGTTCCGACGAATCGCCCAATCCCTCTTCCATCGAATACAACATAATCAAACTCTTGAGAATATCCTGATTCTTCGGGAATTTAGTAATACCGGTCATCAGGGCGTCTTTGGCTTTCAGGACATTGGCACGGTCCGCCTCACGCTGGCCATAATAATTATGGAACAGGTAGTAATAGATCATACCGTTGTCATCCGTATATCCCATTTCAAGCGCCTTATTCAACAATTCCACGCCGCGAGCATATTCAGCAGCGTCCTTCTCGCCGGCAGCAGCGGCCAGATAGCCCGCATAGTAAAGGCGCGAAGCGTCGGGAGTACCGCAAGCCGGACTCATCTCCGCACGGAAAGCGGTTTCGAAAGCCTCCGAACCGAGTTTGTATTCACCGATATTATTGCAGGCATCGCCCAATTGCGAACAGTAGTTGCTGATCGCCATAAGCTGCTCCTTGACTTTCGGACCCTGCTTGGAATCGAGTTCGTAAGCCTTGTTCAAAGCAGCGATCGCCTTATCGATAGCACCTTCCTTTACGGGTTCTATCTCCTTCCAGCCGATTACCTGGCCGTTCGAAACGTAAACCGTCACGTAATCATAGTTCTGTGCAGCTACCGACAGGCCGTTGATCGTAACCTCATCGATCGATTTCGGATCGCCCAGCGACAAACTCAACTGCAAACCGGGTTCTCTGACATAGAGGTCCTTGGTAGGAGCAAGTATAGCCTCGACATAGCTCTTACCCAAATTGAGCCAGGTAGCGGCTTTCGCTCCCTTCTTCGCATCGGCACTCGCCGTTTCGTTCTTTTCGATCTTCTGCAACAAGGCCTCCTTGTTGATTTTCTGTGCCTGGGCAGCAGTTCCCAACAAGGCAACGGCGGCCAGGGCCAAAATAAGTTTTTTCATAATGAACGGGGTTTTTAATTTATAAGGTATATCTTCTATTATTCTTTACTAACGTTCTCTTCGGACTCGGATTCCGGAGCGCCCGCCCCATCGAGGACCGCCGGCTCCTCCTCTTCGTTGGCGGGAACGGCAATCACCGAAGCGATGGCATCTCCCTCACGCAGGTTGATGATACGCACGCCCTGCGTAGCGCGTCCCGCCACGCGAATCTGATCTACCGCCGTACGGATCGTCAGCCCCGAACGGTTGATAATCATCAGGTCGTTCTCGTCGGTCACGGCCTGGATCGAAATCAGCTTGCCGGTTTTTTCCGTAATGTTGATCGTCTTCACACCCTTGCCGCCGCGGTTGGTAATGCGGTATTCGTCCAGATCGGTACGCTTTCCGTAACCGTTCTCGCTAAGTACCAGCACGTCCTGCGAACTGTTGGGTTCGATGCAGATCATGCCGACCACCTCGTCGCCTTCGTCGAGCGAAATACCGCGCACACCGGCACCGACACGCCCGATCGGGCGCACCGTATTCTCGTTGAAGCGGATCGCCTTGCCTTCCCGGGCCGCGATCATCACCTCGGCACTGCCGCTGGTGAGCTTGGCCTCGATCAACTGGTCGCCCTCGCGGATCACGATAGCATTGACGCCGTTCTGACGGGGACGCGAGTACGCTTCCAGTTTGGTCTTCTTGATCGTGCCGTCCTTGGTACACATGATGATATAGTTGTTGTTCACGTATTCCGCATCGTCCAGACGCTTCACGTTGATATAGGCACGCACCTTGTCGTCCGGCTCGATCTGGATAACATTCTGAATCGCCCGTCCTTTCGAGGAGCGCGTCCCTTCGGGAATCTCGTAAACCTTGAGCCAGTAGCAGCGGCCCTTCTCCGTGAAGAAGAGCATCGTATTATGCATCGTGGCCATATAGATATGCTCGATGAAATCCTCGTCGCGCGTCGCGCTGCCCTTGGCGCCGACGCCGCCCCGGTTCTGGGTACGGTATTCGGCCAGCGGCGTACGTTTGATATAGCCCAGGTGCGAAATGGTGATGACCATCTCGTCGTCGGCGTAGAAATCCTCCGGGTTGAACTCTTCGGAAGCGTAAACGATCTCCGAGCGCCGTTCGTCGCCGTATTTGGCCTTCACCTCCAACAATTCGTCCTTGACGATCTTCATCTGCAATTCGCGGCTGCCCAGCACATCGTTGAAATAAGCGATCTGCGCCTCCAGCTCGTTGCGCTCGGCAACCAGCTTGTCGTGTTCGAGTCCCGTCAGAGCACGCAGACGCATCTCGATAATGGCCGAAGCCTGTGCGTCGCTCAAGCTGAAGCGCTCCATCATGGCCTGCTTGGCCAGGTCGGGGTTCTTGGCTGCCCGGATGATGTGGATGATCTCGTCGATGTTGTCCTGCGCGATGAGCAGACCCAACACGATATGCAGCCTCTTCTCGGCCTTGGCCAAATCGAAGCGCGTGCGCCGCACGATCACGTCGTGGCGGTGCTCGACGAAATGCCGCACCAGATCCAGCAGATTGAGCATCATCGGACGACCGTTCACCAGCGCGATGTTGTTCACCGCGAACGAGGTTTGCAGCGGCGTATTCTTATACAGCGTATTGAGCACCACGCTCGCCACGGCATCGTGTTTCAGGATGACGATGATACGCATGCCGTTCCGGTCGGACTCGTCGTTGATATAGGAAATGCCCTCGATCTTCTTTTCGTTGATAAGGTCGGCGATCTTCTTGATCATCTCCGCCTTGTTGATCATATAGGGAATTTCGGTGATGACGATGCACTCGCGGCCGCTGGCCGTATGCTCGATCTCCGTGCGGGCACGCATGACCACACGGCCCCGGCCTGTCAGCATCGCTTCCCGAACCCCTTCGTAGCCGTAAATAATTCCTCCGGTCGGGAAATCGGGGCCCTTGACGTACTTGAGCAGTTCCTCACATGCTATCTCCGGATTGTCCACGAAAGCACAGCAGGCGTCGATCACCTCGCCCAGATTGTGCGGCGCCATATTGGTCGCCATACCGACGGCGATACCGCTCGCGCCGTTCACCAGCAACAGGGGGATCTTCGTCGGAAGCACCGTAGGTTCGGGGATCGTATCGTCGAAGTTGAGCGTCCAATCGATCGTATCCTTGTCGATATCGGCCATCACCTCATCGGTGATCTTCTGCATGCGGGCCTCGGTATAACGCATCGCCGCAGGCGAATCGCCGTCCATCGAACCGAAGTTACCCTGACCGTCCACCAGCGGGTAGCGCATCGACCAATCCTGGGCCATACGCACCATCGCTTCATAGACCGAACTGTCGCCGTGCGGGTGGAACTTACCCAGCACGTCGCCGACGATACGGGCGGACTTACGCGTGGGTTTGTCGGAGTAGAGGTTCAGTTCCGCACTCATATCGTAAAGAATACGACGGTGTACGGGCTTCAAACCGTCCCGCACGTCCGGCAGCGCACGCGATACGATAACGGACATCGAATAGTCGATGTAAGCGGACTTCATCTGCTCTTCGATATTGATGGGAATGATTTTTCCCTCCAATCCGGCATTCTTTTCTTCTTCTGTCAGCATGTCATTCTTTGAGTTTCTCTCTTCGTTTTCTCTGCCCGGCACGGCCCGAACGCATTCCGCGCCGCCCTTCGCCGGTCGAAAACATCGAACTTTACCCCTTATTTTCTACATTCGGACTACTTCTTCGCCCGATCGAAAACAGCGGACTTACGTTCTTTGTTCTCTTCGCTCGGTCCGACGAGTCTATTCGTCGGTTCCCGCTTATCGAAAACATCCGAAAATACATTCTATAAACACACAAAAATAGCATTTATTCGTCGAATAAGCAACTTTGGACCCAATAAAATCACCCGTTTCCGCAAGTTTTTTCACCGCACACACCATTTTCAGCCCTTTTCAGCCGTTTTGACAACATCAAAAAAATCCCCCGGCAAAGTGTCGGGGAATTTCAAAGCCGTTCGGACAAATTTTATACATCACGCCCTATTTACGACCGCCAGCACGATCGGGAAAAATACACTACCGGAAATCGATCCACTCGTACCCGGCGTAATTCTCCGCATCGAAAGTGCGGGGCGACGCCTCGTGAACGGTGACGGAACGGATGTCGATCCGAACCCGGTCGCCGTCGATTTCGTAGATCACTGCCGTCGGCAGCGAACGGGCCGTGTCCACTTCGACGTCGATCTGCCCGACGGCCGACTGGATACGCAGCGGAGTAAGCCGGATTACGGCCGTGCTTCCCTTCTCGCTCAAAAGCGAGGCGGCATATTCGCCGTCGATGAAATCGAACGCCCGGGTGGGATTATTGAGCAGATTATGGGACGTGAGATCCACACGGTCGATAACCACCTCTTTACGATCGGGGTCGATTTCGTAACGGAACTCCGCATCGCCGTAAACCTCCTGCCCATTGACATGCATATAGTAGTTGTCGCCGCTCACCTCATAATAGCCCGGCACGACATCCCCGTCGGTATGCACCTCGAAGACTACGCTGTACCCCTCCAGCGCTCCGAGCGCAGCGGTCAGTTGCTTCAACACGGCCTGCGGCCGGTTATCGGCCTGGACAGAGAACACGGCAAACAGTGCCGCCAACAACAAAACAGATCGTTTCATAAGATATTTTTTCCGATTATACTCCGATAGACCGAACCGTCGTCATTCCGTCGATTTTCGCCCGAATACATCGGCCGAATCTGCAAATGTACTCCGAAACCGCTCCGACAACGGTCGAATTCAAAAATCCGAAAAACGACAATCGACATCACGAATGTTTCGACCATCCTTATTCAATATATTCAATGCGAAACCAATTTTAGTCCGACGATAGAACCGAACAAGGTAACGATAAAAAAAATCCGGGCGAAACCCGCCGATTCGCCGAAGACGAAAATCCCCAGCAACACCGTACCGAGAGCTCCCACGCCGGTCCAAATAGCGTACGCGGTACCGATCGGGAGCGTCTGCACGGCTTTGGCCAGCAAACCCATACTCAACACTGTCGCCAGGACGAACCCTCCGATCCAAAGATAAAGCTCCGTACCCTGGGCCCCCTTGGTCTTCCCTAAACAGAAAGTCATGGCCACCTCGAAAACTCCCGCGATAAACAATACGATCCAATTCATCGTTTTCTCCCTCGTTTTTATTCCGAATTACCAATCCGAAGAGTGTTCCGCACCCCGCTTTCGTACGACAAGACAACGGCAATCCCTATTTCATAATACCCAAACACATTCAAGCCTCGTCCGGAGCGATCATCGCATCAAAATACTCCCAACTCCTGCAGGCGGGCCTCCAGCGAAGGCAGGTCGTGGAAGAGAATATCGCGCGGCTTGGCTCCCTCCTGACGGCCGACGATGCCGGCCCGCTCGAGCTGCATCATGATCCGACCGGCACGGTTGAAGCCCACCTCGTAATTGCGCTGAATCGAAGAGGTCGAAATCTGTCCCTGCGACACGGCTGCACGGGCAATGTCGGCGAACAGCGTGTCGTAGCGCACCGGAGCCCCGCTCTCGCTGCCCAGCGACGAGGATTCTCCGCCACTCGATTCCGGCACGTAATCGGGCAGCCGGTAGGCTTCGGAATATCCCTGTTGGCGGCCGATGAAATCCACGATCCGCTCCACTTCGCGGGTTTCGACCAGCGCACACTGGATACGGATCAGCTCCCCGTCCTTCGAGAAGAGCATGTCGCCCCGGCCGATAAGCTGGTTGGCGCCCGGCTGATCGATGATCGTGCGCGAGTCGATCATCTGCATCACGCGGAAGGCGATACGGGCCGGGAAATTGGCCTTGATACCGCCCGTGATGACCTTCACGTCGGGGCGCTGCGTGGCGATAATCAGGTGAATACCGATGGCACGGGCTTTCTGCGCCAGACGCATCACGGGACCTTCGACCTCGCGGGCCGTCATAATCAGATCGGCGAACTCATCGACCACAACTACGATATAGGGCAGGTAGCGGTGTCCCTTTTCGGGATTGAGCCGCCGCGCCGTGAATTTATCGTTGTATTCGGCGATGTTGCGGGCTCCCGCTCTCTTGCAGAGTTCCAGCCGGTTGTCCATCTCCGTACAGAGGGAGTTGAGCGTATAGACCGCCTTGCGGGGGTCGGTGACGATCGCTTCGTCCTCGGACTCCATCTTGGCCAGGAAGTGCTTCTCGATCTTGGAATAGAGCGAGAACTCGACCATCTTGGGATCGATCATCACGAACTTGAGTTGCGAGGGGTGTTTCTTGTAGAGCAGCGAGGTGATGATGGCATTCAGGCCGACCGACTTACCCTGACCCGTAGCACCGGCCACGAGCAGGTGGGGCATCTTCGCCAGGTCGAAGACATAGTTCTCGTTCTGGATCGTGCGACCGATCACCACCGGAAGTTCGGCTTTCGACTCCTGGAACCGCAGCGAACGCACGGCCGAATACATCGACACGACCTGCTTGTCGCGGTTCGGGACCTCGATACCGATGGTACCCTTGCCCGGAATCGGAGCGATGATGCGGATGCCGAGCGCCTTAAGGCTCTGGGCGATATCGTTCTCCAATCCCTGTATCTTGGAGATCTTGACGCCCTGGGCCTGCACGATCTCATAGAGCGTCACCGTAGGTCCTACCGTAGCTTTGATCCGCTGGATCGGAATACCGAAATCCTTGAGCGTCTGTTCGATCTTGGACTTGTTCTCGTAAATCTCCTCGTCGCTCACCTGCGAGTCGGACGTATAATCCTCAAGCAGCGTCACGGGCGGACGCTGGTAGTTGTTCAGATCCTTCAACGGGTCGTAGAGGCTGCTCTCGATGCTTTTCTCGTCCACGACCTTGGCCTCGTGTGCTTCAACGGTCACCACGACGCCTTCGGCCGGAATTTCAGGCTCCGCCGTAATCGTGTATTCCGTAATTCCGTCCACGACCGGCGCAGGCTCCGACGCATACTGCGGCTGCTCGGACTCCCGGGGTGCGGTAAAGGCAGCTTCAGCTTCGCCTCCCGAAAGATCAACCTCGGTAAATACATCGTCGCCCCCCACGATACGGGGTCCGGCAGGTCGGGACGGGGCTAGCTCGACAACCGTCGCAGGAGCCTCTTCCGTAAGGGGAATTTCGAGGAAGGGACTCTCGTCCGGCTCATCGGGAACGGGAGCCGCAACCGGCGCAGGCCGCTGAATCGTCACCTCGGCCGCTCCATCCGCAGCGGAAGTGCGGGCCGACGCATCGACGGGAGCAGGCACGGGTTCGGGCTGGGGCCGTTCGGATTCGGGTTTAGAATCGGGTTCAGGCTCGGGATCGGTCTTCTCCTCCCCGGATTTCGAACGATGGTCGGCGACATTCACGACCGACTGTTTGACCAGATCGACGATCTTGCCGCCCTTGTCCACCATTGCATTGCCTGCCGTATTGACCGTATTGATGAAGTTGCGGTTGATGAACACGCCCGTCAGAATCCAGGCGCCCAGCAACAGGATGATATTTCCCAGCACGCCGATCACGCTCGTCAGCCTCCGGGCGACCTCGACCCCGAAGGCACCGCCCCACCCGCTGCCGAAAACGGCCCACTTCTCGCCGAAGGCGAAGCCCAACGTAAGGGAACCCAGAATCAGAATCAACAAAGCTCCGAGCACCGAATGGTTGAAAAGCAGCGGACGCTGGCGGATGATCCGCACTCCGACCATCGTGACGATCAGGGGCAAAATGATACCGAACAGGCCGAACGAACGCCCCACCAGACGCTCGGCCAACCAAGCCCCGGCGTAACCGCAGGGATTCTCGATCGCATCCGACAGGTCTGCCAGGCGGGGATCCTCCTGTTCGACACCGGACACAAGGCTCATGTCGGCCCGCCAGTCGAAATAGTAAAACAGCACCGAAGCCGTCAGGAAAAGCCCCGCGAAAAGCAGCAGCAAGCCCAGTATCCAACGCATGCTGTCACGGTTGGAACGGGAGGTAGCCTGCGGGCTTTTTGCCGAACTGTTTTTCTTGGTAGCCATATCGTATATTTATCGAGCGAAGGTAGGGATTTTTTTCGGAAAGTTCAAATGCAGGATCGGTTTCGAAAGGGCCGCCCCCCCCGATTCCGTTTTCGGACCGCAGCCGGTGCGGAGCCGCTAACCGAAAGCCTTGCATTCCAGCCGCGACCGGTACGCTTCATCCGCAAAGGTAAGAAATCCGTAATTCGCGGTGGCGCCTTTTTCGGCCCGCAGGTCATACTGGTCGAGCAACTGCCCCACCCTGCGTCCTACGGCAGGCGAAGGATCGACCACGGCAACCCCGCGTTCACCGATCACCTGCCGGAAAACCGGGAGCAGGAACGGATAGTGCGTACAACCCAACACGATCTGGTCGGCACCCTCGCGGATCATCGGCTCCAGCACGCGGCGCACGGTCTCGACGGCTTCGGGCGACTGCTCGCGGTCTTCCTCGACCAGTTCGACGAACCCTTCGCCTACGGCGGTCAGCACCCGGATATTCTCCCCGTAACGGGCTGCCGTGCGGCGGAACAGGTCGCCGTCCAAACTCCGGGCCGTAGCCAGCACACCTACCACCCCGCTGCGGGTAT
>OHHO01000899.1_pt1 | contig 10213 bp, 8 predicted proteins | sample 1568071 | NCBI WGS metagenome assembly OHHO01 (sample SAMEA3879582, study PRJEB24766) | human gut metagenome | biome: human-associated habitat; feature: feces | place: USA | collected 1985/1987
AAGAAGATGGCGGTGTTCTCGCCGTTCTTGTCGGTGTTGGCAGAGCAGTGCATGGGGAACACCCCCTGCTTGGGCAGGACATAGTTCATCACGGAGAACACGGACTTCTTGATCTCGCCGGCGTACTGGGTGCCGCAGATCACCACCAGATGGGCCTCGTAGTCCACCAGGATGGCGGCCTCGGAGCGGGTGCCGTCCACCTCGGGAATGCACTTGAAGCCCGGGGCGGCAATGATGGTATAATCCTCATGGAAGTCCTTCAGCTGGTCCGCCGTGGGGCGGCGCAGCAGCTGATGGATGAACAGATTCTGACTGGCCAGCTCATTGACGATGCGGAAGCCCTTGGTATACTTGGGGTCCGCCCCGGCGAAGCCGTCGAAAATGAAAACGTCCTTGTTCTGGAGATACGCCGTGACCTTGGCATAGATGGCGTCGAACCGGGCCTTGTCCATGGGCCGGTTCACCTTGCCCCAGGCGATGTCGTCATGGACGGCGGGGGTATCCACAATGAACTTGTCGTTGGCGCTGCGGCCGGTGTACTTCCCGGTCTTGACCACCAGGGCTCCGGTGTTGGACAGGGTGCCCTCCCCCCGGCGCAGAGCGTGCTCCACCAGCTGCGCCGGCGTCAGATTGCGGTACACCGCCCCGGCGTTGATGATGCCCAGCTTTTCCAGTCCGTATGTTTCCATGTGTCGTTCCTCCTCAAATTGTTCCAGTTTGTTCCGGTTGTTGTTATTTTCGCAGGGCCTGTACGGCGGCCCGCAGGGCGTCCACGTGCTCCTGGGTGGTGGCCCAGCTGGCGCAGAAGCGCACGCCGGAATGGGTCTTATCCACCCGCTCCCAGTATTCATAGCCGAAATTCTTCCCCAGCTCCGCCAGCTCATCGTCCGGCATAATGGGGTACTGCTGGTTGGTGGGAGAGTCAAACAGCAGCGGATAACCGGCGGACACGAAGATGTCCCGAATCTGATAGGCCATCTCGTCGGCGTGGCGGGAAATCTTAAAGTACAGATCGTCGGTGAACAGGGCGTCAAACTGGATGCCCAGCAGACGGCCCTTGGCCATGCGGCCGCCCCGCTGCTTCATGATGAAGCGGAAATCCTTCTTCAGCGCCGGGTTCATGATCACCACGGCCTCGCCGAACAGGGCTCCCACCTTGGTGCCGCCGATATAGAACACGTCGCACAGGCGGGCGATCTCCGGTATGGTCAGCTCAGAGCCGTCGGCCATGACGCCGTAGCCCAGCCGGGCCCCGTCGATGAACAGCGGCAGGCCGTATTTCCGGCAGGTGTCGTACAGAGCCGTCAGCTCCGCCTTGGAATACAGGGTGCCGCCCTCGGTGGGGTGGGAGATATACACCATGCCGGGCTGGACAATGTGCTCGGTGGACTCGTCGTTCCGGTGCCACTCCACATAATCCTGCACCTGCTGGGCGGTGATCTTCCCCTCTGCCGCAGGCAGGGTGATGACCTTGTGGCCGGTGGACTCGATGGCCCCCGCCTCGTGGCAGTTGATGTGTCCGCTGTCGGCGGACAGCACGCCCTGCCAGGGCCGCAGAATGGAGGCGATCACGGTGGTGTTGGTCTGGGTGCCGCCCACCAGGAAGTGAACGTCAGCCTCCGGCGCCTGGCAGACGGCGCGGATCTTCTCCCGGGCCGCCGCGCAGTATTGGTCCTCGCCGTAGCCCACGGTCTGCACCATATTGGTCTCGTTGAGCCGCGCCATCACGCTGGGATGAGCGCCCTCCAGATAGTCGCTGTTGAAATAGATCATGGGAGCTTCTCCTTTATTCTTTATACTTTCTCTATCATATCCCAGTGGGGCGCATTTGTAAAGAGATATTCTTACTTGAACCCATTTACCTGCACCCAGGCCCGGACGTGGTCCACAAACCGCTGGGTGGAGTTGGACAGGGCCTTCTCGTCCTTGACGCCGATGGCGATGCGCCGGTAAAAGGCCTTGGGCGGCTGGCAGACCACCAGCGGATAGGGACTGTGGCGCACCATCAGCTCCGGCAGCAGGCTGATGCCCAGGCCGTTGGACACCATGGACAGAATGGTCCGGTCCTCCCGTGCGATATATCGCACATGGGGCCGCACGCCCATTTCGTCGAAGGCGGCCCGGATTTCGTAATCGTCCCCCTCCTCCAGCTGGATCACCGGCTCCGTGGCCAGGGCCTCCACCGGGAAGGCGTCGCTGTTGGCCAGGGGATGCCCGCAGGGCACAATGACCTTCAACTGGTCCAGGTGCAGGGGGTACACCTGCAGTCCCTTCAGGGACGGCATCCGCAGAAAGCCGCAGTCCGCCTGCCCGGTGATGATCAGCTCCTCGATCTGGTCATAGAAGTCGCAGGTCTGAATTTCGAACTCGATGGCCGGATACAGCTTGCTGAAAGACTTCAGAATCATGGGCAGCCACTGGGCGGAGACGCTGGAAAACGAGGCCACCTTCACAAGGCCCGCATCCATGCCCCGCAGGTCCGCCGCCTGCTGGGCCAGTCGGTGATATTCCGTGCAGAGCTGCTGAATCTGCGGAAGCAGGGCCCGGCCGTCGCCGGTCAGGGTCACGCCGCCCCGGTTCCGGCTCAGCAGGGTCACCCCCAGCTCCTCCTCCAGGGAGCTGATGGCGTGGCTGATCCCGGACTGGGAGAAGTTCAGCTCCTCCGCCGCCTTGGTAAAGCTGCCGCATTCCACAGTTTTCAGGAAAATCTGGTATTTTGTGGCGTTCATTGCCCTCACCTGCCTCTTTTCTGATGTTTTCCCTATTGTACACCCTTTTTTTCATGACTTCAATCGAAAATATGCGTTTTACAAATGTAAAATTCTATGATATCCTACCCATGGACTTGAGGAAAGAGAGGAGAAATCGAAAATGGCTCTGATTACAAAGATGCATCGCTGTGCCTTCTGCGGCAGCAGCGAGGTGACGGTTTCCGAAAATGGGACCTATACCTGCCGCGACTGCGGCAAGACCGCTGACCACGGCATGCCGGCCGCCGATGTGGAGGCTGTCAACCGCATTCTGATGACCGGCGGCGACGCCGAGACCGCCGAGGAGCTGCGGCGGCGCTACCCCCGTCTGAACCTGACTACCTGGTCCAAGGAGAACCGTCTCCAGTTCTGAATTTGCAGCCGAGAGCGGCTATGGTTTACCTCCTTCGCCGCTGAAAATACCTGGCAGCGCCTGCTGCCCATCTTTTCCATGGGGATTTTCCTACCCCAAACATAACAAACAGCCGCGCTTGGGCATGCGCGGCTGTTTGTTATATAATGAGGATTCAAATGGGATATCCGGCGTTTCAGGCCGGATATCCCATTTTTCATCGTCAGTTTTTTCGGCAGTGCCAGGTCAGCTCCAGGAGGTTCAGAGGCAGCAGCCCATCACACATACCGCTGGGTCAGCACATCGAACACGCCCCGGGTGGTCAGCCGCAGGGACGGGATCACCGGCAGAGCCATGAAGCTCAGGGTCATGAAGGGGTCGATGCCCCGGGACACGCCCAGCCGGAAGGCCTCGTCCTTGGCGGCCTCCAGGGCGCTGTTCACCATCACCAGGCTGTCGTCGGACATGATGCCCGCGATGGGCAGGGCCACCTCGCCCAGGATCTGGCCGCCGTCCATTACGGTGATGCCGCCGCGATTCTCCACAATCCGGTTGGCGGCGGCGGCCATGTCCTCCTCGGAGGTGCCCACCACGATGATGTTGTGGCTGTCGTGGCTGATGGAGGTGGCCACGGTGCCATGCTTGAGGCCGTAGCCCTTGATATAGCCCAGGCCGATGTGGTGGGTGTTCTTATGCCGCTCGATCACGGCGATCTTGAGAATGTCCTGCTCCAGGTCGATGTGGTCGGCATAGCCCGCGTCCTCGGACACGATCTCGCCGGGCACCATGCCGATAACGGCGTGGGGGCGCTTGTCGGTGAAGTCGGCGGCGGACAGAGGGGCCACATGGAAGGTGTCGTGGGCCCGCTTGACCAGATAGGGGTCGATCTCCGGGGTGTCGAACTCCCGCAGAACGCCGTCGTACATGAGCTTGCCCTTCTTATAGACCATCTCGATCTCGAAGTTCTCCCAGTTGTCGATGACCACAAAGTCCGCCAGATACCCGGGGGCGATGGCGCCGCGGTTATTCAGCAGGAAGTACCGGGCGGCGGTGTACCCGGCGGCCTTCACCGCCATGATGGGGTCCGCGCCCAGGGAGATGGCCTTTTTGACGATGTAGTCGATGTGGCCCTTTTCCAGCAGGTCGTTGGGGTGCTTGTCGTCGGTGCAGAACATGCAGCGCTCGATGTATTTCTCGCACAGCAGGGGGGCCAGGGCCTCCAGGTTCCGGGCGGCGGTGCCCTCCCGGATCATAATGAACTGTCCCCGCTCCAGCTTGGCCATGGCCTCCTCCACGTTGGAGCACTCATGGTCGGAATACACGCCGGCGGCGATATAGGCGTTCAGGTCGTTGCCGGTAAGGCCCGGGGCGTGGCCGTCGATCTTCTTGTGGTGGGCCTGGGAGGCCACGATCTTTTCCACCACCTGGCTGTCGCCGTTGATGATGCCCACAAAGTTCATCATCTCCGCCAGACCCTGGACCCGGGGATGGTCATAGAAGGAGTCGATGGCCCGATAGTCCAGATTGGCTCCGGACTCGTCCAGGGGCGTGGCCGGAACGCAGGAGGGCAGCATGAACCGCACGTCCACCGGCAGGTCCTCGGTGGCCTGGAGCATATACTCGATGCCATCGGTGCCCATGACGTTGGCAATTTCGTGGGGATCGGTGATGACGGTGGTGGTGCCGTGGGGCAGCACGGCCTTGGCAAACTCCTTGGGGCTTACCAGGGAGCTTTCCAGGTGAATATGGGCGTCGATGAAGCCCGGCAGCACAATCTTGCCGCCTACGTCCGCCTCCACCTTGCCGTGGTATTCGCCCATGCCCACAATGAGCCCCTCGGCCACGGCGATGTCCCCGCGGCACAGCTCGTTGGAGAACACGTTGACGTAGGTAGCGTTTTTCAGCACCAGGTCTGCCGGGACACGGCCCGCCGCCACGTCGATGACATGGAGCTTCTTGTTGAGCTTGCGGTTGATTTTCCCTGCGTAGCTTTCCTTCACAGCCATGACGAAATCCTTCCTTTCTCCCGCACAGAGCGGAAACGAAACTGCAAAAGCGTTATCTCTTTTGTTAATTTCTCATATTACCACAACTAATGCCGCTTGTCCACTGTTTTTTCGGGAAAATCACAGCCCCAGCAGGAGCTTTGCCTTCAGCACGGCGGTGACGGTTTTGCCGTCCTGAATCTCGCCGCTGAGGCACCGCTGCACCAGCTCCTGAAAGGGGATGCGCCGGACGGACAGGAACTCGTCCTCGTCGGGATGGGTGTCGCCGAAGGTCAGGCCCCGGGCCAGGTACAGATGCAGCACCTCGTCATAGCAGCCCGGGGAGGCGATGATCTGCCCCAGGGGCTGCCAATCCGCCGCCGTGGCCCCCACTTCCTCCTTCAGTTCCCGCTGGGCGGTGACGAAGGGCTCCTCGCCGGGCTCCCGCTTCCCGGCAGGGATCTCCAGCAGCGTCCGGGAGAAGGCATAGCGGTACTGGGTCACCATGGGAACGCAGCCGTTTTCGTCCAGGGCCAGGATCCCCACGCCGCCGGGGTGCTCCACCACCTCCCGCAGGGATGTTTTCCCGTTGGGCAGGGCCACCGTGTCCACCCGCAGCCGAAGGACGCGGCCCTTGTATACCTCCCGGCTTTCCAGGCATTTTTCCGTCAGATCCATTGTCAGAACTCCTCTCTGTGTTTATTATTTTTGCCATCATACACTCGTTGGACCGGAAAAGCAAGCCCCGGGTTATTCTGAAAGAAGGATAAGGCTTCACCTTGCGAAGAATGAATGAATATGGTATAATTACCGGTAATGTTTGAGATCATGCCCCCATATGTCGGCGGGCCGGGACAAAGGAGACGATCACATGGCAACCTTCACCGTTAACGGGCAGAGCGTGACCGTGGAAAAAAATCAGAAGCTCATCCGCTTTCTGCGGGATACCCTGCACCTGACCTCCGTTAAGGACGGGTGCAGCGAGGGTGCCTGCGGCACCTGCCACGTCCTCATCGACGGCAAGCCCACCAAGGCCTGCATCCCCCAGACCGACCGGCTGGAGGGGCGGACCGTTCTCACGGTGGAGGGCCTTTCCGATTGGGAAAAGCAGGTGTATACCTTCGCCTTCGGCGAGGCGGGAGCCGTTCAGTGCGGCTTCTGCATCCCCGGCATGGTCATCTCCGCCAAGGGGCTGCTGGACGTGAATCCCGATCCCACCCGAGAGGAGGCCGCCTTCGCCATCCGCAACAACATCTGCCGCTGCACCGGCTATGTGAAGATCATCGACGGCATCCTGCTGGCGGCCAGAATCCTCCGGGAGGGGAAGCTGCCGGAGGCCTCCGCCTACGACTGGAAAATGGGCAGCCGGGTCCACCGGCTGGACGTGGAGGAAAAGGTGCTGGGCACCGGCCAGTATCCCGACGATGTGTATGTGGACGGAATGTGCTATGGCGGCGCGGTGCGCAGCCGGTACGCCCGGGCCCGGGTCCTGTCCATCGACGTCAGCGCCGCCCAGGCCCTGCCCGGCGTGGTGTGCGTCCTGACCCAGAAGGATATCCCCGGCAAGGTCAACGTGGGCCACCTGAAGAAGGACCAGCCCACCCTGATCGGCGTGGGCGAGATCACCCACTATCTGGGGGACTCCGTGGCCCTGATCTGCGCCCGGGACCAGGAGACCCTGGAGACCGCCAAGAAGCTGGTGAAGGTAGAATATGAGGTCCTCCCTGCCGTGCACAGTCCCCAGGAGGCCGCCGCCCCGGACGCGCCCCTGGTGTTCGAGGGGGACGAGAGCAACGTTCAGGCCTATAAGCACGTCTCCCGGGGCGACGCAGACGGCGCTATCAAGAATGCAAAATATGTGCTGACCCAGCACTTCCACACCCCCTGGACGGAGCATGCCTTTCTGGAGCCGGAGTGCTGCGTGGCCCTGCCCCTGGAAAACGGCGGCGTGAAGCTGCTGACCTCGGACCAGAGCGCGCACACCACCATGCACGAGTGCGCCGCCATGCTGGGGGTGGATTATGACCACTGCCAGGTACAGAATATGCTGGTGGGCGGCGGCTTCGGCGGCAAGGAGGATATGTCCGTCCAGCACCACGCCGCCCTGCTGGCGTATATCGCCCGGGTGCCGGTGAAGGTGAAGCTGTCCCGGCAGGAGTCCATCCTGGTCCACCCCAAGCGCCACAGCTTCGACATGGACTTCACCATGGGCTGCGATGAAAACGGCATTATTCAGGGGGTCAAGGCCAGCGTGGTGTCCGACACCGGTGCCTTTGCCTCTCTGGGAGGGCCGGTTCTGGAGCGGGCCTGCACCCATGCCGCCGGGCCTTATGCCTATGAAAACTTCGAGATCGAGGGCCGCGCCTATTATACCAACAATCCTCCCGCCGGAGCCTTCCGGGGCTTCGGCGTGACCCAGACCTGCTTCTGCACGGAGACGCTGCTCAACGAGATGGCGGACCTGGTGGGTATCTCCCCCTGGGAGATCCGCTATCGCAACGCCATCCGGCCCGGCGGCGTCCTGCCCAACGGCCAGATCGTGGACAACTCCACCGGCCTGGTGGAGACCCTGGAGGCCATCAAGCCCGCCTATGACGAGGCCGTGAAGAACGGCGACCCGGTGGGCATCGCCTGCGCCATGAAGAACGCTGGCGTGGGCGTGGGCATCCCCGATTGGGGCCGCTGCAAGCTCATTGTGGAGGACGATGGCAAGGTGCATATTTACTCCGGCGCGTCCTGCATCGGCCAGGGACTGGGCACCGTGCTGGTGCAGGTGGTGGTCACCAACACCGGCCTCCACCGGGACGACATCGTCTATGAGCGCAGCAACACCTGGATCGCCCCGGATTCCGGCGACACCTCCGGCTCCCGCCAGACTCTGGTCACCGGCGAGGCCACCCGCCGGGCCTGCGAGAAGCTCAGCGCCGCTCTGGAGGGCAAGACCCTCCGGGACCTGGCCGGACAGGAGTTTTACGGCGAGTATCTGGCCAAGACAGACCCCCTGGGCGCGGACGTACCCAACCCCGTCAGCCATGTGGCCTACGGCTACGCCACCCAGATGTGTATCCTGGATCGGGAGACCGGCCGCATCAAGATGCTGGTGGCCGCTCACGACGTGGGCAAGGCTGTGAACCCTCTCAGCTGCGAGGGGCAGATCGAGGGCGGCGTGGTCATGAGCATGGGCTATGCGCTGACAGAGCAGTATCCCATTGACGACACCTGCAAGCCCACTGCCAGATATGGCACCCTGGGCCTGTTCCGGGCCAATCAGATCCCGCCGGAGATCCAGGCCATCGTGGTGGAAAAGCCCGGCCTGAAGGTAGCAGGCGGCGCCATCGGCATCGGTGAGATCACCTCCATCCCCACGGCCCCCGCCATTGCCGACGCCTATTACCGGCTGGATGGCCAGCGTCGTCTGACCCTGCCGCTGGAGAACACCCCCTACGCTAAGAAAAAGTAAAGCCGCAAAATAAGATCATGCCCGGTGCAATGCACCGGGCATGATCTTATTTAATTTGTGGTTTCATCACAGCTTGCTTACCCGCAAAGCACGGATGGCGTTGAGAACGGCGATGACCATCACGCCCACGTCGCCGAAGATCGCGGCCCACATGTTGGCCGCGCCCACGGCCACCAGCAGCAGGCACAGGGCCTTGACGATCAGGGCAAAGGCGATGTTCTCATATACGATGCGGATGCACTTGCGGGAGATACGGATGGCCTTGGCGATCTTCAGGGGATCGTCGTCCATCAGCACCACGTCCGCCGCCTCGATGGCCGCGTCCGAACCCATGGCCCCCATGGCGATGCCGATGTCCGCGCGGGACAGCACGGGCGCGTCGTTCACGCCGTCGCCGATCGTGCAGACCTTATCGCCCGCGGCCTGATAGGCGCGGATGTGGGCGAGCTTGTCGATGCCCGCGCGGGCGCGGGCGACGGTCAGCTCTTCGAGAAGACCGCCGAACTGCATGATGAACGCGACCTCACCCGCGGCGAAGTCTTCGCCGATGCAGACCGACGCGATCAGCGCGAGCGAGACGAGCACGTCTGCCTTGATGTCGAACGCTGTGACAAGGCCGATGACGGCCTCTAAAATGATGGGGATGCCGCAGAGGATGATCGCGGCCCACGAGGCGTCGAACGGCAAGGGGACGAGATCAAAAATGCTGACGATCAGCGCGATGCTGGAGATCACGAGCAGTGTGATATCTTTTTTTGTGCCGCCCAGCTCTAAAAAATGCTCCAGCTTTTCCATTGCCGGTTTCACGGAAGCGACTCCTTTTTGTACCATATGGGGTATGGGCTTCTTATACATATGGGAGTATAGGTTATAAAGCGCGCAAAAAGAGAGAAGCAGCACAAAACTGCTTCTCTTCTTTCGTGCAATTCTACTGAAAACGGGCGCGTGAAAGGGTTTATCTCCTGCTCAGCCCATGTTCGAAAAGCGCTCGACCGCCTTCGTAAAGTTCTCGATCGTTTTGTCCGCGTCGCCGTGCTCGATGCCGTCACGCACGCAGTGCTTGATGTGCCCCTCGAGAACGACCTTGCCGCAGCCGTGCAGCGCGGATTTGGCCGCATTGATCTGCGCAAGAATATCCTCGCAAGGGACGTCCTCGTCCACCATGCGGTCAATGGCCTGCACCTGACCGATGATCTTTTTGAGCCGACGGTGCAGATTGTCGGCGTCCATACACTGTTTCATCGTTTGACCTCCATACCTGTTGGGGTATCTGCATTGTACACTCTGCGCCGCGATTTTGTCAATTTGCGCTGCCGCGCCAGTTTTGTGCGCCTTTGGCGAAAAAATGGCGTTTTGCGGCAATTTTCTCTTCCTCCGCGGTGTTGCAGAGCATAAAAAAGTGTGATAGGATATATTAGAAATAGTATGACCGGCGGCCATATTGCCGTCGGAGCGATTTTGAGGTAACCGAATGAAGAAAAGCGACAAAACACCCAAGCAGACCCACCGCCGCGCGGACCCGAACGTCATGGGCCTCCACGCGGATGTGGTGGAGCAGAATATCACCGAGACGCTGGAAACGAACTACATGCCTTACGCGATGTCCGTCATCGTCTCGCGTGCCATTCCGGAGATCGACGGCTTCAAGCCCTCGCACGGAAAGCTC
>OHHO01000902.1_pt1 | contig 10203 bp, 6 predicted proteins | sample 1568071 | NCBI WGS metagenome assembly OHHO01 (sample SAMEA3879582, study PRJEB24766) | human gut metagenome | biome: human-associated habitat; feature: feces | place: USA | collected 1985/1987
ATTTTTATAACACAAATTGTAAGATTGCGAAAAATAATCAAGATTTCTGTATTTGTTTTCTTGCATATTTCAACAAATCGTCGTACCTTTGCAACCGAAATCAAACAAATAGTCATCGAAATATTCGAAAGACTAGCAAAAAGTCAAATCTCAAAAGAGATAAGACATGAGAGATAAAAGAAGAGTATTCAAACATAAAGAACAACGCAGATGAAAGAAACAGTTCATTTTACAAAGATGCAGGGAGCGGGTAACGATTATATATATGTAGATACCCAACAATACGACATCCCTGACCCAGAGAAGGCGGCCATTGCCTGGAGTGCTTATCACACGGGCATAGGAAGCGACGGACTGGTTCTCATCGGAAAGCCGCACGACGGCATAAGAGCAGATTATTCGATGCGCATCTTCAATGCCGATGGTTCTGAAGCGATGATGTGCGGCAATGCAAGCCGATGCATCGGTAAGTATCTTTACGAAAAGGGATTGACCCGAAAGGACACCATCCGACTGGAAACGCTTTCGGGTATCAAGATATTGAAACTTCATCTTCAGGATAATAAAGAAGTTGTGGAATCGGTAACAGTAGACATGCTGGAACCCAAACTTGAAAATCCCGAGCAATTCATAGGTCCTTCGATGCTCGAAGCTGACGGCAGAAAATTTGAAGGCATCTATGTTTGCATGGGTAATCCGCATTTCGTTACCTTCGTGGATGACATCGACACCATCGACATCGCCCACTATGGTAAAATCCTGGAAAGAGACAAGGCATTTCCCCAGAGATGCAACATAGAATTTGCACAAGTAACTGACACAGACGCCATAAGGACACGAGTTTGGGAAAGGGGAAGCGGAATAACAATGGCTTGCGGAACAGGAGCCTGTGCCACAGCCGTAGCCGCAGCCCTTACCAAGCGTACTGGCAGGAAAAGCAGTATCGTGATGGATGGCGGAACGCTGGAAATAGAATATAGCGAGGCCGATGATCATGTTTACATGACAGGGCCTGCAGCCTTCTCATTCGAAGGAGAAATTGAATTATAAATAAGAGCAAACTTAAATAACAAATGGTCGATAATGACCACAAATAAAAGGAGAAACAAAATATGGCATTAGTTAATGAACATTTCCTGAAGTTGGCCAACAACTACTTGTTTGCCGACATCGCAAAGAAGGTGAACGCCTACAAGATTGCACATCCAAAGCAGCGTGTAATCAGTCTGGGCATCGGTGACGTAACCCAGCCTCTCTGCCCTGCCGTCATCAAGGCGATGCACAAGGCTGTAGACGAGATGGCTGAGCAGGCTTCTTTCAGAGGCTATGGTCCGGAACGAGGCTACGACTTCCTCCGCGAGGCTATCATCAAGAACGACTTTCTGCCACGTGGCATTCATCTTGACGCCAACGAGGTATTCGTAAACGATGGAGCCAAGAGCGATACGGGAAATATCCAGGAGATTTTGAGATGGGATAACAACATCGGCGTTACCGACCCGATTTATCCGGTTTATATAGACTCTAACGTGATGATAGGTAGAGCGGGAATCTTCGAGAACGGCAAGTGGAGCAACGTAACCTACATGCCTTGCGATGAGAGCGATGACTTCATCCCTCAGATTCCAGACCACCGTGTGGACATGATTTATCTCTGTTATCCAAACAACCCTACGGGTACGGTTATCTCGAAAGAAGAACTCAGGAAATGGGTAAACTATGCTATCAAGAACGAGAGCATCATCCTCTATGACGCTGCCTACGAGGCATATATCACCGACCCATCAATTCCTCATTCTATCTACGAGATTCGTGGAGCCAGAAAGGTAGCGATAGAATTCCACAGTTATTCGAAGACTGCCGGATTCACCGGTGTGCGTTGTGGTTACACCATCGTTCCTAAGGAGTTGAAGGCAAAGACATTGGCAGGTGAGGAAGTGGCATTGAATCCTATCTGGGACCGCCGCCAGTGCACCAAGTTTAATGGTACAAGCTATATCAGCCAGCGTGCTGCCGAAGCCATCTACACCCCTGAGGGTAAGGAACAGGTGAAGGCAACCATCAATTACTATATGGAGAATGCCCACTTCATGAGAGCAGAACTCCAGAAACTCGGCTTGAGAGTATATGGCGGCGAGAATGCACCTTATCTCTGGGTGAAGACGCCAAACAACACGCCAAGCTGGAAATTCTTCGAAGAGATGCTTTATGGTGCCAGCGTAGTCTGCACTCCAGGTGTCGGCTTCGGTCCATCGGGCGAAGGCTACATCCGACTCACCGCCTTCGGCGAGCATGAGGACTGCAAGGAAGCCATGGAGAGAATTGCCAAATGGCTGGGAAAATAAACATTCCAACAGATTATAAAAACATTGAAAATCAGAAATTTTAAATTATATAAGGTATGAGCAACTTAAGATTTGAAGCTGTTTCAGAGGCTTCCAAGAGAAAGCCTGTTGAGGTAACCGCTCCTAGCGAGCGACCAAGTGAATTCTTCGGAAAGAAGGTATTCAACCGACAGAAGATGTACAAGTATCTCCCTGCAGATGTCTATGAGAAACTGATAGACGTCATCGACAACGGAGCACGTCTCGACCGTAACATCGCCAACGCCGTAGCCAAAGGCATCAAGCAGTGGGCTGACGAGAATGGCGTAACCCACTACACTCACTGGTTCCAGCCATTGACAGAAGGTACTGCCGAGAAGCACGATGCCTTCATCGAGCATGATGGCAAGGGTGGTATGATCGAGGAATTTTCAGGCAAGTTGCTCGTTCAGCAGGAGCCTGATGCATCATCTTTCCCATCTGGCGGTATCCGCTCAACCTTCGAGGCTCGCGGTTATTCTGCATGGGATCCAACATCTCCTGTATTTATCATCGACGATACACTCTGTATCCCTACCGTCTTCATCTCTTACACAGGTGAGGCACTCGACTATAAAGCTCCATTGCTCCGTTCATTGCACGCTGTAAACGTAGCAGCAACAGAGGTTTGCCACTACTTCAACCCAGATGTCAAGAAAGTTATTTCCAATCTCGGTTGGGAGCAGGAGTACTTCCTGGTAGATGAGAGTTTGTATGCAGCACGTCCTGACCTGATGCTGACAGGCCGCACCCTGATGGGTCACGATTCTGCCAAGAACCAGCAGATGGACGACCACTACTTCGGAGCCATCCCAGAGCGTGTCCAGGCATTCATGAAGGATTTGGAAATCCAGGCTCTTGAACTAGGTATTCCTTGCAAGACCCGTCACAACGAGGTAGCACCAAACCAGTTTGAGTTGGCACCTATCTTCGAGGAGACCAACCTTGCCGTTGACCACAACATGCTCCTGATGAGCTTGATGAAGAAGGTAGCTCGCCATCACGGTTTCCGCGTACTTCTCCATGAGAAGCCATTCGCAGGCATCAACGGTTCCGGTAAGCACAACAACTGGAGTCTCGCTACAGATACAGGCATTCTGCTTCATGGTCCTGGCAAGACACCAGAGGATAACCTCCGTTTCGTAGTCTTCATCACAGAGACTTTGATGGGTGTATACAAGCACAATGGTTTGCTCAAGGCATCTATCATGAGTGCAACCAATGCGCATCGTCTGGGCGCCAACGAGGCACCTCCTGCAATCATCTCTTCATTCCTCGGCAAGCAGTTGACCGACCTTCTCGAGCACATTGAGAAAGCCGACAAGAAGGATCTCTTCACCATGGCTGGCAAGCAGGGCATGAAGTTGGATATCCCTGAGATTCCAGAGTTGATGATTGATAACACCGACCGTAACCGTACATCACCATTCGCCTTCACCGGTAACCGTTTCGAGTTCCGTGCCGTAGGTTCTGAGGCTAACTGTGCATCAGCAATGATTGTATTGAACACCGCCATAGCCGAGGCTTTGACCGACTTCAAGAAGCGTGTGGATGAGTTGATTGCCAAGGGTGAGGACAAGACATCTGCCATCATCGATATCGTTCGTCAGGATTTGAAGACCTGCAAGCCAATCCGTTTCGACGGCAATGGTTACTCAGATGAGTGGGTAGAGGAAGCAGCTAAGCGTGGTCTGGACTGCGAGAAGAGCTGTCCTAAGATTTTTGAGCGTTATCTCGACCCTGCCACTATCAAGATGTTCGAGGATATGGGCGTCATGAAGAAGAACGAGTTGGAAGCCCGTAACGAGGTGAAATGGGAGACCTACACCAAGAAAATTCAGATTGAGGCTCGTGTAATGGGCGACTTGAGTATGAACCACATCATCCCTGTGGCTACTCACTATCAGAGCCAGTTGGCTAAGAATGTGGAGAACATGATTGATATCTTCGGCGACGAGGAAGGCAAGAAGTTGACAGCCCGCAACATCAATATCATCAAGAAGATTGCCGAGCGCACTCAGATTATCGAGACAGGTGTTGAGGAGTTGGTAAATGCCCGCAAGGTTGCCAACAAGATTGAGAATGAGCACGATAAGGCAATTGCTTATCATGACACGGTAGCTCCAAAGATGGAGGAGATCCGTTATCAGATTGACAAGTTGGAGTTGACAGTAGCCGATGAACTCTGGACATTGCCTAAGTATCGTGAACTCCTGTTCATCCGCTAATCAGCAATGTCTTCAAGATAGATAAGACATATTTCTGACAGATAAAAAAACAAAGCTCTAATAAGAGCTACTCTTCATCAGATATAACAATTGAACGATCAATCTATTTCTTTTATTGGTTGTTTAAGTTTGCGCGGAGTGTGGTTGTGAAATCACGCTCCGCTTTTTTATTTTCTGATTTACATAAACAAAAAACAGACCGACATGAACGCTTGTTCACATCGGCCTGTTTACTCTTTTACTTTTTTACCTTTTTACTCTTTTACCCTTTTACTCTTTTTACTTTTTTACTCTTTTACCTTTAAAAGTTTGATTGTCTGTGTTTTTCCAGTGATGCCTGTTACCACGGCGATTCCATTGTCACGAATCTCCACCTTCTCATATTTGGCATCAACAATCACTTTTCCTTTCAATGTCATAACGCCCCAATGTCTAGGAATTTCTTCAAAGGCGCAATAGGCTCCGACAGGTTGCGCTATGCAGTGGTAGAGGGGTGGCACGATAACTTTACCATCTACCTTCACACCCCATTTCTTTCCGGCTTGATACAATTCCACATGTCCTGCCTCTGACTTCTCATGCAAAAGAAGCATCTCGCTTGCTTCCGTTTCCTTCTTTTGCAACATCGCCTCTTTATAGCATTTCTTGCCAAGGCGAGGCATCACGACATTCAAATCTTCCTTCTCATTCTTTGGATTATTGCATCCTATATAGGTCTTCTTTAAATTTGAATCCACCAGGTAGTAGTCCTGCTTGCTGTCCATAACAACGATACAATCACCATATAGGACAGCACATAGCCAATACACATGTTCGTAATCATTACGTAGGAAACACACATTCCTGCTCTCTTCATTGCTCATGCGCATCTTCCCTTCACCACCCTCATAATGGTACCATACTTGACAACCGGAAGCAGAAGATTTGGATCTGTATATCAGATAATACCCATAATTCAGAAAATCATATTGTGAAGGACGATAAGGTAGAGAAAACTCTTCTTGGGTTCGAGACATAAAGATGTCGTCATATTCTATAAACTCCCATCCTTTTATGTTGACAACATGGGGAGTTTCTGCTACGTTAGTGCCATCGTCGATGACAGCTTTTGCCAACAGGTCATAATAGCATTTCGCCTTTCTGCGAGGTCGGTAGAACAGGATGTTGCCATCCAACAGTTTCATGTCATAGTAATCGCCTGGCTCCAGAACTTGTTCTCCTTGTCGGTTCACTACCGTCATCTTTCCATCAAGCAGTTTGATGATGGCAAACTCCCCTTTGCTATCCACAAACTCACGATACTGTAGTGTTTGGAGCAATTCTTCATGGCTCATCACCATCATCATTTCCGAGTCTGGATGAATCTGAATACTGTCTTGCTTCTCGTTCATCAGGAAATACTCTCTTTCCTTCGGAGTCTCTTTTTTCTTGCCAACTCTCAGTTTTCCCTCGAACATCGCATTCCAGTTCCAAACTTGCGAAGGTAATCCGAACACTCGATACAGTCCCACGTTATCTATAATCACGCAGTTCTTCTTCCCCTTAGCTACTCGCAGTCCACGTCCCACCATCTGCAGATACTTGGCAAGTGACAATGTAGGTCGTGCCAACTGTACAAACTCCACATCCGGGCAGTCAAATCCCTCCGAGAATATATCCACATTCACCAGCACCTGTATAGGAGCAAGTTCATCAGCAGACCGCAAGCAAGTAGCCCCCAGTCCATCACCAGCTCGCAAGCAAGTATCAGCAAGTCCATCAGCAAGTCCATCAGTAGCCCGCAAGCAAGTAGCACCCAGGCGGTCCCATCCCGCACAATCTGGCGAGACCTTTGATGGTCCGCCATCCTTAGAGCGTAGCGGTTCCGAGCACCGAGTAGGGCGGTTTCCTCCCTCTCCCCTGAGGGTGAGAGGGTCGGGGTGAGAGGTGGAGCCCTCTTTAATGGTAAAGAGGGACGGGGTGATTTTAGAAAAATTGACAGGGTGATTCGAAAGATTCCCCTCTTTGGAAAGAGGAACGGGGTGATTCGAAAAAGAAGTATTAGAAGCTTTGAATCTTTCTATAAGTTCTTTTCGTAAAGAACTTGGCGTTTTACTATCAATAGCAACAGCCGCGATGCCGTGTTCTCTGTAGAACTCGGCAATAGCATTAGCATGAGAAATATTGATAGCATACACGATGCCCTTTCTGTCTTTACCAAATTCTTCCAAACTCTGATAGAGCCTTTCGATACTCGGTTTCTTATTCAGCAACATATCCATTTCTTTGTTCTGGTAGTCACCATCAGCCCCTCGCTTCTGCAAGGAGTCGATGAGCCGTTGCGTCACACCATCCGACTTGATGCTCACGAAATCGTATGTTGCCAATCTTCCCTTGCTGATAAACTCAGGAACACCCCACGACTGTACCAACACATCAAACAGGTCTGTGAATCCCTTACCGTTTAATCGGCAAGGTGTAGCCGTCAGCCCCAGGAACTTGGCTTTCGGGAATCTTTCCCACATCTCCTTATAGGTCTTGGCAAGCGCATGGTGCGCCTCGTCAATCACTATCATTCCCGGTTCTTCCTCTATCTCGTCATAGTGTCTCATCAGCCACTGAATGGACATCGCCTTGACGGATGACAATAGGGAAGAGGTGTTTGATGCGGAATAGGAATGGAACTTTCTTACGGTGTCGTCTATCTGCGAAACAAGCTCTCTTCTATGGGCTACAATCCATACTTTCTCCATTGGATTGTTGCTCACAAAAGAGTCAATGACTGCTGTTAACAGATAAGTCTTACCTGTTCCCGTTGGCATTTGTGCCATCACGGACCGATGAAGGCGTAACGCCTTCTCAATCCGTTCCTTCATATCCTCTTGATAATCAAATAGCTTGATTTCCTTCATTATTTAAGAGTCTCGTTGACTTTACTCCAGTCTTTATTCATCAATTCCTCGATGATGCTATGAATCTTCAAGGCATATTTCGTTCTAGGATGATTGCCATACTGTGTTCCTCTCAGAATACCTTCATAGAAGATGGTTACGATGATTTCTGTCTGTTTTCTGTACCTTATATATTCCTGTTCATCATATTCCTTGTTGTGCCAATAGTAGGAACTAGCCCAATAGCGCTTATGATTATCCAGCATCTCGGATGCCAGGAAACCATACTTGACGAGTGTTGCCTTCTTGGTCTTCATCAGTTCATTCATCTTGCTGTGGAACAACAGAAAGGCATTGAATGACATTCCTTCCATGATGGCTTTCCATTCTTCACTCTTTTTCTTGACAAGAGCTTGGTCTGCCTCCACCCTTGCCGTGACCTCATCCTCTTGTTTCATTCGATCTTCAAGATAGGTGGTATCCCATTTCCTCCATATCAGTTTCTTGATATACCCATCCAGTTCCAAGGCAAACTTACCTTCTTCAGTCTCTTTGACATGGTATTTCTCTTCCAACAATGGTGTACGCATCTTCGACGTTATCGAATATACTGTTGTTGTAATCCGCAGTCGTTCAGTACCGGCATCTTCTCCTGCTATCACCTTATCACCCAAAATAGAAACGTTTTTCTCCAGTTCTTCCAACTTTTCGTCTGTAAAGAAACCATATTCCTTCAACTTCCTCATCATGCCATAGATTTCAAAATACAAGGCATTACTGAATATGACGAAGTCCATGTCTTTCAGCGTTTTCGTGAAGAAAAATAAATAGGTACTGACTGGGTACATCTCCATATTCTTTGGCATTTCTATTTCCTCCGGCAGCTCCACTCCCGAAGCCTTACCGTCTTCTCTTGCGGTCGATATAATCTCGCCAGTCTCAGGATTTCGGGCATCCAGATAATTGCCGAAGTCAAAGTTCTTGTCTATCTCGTCAATATTTGTCAACTCCTTCAGCAATATCTTCGGCTGCTTGGCATCGCTCTTCATGATTTCCTTGAACACATCCACGCTTGCCATGCACAGATTACCCACGGCAGAGGCAAACGCCACGTTCATCAGCAGATTGCCATGCAGCAGATCATCAAACTTTTCTCCATAGATGCGCATGGAGATATACCACTCCTTGGGATTACCCTCAAAGCCGATGGGGGAGATATGGATGTCCTCAGCCGTATCGGTATGCTGTCCATACAGGCTGCTGATGACAGGATATTTCTTCCGGAAATGTTTTTTGATGATCTGTTCGTAACGGTCATAACCATTCTCTGCAAAGTCCAATACATGTGCCCATCGGCAGCATGCCATGATATATCCGTCATGGTTCAGGAAGTTCATGTTGAAGTACTGGTGTTCATTGATTCTCACCGTCACCTCCAACTGCTTATTGGTTTTCTTATTGAACGCAAACGTGCCTTCAGATGGAAAATCCAAAGGCACACTGGTTGTGAACACTGGTAAAATTATAGGTGCTTCTCTCATTGTTTCTGTTTCATTATTGGTGTAGTTGATAATTTACAGGAGTGACTTCTCCATGTCGTTTGGCTCACGGGTCACAACCATCGGCTCTCCTTCAAATGGTGTCTCTGGCATCAAGTCCATCAATTTCTTCTTCATGCCTCGATGATTGGGGTATTGTCCTGCTGTCTCTTTGATATAGCGGCATACCTCCTGGCGTTTCTCCTCGTGATTCCACGCCTTGGCAGCTTCCACCAGGGCTTGATAGCTGTCGAATATCAGTTTTCCGATACGTCTTTTGTATTCGCCAACCAAGTCTTGTATGTCATCTCGGTTGATGAGCAGAGGTATATGCTTACACAGCGCTATGGCGATGGCATACGCTGCATCGGGTCTCTTCTTCTCCAATATCTGTGGAATGGATTTCTTGTGCCATCGTTCCAATAGGCGTAGCAGAGCCGTGAAGTCATCATTGTCTCTTGGCTCAAAGCTTACTTCCTGCATCAGATATTTGGAGTATTCCTCTTCATAGTCCACGCTCAGTCCTTTGGGAATATAGTTGATTCTCGGTCGCTCCATCTTGGCGCGATACCGTTGCTTCTCCATGGACCGTTTTCTCTGCTCGTCCCATTTTATGCGCAACAGCTTTTCTTCCCTTATTTGGAGTTCAATATCCCTGAACTCTGATGTACTCATCACTTCTGCCTTCAGATGCTTCTTGATGACTTTGGTCAGATAGCGTCGCCATGCCTCCTTATTCTCTTCGGTAACGAATGGCGGACATTGCTCACCGTAGAAGGTGTGCCAGGTGAATGGCTCGAAGTCGAGGTGCCAGAGGAATGATTTGTGTTGTGTGTTGTTGAGTTCCATAAAATATGTTTTTGACAATTATTCGAGATTATTTGACTTCTACTTGTGTACAAGTCATGAAGCATAGCGAACCTCATTTGGTAGTTCTGTTATAAAGTCTCCTATTAAATATCCTTCAATTTATTTATTGCTTCCATTATTTCTCCTTTCTTTAATAGCAGAAGAGATTCGTAAACCGATTTAACTCTAGGCTGATTTCTATAAGGTGCTATCTTTTTCAAATCCTCATCTATCCATGAATTCTTTCTTGCATAGCTACATTTTATATTAGAATCAACCTGCTTCACCACGCCTACTATAGCTTTCTGAATCTCTGGAAGTATTTTAATTATTGCTTCCGAGTTTTGAATCTCTA
>OHHO01000913.1_pt1 | contig 10102 bp, 10 predicted proteins | sample 1568071 | NCBI WGS metagenome assembly OHHO01 (sample SAMEA3879582, study PRJEB24766) | human gut metagenome | biome: human-associated habitat; feature: feces | place: USA | collected 1985/1987
TGGCGCGACGGCAAGCCCCTGGACCTGACCGGCGTGGTGGATTGACAGCCATGAAGCTGGTTGTCGATCAACTGCAAAAGCGCTTCGGGACCCAGGAGGTGCTGCGGGGCGCGTCCTTCACCTTTGAACAGGGAAAGATCTACGGTCTTATCGGCCGCAATGGCGCGGGAAAGACCACGTTCTTCAACTGCCTCAACGAGGACCTCACCGCCGACGGCGGATCCTTCCACCTGGAGGACGACACCGGTGCCGCCCGGCCCGTCACCGCCGACGACATGGGCTATGTGCTCTCCACCCCGGTGGTGCCGGAGTTTCTCACCGCCCGGGAATTTCTGCAATTCTTCCTGGAGATCAACCGGGGCAAAATTCCCTACCCCAAGGCCCCGGACGTGTATCTGGACTATATGTGCATCGAACCGGCCGACCGGGGAAAGCTGCTGAAGGATTTCTCCCACGGCATGAAAAACAAGATGCAGATGCTGGTGAACATCATGGCGGACCCCGCCGTGCTGCTGCTGGACGAGCCGCTGACCTCCTTCGACGTGGTGGTGGCCGACGAGATGAAAGCCCTGCTGCGGCGGATCAAGACCCGGCATATCATCCTGCTGTCCACCCATGTCATGGATCTGGCCCTGGATCTGTGCGACGATATCGTGATCCTGCACCATGGGGTCCTGCAGGAGGTGCGGCGGGAGGACCTGGCCGATGAGGCGTACAAGGACCGCATCATCGCCGCCCTGAAGGAGGAGCCGGATGTGGTTTGACACCCTGATCCTCCAGCTGCGGCTGCACATGGCCTACCGGGTCAATGGGATTTTATACCGTCTGCGGTTTCTGCGCCTGCCCTATGAAAACAGCTTTGCCAAGACCCTGGGGCTGGTGCTGGCCGTCCTGCGGGAGATTTTCGGCATACTGCTGGGAAAGCTCCTGTATATGGCGGTGTTTTTCGCCGCTCCCCTGCTGCTGATCCGCCGGGAGCTGCCGCCGGAGCTGTACGGCCACCTGCTGGTGTTTCTGACGCTGATCGGCGGTATTTTCAACAACAATCTGCTGAATGGCGGCCGGGACGCCTATTACGCCGTGATCCTCCTGCGGATGGACGCCCGGCGTTACACCCTGTCAGCGTATGGGTACTATCTGCTGAAAACCGCCGTGGGCTTCCTGGCGGCGGCGCTGTTGGTGGGGCATCTGATCCTGAGGCAGGGGCTGGCCCTGTGCCTGCTGACCCCGGTGCTGGTGTGCGGCGTCAAGCTCCTCTCCGCGGGACTGGAGCTGCGGCATTTCCACCGACGGGGTATCCTGCCCCGGGACGAAAAGAGGTTTTCCCTGCTGCAGGGAACCTCCGTTCTTCTGCTGGCGGCGGCGTATCTGCCCCCTCTCCTGCTGAACCGGGCCCTGCCCTCCGCCGCCGTATACGCTGTCTGCGGGCTGGCGGCGGCTGGCGGCGCGTGGGGCGCCGTATATCTGCTACACTTTTCCGGCTATCGCCGGGTATACCGGCACCTGTTCACGGCGGACGTATCCCTGCTCAGCGGCAACGATCCCCAGGCGGCGGCCCGGGAGACCCAGGCCCAGTATCAGAGCAAGCTGACCCTGGACGCAGGCCCGGACAGCCGGAAAACCGGCTGCGCCCGGTTCAACGAGCTGTTTGTGCGCCGCAATTACCGGCTTCTGATGCGTCCGGCCCGGCGCACCGCCGTTATTGCCGGGGCCGCGCTGGCCCCGGGCTGCGCCGCCTGTCTGGCGCTGCCGGAGATAGCCGCCGCCATCAACGGCGCACTGGTTCCGGCGTTGCCGATGATGCTGCTTCTGATGTACTTCATCAACCGGGGCAACACCGTGACCCAGGTCCTGTTCTTCAACTGCGACAGCAGTATGCTGTCCTACCGGTTTTACCGGCAGCCCCGGGTCATCCTGGGCATTTTCACGGCCCGGCTGAAATCCCTGACGGCCATCAACCTGCTGCCCACCGCCGTCATCGCCCTGGGGCTTCCCCTGCTTCTGCTGTGCAGCGGCGGCACGGACACCCCCACGGATTATCTGGTGCTGCCCCTGGCCATTCTGGCCATGTCCGTGTTTTTCTCGGTGCACTACCTGGTGCTGTACTATCTGCTGCAGCCCTACACCGCCGGGCTGGAGAACACCAGCTTCGGCTATCGCCTGATCACGGGCCTGACCTATTTTGTCTGCTACATGATCTACGCCAACGTCCACGGGGCAACGATGGCCTTCGGCATCGGCATGATTGTCTTTGCCGCCGCGTATGTGGCCGCGGCCCTGCTGCTGGCCTATCGCCTGGCCCCCAGAACCTTCAAGCTGCGCACATAACAAAGCGCCTCTGGCCGAAAAGGCCGGAGGCGCTCGCTATTTTTTCTGTTATTCTCCCTTAAGCTCCCGCCGGATGGTCCGGAAGCGCTCCGGGATCTCCTGCTCCGTCATGCTCTTGGGAGCCTGCACGGTTCCGGCCTCTCTGGCCGTCTCATAAAACCAGCATTCGTACTCCACGGTTTCCAGGGTGTGTTGCATCTCCTCGATCCGGCGGCACAGCACCTCCCGCTGGTTCCGGAACATCTCCAGCCGGTCGCTGATGGTGTCGTCCCCCTGGGCGGACAGCTGGATGTAATGCCGGATGTCCCGAATGGACATTCCCGCCTTTTTCATGCAGCCGATCATCCGCAGCCACTCATAGTCCGACTCCTGAAACACCCGGATCCCCCCGGGGGAGCGCTCCACCTGGGGCAGCAGCCCCTCCTTATCGTAATACCGCAGCGTGGAGGCAGGCACCCCCAGCCGTTTTGCCATTTCGCCCACCGTATAGGCCATAAAAATCCTCCATTCCGTTGGTTCGCTTTCCGGTCAGCCCTCCACCGCCGGAAACAGGTCCCAGGGGTAGGTCCGGGGCGGCGGGCAGAACACGTCCACCGCTCTGCCGGTGACCGGATGGCGGAAGGCCAGGCGGCAGGACCACAGGGCCGCCGTGCAGTTGGGGTCCTTGCTGCCGTATCGGATATCCCCCAGCAGCGGCAGCCCCCGGGAGGAAAACTGCACCCGGATCTGGTGGGTGCGTCCGGTGTGCAGCCGCACCCGCACCAGAGACAGCTCCTCCGTCCGGGACAGCTCCCGGTATTCCAGGCTGGCCTCCCGGACGCCCTTCCGGGGACGCTTCACCACATAGCTCTTGTTGCGCCCGGCGTCCCGGAACAGCAGGTCCGTCAGGGTGGCGGCAGGCTCCTGCGGATGGCCCCGCAGCACCGCCAGATATTCCTTCACCAGCTCATGGGCCTGCACAGCGGCGGTGAGTTTTCCGGTGACCTCCCGCCGCCGGGAGAACACCATGACCCCGCCGGTGATCTTGTCCAGCCGGTGCACCGTGGCGATATAGGGGTTCTTCTGCCCCTGGGCCAGGTAGTGCTCCCGCAGCAGCTGCGGCATACACCGGCCGCTTTCGCTGTCCTCCGACAGCACCCCCACGGGCTTGCAGCAGATCACCAGGTGGGCGTCCTCATACAGAATCTTCAGCGGCTCCATGGCTCACCAGCGGCGGCGGCCCCGATAGGCCCGGCGCTGGCGGCGCTTCCCGCCCCGGCTGCCGTACCGCCGGCTGCGGCGGCCCAGCTTCAGCCACAGAATGAACACGATCACCAGCACCACAACGGCCACCAGAGCCAGCTTCACCCAGGTCTTGGCGAAAAACGCCTCCACGGCGGCCTTGGCCACCAGGAAACGGGACGCGGACACGTCCGCCTGGGCCAGCAGCGGCACCTCGGCGCACACCTGGTCGTTATAGGTAATGGTCAGGGTGCCCAGCTCCTGCCCGGCGGTGACGGGGGCGTTGACCACGTCCTCCTTCAGGGTGACGCTCTTGCGGATGTCCTCATCCTTTGCGTCCTTGGGCAGGAAGGCCTCCACGCTCTGGGCCGGATACAGCATCACCGTGTCCGTCTGCTTGGACAGGGCCACCGGCTGGCGGTACAGCTCGTCGGTGGCCGCCACCTGGCGCATGGAAAAGTTGTTGTATGCCCAGTTATACAGCTTGGCGGACTCGGAGAAGCTCTCCACGGTGGCGCCGTTTCCCTTGCAGCCCAGCACCACTGCCACCAGACGGCGGCCGCTGCGCTTGGCGGTGGACACCAGGCAATAGCCAGACTCCTCGGTGGAGCCGGTCTTGATGCCGTCGGCTCCGTCGTACTGATAGCCCATGATCCGCCAGTTGGAGATCAGGGAGTTGGTGGTGTACAGCTCTCGCTCCTCGGACATGTTGGTGGCGGGCACCACATAGGAGGCGGTGCTGCAGATCTTCATGAAGGTTTCGTTTTTCATGGCCTCCCGGGTGAACAGATAGATGTCCCAGGCGGTGGAATAATGGTTGGGGTCATGCAGGCCGTTGGGGTTGACGAAGTGGGTACCGGTGCAGCCCAGCTCCTGGGCCCGCTGATTCATCAGGGCCACAAAGGCGTCCTGGGATCCGGCCACCGTCTCCGCCAGGATGCAGGCCGCCTCGTTGGCGGACACCAGCATCATGCAGTACAGCAGCTGCTCCACCGTCAGCACCTCGCCCTCCTTGATGTCGGCGGAGCTGCCGGTGGGGTCCATGTCGTTGACCAGGGACGGCGCCGCCACCTGCTGGTCCAGGGTCAGCACCCCCTGGTCCACGGCCTCCAGGGTCAGCAGGGCGGTCATGACCTTGGTGATGCTGGCGGGATACTCGGTGTCCCGCTCGTTGAGCCCGTACAGCATCCGCCCGGACTCATAGTCCATCAGCAGGGCCGCCTTGGCGTTCACCTGGGGCAGGTCCACCGCACTGGCCTGGGGCACGCAGAACAGGCCCGTCAGCAGAAGCGTCAGCAAAAAAACAGATAAAAACCGGCGAATTTTCATTTTCTTTTTCTCCATCTATGCTATAATGGTGGTGGGATAAGGGACAGCGTGCCCGATCCCTGCTTATCACCTCTCATTATAAGCAAAATCCAACAGGGAGTCAACAACAGAGCCTATGGGAAAAGTTACAAAAACGGAAATATTTTTGCTGGTCCTGACGCTTCTGTTTGCGGCGGCGGCAGCGGCGCTGTTCTTCACCGGCCGCCCCCGGTCCGAGGGGTACACCGTCACCACCCAGCGGGACGACGCCGGTCCCCAGGAGCCGCAGTCCGGCCCCCTGAACATCAACACGGCCACCGCCGCCCAGTTGGAAACATTGGACGGCATCGGCCAGGTGCTGGCTCAGCGCATCGTGGACTACCGCAATGCCAACGGCCCCTTTGCCTCCGTAGACGGACTCCTGGAGGTCAAGGGCCTGGGACCCGGCATATTGGAAGCCATCCGCCCCCAGATCACCGCAGAGGAGGAACCATGAAAATTTTAGTAGTAGACGACGAGCAGCTGCTGGTCAAGGGCATCAAGTTCAACCTGGAAAACGAGGGCTATCAGGTGCTCACCGCCTATGACGGGGCCGCAGCCGTGGAGCTGGCCCGGCGGGAGAGCCTGGACCTGATCATCCTGGATCTGATGATGCCCCAGCTGTCCGGCAGCGAGGCCTGCGTGAAGATCCGGGAGTTTTCCGACGTGCCCATCATCATGCTCACCGCCCGCAGCGAGGACGCGGACAAGCTCATGGGCTTTGCCTGCGGGGCCGACGACTATGTGACCAAGCCCTTCAACATCCTGGAGCTGAAAGCCCGGATCAAGGCCCTGCTGCGCCGGGCCAAGGGTCCCGCCCGGCCGGGCCGCAATCCCGCCCTGCTGACGGCAGGGGACTTGAGCCTGGATACCGAGCAGCGGGTGGCCATCCGGGACGGCCGCACCATCGACCTGACGGCCAAGGAATACGACCTGATCGAGCTGCTGATGAAAAATCCCCGGCGGGTCTACAGCCGGGAGAGCCTGATGAACCTGGTGTGGGGCTATTCCTACGCCGGGGACTACCGCACCGTGGACGTGCACATCCGCCGCCTGCGGGAGAAGCTGGAGCGGGTCCCGGCGGAGCCGGAATACATCATGACAAAGTGGGGAGTTGGTTACTATTTTGCGGGGGAAAACCAGCCTACAGTTTAAGTTCAGCATGAGCTATATCCTCATCATCCTGGCGGTGCTGGTGCTGCTGAATACCTATCCGCTGCTGGTGTCCCAGAGTCTGGTGTTCCGGACCAAGGAGACGGCCATGAAAAGCAGCGTCAAGATGGTGGAATCGGCCCTGTCGGGCCTGCCGGAGCTGACGGAGGAAAACGTGGGCCAGGCCCTGGCCTCGGTGGAGGAGACCGGTGTGTCCCGCCTGCTGGTGACGGACACCTCCGGCCGCATCCTGTTCGACACCCGGGAGGGCGGCAGCGCCAAGGGCATGTATGCCATGTATACCGAGATCGTCCAGGCTCTGGACGGCAGCGACGCCTTCTACTGCCGGTATGACAGCCATGCTTTTTTAAGCCGGGGCGCTTCCCCGGTGGTATACCGCAACCGCATCATCGGCGCGGTGTACGCCTATCAATACGACACCCAGCAGGCGGAGCTGCTGCAGAGCTTCCAGACCAACCTGACCCGCATCTCCCTGCTGATCGGCGTTCTGGTGGTTGCCCTCAGCGCTCTGCTGTCCCGGGCCTTCACCCGGAAGATCCGGGAACTGCTCCAGGCCATCCGCCAGGTCCGGGAGGGAGCCTACAGCCATCGGGCCTCCGTCCGGGGGAATGACGAGATCGCCCAGCTGGCCACGGAGTTCAACAGCCTGACGGACCGCCTGCAGACCACCGAGGCCGCCCGCCGCCGCTTTGTGTCCGACGCCAGCCACGAGCTGAAAACGCCCCTGGCCGGTATCCGTCTGCTGACGGACTCCATCCTCCAGACGGAGGACATGAACGCCGACACCACCCGGGAATTTGTGGAGGACATCGGCCGGGAGGCCCAGCGGCTCAGCCGCATCACCGAGGACCTGCTGCGCCTGACCCGGCTGGACAGCGGTATCCAGGACGCGGCCTATCCTGTGTCCGTGTCCCGGGTGCTGGAGCGGGTGGTCCGTATGCTGGGGGTGGTGGCCCGGGAAAAGGAGGTCACCCTGACCTATGAGACGGACGAGGACGCCGTGGTCCGGGCCACCGAGGACGACATCCACCAGATTCTCTATAACCTCATGGAAAACGGCATCAAGTATTCCGGCTCCATGGGCTTTGTCCACACCACCCTGAAAACCGTCGGCGACACCGTGGTGATCTCCGTGGAGGACAACGGCATCGGCATCCCCAACGAGGACATGGAGCACATATTCGAGCGGTTCTACCGGGTGGACAAGAATCGCTCCCGGGCCGTAGGCGGCACGGGTCTGGGTCTGAGCATCGTCAGCGACACCGTGCGCCGCCGGGGCGGCTCCATCCGGGCCCAGCACCGGCAGTCCGGCAGCGGCACCGTGTTCATCGTGGAGCTGCCCCTGGCCCGGCGAGAGGAGGCGGACGAATGAAAAAACGGATCTTTCTCCTGCTGCTTTGTCTGGCACTGCTGCTTACCGGCTGCGCCGCCAGCCGCCGTACGCCCAAACAGACCTTCCGGATCTACGGCCTGTCCGGCGCCCCGGGCGGCGACGCCATCTCCGCCGTGGACGTGGACTGGTCGGAGCGGAAAAGCCTCACCGTGGACCAGCAGGCCCAGGCGGCTCTGGAGCAGCTGCTGGGGGCGTGCACCGAGCCGGGCTACCGCACGCCCATCCCCCAGGGGGTGACGCTGCGCAGCTGCCAGCTTACCGGCGGCATGGCCCTGGTGGACTTCTCCCAGGGGTATGAGCAGCTGTCCGGCATCGACCTGACCATCGCCGACTACTGCGTCACCCTGACCCTGTCCCAGCTGCCCGGTATCTCCGTGGTCCGCATCACCGTGGAGGGCCAGGACCTGGCCTATCGGACCCACAGCCTGCTGCAGTCCCGGGAGGTGCTGATGACCAGCGAGGACGACGTGACCCGCACCCTGGGGGTGCGCCTGTTCTTCCCCGCCCGGGAAAGCGGCCTGCTGACGTCGGAATCCCGGACCCTGACCCTTCACGAGGGCGACAGCGCCGTGGAGGCCATCATGTCCGCCCTGATGGAGGGCCCCCAGACCGAGAGCCTGTCCCCTCTGCTGCCGGAGGGCTTCCAGATGCTGACGGTCCGGGTGGAAAGCGGCACCTGCTATCTAAATCTGCCCCGGTTGGACGTGTCCCTGCTGCCGGAGGGCCTGGAGGCCCAGCAGCTGCTGGTCCGGGGCTTGGTGAACTCCCTGTGCTCCGCCAACGGCGTGGACCGGGTCCAGCTGCTGCTGGACGGCCAGGTGGCCGCCTCCTTCGGCCAGGTGGACATCAGCGGCCCCCTGTACCGGGAGTGACCGCTCCGATTCCTGAAAAAAAGCGTGCCGCCCGCAGGCGGCTGTCCATAAAACAGGTTTCACGAAACAAATAATATGGCAGTTGCCGGACAAGGGTTGCTGACAAAAGGGGTATGTGCCGTTAAGACACATACCCCTTTGCCTTTTTGCTGTTTTAAAGGTTGATTATGGCTGATTTTTTGTCGTCACGCGTCTTTCGGAGGGCGCTTGATGGGATTTGCCGCCCTACTTGAAAAGTGGGCTGCAACAGTCGCTTTGCCAAAGGAAAAGTGAGAGCTATGTACTATCCAGAGGATACTGCAAGGAAGATCAATTCTGATTCATTCCGAATGGTTCATAGGTCAGCAGCTTTTTCTTCCAGAGGGTCTCCGTTTGGATCACTTCATCGGGCGTCACGGCCTTTGGCAGGAGCTGCAAAATCGAGAACTGGAAGTGCGTATACCTATCCGGGTAGTCGCAGAGCAGCTCCTTCATCAGCTTGTTGTCGCCGTGCAGCGACTTCACATAGTGTGTCCAGCGCCCCAATAAGCCTCCCTTGCCATAAGCGGAGCCAACATACTTCCGTCCGTTTTCCCGGTCAACAATGAGGTAGACCGCGTTGACGGTGGAAAGCGCCGTGTGCCACGATTCGTATGCCGTGGGATCCTGCACGATCTCCCGAAGCTCTTCATAGGTAAGGATCGCGTTTTCGTAGCCGGAAAAAATCTTCTTGTCCCGAATAGCCACAATAGGCTTTTCGTTTGTGCCTTTCTGCGCCCAAGCAAGCGCGCTTTTACCCCATTCGATCAAGAGCCTGCCTTCGTATTCCTTCAGCAGGTCAATGCGCTCCAGATTGTAAAACATCCGCTGCCCTTGGAACCAATCCTCCAGCGGGAAACCCTTTGGTTTCGTGTCCTGCGTGTCAATAACGCCGCCGTTTACCTTGTAGCAGGCGAAAAACTTTGCCGTCGTACTCTTGTCGCTGATAAATACGCACCAATAATCATACCCGTTGCTGAAGGTTTCACTCTGTACGCGGGTGTACTCCTCCACCATGTTCTTGTCATAGCATTCCTTGAATGCCTTGTCACCCAGCGAATGTCGGATCAGCTTTACCCGCTTTGGGTCAAGCCCCACATTTTTAAGCACATCGGAAAAGTTCAGAATCGCCATGGAAGTCCCTCCTTATTTTGTTCTCTATTTCAAATTCTACCACATATTTTTTCGTTGTAAAGCGCGCTTTCCCACTGGCGCAGGATCTCCGACAGCTCCGGCGTCAGACGCTTGCGGCACTCCTGCCGCAGTTCCTCTGGCACGCCGTAGGATGCCTCAGCGATGCTGCCGGTAATGGCGGCGAGGGTGTCGCTGTCGCCGCCGAGGGACACCGCCGTGCGCAGCGCATCCTCAAAACCTGTGCTTTCCAAAAACGCGGTGATCGCCTGCGGTACGGTTTCCTGACAACTCTCCACATGGTGATAGGCGGGGCGAATCTCATCGCAGCTGCGACTAAGGTCGTAGCCGAATTCGCGCTCCACATACGCTTTGATTTCCTCTTTTCCGTGACCTGTGCGGGCGAGAAAGATGGCCGCGGCGGTGGCCTGTGCGCCCTTGATGCCCTCCGGGTGGTCGTGGGTCACCTCGGCGGTGAGCCGCGCCAGATGCAGCGATTCCGCCATGTCCTTCGCCAGCCATGCGGCAGACGACACCCGCATGGCGCTGCCATTGCCGTAGCTGTGGTAGGGCTGCGGGTCGTCCTCATAGAGCCAGCCGCCAAAATGGGTGCCATAGC
>OHHO01000917.1_pt1 | contig 10082 bp, 10 predicted proteins | sample 1568071 | NCBI WGS metagenome assembly OHHO01 (sample SAMEA3879582, study PRJEB24766) | human gut metagenome | biome: human-associated habitat; feature: feces | place: USA | collected 1985/1987
GCCGCCCGAAAACGAGCTGACGCCGCCCAATCGCCCCGTGCTGAAAAGATACATTGAAAGCCTGGCTGAGTGTTGAGTTTTGCTGCTGCGGACAATTATTGAACGAAGTATATTTAGAAAGACACTGTAAAGGGGATTGACTTTCCACCTTGGCGGCGTTATAATTATGCTTGTAAAGCTTTGCGCCTTTACAACAGTGCCGCATAGAACATTAAGGAGGCATATATGCAGAACAAACTCGAATTAAGCCTTCTCATTGATTACTACGGCGCGTTTTTAACCGATAACCAGTGCGAGATGCTTAAGCTCAACTGCGAGGAGGATTTTTCCCTTGCGGAAATTGCAGAGCAGAAGGGCATTTCGCGGCAGGGTGTGCGCGATGCATTGCAGCGCGGTGAAAAAATCCTTCTCGAAATGGAAGAAAAACTCGGTCTTGCCGCAAGGGACAGGCGGCTGAAAGCTTTAATTGCGGAGCTTTCGGCAGAGGTTCGCAGGTGCACCTTCAATGAAACCGCTCGGGAAAGAATCAACACTCTGTTATCACAACTGACTGAAATCACGGAGGGCAAAGATGGCATTTGAAGGACTTTCTTCAAAACTTCAGAACATATTCAGAAAACTGGGCGGAAAGGGCAAGTTGACCGAAAAAGAAGTCAAAGAGGCAATGCGCGAGATAAAGCTTGCGCTGCTCGAGGCGGATGTTAACTTTTCGGTTGTGAAATCCTTTATAAACACTGTTTCGGCGCGGGCAGTGGGTTCGGATGTTCTCCAAAGCCTCACTCCGTCCCAGCAAATAATCAAAATTGTCAATGAGGAGCTGACTCAGCTCATCGGCGGCAGCGTTGTGAAGGTTGAGTTCGGGCCGCGCAAACCCTCTGTTTTCCTGCTTGCGGGTCTTCAGGGTGCGGGCAAAACCACAATGGCGGGCAAACTTGCTGCCTACCTTGCAAAGACTCAGGGCAAAAAACCGCTGCTTGTTGCATGCGACATATATCGCCCTGCCGCGATCACCCAGCTTCAGGTCGTGGGTGAAAAGGTCAATGTTCCCGTTTTCGAACGCGGGACGCAGGATCCCGTTAAAACCGCAAAGGAAGCGATTGAATATGCTTCCCGCAACTTCTACGATCTTGTTATAATCGACACGGCAGGCCGCCTGCACATCGACGAGAACATGATGGACGAGATCGCCGCCGTCAAACAAGCCGTTAACCCGGCGGAAACGCTGCTTGTTGTTGATGCAATGACAGGTCAGGACGCTGTCAACGTTGCAAGCTCCTTTAACGAAAAACTCGGCATAACCGGTGTTATACTCACAAAGCTTGACGGTGACACAAGAGGCGGTGCGGCGCTGAGCGTTCGCAGTGTTACGGGCAAACCAATCAAATTCTCCGGCATAGGTGAAAAGCTTACCGATATCGAACCGTTCTATCCCGACAGAATGGCTTCAAGAATTCTTGGCATGGGCGATGTTCTCACTTTGATTGAAAAGGCGGAACAGGCTTTCGACGAAAAACAGGCGGAAGAGCTCACCAAAAAGATTAAAAATGACAAGTTTACTCTTGAGGACTTCCTCGAGCAGTTCCAACAGGTCAAAAAACTCGGCTCAATGGAAGAGATTCTCGGCATGATGCCCGGGGTCGATGCAAGCAAGCTCAAGGATGCAAAAATTGACCAAAAGGCAACCGCAAGAGTCGAGGCGATCATTCGTTCGATGACTCCGCGTGAACGACGCAATCCGGAACTTTTGAACGCAAGCCGAAAAAAACGCATTGCGGCGGGCAGCGGAACGACCGTTCAGGAAGTTAACCGACTGCTCAAACAATTTGAACAGTCACGCCAGCTGATGAAGAGATTTGCGGGAATGGGCCGCAAAAAATCAGGCAGGCGCAAAGGCTTCTTCGGCTTCTGATGCAGCAAAAGGTTTTCCAATCTGCATCAAACAACAAAATCACCAACAGCGGGCTTATGCCCGATTGGATATTCAACAAAGACTTTCTATTTAATTTGGAGGAACTATCATGCTTAAAATCAGGCTTCGCAGAATGGGCGCAAAGAAGGCTCCTTTCTATCGTATCGTTGTTGCGGATTCCCGCGCACCCCGTGACGGTGCTTTCGTAGAGGAAATCGGCTATTACAACCCCCTCACCGATCCCGAACAGGTCGTTGTTGACGGCGACAAGGCAAAGCAGTGGATCAAGAACGGTGCGCAGCCCACGGAAACCGTTCGCGGTCTGTTCAAAAAGCACGGCGTTATCGACTGATGAGCGAAGAAATCATTACCGAAACTCAGGCTCCCGATATTGCGGCTCTTGTTGAATTCATTGCAAAGAGTCTTGTTGACGAACCGAGCGAGGTAAAGGTTGCCGTTAAGGCTGACGAAGCAGGCGAGGAAACCACAATTGAGCTTTCCGTTGCCAAGGACGTTATTGGCAAACAGGGGCGTATCGCAAAAGCAATCCGCACCGTTGTTCGCGCCGCTTCGGTAAAAAGCGAAAAGAAATACAGAGTTGACATTCTGTAACCGTACCGGAACTCACAAGTTTTGTCTATGGATTATTTTCGTATCGGGCTGTTTCTGCGCCCGCACGGCATCAAGGGTGAGCTGAAATTGCTCCCCTTGACCGATGATTTAAAACGATTTGCACGCCTTTCGGATGCCTTTATCGAGGCGCCCGAGGGCGTTTATCAAACAGTCACTGCGGAAAGCGCAAGGGTTGCCGCCGAGAATTCCGTGATAATTAAACTCAAGGGAATTGACACCGTTGAAGCCGCCGAAAAACTTCGCGACAAATACCTTTGCGTGGACAGAGAACACGCCGTAAAGCTTCCCGCAGGTGCATATTTTGTGAAGGACATCATAGGCTGTGAGGTTTTTTCGACATTGGGTGATGCGCTCGGCAGAGTGGTCGATGTGTACGAAACACCGTCAACGGACGTTTATGTTATTAAAGGCGCAAAAAGGCTTTCCGTTCCTGCACTGAAAAAACTGCTTTCAAGCGTTGATATCGAAAACAAGCGAATTGTTTTTGATTCCGAAATTCTTGCGGAGGTTGGACTGTTTGAGGATTGATATTCTTACAATTTTTCCCGAAATGTTCAGCAATATCCTGTCATCAAGCATTCTCGGCAGGGCGGCATCAAAGGGCATTTTGAAATTCAAAACGCATAACATACGTGATTTTTCGCAGAACAAGCACCGTAATACCGATGATTATCCGTTCGGAGGCGGGGCGGGCATGGTTATGCTTGCGCAGCCGATTTTTGACTGCATCGAAAGCGTCGCAGCCGAAGCTCCGGAAAAGCCGCGCTGCATTGTGATGAGTCCGCGCGGCAGAGTGCTGACACCGGCACTTGCAAAAGAACTCGCTTCGGAGAAGCGTCTTCTTTTTCTTGCGGGGCATTATGAAGGCATTGACGAACGCGTATCGGAACTTATCGATGATGAAATTTCAATCGGCGACTATGTTCTGACGGGCGGCGAATTGCCCGCAATGGTCGTTATCGACTGCGTTTCAAGGTTCATTCCCGGTGTGCTCGGAAGCTCCGAATCAACCGAGGAGGAAAGCTTTTCCGACTGGGGACTGCTGGAATACCCTCAGTACACGCGTCCCGCAAATTTCAGGGGCAGAGAGGTTCCGCCCGTGCTGCTGAACGGCAACCATGCCGAAATTCTGCGTTGGCGGAGGCAGGAAGCTCTCAAAAAAACAAAACAGATGCGTCCGGACCTTCTTGAAAGGGCGAATCTGACTGCGGCGGATAAAAAATACCTGCAATCGTTGGAAAATGAGTAATATATATTGCGTTTCTGCTCATTTTTTGAAAAATTGCTCTTGCATTCTGTGCAGAAAAATGCTATAATTCTATGGTTAATTGGATGGTCCGCTGGTCGCAGGTCGGCTAAGAACATCTGTAAATAAGGAGATTACTATGTCAGACATCATCAGAGAACTCGAAAAAGAGCAGCTTCGTTCCGATCTTCCCAAGCTCGAAATCGGTGACACCGTTCGCGTATATGTTAAGGTCGTTGAAGGAAACCGCGAAAGGCTCCAGAATTTTGAAGGCATCGTCATCAAAATGCAGGGCGGCGGCATCCGCAAGACTTTCACCGTTCGCCGTATCAGCTACGGTGTAGGCGTGAGAGGACTTTCCCCTATCACAGCCCGCGCATCGGCAGGATCGAAGTTGTTCGCCACGGCGTTGTCCGCAGGGCGAAGCTCTATTACCTCCGTGAGAGGACCGGTAAGGCTGCAAAGATCAAAGAACGCATCGTTACCAAGTAATCAAGATTTTCCTTTTTCTGAAAAGGCCTCCCGACCCAAACGGGGAAGGAGGCTGATTTTATATCGATTTTGCGCAGGCATTGCGGGGCTTTGCCGCCGCTGCAAAAAACTGCCGAATTCCGTTTCGCGCCGATGTCTGCTGCAAAAAAAGAATTATCAACCCGTTTCGGAGGTAAAACCCATGCACACGATAAATTGGTATCCCGGGCACATGGCAAAAGCCAGACGTATGCTGGAGGACAACTTAAAGCTTGTTGACATGATAATCGAAATTGTCGATGCACGCGCACCGATGGCTTGCCGCAATCCCGATTTCGAAGCTCTTTTCAAAAACAAGCTGCGTGTTGTTGTTCTTAATAAAAGTGACCTTTCATCAAAAACTCAGAATCGCGTATGGATAAATTATTTTGCAAAGCAGGGAATTACAGCTGCGGAGTTTATCTCAACTCAGCCCTCAACACGCAAACGTGCAATTGAGCTTATTGAAAAAACGGGGGAGGAGACCGTTCGGCGGTATCGCGAAAAAGGCATTAAAAAAACTTTGCGCGCAATGGTCGTCGGCGTTCCGAATGTCGGAAAATCCACTTTCATCAATCGTATTGCGGGCGCGGCAAGAGCGCAGGTCGGCGATCGTCCGGGTGTTACGCGGTCAAAGCAATGGGTCAAAGTTTCGGACTATCTCGAGCTTCTTGACACTCCGGGTTTGCTTTGGGGCAAGTTGGATAACGAGATACTTGCAAAGCATCTTGCATATATTGGTTCAATTCGGGATGATGTGCTCGATATCGAGGAAATTTCGGCCCTGCTGCTTTTTGACCTTATGCGCATATGCCCGGAGGCTTTGACTGCAAGATACAAAAAGCTTGATCCGGAACAGAATATTCCCGAGCTTCTGCTGGAAGGCGTGTGCCGCAGCCGCGGGTTTATTCTTTCGGGCGGAGTTTTTGATACGGAACGCGGCGCAAGAATAGTTCTTGATGAGTATCGTGCGGGCAAAATTGCCGCCGTTGCTCTTGAAAACCCCACGGATAATTTCGAACCCCGGCAAGCGGAGCAAACCGATATAAACAATGAAAAAGATTAACGAGGCCGAACGGCTTGAACAAATGACTCAGTACGAACGCCCGTTCTGGGAACGCGGTATCGCCGTTGCGGGAATGGATGAAGTCGGGCGCGGACCGCTTGCGGGGCCCGTTGTTGCCGCATGCGTGATTCTTCCTCCGGGGCTTATTATCGAGGGCGTAAACGATTCCAAAAAGCTTACAAAGAAGCGCATGGAAAAGCTTTACCCGCTTATTACGGGCGGAGCGACAGCTTTCGGCACAGGATGGGTGTTTCAAAAGGAAATTGATGAGATAAATATTCTTCAGGCAACAAAAAAGGCGTTTGCCGAAGCTTACAGGAATGCTTTGGCGCATTGCCCGGGCGATTACGTGTGCAGCGACGTTTTTGTTGATGCCGTTAAAGAACTTGATATTCCCGCCGTGCAGCACAGCCTGATTCACGGCGATGCATTGTGTTATTCCATTGCGGCGGCAAGCATAGTTGCAAAAGTGGAAAGAGACAGATACATGATCGCCGCAGCGGAGAAATTTCCGCAGTACGGTTTCGAAAAAAACGTCGGTTACGGAACAAAGCAGCATATGGATGCGCTTCGTGAATTCGGTCCGTGCGAACTTCACAGGCGCAGCTTCATCAAAAAAATTCTTGCGGAACGCGGTGAATGCTGACCGCGTTGCTGTATACACCCGATCGGAGGTGCAATTGGAACGGCTGAATATTGAAAACGGAAGCAAACAGCAGCGCATCGGTGCAAGAGGGGAGCGTTTGGCAAGGCTTTACCTTCGTTTGCACGGGTACCGAATCCTTCAGCGCAATTACCGTGTTGCACACAAGGAGATTGATATAATCGCAAAAAAAGGAAGCACCGTTGCCTTTGTCGAGGTCAAGACCGCTCTTGATTCAAAGGAGCTGCCGCCGATGCTGCGTGTCGGTTCTGCAAAAAGAGCAAACATGGCTTACGCCGCAAAGTATTTTGCGGCAAATTACAGGCAAAAGGCGGTTTACTATCGCTTCGATATAATTGAAGTGATACTTTCGGAACACAAAATCAGACATATAGAAAATGCATTTACGATTTAAACAAAATAAAAAATCCGTTATCGACTTTTCCCGCAGCTTTCAATTTTGTTGTTTGCTGCTTTTTTTTGCGTTCGGCACTTCAAATTTTGAACATAATATGGTAAAATAAATAAAATCGGTGTATGATGCGCGAACGTGAGCGGTGTGACAGAGGTCAGCCGGACGCATTCGGCATCTTACAGCAGGCTTTCATAAGGAGGATGGCATTCAATATGACGCCGACCAAATTTCCGACCGAGCAAATACTGATCGCTTCCATTTTGGCAACGATTGCCTTTTTGCTGATCTACATGGTCTATGTAAGCATCAAAAAAAGCAGAGCCGTTCTTGTGAACGGTGTACGCGACAAATCAGACAATTTTCTTGTTGCGTGGACGCTGCTTGCTTCGCTGCTGCTGCATATTCTTTTTTCCTACTATATTGTCGGACACAAAACCGATATAGGCTGTTTCACATCGTGGGGAAACAAAATATTCAGAAACGGCTTTCAAAACTTCTATAATCCTCAAACCAATTTTCCGGATTATCCGCCGGGATATATGTATGTTTTGGGGCTGATGGCGCGCATAGCGGATCTTTTCGGTCACGGCGTTTATGCGGCGGACGGCTCGTACGACATATTCTATGTCACAATGATAAAACTCCCGTCGATAATTGCCGATATAGGCTCGGCGTATCTTGTTTACAGGCTTGCGCGCAAAAAACTTCGCTTTGAGGCCGCGTACCTTCTTATGTGCCTTGCAGCATTCTGCCCCGTTTTCATCTATGTTTCCGGAGGATGGGGACAGATCGATCAGATTCTTTCGATATTGCTTGTAATAAGCATTATTCTGCTCAATTCGAACAAACCGATTCTTGCGGGATTTGTTTACGGATTATCAATCCTGCTCAAGCCGCAGGCTTTGATGGCGGGTCCCCTTCTTGCGATTGCATATTTCTGCTATATTTTCGATCCGGATTTCTTCAGTCCGACAGGCAGAAAATGTGCGGACGGAGTCGGAACGCGAATCATGAAAACCGTTGCTGCGGTCGCCTGCGCCTGCGCGCTTCTCATTGTATCCGTAATTCCGTTTGCCGATGACACCATGCCGTGGTATTCCATTATCCTTCAAAAATATATGGGAACCGCTACTTCTTATAAATACGCAAGCGTAAATGCATACAATATTTACACATTGTTCGGAAAGAATTGGACCCCGATAACCGAGAAGGCAATTCTCGGGCTGACTTACGGCCAGCTCGGCACCGTTCTGATGGTTCTTTCAGTCGGTTTCGGCGGTGTTCTGTATTTCTTCGGCAGGAAAAAGCATTCCGGCGCGTTGAGTCTTGCAACCGCATTCACATTCGCCTCGCTTTTCACTCTCGGCCACTACATGCACGAACGCTACCTGTTCCCCGTGCTGCTTCTGCTGCTTGTTGCTTACATCAGCTACGGCGACAGGCGACTTATCAGCATGTTCATGTGCTGGAGCGCAACAGCGCTTGTGAACTGCATTGCAGCGTTTTATTACAGCAAACTGCATGAGTACCACCTCTATTGGGATGAACGCCTTGTGTTCTGGTGCTCACTTGCAAACGTCATATTGTTTATAATATTCTGCGGCATTTGCACGGATATTATGCTCCGCGGAAGAGTAAAAGCCGATGTTTTCGCGGATGATGATGTTTCGGCGAAAGCACAAAAAACTGTTCCTGCACGAAAAGCAGAGAAATGAGAGGAAACGAAATGAAAAAGATAAACAAAAAGACACTCACTGTCAGCCTTGCAATTATTGCGGCAGTATGTGTTATTTTCGGCATCGTTCTGCTGCTTGCTTCCCCGAAAAGCGGAGGAAGCGCAAACATTGCAAACGGCAGCTTCGAAAGCCTCGATTCAAGCGGTCTTATGCCGAAGGGGTGGGAATACACATCCTATTTAAACGATACTTCCGTGTCAAACGCGGTTGTCGTGAAGGATGCTGCGCGCGGCAATGTCGTGAAGCTCACGAATGCGGAGCTTGATGATGCACACTTCACGCAGACAGTTTCCGTTCAGGCAAACACGATTTACAAACTCAGCTGCTACATCAAAACCGAAAATGTCAGCGGCGGAGCGGGTGCAAATATTGCTCTTGAGGACCGAACCTGTTATTCAACGCCTGTTCTCGGCACAACTGATTGGACAATGGTTGAGCTTGTCGGCAAAACCGGAAGCGGACAGTCCAAGCTCAAAGTCGGATGCAGACTCGGCAATTTCAGCAGCACGAGCATGGGCATTGCCTACTTTGACGATTTTAAAATCGAAAAGCTCACAAGCTACAACGGCGAAATTCAAAGCTTTGAAACAAAGACTCCATCATCACAATCCTCGGATAACACAACGGGTATGAGTGATGCGGAATACGCCGCAAGAACAAAAATGATCGTTATCATGCTCTGCATCTACATCCTTTTGCCCATTGCGATCTATTTCCTGCTCAAGCTTGAAAAATCAATGGACAAGGCGCGCAAAGGCGATCCCATCAAAACCCCTGCGCAGCTTGCTCCGAGCATTTTTGACACGAAGCCTGTTATCCCCCAAAAAACGGATACAAAGCTTCACTATACAAAAAAAGACTGGATATTCGTTATTGCATTGACTCTTGTTTACGGCATTCTTGCCGTCACGAATCTCGGCTCCACAAAAGCACCGGACAGCGAATGGAAGGGAACGCCGGGCACAACCGTAACGCTGACATTTGATGATACGGTTACCATCGGCAGTGTTTGGCATGACGGCGGAATTACCGGCGGCAGCGGTTCAAAAGGAACGACCGTATTCAAGCTCACCGGAGACGACGGCAAATCAGCCGAAATCGACCAGCGTTTCGGAACAATGTACAGGTGGGTTCGCAACAGCAGCCTGCACAGCACAACAAAAAACATCACGCTGACAGTTGTGAGCGGCGAAGCATGGATAAACGAGCTTGCGTTCTTTGACACGGCAGGCAACCTGCTTCATGTAACGGTGAACGATGCATCCGCAGCGGCGCTTGTCGATGAACAGGACTGCGTGCCGGAATACCCAAGTTACATGACCGGCATGTATTTCGATGAGCTCTACCACGCACGAACCGCATATGAACATCTGCATAATCTTAGTGTCTACGAGGTTTCGCATCCTCCGCTCGGAAAAATAATCATTTCCGTCGGCGTTGCGATATTCGGCATGAATCCCTTCGGTTGGCGAATCATGGGTGCGCTGTTCGGCGTTGCAATGATTCCCCTGATGTATGCGTTCGGCAAGCGCATGTTCAAGCGTCCCGAGCTTGCGCTGCTTGCGGCGGGGTTGTTTGCATTCGATTTCATGCATTTTTCGCAGACTCGAATTTCGACCATTGACGTATACGGCGTGTTCTTCAATATGTGCATGACGTACTACATGTACAAATTCATAAAGATGGATCTCGGCGACAGCCTTAAGGACACTCTGATACCGCTCGGGCTTTCGGGTTTGTTCTTCGGTTTGGGCTGCGCAAGCAAATGGATCTGCATATATACCGGTGCTGCGCTTGCGGTTATGTTCTTTGTTAAGATGATAACCCTTTGGGTAAAGGCAAACAAGATTAAAAATGTCAAGCTCACAAAAGCGGAAGAGGCCGATCCTGCGGTTGCGAACGCGAGAAAGTTCCCGGCACGGTT
>OHHO01000918.1_pt1 | contig 10079 bp, 9 predicted proteins | sample 1568071 | NCBI WGS metagenome assembly OHHO01 (sample SAMEA3879582, study PRJEB24766) | human gut metagenome | biome: human-associated habitat; feature: feces | place: USA | collected 1985/1987
CTTCAGACTGTTGAACATGCCCAAAGCCCATTCACGCTTGCCGTTAACAGGCACATTTTTTTGCAGCACACGCGCAACGAGAGGTTCTTCAACCGCACGTACACGTCGGCCAGTCATATCCGGGCGCACATTTCCGACCTGTGTCATCGGCTGCTCCTGCTTATAAACATTAAAAAACTTTTTATTCTCTCCCGGCAGATAAATCGTCACAGCAGCATGTGCTATATCTGCCGCCAGACCGAGTACCTGTGGCATAGCTTGTAAACTGTTTCTCTGTTCTGCTGTTAAATTACTCAGCATGTTTCCCCTCTTCTTCCTGCTGTTGTCCTTTCCACAGCCTTATCTTATTAATCCACTGTTTTATCCACTATATCCACAAGCTTTTCCACAGCGATAATGCGCTTATATGTGGATATTGCCCGTTTATCCACAATATCCACAGGCTTATGCACCTTAAAAGACAATTGTCTAGCCTAATTTCAAAGATGGATTAGCGTTTAAATCCAATGGACTGAAGCTGCCGGCCTGATACATAAAATAACCGCGGCAGGCAATCATTACAGCATTATCGGTACACAAAATCGGTGTCGGATGCACCAGCTGAGCACCAATCTCCTCCATGGCCTTTGCCAGTGTGTTTTGCAAAGTTTTATTGGCAGAAACGCCGCCGGCCAGCACAATTTTATTGTAGCCCGTATGCTGCATAGCATGCACCGCTTCCTTAACAAGCGCATCTACAACCGCACGCTGAAAAGAGGCCGCAACATCGCTGCGGTTCACCTCACGTCCTGCCTGCTGCTGATTGTGCAGATAATTGATTACGGCAGATTTTAAACCGCTGAAGCTGAATTCATAAGGCTTATCCAGACGTGCTACCGGAAAATCAATAGCATGGTCATTGCCGCCCAATGCCAGACGCTCTATTTCCGGACCGCCGGGATAAGGCAGACCCATAACGCGTGCAATCTTATCGAAGGCTTCGCCTGCCGCATCATCACGTGTCTGTCCCAAAAGCTCAAAGCTATTATAGCCGGTAACCTTCAGCAATGCCGTGTGTCCGCCGCTGACAACCAGCGCCATGAACGGCGGCTTCAGCTCACTGTCTGCCAAAAAGTTGGCAAATACGTGGCCTTCAAGATGGTTGACACCTATCAACGGTTTATCCGTTGCCCAGGCCAGCGCCTTGGCGGCCGAAAGGCCGACAAGCAGCGCGCCGACCAGACCAGGTCCATAGGTAACGGCAACAGCATCTATCTGCTCCATGCCGACGCCTGCCTGAGATAAAGCCTCGTCAATAACAGGCATAACATTCTCGATATGCTTACGCGAAGCAATTTCCGGCACAACGCCGCCGAATTTGCGGTGAATAACGATTTGGGAGGAGATAATGTTGCTCAGTACCTCACGCCCGTTCTTTACTACGGCAGCCGCAGTTTCATCACAGCTGCTTTCAATACCTAAAATATATACATCCTTCTGCTCTTTATTCATGGCCTGCTCCTTCTTTATACAGCCACATTATAACTGCATTTTCATGATTGTCTTCGTAATAATTCGGACGAATGCCTTCGCTGGCAAAGCCACAGGTCAGATAAACCTTCTGCGCGGCAATATTTCCCTCGCGCACCTCCAGCGTCATCGCCGTAGCGCCAAGCTCCCAGGCCTTGTTTACTAAGGCTGCCGTCAGGCGCGTACCATAGCCCTGGCCACGTTCTTCATCGGCAACAGCCACACGGGTAATCTGCGCTTCGCCTGCCACCAGCCAGAAGCCTGCATAACCGACAAGCTTGCCGGAACATTCCATTACCAGATAGGTAGTCAGCTCGTTGGCTATTTCATTACGCAGCATATTTTCATTCCAGGCATCATAAAATGATTGTGCCTCTATGGCAACCAAAACCGGAATATCCGCTTCCGTCATTGCTCTGAAGCTTATTGTTGCTTGTGCTTCTTCTCCCACAATTCCTCAGCCTCCGATCTTCTGATATAGTATGGCTCCAGGCCAAAAATTTTCTTATCGTTTTCTGCATCAAATTCTGCCAAGGCAGCCAAAGCAACAGAGCTGCCTTTAGGCATACGCAATGCTTCCGGTGCTACGCTGATAAAATCAGGCAGACCGTTTTTTGCGAGCTTGCTGCACTCGCCCAAAAGCAAAGCAGGAGTTCCCTGCAGTGCAATTCTCTCCAACGCTTTTTCCGCACTGACAACCTCAACAGGTGCCAGCTCTACAAGCTCACCATTGCGCCATTCATATAAGGCCTGATAAAAATTGCCCTTTTGCGCATCCAGCACCGGTGACAGCACCCTGCCCTCAAGCTGGATATTATAAGCCATCGCCTTAAGCGTATCAACTCCGTGCAGACAGCACTGCCAGCTGTAGGCCATAGCCTCTGCCGTTGCCAGACCGATACGCAAACCGGTAAAAGAACCGGGTCCCATGCTGACAGCCAAAAGCTCAATATCCTGCTTTTGTACACAGGTACGCTGCAACAGCTGGTCTAATTGCGGCAGCAAGCCTTCACTATGTGTCATCCCCATATTTATCGTATATTCAGCTAAAATTTCCTTATCACGGCATAATGCAATCGTGCACACCTTGGTGGCCGTATCAATGGCCAAAGTCAGCATCTTCTTCTACCTCCCGCAGCAGTTTTTCATATCTTTCACCCTGAGCCTGCAGCACAGCACGACGGCCTTCACCCTCATGCAGCAAAGTAATCTGCAGATATTCCTCCGGCAGCTCCTCCTTGAACAGCTCAGCCCATTCAATCAATGTTACACCATCGCCTCCGGCATATTCCTCAAAGCCGATGTCCTCCAGCTCCTCCGGACGGTTGAGGCGATATAAATCAAAATGCCTTATTTCCAGCTCACGCCCCTGATAGACATTCATGATAGCAAAGGTCGGACTGTTGACATCTTCCGCAGATGCTCCCAAGGCCACAGCAACGCCGCGGCTGAGCAGTGTTTTGCCGGCGCCCAGATCTCCGCTCAGGCAGAAAACGTCACCGCTTGCTGCATGCTTGCCCAAAAGTCTTCCCAAGGCTTCGGTTGCAGCGCTGTCCTGCAAATAAAATTCCATAACCAACTCTCCTCACATTTGGCAAAAACACTTGCCATAGTAATCAATAATTTGAAAAAGCGGCACCAGACTTACCAGTACCGCTTCTTTGTTTTTACAATAAAGTCGTATTACGCGTCAGCGGATCCTCAATATCCATATGACCACTCAAGGTAATAGCCTTTTTACCTTCTATCAGAATCTGTACCCGTTTAATTTCCGGAAACTCTGTCAAGGTATTGGTAATAGCGTAGCAAAGCATCATCTCACCATAGGATCCTTGTCCCTTCTTTGCCAGCTCGCGCGTAAAATCAGCATAGGCAGTGCCGTCCTGCTCAATTTTAAGACTGCGCACCTTAGTACCGATAGGTACAACATCATCCATCTTCGCGTCCTGCGGTTTAGTAGTCACCAAAGCAATCAAAGCATTTTCCGGCAAACTTTTGCCATTATCCTTCATCGTAATTTTTTCCGGCAACAGCTTTTCGCTGCCATCGGAAGCTGCACGATAAACAATAAAGCTGATATCCTTTTTTTCCTGCACTGCAGCAGTTACCGCATTCTTAGCATCCTCTTTCGGCGGAACATTTTCACTGCAACCGCTTGCTATTACTGCACACAAAAGCAGCATCAATAAAATTAGCTTTCTCATTCTTGCCGCCTCCGTATTATGCAAAATATTTTTCAATGCCTTCAGCAATCAGGCGCGCTGTCTTCTTTTGGAACCATTGTCCCTTCATCAAGGTCAGCTCCTTTTCATTACTGATGAAGCACATTTCTACCAAAACTGCCGGCATACTGATACGCTTGATAACATAAAAGTTTGCCTGACGTACACCCAAATCATCTACACCAAAATTAGCAGCCAGCTTATTTTGGATATTTTTAGCTAAGCGCAGATCATTATCGGTTTTCGGATAATAGTATGTAGAAAAACCGCCGATATTCTTATTTACCGAAGAATTAATATGCAGGCTGACAAACATATCCGAATTATATTTTTCACCAACATTTACACGTGCCTGCAGTTCCTCTGCATCACTGGCATTAGGTCCGAATACATCGACATCGGTAGTACGCGTCATATAGACCTTAGCACCTTTATCTTCCAAGATTTCCTTAAGCATTTTGGTAATTGGCAGAGTAATATTTTTTTCCTTCGTACCATCACTGCCGATAGCGCCCGGGTCGCTACCGCCATGACCTGCATCTAAGGTAATAATTTTACCGTCAAGGCCGCCGCTTGTGCGGAACCTGCCGTTTCCTTTGATTACCGCAAGCTTATCAGTATCAGATTCATTAACCGGTTTATTTACTGTTATTTCTGTTTTGGCAGCAGCAGTATTTTTCTTATTATCGTTTTTCTTTTTACTGCTGCTCTTCTTTTTGTCCGCTTTCTTATCCGCTGCGGTACTCGTTTTTATAACGGTATTTTTCTTGATACTGCTGTTAGTCTTTGTCGGACGGTTGCTTACTACCGGTCTGTTGCTTACAACGGTGGTTGCAGCACCGGAACCGCTGTAGGAAGCCTGGCGCGGCGTAACATCAAGCACTACACGGAAGGGACGGCCTGTTGCAGGATCCTTCCTTAAGACGAAAGCCTTATAGCTTTTTTCCAGCAGGCGCTGTTTCAGCGGTACACGCACCACCGTATAGCTGCCTTTATCCACAATCTTCAAGGAATCAGCCAAAGAGCTTTTTACAGCCTTACTATGCGGCACCTGCGCTCCCTTATCAGCATTCACCGTCAGATTCAGCGTATTGCCTTCCATATCAACAGCATAGCCTGCAGTATCCGTTACATCAACAACAATACGCAGAACATCTGCTTTATTGACACCCCATTTTACATCTGTTATCTGCGCCGCCTGAGCAACCGCGCCTAAAAGCATACAGCAGGCCAGCAGCGTCAGCAGGAAAATCTTGCGCAATAGTTCCACCTCGCAAACTTACACACTCTTACCGAAGATTTTACTTCAACAATTTATTTTAACACTAATTACAGAAGTCTGTAAACAAAATTACCGGTAAAGCATTAATTACCCTTCAAAACCTCACAACGAGCCTCCGGCAAAAACTGCGCCAGCTCACCTGCTGCTAGTCCGATATCAATACCGCTGATATCCGCAGCCTTTCCGTGCAGATAAACACCGCACACAGCAGCCTCCTGCAGAGTAATCTCCTGCGCTGCCAGACCGGCAATGATACCTGTCAGCACATCACCGCTGCCACCTGTAGCCAAAGCACTGGAGCCGGTGCTGTTTACATAAACAGTGCCGTCTGGGCAGGCAATAACGGTAGGTGCTCCCTTGAGCACCAGCACAGCATTCCATTCCTGAGCATATTGTGCGGCAATATTGATACGGTCAGCATTAATTTCACTGATTTCCTTGCCGATAAGACGTGCCATCTCACCGGGATGCGGAGTCAGCACCTTTGCTGCCTGCATCTGTGTCAGAATTTCCGTATGTCCCTGTAATGCTGTCAATGCGTCCGCGTCAATAACAACAGGTACCTGCACCTGCAGCAGAATATCACGCACCACCTGCTGTGTGCTTTCGCTTATGCCTAAGCCGGGGCCGATTGCCAGTACATCGGCGGCATTAGCGTTTTTAACTACATCGCCTGTTGCGCCGCCGCCAAGGATACCGGGCATACGCTCCAGTAGTCCGTGTACCATAACCTCAGTAAGCTTGCCTGCAAGCACATCACGGCTGCTGAGCGGAGTATAAAGCGCTACAAGGCCTGCACCAGCCTTTACTGCGGCATAGCTGCTCAAAGCAGCAGCACCTGTGAAGCCGGGGCTGCCGGCACAGATAACAGCACGTCCTGCATCGCCCTTATGCGCATCTGCTTTACGCAGCGGCAGCAGCTCGCGCACAATATCGTCTGTCAGACGATATTTTTTGCTGGCACATTCCTCTACCATTTTTGCAGGCATACCGATATCTGCCAGCTCAATGTCACCGCAATATTCACGGCCGGGATAGAGCAAAAGGCCGGTTTTCAACAAAGCCATCGTCACAGTTTTATCCGCACGTACAGCATTTTCAGAAACAGCACCATTGTCTGCATTTACACCTGTCGGTACGTCAACTGCTACAATATATTTTTCGCTGTCATTCAGTAATCTGCAGGCACGCAGCAAATCGCCCTCAAGATCGCCATGAAAGCCGGTTCCTGCTAAAGCATCAACCAAAATATCAGCCTTCGCAGCAGCAAGCTCAGCTACTACCCAGTCATCCTCGCCGGCAATAGCCTCTACCTTAGCATCAGTTTTTTGCAGCATTGCAAGCTCTGCCGCAGCATCACCGGTCACAGCATCAAGCGCCTTGCCTACAACAAAAACGCGCACTTTTGCGCCATAATTTTGCAGCCAACGGGCAGCACCGAAGCCATCACCGCCATTATTGCCGCCACCGCAAAAAACAACTACGCTTTCGCCATCCAGTTCATCTAAGCTATCATTAACAGCATCGGCAACAGCCTGCGCTGCATTATCCATCAATAAGATTCCCGGTACAGCATATTCCGCTGTCGCCAGTTGATCAAGCTGTTTCATTTCCTGTACGTTTACTAATTTCATTTTCCATCCTCCATTATCACATAGGCCACAGCAAAATCTCTGCTATGGCTCAGGCTGATTTGTATATTTTTTACTCCAAGCTGTTTTGCCAGCATTGCAAAGTGACCGCTAAGCTGTACTAAAGGCTTGCCCAGCCCATCGTTGTCTACGGCTATTTCCTGCAGCGAGCCTTCGCGCAGACCGGTTCCCAATGCTTTCAGCACTGCTTCTTTAGCAGCAAAGCGTGCTGCAAAGCTTGCTGCCGCTTGCTGTCCTCTTCTTTGACAATAGGCAGCTTCCTCAGCAGTAAACACTCGCCGGATAAAAGATTCTCTCTTTATTGCCCGGGCAATACGTTCTATTTCAATAATATCACAGCCTATGCCTACTATCATTTGCTTTCACTCCTTCACACAGCTTCGTAACTATTATTAATTCTTGCAAGTATATCCAAAATCCTTTTTTTATTTTCGATTTTCACAAAGATATTGCAAAATTTAAAGAGCTTCTTCTTTTAATACAGATATCAGCAGGCTTAACTTCTTCAGCATTGCAAAAATCCCCGGCATTGCATCAGCACGCAATACCGGGGAAATAGTTTTTTATTAAGCTGCTGTTAAATCAGAAGCAGGCAATCTGTCCGTCTGTACGCTTTTCGGTTGCACCGCACAGCACGCCATCCTCATCACGGATAATAATCTGCCCGCGGCCCATATGATACGGGTCGGGCTGAACCACAACGTTATGGCCCATACGCTGCAGCTGACGGATAATGTGGTTAGGAGTATCCTGCTCCACCTCTACAGTTTTACCGCCAATCCACTGCCATCTCGGCGCATCCAACGCCTGCTGCGGATTCAGGCCGAAATCAATCATGTTCATAGCAACCTGAACATGAGCCTGCGGCTGCATAAAGCCACCCATAATACCAAAGGCACTCACAGCCTGACCATCTTTGGTCATGAAGGCAGGAATAATGGTGTGGTACGGACGCTTGCCACCCTGCAAAGCATTCGGATGATTTTCATCAAAGGAGAAGTTCTCGGCACGGTCATTAAAGGAAATAGAAGTACCTGGTACAACGATACCGCTGCCGAAGCCACGATAATTACTCTGAATCATACTGACCATATTACCTTCGGCATCAGCAGTGCAGAAGTAAACAGTGCTGCTGTAGCGCGGGTCGCCTACAACCGGCTCCAGTGCTTTATCATTAATCAGAGCACGGCGGTCTGCGGCATAGCGCTCGCTCAAAAGCTGCTCGGCAGTAACCTTCATGTAGGAAGGCTCGGCAACATATTCTTTAGTATCAACAAAGCTTAGCTTCATAGCTTCGATTTGCTTGTGCATTGTTTCTACGGTATCGCGTTCGGTAAAGTTATAACCTTTGAGAATGTTCAATGCCATGAGTACTGTAATACCATGACCGTTAGGAGGCAGCTCCCAGATATCATAACCGCGATAGTTAACGCTCAGCGGTTCAACCCATTCCGGCTTGTAGGCTTCAAGGTCGCTCTTGCGCAGGAAGCCGTTATGTTCTTGCATAAAAGCATCAATATTATCTGCCAATTCACCTTTATAGAAGGCATCACCATAGGTTTCGGCAATCAGGCGCAGGCTTTTAGCCATATCGGGATTCTTGAATACTTCGCCCGGCTGGAGCCAATGACCGTTAGGCTCAAAGGTATCAAACCAGCCTTTGAATTCCGGTCTGTCTTTATATTTAGTATAGAAGCCGTCAGCCTCTTCCCACAGACGGCTCATGTTCGGAGAAACAGGATAGCCGTTTTCCGCATAGTTGATGGATGGTTCCATAACAGTTTTGATAGGCAGCTTGCCAAACTTTTTATGAATTTCCATCCATGCGCCTACCGCACCCGGAACGTTAATCGGCTCAACACCATAGGGAGGAATTTTATCAAAGCCACGTTCCTTCAGGGCTGCGATAGAAGCAGCCATCGGAGCCGGGCCGCTGCCGTTAATACCATACAGCTTACCCTTATACCAGATAAGAGCAAAGCAGTCACTGCCCAGGCCATTGCCGGTAGGCTCAACTACTGGCTGGCAGGTTGCAACGGTAATAGCAGCATCAATTGCGTTACCGCCCTTAAGCAAGGTTTGCAGGCCTGCGGAAGCAGCGGTAGGATTACCTACGCATACCATACCGTTTTTAGCATAAACAACACTACGTTTAGAAGCATACGGATAATTTTGTGCATCAAATTTCATTGCTATTCTCCTTTACCAACTTACAGGAATTTCTCTAAAATACCGGCAGTAATTACCGAGAAGGTAGTAACGGTAGCAAAACCGCCTACAAGATATTTCGGCATAATGGCATCGTTGACAACCTGCCTTTCCTCTTCCGTTTCGCCTGTAGCGATAGCAATTTCGTTTGCTACCAGATAGGTTGCCGGGAAGCCCAAAAGCTGCATTACGGCTACGCCCATAGCCAGGTTTCTGTTGCCCAGGATTTTCCACAGCGGCAGAATATAGAAGAACAGGAAAAGTACAGCAAATACCACGATAAATACCATAATGGTATTAAAGCTCAATACAAGCAAATCACTGACTTTAATTTTTGCCAGAGAAGGAATAATTACCGCAAATACACCAACGTTAAAGATACCGGAGGATTTTGCATGATCCAGGATTTTCGGCGGAACAAGGCCGGTGCTGCCCATTACGGCACCTAAAATCAAAGCCCAGATGGTAGCGCTCAGGCCGGTATATTTACCGATAACAAATGCCAGCCAGCTGAATAAGGCTGCGATAGTCAGAGAAGCAAAAGGACCATAGAATTTTTTGTGTTTTTCAAAGAAGGTTTCTTTAGGAGCTGCACCGCCATGCACCTCTTCCTTCGGTGCATAAGGATTAACACCGGTACGACGGAATTCCGCCAATGCTTCCTTAGCAGCACGCAGGCCAAAGTAAGAAGCAACAGGAGTACCAAAGAATTTTTGCACAGCGTACAAAACAGTACCCAAAGCAGCAGCCATAGCAAAGCCTTTATCCATAGCAGCGCTGGTCATAATCTGAGTAGCAACGATACCGCCGTTGATAATAGGAATGCTGACAATAGTTTCCTGATAGCCGATTACGGGAATCAGAACAACGCTGCCGGCAATCAAAACAATCATGGATAAAACAGCAACTGCAACTGTGCGCCATTCAGCAATCAGCTGCTTAATATTCAGGCTGGTACCCATGCTGAATACTACGAAAATCAAAGACCATTTACCAATGTCGGTAAGACCGGCAAGCTTAATAATATCCGGCGGCAGAACACCTGTCATAAAACCAACAAGGAAAAGCATCAGGCTGACAAATACAGCAGATACCTTTGCTTTTGTTGCAACACCCAACACATCACCAATGCCAAAAAGCAACAGGCAGATGAATAAATAAAAAAACATACTTGTAAACAAAACAATACCCCTTTCAAAACATATA
>OHHO01000920.1_pt1 | contig 10034 bp, 9 predicted proteins | sample 1568071 | NCBI WGS metagenome assembly OHHO01 (sample SAMEA3879582, study PRJEB24766) | human gut metagenome | biome: human-associated habitat; feature: feces | place: USA | collected 1985/1987
AAAAGCCATTAGTATAGTGAGAACACAAAAACAACCGCTTAAGCGCTTTTCCTCAAAGCACCCAAGCGGTCATTCACAGCCTTATTCACTTCTCGTACTTAAACTCAAACACGCCAAAGCCCTTTCCCTGCGTCAGATGACTCACATCATTCAAGCGGAAAACAGCATGCTCATGCCATTTGTTAATCCCCAGAACAGTTACGCTGGCAGGCTGCACATCAACCGAAAAGTTAAACGCCGCCACCTGCTGCATATCCATTCCCAGCCAACGGAAAATAATATTCTGAATCGTGCCTTTATGCGCAACAATCAGCAGATTTTCCTTATCGACATCCGCACAATGCCACAGGCCGTGTACATTACGGCGATAAAATTCATTGCGCGTTTCACCGCCGGGATAGTTGCGGTGATCCAGCTCCTGCTCGGAAGCAGGCTTGCAAAAATGCTTCTTGGCCTCCTCCTCGGTCATACCGGCAGCAATGCCGTTATTCTTTTCCCTCAGGAAACGGCAATGCTCTATTTCGCCCTTAAAGCCAAGCTCCTCGGCAATAATCTGCGCCGATGCGGAAGCGCGCTGCAAATCACTTGCCAGAATCCGCAGCCTGCAATTACGTCCGGCAAAATCCTTCGCCAGCTTTACTGCAGCTGCCTTTATTTGCGACCTTCCCTTATCGGTCAGCTGCGAATCCGTCCAGCCGCCGGTTAATCTTTGCGTATGATGCGTTGCTTCACCATGCCTCACTAAAATAATCATCATTCAGCCTCCGACTATTCTTCGTTATGACTGGCATAGTTTTTGAGCAGCTCAACCTGCGTTTCCAGCAGATGCAGCATATTTTTACGATGCAGCGCCGCCTTTTTCACCTGCTCGTTATAAGCCTGTTCGGCCATAGCAGCCTTGGCATCAGCCTCAAAAATAATTTTACGGCTGCGTTCCTCTGCATCTCCCACCAGTTTACGATATTTAGTATTTGCATCCAGCATCATTCTGCCGGCTTCGCTGCGAGCATCCTCCAGCAGCTTGTTAGCCTCACTGGCAGCACTGTTAGCGCGTTTTTTGCAGACATCCTCGGTAGTAATGCGCAGTTTATCGGCATCTACCTCGGCACTGCTGCGCAGCTTTTCGGCATAGGACTTGGCTTCCTCGCGCAGCTTGTTGCATTCAGCCATCACTGCCTGCAGCATGTTATCGGTTTTGTTCTTTGTCTGATTATACAAATCCTCGGCATGCGCCATAGTATCGTCGTGCAGCTTCTGCGCCGCAGCCTTCGCTTCGCTCAGCTGCTGCTCGCACTTCACTGCCGTTTCCTTCTCCAGCAGCGCCGCCTTTTTTTCGCTGGCGTTCTTCACCTCGTCAGCAGTTTCCTGCGCCACAGCCAGTGTACTCTGCATGGTAGCCTCCATCTGCTGATAATATTCCAGCTTGGAGCTGACGCGCTCGATAGTTTCCTTCTGCTCCAGGTTATCCAGATAAAGGTATTCGTATTCCTTAATCAGCTTGGCAAGAAACTTGTCTACCTCTTCTACCTCATAGCCACGAAAACCCTTGGTAAAAGTTTTTTTCTTTAAATCCTCCGGATTAAGCATGGTTTATCCTCCTAGATATAACGCTTCAGCGTTACGCTGATGCGTCCTTTTTTAGTAGTGCCGCGGATTTCCTCAATCTCTACCCTTCCACGGCCGCGGAAGGAAATTACATCGCCCTCGTTCACCGGCTGTGCCGCCTTCTTGGCTTCTTTCCAGTTAACCTTGACATTCAGGCTTTTGATTTCATCCGCCATACGGCTGCGGCTTACGCCATAGCCTGCCGCTGCCACGGCATCAAGGCGCAAATCAGCGACTGTCGCGTTAATCAGCTTAACCTTTTCTTTCTGCAGCAATTCCTCGCGGGGAATTTCCGTAAGCGTTACCGGCGCAGCACCGATCTGCGTCAGATTACCGGTAAGATAATTTACCAGTGATTTTTCTACCACGAACTGCGCTCCCTCGGGCACAAAAACGATATCGCCCAAGGCCTCGCGCTTGCAGCCCGTGCCCATAAACGCACCAAGAATATCGCGATGCGACAAATCATAATAGCGCTTATCCCAGGCCGCCAGAAAATAGGCCATGCCGAAATCCGGCTGACCGTAGAAATCATCGGCAACAAAGGCAGCCTTCACCCTTTCGGCATTACTGAAGCCGCCGTCGCTTTCCAGACGCACATTTTCGTAGTTCGCCGCAATAATTTCCGCAACGTTATAGGCATGAGGATCAAGAAACTCGCTCACACGGAACTTGCGTGATTTATTGGCGCCCTCGGCCAAGTCCAGCAGCTTGGCCGCCAGCTGTTCGTCACCGCCGGCTTTAAAGTAACGCAGAATTTTTTCTCTGTCTGCCATAAATTATTTCCCCTGTAATTCCTTATCTCTTTGCAGCACTGCCTGCACCGCATCATAAAAAGCACCGCGCACGCCATGGTTTTCCAAAGCATGGATACCGGCAATAGTCGTGCCGCCGGGGCTTGTTACCTGGTCGCGCAGCTGTGCCGGATGCAGGCCGCTTTCTACGCACAGCTTGCCGCTGCCTGCCAATGTCTGTGCCGCCAGCTTGATAGCCAGCGCACGCGGCAAACCGGCACGCACGCCTGCGTCAGCCAGTGCATCAATAATCACAAAGCAATAGCCCGGTCCGCAGCCGGAAATTGCGGTAATCGCCTGCAAGGCTTTTTCATCTACAAATTCTATTTCGCCGCAGCTGCTGAAAATTGCTGCCGCAGTCTGCTTCATCGGCTCGGTTACATCCTCATCGCAGCAGATAGCAGTCATGCCGGCGCCTGCTGCCAGCGGAGTGTTCGGCATCGTGCGGACTACAGGGAACCCCGGAGCATAGGCATGCAGCTGCTCTAGCGTAACACTGCCCATGATAGAAAGCACCCAAGCATCCTTTTTCATCGCAGCCATCAGCTCAGGCACCAGCGCCACCGGTGCTATCTGAGGCTTAACGGCAAAGATTACCAGGTCAGCATACTTTACTGCCTCTTTATTATCCGTAGTAACATTTACGCCAAAGGCTTCATGCAGACTGCGCGCATGTGCCTCAGTCGGCTCGCCTACGGTAATCATTTCCGGCGCAATCAGACCGCCGCCGATAATTCCCTTGATAATAGCTTTGGCCATAGCGCCGCCGCCGATAAATGCAATCTTCTTTACTGCTATTTGTCCCATGGATTATTTCCCCTCTCGTCAAGCTCGTGCTCTTCGCCCGCATCTATATCTACGTTTTTCGGGGCACAGATAACAATATTGCGTCCCAGCTTTTTCATGCTGCCGCCGATAGCATAAACAGTACCGCTGATAAAATCGGTCATACGCTTGGCAACAACATTGTCTGTCTTATCGTAATTAACAACTACAGCCTGATTATCACGCAGATAATCGGCAATCTTAGGAGAATCATTGAAATCTACAGGCTCCAGCAGTACAACTGTCATAAGCTTATCGGCAATAGGCAGGTTAATGGTTTTGCTGCCCATTTTTTCATTTTTAACCGGCTCCGGCTTTGCTGCCGAACCCTTAAAGTTCAAAATGGATTTGCGTTCACGCTTAGGCTCCTCTGCCGGTGCTGCAGCGGCAGGCTCCTTGCTGCCGAAGAAACGCTTCTTGGGTTTAGCGGGCTCCTGCTCGGTCTTGGCAGGCTTTTGCTCCACTTCTTCCTCGATGATTTCTTCCTCGTCATAAAGACTTAATGCATTCATGATTTTATCAATAATATTCATTACGTCACCAACCTTATCTATGTCTTAAAATTTCAGGCTATAATCACGCTGTCCGAACAGAGCTGTGCCCACACGCACAATATTCGCTCCCTCTTCAATCGCAACTGTGTAATCGTTGCTCATACCCATAGACAAAATATCCGCCTGCGGATACTGCTGCTTTAAGCGGGCGAACGCGCGATAGCCTGCCGCAAATACAGGTCTTGTCTGCTCAATATCTTCGCATTTCTGGGCAATAACCATCAGTCCGCGCAGACGCACATGCTTATATTCGGGCAGCTTCGGCAGCAGCGCCAGATAATCCTCTTTATCCAAGCCGGACTTCTGCTCCTCATGGGCAATATTCAGCTGCAAAAGGATATCCTGCACCTTACCGATGCGTTCTGCCTCCTTATCAACCGCAGCCAGCAAATGCTCACTGTCAACCGATTCGATAAGATCAAACAAGGCAACTGCCTGGCGCGCCTTATTCGTCTGCAAATGACCGATAAGATGCCAGTAGCCGTGTTTGCCCAAGGCCTCCTGCTTATGCTTAGCCTCCTGCACGCGGTTTTCGCCTACGTTGGCAATGCCCAAGGCTTCGATATCTGTAATAATTTCGGGCGGATGATTTTTCGTCACCGCCACCAGCGTTACCTTATCTCCTGTGAGCAGGTCTTTATTTTTACGCTTGTCCAAAGCAGACGCTATCTGCTCCTGAACCTGCTTTAAATTATCAGCTAACAATGTATTTGCCCCCCAATTCTCAGCAAAATGATTTGTAGCAAAGATTCTGCTTTTTATTATGCTTTAAAAGCTCTTTATCCTTATATTTTAGCATACGTGTAAACCATTGTCACGAATAAAAACAACAAAGAGCTGCCGCACAAAAGTGCAGCAGCTCTCAATAAATTTATCTTCGTTATGATAGCTATTAGTATAACAGCTTGTTGGCAATAACCAAACGTTGGATTTGGTTGGTGCCTTCGTAGATTTGCATGATTTTAGCGTCACGCATCATCTTCTCTACGGGGTACTCTTTGGTGTAGCCATAGCCGCCCATTACCTGAACAGCGTCGGTGGTTACTTGCATAGCAACGTCAGCGGCATAGCATTTAGCCATAGCAGCCTCTTTGGAGAATTCCATGCCCTGGTCACGCATCCAGCAAGCCTTTTGAACCATGAGGCGAGCGGTTTCAACCTTCATAGCCATGTCAGCCAGCATGCCTTGAACCATTTGGAAGGAAGCAATCGGCTGGCCGAACTGACGGCGCTCTTTAGCATATTTAACAGCGCAATCCAGAGCAGCCTGAGCGATACCTACGGAAACAGCGCCAACGAACGGACGAGCACTGTCTAAGGTGTTCATAGCAATACGGAAGCCTTCGCCTTCGCGGCCTACGCGATAGGACTCAGGAATAACAACGTCTTGCAGAACCAGCTCGGTAGTATTGGAAGGACGGATGCCCATTTTGTTTTCTTTTTTGCCAACGGAGAAGCCCGGAGTGTCTTTCGGAACGATGAAAGCAGTCAAACCACGGATACCGCCGGTTTTACGGGTGTTAGCGAATACCAGGAAGATTTCTGCCAGACCACCGTTGGTGATGAACATTTTGGTACCGTTCAGAGTGTAGGTACCTTCTTCCTTGTTGCGTACAGCGCGGGTAGAAACGCCGCCTGCATCACTGCCTGCACCGGGTTCGGTCAGTGCGAAAGCAGCCAGACCGCCGTTGTTCAGGATATCGCAATACATTTTCTTTTGTTCGTCGGTGCCTGCCAGCAGAACAGGTACAGTTGCCAAGCTGTTAGCAGCCAAAGAGGTTGCAACACCTGCGCAGCCTTTGCCCAGTTCTTCATAAATGGTAGCAACAGAAATGCTGTCCAGGCCGGGGCCATCTAATTCTTCCGGAACAATAACGTTCAGCAAGCCCATTTCGTTAGCCTTGTCAATCAGGCCGTCACGCATATGGTTTTCTGCATCCATTTCAGCAGCATAAGGAGTAATTTCTTTTTCAACAAACTCCCTTACCATTTCCTGTAATTCTAATTGTTCCTCGTTTAATGCAAAATCCATCATATCCTCCTTGATATCAAGCGGTCTTCCGCGTCATTTCCCTTCCAAATCAACTCAGGCAAGCTCACCATTTGGCGGGTATTTCTTTAAATCTGTCGACGACAAACATTGTTGTTAAAATCGTCCCAATTAAATTCTTTTTGCTGTCAGTCATTTCAGCCTCAATAACCATCGTAGAATGTCCGGAATGCTTAATATGGCTTCGTACCGTTAAGGTTGTCGGCTCATGGACACCTTTGATAAAATTCATGCTGAAATTAAGAGTTGCCACTACAGCGCCCACGCTTGCACCGGTAACACCCAGAACGGAGTCTGCCAAGGCCAACATCACTCCGCCGTGACAAATGTCACGATGATTAAAATGCTTCGCCGGATCAACGTCAATACTGACTTCAGCACTGCCACACTTTATCTCACCAATATGCACACCGAATTTAGTCATAAAATGATTATCCGTGTACATCTGGCGAATATAGGCAGGAACATCCTTGACCTGCTCCACAGCTATCATCGCCTTTCTTCGGACAGCAGAAAATATTACTGTCAATATATCTTTGATATTTTACCACAAAACAGCGCTTAACTCAACAGTTTCATGCAAAAAAATAAGCTGAAAGGAAAGTTTTAGGGATAATTTTTTCAATAATCGCACTTTGGTATAAGCGCGAAACAAAATGGCTGCCGCACTTTGAGTACAGCAGCCATGCAAGAAGCAGATAAATTAATCGATAATATTTTGCTTGTAATCGTGATACAGAGTCTTGAGCTCTTCCATAGTTGCTCCCATCTCAACTTTAAGCTTGGAAACAGTATCGTAGTCGCCTTCGGCAACAGCTCTGCGGATAGCAGTGAAGATGCTCTTCTCTTCGAAGGAATCCTTAGCCAGCTTAGCGCGCAGGTTCTGGATTTTACGCCACATTGCCAGGTCGCAGTCGGTGCAGGTTTCCTGGTTATGCAGGCGCTTCATGTCGATAACAGCCTGATAGTTTTCCGGAATCAGGCGAGTCAGAAGCTCGGTTTTCCAACGAATCAGTGCGCCCTGCATGAAGGAGTCGATATATTCCTTTTTCAGGATATTGCCTTGAGTGAGCACGGCAACCTTTTCCGGATATTTTTCGAAGGCGCAGAGGTTTTCCCAAACGGTAGCAGGCGGTTCGCCGAACAGCTTGCTGCGTTCTTCCGCAGTGAAATCTTCAAATACGTCTTCCTCAGTACGGTATTGACGGTCGGTATCCAAATAGAAGCCCTCTTCGCCGGCCTTCTTGGAAATTTCTTTTTCCAGAGCCTTCAGGTCCTTGCCGGATTCTACGCAAGCCTTGATGCCGTCGAGGCAGGACAGGTAGAAGGCAGCAATAGCGATGTAGGTATTGGTGTACGGGTTCGGAGAACGCATTTCGATACGGGTAGCTTTATCGTTGTCCAGATCGCGGATCAGGCCTGCAAGAATGGTTCTGTTACGGGACGGGTTATCCGGGCTCAGGCCAAGGCTGGTAACGATGCAGACAGGAGCTTCAAAGCCGGGTTTCAGACGGTTCAGAGAGTCAATGGTGCAGGAGATAAACGGATTGGTTACCTCGTAGTTTTTCAAAAGGCCCATGAGAGCGCCGTAGCCGATAGCGGACAGGAAGTCCTCATGCATATCCTTCGGCGAGAACAGGTTGACAATCTTGCCGTTTTTCATTTTTGCGGCAATGCCTACATGCGTATGCTCACCGCTGCCTGCAACGCCGGGAATCGGTTTAGCCTGGAAGGAAACCTCCAAGCCGTTCATGCGGAAAACTTCTTTAACGATGATACGTGCCAAAAGCTCGTTATCCGCAGTCTGAACGCCGCTGCTGAACTTCCAGTCAACCTCAAGCTGCTCCATAACGTGAGTCATATGGCCTGCGGCATCAATCTGACCTTTAACGCCGCCGCATTCCTTGTGGCCCATTTCAGGCTCCAAGCCGTACAGCTCCAAAGTCTGAATAGTCTGCTCCAATGCAGTACGCACGTTGCCGCGGGTACGCTGCCAATATTGCTCCTGCATTACCTGAGAAGAGCTCAGAGCCTCCAGCGGTGCGTCCTCACGCGGAGTTTTTACCCAAAATTCCAATTCGGTAGCACTGGTGAAGAGCAGCTTTTCAATCTCAGCAGGATTTACATGCTCCAGGCCGGCAATTACCGGATGCTTAGCAAACAAATCCATGATTTCTTTTTCTACATAAGCCAGAGTATCATTCAAAATAGAACGGGAATCAACATGATTGCCGTTGTGAATCAGATAGCAGGGAATGCGCAGAGTACCGATCATGCGGCCGCTTTCTGCGTCAAAATGCTCATAGTTATAATCAACAAACCAGTTAACGGTTTTATCAACCTTCATATCAACGCGGGCATCGTTCAGAGTAGCGATACCGGTCAGTACAACGGAGGAGCCGTCAGTCTGTGCTGCGCTGCCTGCCAAAAAGCCATCGATATCCTCGAGGAAAATCTTCATCGGAATTTTTTCGTCGGTATCATTACCGGCAAAATCCACACCCATCAGAGATACAAACTGAATCTCCGGATGCAGAGTCAGAAGCTCACGCAGAGTGCTTTCGTTTTGTTCTTCGGGTTTAATTACGTACAGTAAATCTTTGTTGTTCATGATCAGTGCAGCCATAAGGCTGCCTCCTTTCTCAATACTCCCTAATTATCATGCTGCAGAAAAATGCTCCCTACATATTTTCTGCAAGATAAACGAAAAAGGACCTTTTTAAGCATGGACACACTACTTCCTTACTCAAAAAAGTCCTCGTTGACTGTCTTACTATTATAGCAGATATTAAGTGCTTTTGTCCAGCTTTAATTTCTGAGGATAAGATATCATGCAAGCAGGCGGACAAGAATTTCCTCCAGCTTTTCGTAGCCACGTCCGCCCTGACGCAGTTTGATATTCATATCCGATAGTCCCAGCAAAGCTTCCGTCAGACGCTTTTCATCAAAGCGCCTGCTGTCGCGCTCCAAAAATCTGTAGGCATATGGGCTGCGCATCCCCAGCTCATCCATAATGCCCTTCTGGTCGTAGCCTCTGCGCTTCAGCTCCAGATAACGCAGCACCTGACGCAGTTTAAAAGCTACGGTTGCACTGAGCGGCAGGATATAGGTTCCGTGCTTGCGTTCGCTCGCCAACAGCTCCAGACACTGCTTCAGCTTGCCTGCCATAATATAATTGGTCAGTGCAAAAGATGAAGCGTTGGGCAGCAGTGCAAAAACATTCAGCACATCATCTTCCGTCCATTCTCTGCGTCCTGCGGCATAAATTGCCAGCTTGCCGATTTCCTGCTGCAGCAAATCCAAGGGAATCTCTTCCTTTACCGGCTCGATATATTCGCTGATAGCCGCCAGCGCATCTCTGGTAAAATGCGCGCCGTAAGCTGCTGCCTGCGCGTACAGCCAGTCATCAAGTTCCCTTTCCTTAATGCGCTCACACGGACAAATCAGCGCACTTGCTTTAAGCTGCTTATACAGCTTGGTCCGCTTATCCATTTTCTTACTGCTGATTACAAGCAGGCAATAATCCGGTACGTCGCTGACAATCGCCGCCAGCTGCTCCATTTTCTTGGAATCGGTATCATCCTGCGAATCAGCAGTGCTGTTTGCTTTGGCAGGCTTTGCTGCCCACAGCTTTTCGTCCTTCAGGAAAATCAGCGATTTGCCGCAGAAGAAGGGATAGCTGTTGACAGCCGCCTGCAGTCCGGATATGTTGGTATCCTTGTCAAAAACCGTTATTTCGCGGTCAGCCTCCGGCGTATCGCCAAAAACATATTCCGGCAGCGCGGCAATAATGCTGTTGCGGTAGTAATCCTCCTCGCCGCACAAAAGCAGTACCTGCGCCTGCGGCAGCGGCTTATGCTGTTGTAATTTGGCAAGCAATTCTTCTGCTTTAATGTCCATGAGTATATTCGCACTCCTAAAAAACATTTTTATGATATACATAACTATAGCATTTTATTCCCTCTACGTCAAAAACAACTTTAATGCACCCCAATTCATCCGTTCTGACAACATTGCTGCCTATGGCCTGCAAACGCTCCAGCGTTTCCTGATGCGGATGGCCGTAGCGGTTGCCGCGCCCGCAGGAAATCACCGTCAGCCTCGGGCGCACCTGCTCCAGAAATTCCATACTGCTGCTATAGTGCGAACCGTGATGTCCTGCCTTCAGCACAGTGTACTGCTGCAGCTGCAGCCCTCGCTCGCGTT
>OHHO01000929.1_pt1 | contig 9977 bp, 8 predicted proteins | sample 1568071 | NCBI WGS metagenome assembly OHHO01 (sample SAMEA3879582, study PRJEB24766) | human gut metagenome | biome: human-associated habitat; feature: feces | place: USA | collected 1985/1987
ACAAGTATGATGGACAGCCCCGCAAAGGTTGCGCTTTATACTGCCGACTGCCGCAAAAACGGAATACGGGTGCTGCCGCCCTCGGTCAATTCATCGGGCGCGGGCTTTACACCCGACGGAAACGCCATACGCTTTGGGCTTTTAGCGGTTAAAAACCTCGGCACGGGGGTTATAAACAGGCTTATAGCCGAGCGCGAGGAAAACGGCGCGTATACCTCAATGTACGATTTTTGCCTGCGCAATTACTCGCGCGAATTTAACAGAAAAGCACTTGAGGGGCTTATTAAAAGCGGCGCTATGGACGGGCTTGAGGATAACAGGCGGCAAATGCTTTATAATATAGACGGTGTGCTTGCCGCTGCGGAGGATGAAAAAAAGTACTCCGCAAAGGGGCAAATGAACCTTTTCGACGAAATGGGGGCGGACGTTTCCTTTAAGCCGATAAAAGCAGAGGAAATGCCGCGGGAGACCCTTTTGGCGCTTGAAAAGGAGGCTACGGGGCTGTATCTTTCGGGGCACCCGATGGAGGAATACACAGCATTTACCGAAAAATCCGGCTTTGCGCGCGCGGCGGATATTGCGGCGCACCGTTATCCCGATTCAAAGCGGCTGACGCTGGCAGGCATAGCGGACGGACTTAAAGTGCGTCAGCTTAAAAACAACAGCATTATGGCAACGGCTTTTCTTGAGGATATGAGCGGCTCTGTAGGACTTACAATTTTCGCCGCGGCATATACGCAGTTCCGCGATCTGCTGATATCGGGTCAGCCCGTAACGGTGAGCGGCAGAGTATCCGAGCGGGAGGACAGAGACCCCGAACTTGTGGTGGAACGGGTGGAAAAAATACCCGAGACCGCAAAGGGTAAAGCGGCTGAAAAATATAAAAGCGGGCTTTATTTAAAGGTGAAATCTCAGTCGGGCAGAGAATTTGAGGAGGTTAAGCGGCAGCTTTCATTGCACAGCGGCAGCACCGAGGTCATAATTCTCTGCGCCGATACGGGCAAAAAGCTCGCGGTGCCGCCGAATCTGCGCATAACGCCCTCGGATACGCTTTTTAACGCCCTTAAAAGCCTGCTCGGGGCGAAAAATGTTAAATTTATTAAATAAACGTAAATAAAAGAAAAATACTGTTGAAAAAAATTTTTGAATGTGTTAAACTCTAATTTGAAGATGTATATGGAGATGGTAAAGATGAAAACAATAGGTGTGCTTACAAGCGGCGGAGACGCGCCGGGAATGAATGCAGCCGTTCGCGCGGTTGTGAGAACAGCAATAGCAAGGGGTATGACCGTTAAGGGCATACGCCGCGGATATAACGGACTTATTGAGGGGGATATTATTGATTTGGATGTTCGCTCGGTATCGGATATAATCCACCGCGGCGGAACGGTGCTTTACACTGCAAGAAGCCCGCGCTTTAAAACCGAGGAGGGTATGCAGGAGGCGATAGCGAACTGCAAAAAGCACGGCATTGAGGGCATAGTTGTAATAGGCGGCGATGGCTCTTACCGCGGCGCGCGCGATTTATCTTTGCACGGAATACCGTGCGTAGGCGTTCCGGGAACAATTGATAACGATATTTCCTCAACCGAATACACCATAGGCTTTGATACGGCTATGAACACCGCCATGGAAATGGTTGATAAAATAAGAGACACCGCCCAATCGCACGACCGCTGCTCGGTAGTTGAGGTTATGGGCAGGCGCGCGGGCTACCTTGCGCTGCAAAGCGGCATTGCCGTGGGAGCTACCGCTATTTTGGTGCCCGAGGTTGAGCACACGGTAGAGGACGTTATAGCGAAGATAAGGGAAACCCAGAAAACCGGCAAAAAGCACTTTATAGTGGTTGTGGCCGAGGGCGTTGGCGGCGTTGAGCAGATAGCCCAAAAAATTGAGGAAATAACCGGAATAGAGTCAAGAGCTACCGTGTTGGGTCACGTTCAGCGCGGCGGCAACCCGACCGTTCGCGACCGCGTTGTTGCAACCCAAATGGGCTTTGCTGCGGTAGAGCTTTTAAGAGAGGGCAAGGGCAACCGCGTTATAGGTATGCAGAAGGGCGAGATTGTGGATTTCGATATTTACGAGGCGCTCAATATGAAAAAGCCGTTTGATGACGATATGTACGAAATCGCGCATATTACTTCTATCTGATTTTACTGCCCGGGGAACTCTTGGTTCTTCGGGCTGAATTTTATTTTATCGGAGGTTTAAAGGTGAGCGGAGAAAGGGTAATGGTAGGAATGAGCGGGGGAGTAGACTCCTCTGTTTGCGCGGCGCTGCTTAAAGAGGCAGGCTATAATGTCTCGGGGGTCACCCTGCGCCTTTATGACGGCGAGGATTACAACGCCGGGCTTACCAAAACCTGCTGCTCTTTATCGGACGTGGAAGACGCGCGCGCGGTTTGCGTGCGGCTGGGTATTCCGCACTATGCCTTTAATTTTAAGGAGAGCTTTGAAAAAGAGGTCATATCCGATTTTATAAACGAATATATAAACGGCAGAACCCCCAACCCCTGCATTGAGTGCAACCGCAAAATTAAGTTTGATAAAATGCTGCGCCGCGCCGAAACGCTGGGGTACGATAAAATCGCCACGGGGCATTACGCGCGCGTTGAAAGGGCGGAAAACGGCAGGTATCTGCTTTGCCGCCCGACGGATACAAATAAAGATCAGACCTATGTGCTTTATTCCATGACGCAGGAGGAGCTTTCAAAAACTCTGTTCCCCTTAGGCGGTCTTACAAAGCCGCAGGTGCGTGAAATAGCCGAAAAGCACAGTTTTGTAAACGCGGCGAAGCCCGACAGCCAGGATATTTGCTTTGTGCCCGACGGCGATTATGCGGGCTTTATTGAGCGGACTACGGGCAAAACGGCTGAGCCGGGGGATTTTACCGATGAGAACGGAATCCGCCTCGGTGAGCATAAGGGAATAATAAGGTATACAATAGGTCAGCGCAAGGGGCTTGGCATTGCGCTCGGTAAGCCCCGCTTTGTAATTGAAAAAAACGCCGAAAACAACACGGTGGTTTTAGGCGATGAGGAACGGCTTTTCTGCCGAAAGGTACTGGTAGACAGACTTAATTTTATCCCGTTTGATACGCTTGAAAACGAGATGCGGGTAACCGCAAAGCTGCGCTACCGACACTTGGCGCAGCCCGCTGTTATAAAGCCCGACGGCGATAAAGTTATAATAGAATTTGACGAGCCGCAGCGCGCGCCCAGCCCCGGTCAGGCGGCGGTATTTTACGACGGCGACACGGTAGTGGGCGGCGGAACAATAGTGAAAGGGTGGAACGGATGAACGCTGTTATTGAAAAAACAATGAAAAACCTTGAGCGCAACAATATGAAGGCGTATTACGCCGAAAACAAGGCGCAGGTCTGCGAAATAGTAAAGAGCATGCTTTTCCCCGGTGCGGTTATAACCGCGGGCGGATCTATGAGCCTTAATGAAAGCGGCGTGTGGGATATTATAAGCGACCCCGAATATAAGTTTTTAAACAGATTAAAGCCCGGAATTTCCGAGGAAGAGCGCCTTGAAATTTTCCGCGCGGCAATAGGGTGCGATTTCTTTTTCTGCTCGTCAAATGCCGTTACGGAAAACGGCGAGCTTATAAATGTTGACGGAAATGCCAACCGCGTGTCTTCAATCTGCTTCGGCCCTAAAAAGGTTGTTATGGTGATAGGCGCAAATAAAATTGTAAAGAATGTAGATGAAGGGATTCTGCGCGTAAAGAGAATAGCCGCGCCTATGAATACTGCACGGCTGAATTTAGACGCTCCCTGTAAAAAGCTGGGACATTGTATTTCCCTTGAAAAGAGCGAAAGCCCTAAAATGACCGACGGCTGCTGCGGCAGCACCCGCATTTGCTGCGATTATTTGGTTTCGGCAATGCAAAGGGTTAAGGACAGAATAAATGTTATAATCTGCGCGGAAAGCCTGGGATATTAAAAAAATCATCCTCCGAAATTAAGTAACGGAGGATGATTTTTTTGCGCTTTACATTTCCTCAAACATATCGGCAAGCCGCCTTACCGCGGAGTATAGATCCTTCATGCCGTCAATAATATTGTCCTTGCAAAAGCTTTTTAAATAATTGTCCGCTTCAAGCGTAAACCAGCCCTTATAGCCTATATCCTTAAGCGCCCTTACAACGGCGGCAAAATCAATAGACATTGAAAAGGGTATTTGGTGTGAATCGTGCCATTTGTCGTTATCATGGATATGCAGCGCCTGCAGGCGGCGACCCAATGCGCGAGCCGTGTTTGCGGCGCCCTGACCCGCGCCGCGCATTTCGGCGTGACCTATATCAAGGCAGGCGACTAAAAAATCGTCGTTTACCGCATCAACATGCTTTACAAAGCTTTCGGGCGTAGCACAGGCGGCAAAGCAGGCTTCGTCCTTTTCGCTGTCCCAATTCCACATATTCTCGGTTGCAATCTTAACATTATGCTCCCTTGCAAAGGGCAGCAGCTCAAGATACATTTCGGCGTTTTCCTCGGCAGATTTATTGTTGTCGGGGTGGATAACGCATATTTCCCCGCCTGCTTCTGCGGTGCATTCTATCGCGCGCTTTAAATAAGAGCGTATTTCGGGGCAGGAGGACGGAAACGGCGCGTGCGACTGATTGCATACGATTCCGTTATCAAGTCCGATTTTTTTGAGTCTTCTTGCGAATGCAAGATAATCCTTTCCCGCAAGCGGATGGTTATTTTCAAGCAGCTTGCCTGATTGCCAATCGTATTTGCACATTGCGAACATGGAAAAATCCCAGCCGTCAAAGCCTGCCTTGGCGACATATTCCACCGCTTTTTCTTCACCGAGGATAAGGGATGCTTCCTCTATTTGAGTTGAAGTTTTCATAGATCCAACCTCCGAAATTAATTTATATGCCGATTATAACACCGATTTGCGGAAGAGTCAATCAATAAAATCCGAAGCAAAAAAAGCGCCGGAAAACCGACGCTTTTATACTTTGCTTTCAGAATCAGCTCACTGCGTTGTTTGAGCCTATTGTTACGGTTGTTGAATAATATCTGCCGCTGCGGTAGATTTTAACGCTTACCTGATCGCCCGGCTTACATTTCTGCAAAAGGGATTCAAGCATGCTGTATTCGGTGATCTCGGTGCCGCCGAATTCGGTTATAATGTCGCCCTTTGCAAGTCCTGCGTTATCGGCGGGACTGCCGTCGGCCACACTTGAAACCACCGCGCCCGACGGATATCCGTAATATTTCAGTACGCTCGAGTTATATTTCTCACTTACCGAAATTCCGAGGTACGGCTCGGGGTCGTTTTGCTTTTCGATTATATTCTTGCAGATTTCCGCAACGGTATTCGAGGGGATGGCAAAGCCCATGCCCTCAAATTCCTCGGATACAATCTTAGAGCTGTTTATTCCTACAAGCTGTCCCTTTGTGTTTACAAGCGCGCCGCCCGAATTTCCGGGATTGATTGCGGCGTCGGTCTGGATAAGCTTAACATCGGAATCCGAGGAAACCACGCGGTTGAGTCCGCTTATAACGCCGTAGGTAACGCTGTCCATAAATTCAAGGCCGCCCGGGTTGCCCACGGTTATAACATACTGACCGACCTTGAGCTTTGAGGAATCGGAAAATTCCGCAGGTGTTAAGCCTTTGGCGTTGATTTTTATAACTGCCAGATCGGTGGAGATGTTGTAACCCACCACGGTTGCTTCATACGAATCGGAATCGAGAGTATCGGTGAATACCTCTATTTTTGAACCGCTCTTGTTTGTCACCGCACCGGAAATAACATGGTAGTTGGTAATGATATATCCGTCGGCGGAATAAACAACGCCGCTGCCTTCGCCTGTCGATTCATTGCTGCTGCCGAAAAAGCTGCGCACTGAGGTGGTGGTTCTTATTCCCACAACGCTGGGCGTTACCTTTTTCGCAACCGCCTCAACAACGGATTCCGCAGTTTCGTCAATGTTTATATTAACATTGCTGCCCGAAACGCTTGAGGTTATCGGTGAGGAGGTATTGCTGCCGTTTTTTGATGAAAGCGTTACCGCCGCTATACCGCTGCCCGCACCTATGACCGCCGCCAAAAGTGCTGCCGCTATTACAGTGCCCACGCCGAAGGCGCCCTTCTTTTTATTTTTTTTCTGCTTTGGCGGCCTTGCGTAAAAGGTGGTTCCGCCGTAATTGTAATTGTTATTGCGGCTGTAATTTGCGCCGGAATCGGCATATGTCTGCCGAGCCTCCTGCTCTGCCTGAGGCGTGTCCTCTGCCTGTGCTGCGTTATCGGGCTGCTCGGGAGATTTAAATGCCTCGTCCTGAATTATGTCATCGCGGCTCTTTGTGTAAAAACCGCCGTCCGGTGTTACGGTATAACCGTTTTCGTTTGTCGCTTCGTCAAAGCCGCGAAGCTCGCCGTTTTGTTTATTATTATAATCGTCCATAAAAACGCTCCTCCTTTGGTTTGACTATATTCTAAACCGCCATTATTACAGGCGTGATTCAAATATATGAATTTATCGTTAATAAATTTGACAGATTTGTTTCAGATGTAAAATGAGATTTATTATATGCATATTTTATGCATAATATTTGCGTTTATGCGGCAGATGCGGAAGTTCATCACCAAAAAACCGAAAAACTCATATTAAATCACTTGACAAGGTCGAAACAATATGCTAAAATATGAGCGTGAATTGAATATTTATGCAACTATGGAGAACGCTTATGAAAAAAATATTTATCGATGGCAGCGCCGGAACGACAGGTCTTCGCATAAAGGAGCGGCTGCTTTTAAGGAAGGATATCGAGCTGATTATTCTGCCAGAGGAAAAAAGAAAGGACGAAGCATCAAGACGGGAAGCTTTGAATTCGGCGGATATCGCCGTTTTGTGCCTGCCCGATGACGCGGCGCGCGAGGCGGCGGCGTTTGCCGAGAATCCCGACACGGTAATAATCGACACCTCTACCGCTCACCGCACCGATGAGAATTTTATATACGGTTTTCCCGAAATTGCCGATAACAGGCAAAGAATAGCCGCTGCCAAAAGAATTGCGAATCCCGGCTGCCACGCAAGCGGCTTTATTTCGCTTATCGCGCCGCTTACCGAAAATAAAATAATCGCGCCCGATACGCCGCTTTCCTGCTTTTCGCTGACGGGCTATTCGGGCGGCGGAAAAAAGATGATTGCGGAATACCAAGCGGACGGAAGAGACCCGCTGCTTAACGCACCGCGGATGTACGGGCTTACGCAGAGCCATAAGCATCTGCCCGAAATGAAAAAGGTGTGCGGACTTAAGACGGCTCCGATATTTTGCCCGATAGTAGCACCATATTATTCGGGCATGGAGGTCACGGTTTCGCTTTTCGGCGACTGTGTGCACGGCGGAAGTGCTGCGATAAAAGAGGTCTACCGCGATTATTATAAAAAAGGGCTGGTTCACTTTGAGGATAACAGTGAAAGCTTTCTTTCCGCCGCGGAGCTTTCGGGCTTTGACGATATGCAGATAACCGTTTGCGGAAACGAAGAACGGATATTGCTTGTATCGCGGTTTGATAATCTCGGAAAGGGAGCCTCGGGCTCTGCCGTTCAGAATATAAATATAGCCTTGGGGACAGAGGAGACCCACGGACTTAATCTTAAATATAAATAAGGAGCGTTAAAAATGAAAATTTCAGACGGAGGAGTTTGCGCCGCAAAGGGCTTTTCGGCAAACGGCGTTCACTGCGGAATAAGGAAAAACAAAATTAAGAAGGATCTGTCGCTTATTGTAAGCGAAGTTACGGCGTCCTGCGCGGCGGTATACACCACCAATGCGGTGTTCGGCGCGCCGATTACCGTAACGAGGAGCCACCTTGAAAACGGAAAGGCCAAAGCTTGCATTTGCAACAGCGGAATTGCGAACACCTGCTGTGCGGGCGGCGTTGAGACCGCGAATGAGATATGCCTTGCCGCGGCGGAGGTGCTCGGCTGCAAGGCGGAGGATATTGTTATAGCCTCCACCGGAGTTATAGGACAGCCGCTCGATCCCGCTCCCATTAAGGCGGCGCTGCCGGCTCTTGCCGCGGGACTGAACGAAAACGGCAGCGAGGCTGCTGCGGCGGGAATAATGACCACCGACACCGTAAAAAAGGAAATTGCGGTAGAGTTTGAGCTCGGCGGAAAAACCTGTCATATAGGCGGCATCGCAAAGGGCAGCGGTATGATTCATCCGAATATGGCGACCATGCTTGTTTTTATAACGAGCGATGTATCAATCTCGCCCGCGCTTCTTAAAAAGGCGCTTTCATCGGACATAAAAAATACCTTCAACATGATAAGCATTGACGGTGACACCTCCACAAACGATATGGTGACCGTGCTTTGCAACGGTATGGCGGGCAATGCGGAAATAACCGAAGAAAACGCAGATTATGAGACATTTATGACGGCGCTCAACACCGTAAATGTTCATCTGTGCAGGATGATCGCCGCCGACGGCGAAGGCGCCACAAAGCTGCTCGAATGCAAGGTGAGCGGTGCAAAAAGCGAAAATGACGCAAAGGCGGTTGCGAAAAGCGTTATATGCTCAAGTCTTTTAAAGGCGGCGATGTTCGGGGCTGACGCTAACTGGGGGCGTGTGCTTTGCGCCGTCGGCTACAGTAAAGCGGAGGTTGACGTAAACAAGATTGATGTTGCTTTTGCAAGTAAGGCGGGAACGGTTGAGGTATGCAAAAACGGCGCGGGAATAGAGTTTTCGGAGGAAAAGGCAAAGACCGTGCTTTCCGAAAAGGAAATAGAAATTCTCATAAGCCTTAACGACGGTAACGGGGACGCCACCGCCTGGGGCTGCGATCTGACCTATGATTATGTTAAAATAAACGGTGATTACCGCACCTGAACGGAGGCAGAAAAAATGGAGTTTTCAAATGCGGACAGGGCAGAGGTGCTGACCCAGGCGCTGCCGTACATTAAAAGATATACCGGTAAAACGGTGGTTGTGAAGTACGGCGGAAACGCAATGATAAACGAAACGCTCAAGCAGCAGGTTATGGAGGATATCGTTCTGCTGTGGCTTATAGGCGTTAAAATAGTGCTGATTCACGGGGGCGGCCCCGAAATCAGCGAGCTTATGAAGAAGGTCGGCAAGGAAAGTGTTTTTGTTGACGGGCTTCGGGTTACAGATAAGGAATCTATGGAAATAGTTCAGATGGTTTTGGCGGGCAAGGTGAATAAAACGCTTGTAAACCTTTTGGAAATGAAGGGCGGAAGGGCAGTCGGACTTTCCGGAATAGACGGCAGAATCATAGAATCGAGGATAAAAAACGAGAAGCTCGGATTCGTCGGGGAAATTACAAAAATCAATCCGAAAACCATTGAGGATCTGCTTTCAAACGGTTATATCCCGGTTATTTCGACTATCGGCTGCGACGCGTCCGGAAATACCTATAATATAAACGGCGATACCGCCGCCGCGCATATAGCCGGTGCGCTGAACGCCGAGCGCCTTATCATGATGACGGATATAGACGGTATTTTAAGGGATAAGGACGATCCGTCTACCTTAATTCACGAAATTTCGATTGCCGAAACCGAAAAGCTTCATTCGGTCGGCATTATCTCCGGCGGAATGATACCGAAGGTGGAATGCTGCGTTGAGGCAATCCATAAGGGCGTTAAAAATGTGGTTATTATGGACGGCCGCGTGCCCCATTCCATCCTGCTGGAGCTGTTCTCCAACCGCGGCTCCGGCACCCGGTTCTACCGCCGCAGCCATCAGGAATAAGGCTTGCTGAAAGAGCACGGACACTATATAATAAAAGAAAGACTTGCCCATTTTGCCAAGGCCTCCCCTACTAGGGGAGGTGGCAATGCGAAGCATTGACGGAGAGGTTGGACAGAGGAGATGTTGTCCTTCATACAACCTCTCAGTCGCTGACGCGACAGCTCCCCTACTAGGGGAGCCTTTGGCATTGCGGGAAAGAACAGCGTTACCGTAAGGAGGGCACAAAATGG